>ENA-OQAN01000231-OQAN01000231.1-human-gut-metagenome-genome-assembly--contig:-NODE-231-length-31223-cov-2.481541_pt1 | contig 31223 bp, 37 predicted proteins | sample MGYA00242735_ERZ504527 | MGnify/ENA primary metagenome ERZ504527 (study PRJEB26092, sample SAMD00036230) | human gut metagenome | host: Homo sapiens | study: EMG produced TPA metagenomics assembly of... | reverse complement strand
AGAAAAGGAGGAGAAGTTCGTTTTCAGTGGCTCACCTCACTGACCCAGCACGTCGGTGATGGCCTGGTTGTCGGCCTTGAGATCGCCATCGCCCCAGACTGCGTTCTGGATGAGCAGCTGCCACGGGGAACCGGCTGCGTTGAAGGCCTCATTGAAAGCTGCGGACTTCGGGGTCTGGCCATTGCCGTCGATGATTACGGAGTTGATGGTCTGGACGCGAGGATCGGCATCGTCGTAGGCGGTCTTCAGGGTCTGGATGTTGGATGCGGTGTCGCCGTTGGCTGCGAAGACTTCCTTCTGGGCGTCATCGCTCATGAGCCATGCGAGGAAGTTCCAAGCCTGAGCGACGTGCTTGCAGTCCTTGGAGATGCCCATGGCATCGCCGCCGAGGAACGTGGAGGTCTTGCCTTCCTTGGTGCCCGGGATCGGGGTGACACCCACTTCGAAGCCGCCGTCCTTCTCAGCTTCGAACAGTGCGGTGGAAGAGGTGTTCGGATACGGCATCACACCGATGTTGCCGTTGGCGAACGGAGCTGTCCAAGTGGCACCGGTTTCTTCCTTGGAGCCTGCGCCCAAGCCGTTGGTGGTGTTGGCGAGTTCCTTGTAGGCGTCGAGCACGGCCTTCATGGAATCGTTGTCGAGGGTGGCTTCGGTGCCATCTGCGTTCATCACGGATTCGCCGTCAGCCCACACGGACGGGAACAGGTCGAACACGAGAGCGCCACCGGACTGGCCGGCCAAGTAGGAGCCTGCCACGCCGTCCTTGTTGAGGCCGCGACCGCCTTGGCCTGCTCAACGAACTCGTCGATGCTGCTCGGGCCCTTCTCCGGGTCAAGGCCTGCTTCCTTGTACAGATTCTTGTTCCATACCATCACGGAAACGTCGGTGATGAACGGCAGCGTGTATTCCTTGCCATCCACGGTACCGGCTTCAATGTGGCCCTGCTGCAGGTCGGACTTGTTGTCGAGTCCGTCGATCTGCTTGGTGATGTCGGTGAAGATGCCTTCAGAAGCCCAGTACGGAATACGCACCACGTCACCGGCGAGAATGTCCGGAAGGGAATCGGTCTGGGAAGCACCACCAACCTTGCCTTCCATATCGTCGTTCGGAATGATTTCCAGCTTGACCTGGTTCTTGTGGGAGGCGTTGTAGGCCTTCACCGCGTTCTTGGCCTGACGCTCCAGCGGAGAACGGGTCCACAGAGTGATCTCAGTGCCGTCATCAGTGCCGGCTGCCGGAATATCGGCCGGAGCCGCGGATCCACCACTGCTGGAACCACCGCCGCATGCAGCCATCGGAATAAGCAACGCGGTTGCCGCGATGCCGGCAATAACGCGAGTGACCTTGTTGAAAGACACCATGTCTACTTCTTTCTCTATGTATCGCTCAGCTTTGAGCCATCCGGCGGGCCTTCCGCCGTCTGCCTTCACGATTTCCGGTTGTTCTCCTTCGATTGAACCGTAGTGCGAAAGCCTTTTCTCAGTATATGGTTTTCTCCAGATTTTGCAAAATCGCTTTCGCACATCAGAATGCAAAGGTATTCATGTCGATAAAACCGTTATAAATAAACGATTCTTAGCATTTTAAGAATCGTTTATGACAGCAAAAAATGACGTGAGATGCAGAAAATGCGAAAGAAAAATGTGTTCATTTTCGCAAATGCGAAAGTTTCGCAATTTGCAAGTGAAAATGTCAGCAATCGGCTATATAAAGCCGTTTTGTCCACTTTTTGACACGATGCGAAAACTTTCGCAGTTTTGTCGTATAATATTACGCAATACAAGGGCGGCGAAGCGCATCGACGCGCAGCCAACGTTTTCGTCACACCGTAAAAAAGGGGAACATCATGGCAACTGCAGATACTCACTCAACAGCAAGGCTTGAAGATGTAGCAGCGCTGGCCAACGTGTCTTTGGCAACGGCTTCAAAGGCGCTGCATGGCAAACCGCGCGTCAGTGAAGACACCCGCGAGCGCGTGATGGAGGCAGCGCGGCAACTCAACTATTCCCCGAACAAGCTGGCGCAATCGTTGGCAAGCGGCAGAAGCGGAACCATCGGTTTGGTCACTTCCGATCTGCAAGGCCGTTTCTCCACGCCTATTCTTATTGGCGCCGAAAACGAGCTGCGCGCACAATCGACATCGGTACTACTCGCCAATGCTCGCGGTGACGATGCGCTGGAACGCAGCCATGTAGAGAAACTGCTGTCGCTGAAAGTGGACGGCCTGCTGATTGTGCAGTGCGAGACGAATCCGCGCCCGTCGCTGGGGCGTGATTGGGGCGTGCCGCTGGTGTATGTGTATGGTCCTTCCACCGACACCAACGATTGTTCGGTGACGTGTGACAATGTGGACGCCGGCGCATGGCCGTGAATCATTTGATTTCGTGCGGACGCAACCGTATCGCCATTATTGGCGGCGATGAAACGTATACGGCCTCCACCGACCGCACCAAGGGCGCGTTGGAAGCGTTGGCCGAGGTTGGTTTGGAACCGGCTGGCCCGATTCGCTATGGCCGTTGGGACGAGAATTGGGGCGTGCCGCCACCAGACTGCTGCTCGACCAAGGCGTGAAGTTCGACGCCGTGGTATGCCAGAGCGATCAGCTGGCACGAGGATGCATTGACGCGTTGAAGTCGCAGCATCTACGCATTCCTGAGGATGTGGCGGTGATCGGCCACGATAATTGGGACGTGCTCACCAAGAGCTCCCGCCCGCCGCTGACCAGCATCGACAATGAAACGGAACTCATCGGCCGCAAAGCCGCCCGCTACCTGATGGACGCCATCAACGGCCAGCCCCACCACGGCACGGAATATCTCCCCTGCCGCCTCATCCAACGCGAATCCACCCTCCCCCTAGCCTAGCGTCATCGTTTTTTGTTGGAACGTCCCTTGAAGTAAATGTCGAACACGATCCAGACGGACAAAACGAACGCGATCACATAGCCGAGGAAACCAACGATCGGAATACCGAAAATCACCGGTTTGATGCCCGCATAGTACACGATCGACGAGCCGATGAACAATCCGACGACGATCAGCGCCATCGTAAGCCTGTTCACCATGTTGGCAAGCAGATGGATCGGTTCCTGCGAACCGACCATCTCCATATTCACGCGCAACTGGCCGCGCGTAAGCATACGGGAGGCCACTTTCAGCTCATTGGCGGCAGCGAGCAGGCTGTGCAGCGCCTGATGACCTTCGATAACCAGCGATTTCGCCTCATCCTTGGCGAAATCCTTCTTCGACGTGCTTGCGGCGATATGGTCGGAGATGATCTGAATCATATTCACGTCTGGAATGAACTCGTCGAGCAGGCCTTCCAAAGTGACCAGCGCACGCCCGACCGTGGTGACGGTGCTCGGCACTTCAATGCCGTGTCGTTGCGCCATTTGCGTCAATGCGGTGAGCATGGCGGCGATATCCAGCTCGGCCAAATCCACTGTGCCGAATTCCTTGACGATCACATCCAAGTCGGCCAATAACGCCGGATAATCCTCCGGATCGGCCTCGGCACCGGCGAAACGCAGCAGACCGTCGGCAAGCGCGGGCGAATCCTGTTTGGCGACCGCGAAAATCATGTCTTTCAAGACGGAACGGGTTTTGGCATTAAGCCGGCCCGTCATGCCTAGGTCGAGCAGCACGATCTGCCCGCCGCGCACCATGATGTTGCCCGGGTGCGGATCCGCGTGGAAGAAGCCTTCGTCAAGCACTTGCGTGGCGTAATTGTCGACCAGTTTGGTGCCGATTTCCTTCAGATCGTAGCCCGCTTCGATGAGCTCATCAGGATGCGAGACGGAAATGCCTTCGACGTAGTCCATGACCACCACGTGTTCGGTGCACAGGTCGGAGTATGGCTTCGGGCAGTCCATGTATTTGTAGTGTTCGCAGAATCGTTTGAATTCCGCCAGATTTCGCGCTTCGATCATGAAGTCGGTTTCGGCTTCGAAGGTGTCCCACAGTTCTTCGACCACGCCGGAGAGATCGACCACTTGGGCGCTGGGCATGGTTTTGGCGGCTATTCGTGCGATGGTGCGCATGATGGACACATCCTGTGCCATGGTTTCGCGCACGCCCGGGCGTTGCACTTTGACGGCCACATCTTCTCCGGTAGTGAGTTTCGCACGATGCACTTGCGCGAGGCTTGCCGATCCGAGCGGTGTGGCGTCGATATGGTCGAAGATTTCGCCTGCCGGGCGTCCGTATTCGTCTTCCAGCACTTGCAGGACGGTGCCGTACGGCATGGGGTCGCGTCGGCGCGCAGTTTGGCGAGTTCGTCGCAGAACGATTGGGCAGGATTTCGGAGCGCATGGACAGGATCTGTCCGACTTTCACGAAAGTTGGGCCAAGCGCTTCGAACATGAGCCGCATTTTGACGGGGGTCAGGCCGTGCACAATGTCGAATTGGTTGACGATTTGCGCGATTTGCGCAAGTCGCTTCAGTTTGCCTCGACGAGTCAGGTGGTAGCGCTGCGAGAATGAGTCTTTACGCGGGCCGAACAGTCCGATGGTTTCGGATTGCGTAAAGGTTGCGTCGTTCTGCTTGCCTTGCGATTGCGGGATTCCCGTTTTTCCCGCGGATTTGGCTGCCGTTGCCGCAGCCGCGTCGGACGAGGGGTTCGCCGTCGGATTGATCACCGCGTTGACTCGGTCGGAAAGTGTGACCGGCTCCACGCTTTCGGGTCGGGCCGCATCCGGCTCGATCGGAGAATTCAAAGACATATCGCTGCTCGCAAACGTTGGTCGGATTACGATGAGTGGGATTCATGAGGAGACTTGCGTCCCGCGTATTTCATGCGATTCGCATGTTTCGCACGTTTCTTACGTTCCGCACACGGCCGTTCGCATGTTTCGCAAGTTCCGCATAACAAATCGCCGTCTGAACGTGATGCGACGAGCAGACGGCGATGTGAACGATTGAACGTTACTCGGCTTTGGCTTCAGGTTCGGCTTCCTTGGTTTCCTCTGCAGCCTTGGCTTCAGAGGATTCCTTGACCTCCGCGACCTTGTGCTTGAGTTCGGCGTTGAGGGCCTTGCCCTGTTCGACGGTCAGCTCGCCCTTCGTGACGAGATCGTCAACGATTTCCTGGCTCTTCTCAACCGTGGTCGCCAAAGCGCCAACGCCGGCGAGGAAGACCTTACGCAGGCCGTCACCAAAATCAAAATCAGCCATGATTACCTCCTTAGGTGATGGTGGTACCCACTCTATCGCATTTTCTTCACAAATAACGTCAACGAAACTAGTCAATCGTTACAATTCTGCGGAAGACTCGCTGCCGTATGCTCACAGCGTACGAAAACGCGAAAACTACGAAACAGCGCGAAAACAATCAGCGCGGGCGTGACATGGCCACGCGACGCGCGTTGCTGGCAATCGTGTTGATGCGATCAAGTTCCGCACGCTGCGCTTCCGTCTGCCCTGCAGCGGCCGGATCGAACGAACCATACCGGCGTTCTGCGGCGGTGCGGATCAGAAAATCGGCGATCGCGGGGTTTTTCGGCAGCAGCGAGCCGTGCATGTATGTGCCGATCACATTGTTGACGCGGGCGCCTTCCGTATGATCCTCGCCATTATTGCCGGTGCTATCCGCGTCGACGGTGCCGAGCGGCTGCACGCCTTCGCGCAGGAAGGTTTGGCCGGAATGGTTTTCGTAGCCGATGATGTCACCGAAATCGGCGGAATGCTCGGTCAGATTGCCGATCATGCGCACTTCCTGCCCGACCGTGTACGCGCCGATCACGCCGATGCCGTCGAGTCGGGAGCCATCCACCGTTTCGAAATATTCGCCGAACAGCTGGTACAGACCGCAAATCATGAGCATGGGGGTGCCGTCGGCGGCCAGCGATCGCAGCAGGTCGGCGCGTTTGAAGAAGTCGTCGATGATTTTCTTCTGGCCGGTGTCTTGGCCGCCGCCGCCCAGAATCATGTCGACGTGTTCGGGCCACGCGTCGCCCTGATTGTAGGCGTGCACGCGCGGCTCGTAGCCGTATAGGGCGAGACGGCGCTGGATGGTGAGTACGTTGCCGGAGTCGCCGTAGATGTTCATGTCTTTCGGATATAGCGACACGATGTCGATTACCTGGCTCATATCGTCTCCCTCATGCGGTTCATACGTTCTTCATGCGTTTTCATGCGTTGCGCGGATTCGCGCTGTTATTTGCCCACGCCAGCGTCGGCGACTTCGGCGATTTTGCCGAGCGCGGCTCGCGTTTTGAGCATTGCCGTGTATGTGCAGTAAATGTGCTTGGGGGTGCCCGGATTCGCGTTCACGAACGTTGAGACGGCCTCTTCAAGTTCCGTGTTGACGCTATTCACCGGCACCTGATCGTATTCGAGGCGCAACGCCATGTCCCATGCGCGCACGCCTGAAACCATGGCCACACCGGTGTCTCGCAGCGAGGAGAAGTCCACGTCCCACAGCCAGCTCATGTCACGCCCGTCGGCGTATTCGTCGTTGATGGCGATCATGGTGTCGCAGCCTTCAGGGGTGAAGGATGCGAGCGACAGACGGAATCCCATGGGGTTTTTGACGAGCAGCAGCTCCACTGGCGAGCCGTTCACGTCGATGACTTCGCCGCGTCCGAACGCCGGAGTGACTTCGGCTGCCGCGTCGATCATGGCCTGCGTGGTGGAGTGCGCGAAGTGATCATGCGCTGTGAGATTCCCACTTGTCGCAATAGTTCGTCGGTTACGTTCTGCTCGAACGGCAGGAACATTGCTTGCGCATCGGCCACGACCGCTCGCACGACGGCCAGCGCGGCCGCCGCGTTGTACAGGTTGTACACGCCTTCCAGTCTCACACCGGTTTCGTACGTTTCACCGTCGATGCCGAAACTGGCACGATGGTCGCCCACGGCAAGCAAGGTCACGTCAGCTGGTAGCTGTTCCGCAATTGCCGCATCTCCCGATTTTTCTGCATTTTCCCCAGTTTTCGCAATCGCTGCAGCATCGTCAATCTCAATATTTGCGGACGATGCAGTATCGACTGTCGTGCGCATGTCGTCGTCGGACGGGAAGAAGCTGCGCAACGACTCGTCAAGACCGAAATAGCGCACTTCCACACCATCTTCAGTATGTGCGACGTCAGCAAGTCGTGCGATGCGTGGATCCTCACGATTGAGCACTACGGTTCCGGTGGTCGCTTCGGCGGCTTTGCTCAGCAGTCGTGCGGTATTGTCGATTTCGCCGAAACGGTCGAGCTGGTCGCGCATCACGTTGAGCAGCAGGCAGTAGTCGGGTTGCACTTGTTTGACGAAATGCACCGCGTACGCTTCGTCGAGTTCCAGTACGGCGATGTCGCGTCCAGTTTGCCGCCGAGCGAGACTTCGGCCAGCAGCGACGAGACCACGCCGCGGGTGAAATTCGATCCGGTCGGATTGGTGAATACCTTCAATCCCAACGATTCCAGCATGCTTGCCACCATGCGCGTGGTGGTGGTTTTGCCGTTCGTGCCAGACACGAGCACCACGCCAAGCGGTAGCTGCTGCAGGGTGCGTGCGAGGAATTGCGGGTCGATCCGTTCCACGATTTTGCCGGGGAACGCGCTGCCGCCGCCATGTGCCAGGCGGGAGGCCGCACGCACGGCCTTGCCGATCAACGGCGTTGCGAATGAGTTCCACGCCATGCTATACCTCCTGTTGGCTCTGGTAGTCCTGCGGCATATCTTTGAACTTGGAGTATGCGCCAAGGAACGCGAGATTGAACGTCTGCGTCGGACCGTTACGATGCTTCGCCATGATGATATCGGCCTCGCCCGGGCGATCTTCCTTGTCGTAGGCGTCCGGCCTGTGCACGAGGAACACCACGTCGGCGTCCTGTTCGATAGAACCGGATTCGCGCAAATCCGAAAGCTGCGGCTTTTTATCCTGACGCATTTCGGGGCCACGGTTCAGCTGGCTCAGCGCCACCACCGGCACTTCCAATTCCTTGGCAAGCAGCTTCAATGCACGCGAGAAATCAGACACTTCCTGCTGGCGGCTTTCCACGGCCTTGCCGGAAGTCATGAGCTGCAGGTAGTCGATCACCACTAATTTCAGATCGTTCGTCTGCTTCAATCGGCGGCATTTCGCACGGATCTCCATCAAACTCATGTTCGGACTATCGTCGATGAATAATGGTGCGTTCTGCAGTTTATCCTGTAGATTATTGAGGATATTCCAACGTTCCTGCGTGATTTCTTCCGCTCGGCGCATGGCTGACAGCGGAATATTCGCTTCCGCCGAATGATTCGTTGCGCAAGTTCGGTTTTGCTCATTTCCAAGCTGAAGATCACGGACGTCATATTGTGGTGCAGCGCCGCAGCTCGCGCGAAATCAACGCCGAGCGTGGACTTACCCATGGCCGGTCGGCCTGCAACGACGATCATCTGGCCCGGCTGCAGGCCTTGCGTCACGTCGTCGATGTCACGGAATCCGGTTGGCACGCCTTTGGAAACCTCGCCGTTTTGCAGTCGGTCGATTTGGTCGAGGGTATCGGTGATGACGGTGCCGATCGGCGCGTAATCCTGCCTCACTTTGCCGGTCGACATTTCGTAGACTTCGGCCTGTGCCAGGTTGACGACGTCTTCGGCTTGGGATCCTTCGGCGGTGTAGCCGAGCTGTGCGATTTTGGTGCCGGCTGCGATCACATTGCGCAGGATGGCACGCTGGTGGATGATGTCGGCATAGAAGGTTGCGTTGGCTGCGGTCGGCACGGATGCGACGAGGCTGTGCAGATAGTCGGATCCCCCCACTTTTTCGAGGTCGCCGTCTTTGAGCAGCTGGTTGGCCACCAGCACCGCGTCGACGGGCTGCGATGCGGAGAACAGGTTGATGATGGCTTCGTACACGGTTTGGTTGCGCGGCTGGTAGAAGTCGGTGATGTCAATCATCTGCGAGACTTCGCCGATGGCGTCTTTGCTCATGAGCATGCCGCCGAGCACCGCCATTTCGGCGGCGTCGTCATGTGGCGGCACACGGTCGAAGATGGCGTCGCGAATAGCCGTTCCCGACGCGCCGGAAATGCTGCCATTGCCTGAAAAACCGCGGTTTTGCCCTTGATTCAGGCCATTGTTCCAAGAATTGCTCTCCGCCATGCTTCTCCAGCTCTTCGATGTGTGGTGTACCGGGAAAAACCATAATACCTGTGCCACTTCACGAATGATGTTGCGATGAGATTCTGGAGGAATCTCCGCATTGGCAGGATCGGAATCACCCGACACGCGCGAATCGGTTCGCTGTGGATAAGAAAGCCGAAAAAACCCGAGTTATCCACATACTGGGGATAACTATGTGGAAAACATATCGAGTTATCCACCAAATGGGGATAACCAAGTGGACAACTTGGGGACATCTTCCGTACGGGTGCCCATTCCCCCGGTTGTGACTTGCTTAAGTGAACCGAAGGTGATATGTTCCCCACTTTTTCTTAAACGATGGGTTTCCGACGACGCGGCGGGTACCGCATCGGCAATCATGTCGCTTTGCCGGGCATTCGCTCACAGCCTACGCGGCCTCACATGTGGTAGCGGGTGGCGTTGTACATGGTTCGGACAAGGGTTTCGCGCCATTTACTCCAGCCGTACTGTTTGGAAATGGTCTCGCCGGCCGTGGCACCCAACGACGAACCGTCAGCACGAGTCAGATCGAACAGCATGTCAAGCAGCAGCGGATCATGATCAAGACGAGACGCCAACTCGTCACCAACATTCGGATCATTCGGATTCTGACCAGTCGCAAACTCCGACAACGTAAGATGCTCACGCACCAACAACGTGACCCACCAAATAATGTCACGGTCAAAACCCATGCGTTTCAACACCATGGACGCATGACGCGCACCCTCCGCCGCATGATCGGCAACCCCCGGACGCTTGCCGACATCATGCAAAATACCAGCCAACAGCAACGCCTGATAATGCCGATCATCATAACGGTTTCCACGAGGTGTTTCACGACCAAGCCGCGTGACCACCTCAACCGAATGACGGTCAATCGTGTAACGGTGCGCGGCCGAAGCGCTCGGACGATTACGAATCGCCAGCCATTCCGGAATCAGCCGACCCGGAATATCGACAAAATCAATCTCCTCCCACACCTGCAACAACGCGGGACCGCTCGCAAGCAAACGCAAGAACAGACTACGCGACTCATCATTCCACGTGCGATCATCGATCGGACACGACTTCAGATTCTGCAACGTGCCGGGCGCGATCGGCAGACCAAACTCAGCCGCAGCAACAGCAGCCCGCAACGCAAGACACGGATCGGACTTCGGATCGGCACCCGGCGCAAGCACGATCTCCTCCTCATGCTTGGCGATACCGGGCGCAATCACATCAAACGTAGGCGCCTGACGCTTACCGCCGCCACGAGGCTGGAACACCTGGAAAAACGCAAAACGAGGCTTCTCATGAGTCAACGAATGCTCAGCGCGAGAAGCCGTGGAATCAAGCGAAAACGCGATCTGGCGACCAACACGCGCAAGCAACGTCTGCAAATCATCAATCGACTTCGCCTCACGCTCGCCATTCGGCAACGTCGGATCAGCCAAACCCAACATCGCCGAAACCCTCGCCTGATAAGGAGCAAGCAACATGTTCGTGTCTTTATTGGCCACCAAATGAATGCAATCGCGCACATCCAGCAACCGTTCGACGGCATCGTCATACTGGCCGTGCGGGCGGTCGGCAAGCCAAGAAGCGGCAAGCGCGGAGACCAGCACGGAATCGCGCAAACCGCCGCGAGACTCCTTAATATCAGGCTGATTGCTATACGCCATACGGCCGAACTCATCCAAACGAGACTTGGCGGAGCCCAACAATTCGGGCAAGCGCTTACGTGCGGCCCTACGCCAACGCTCCAAAATGGAGACGGCCGTGGATTCGATCAGCTGCGTATCGCCCGCAATCGGCACCACATCCAGCCAACCCATCGCAGCAGGCAAATCATGGTCGGTCACCGCCTCGCACTGCGCGCGGGTACGCACCGACTGGTCAAGATCAAGACTCGAATCCCAAATCGGATACCACAATTTGTTGGCAAGCTCATTGAGCTGCCGGTCAGTGAGTGCGTGAGGCTCATAAATGACCACCAAGTCAAGATCGGAACTCGGTCCCACTTGGCCGCGGGCCAACGAACCCACCGCGCCAAGACCAATGCCGGACTGCGGAACGTCAAAAGACACCGTCTGGCAAGCCTCCTGCCACAATTGTTTGAGGCAATCCATGGCCAGATCCGTACGAGCCTTACGTTTCGCCGCACCATTGCGGTACACGCCGTCGGCATCCGGCTGACTCATATCCATGAAACGTTGTTTAAGACCATCAACCGCTGAAGTCATAGCAAATCCTTGAAAATCTTCGCAAAAGCAAGCAAATCTGAGCAGATAAAGCGAAAAGCGGGGAAATACGAAGCAAAAAAATATGACGCGAAAATCGTATGAAAATCCCCGCACGGCGCGAAGCACGTACGGGGATCTGTCTATTGATAACCCGAACCCAAGCCCGGGGCCCTTAATATCTATCCGAATGAATTATCAGATAGCGGCAGAGCCGGTCTCGCCGGTACGCACGCGGGTCACCGAATCAAGCGGGGCAACCCAGACCTTGCCGTCGCCGATGGTGCCGGAGCCGGCGGACTTGACGATCACACCGACCAGAGTCTCGGCATCGGCGTCATCGGACAGCACCTCGACGCGAATCTTCGGAATGAGATCCACGGTGTATTCGGCGCCACGGTAAACCTCGGTGTGGCCACGCTGGCGGCCGTAACCGTTAGCCTCAGACACGGTCAGACCGTGAACACCTGCGGCAGCGAGGGCTTCCTTGACATCGTCAAGCTTATGCGGCTGAATGATAGCGGTAATGAGCTTCATCTCACTTCACCTCCTTGAGAACAGAGCTGGCGGTACCAGCAAAATCGTAAGCACGTTCGCCCTGATCGGCAAGATCGATACCGCCGACTTCCTGAGCTTCGGTGACACGCCAGCCAATCGTCTTCTCCAGAGCGAAGGCGATGATGCCGGTGACAACAGCGGACCAGATGATGGCAACGAGGGCAACGATGAGCTGCACAACCAGCTGCTTCCAGTCGCCGCCCGCGAACAGACCGGCACCTTCGCCGAAGAAGCCGATAAGCACAGTGCCGGTGAAGCCGCCGACGCCGTGGACGCCGACAACGTCGAGAGAATCATCGTAGCCGAGCTTGAACTTCAGCCGCAAGCGAGGCAGGTGAGCACGCCGGCGATGGCACCGAGCACGATGGCCCACAGCGGGGAAACCACATCGGCGGCCGGAGTGATGGCAACCAGACCTGCGACGATGCCGGAAGCGGCACCCATGGCGGTGTAGTGGCCGGTGCGGATCTTCTCAGTGAAGCCCCAAGAGAGCATTGCGGCGGCGGTTGCAGCGGAAGTGGAAACCCAAGCGTAGCCTGCGGTGCCATTGGCGGCAAACGCGGAACCAGCGTTGAAGCCGAACCATCCGAACCACAGCAGGAAAGCGCCAAGCATCACGAACGGAACATTGTGCGGACGGAACGGCTGGGTGCCGAAGCCCTTGCGCTTGCCGATGATCAACACGATCACCAGAGCGGCGACTGCAGCATTGATGTGCACGACCGTACCACCTGCGAAATCGTGGGCGGCAGCGCCGATAGCCTGGGAGATCGCGCCGTCAGCGCTCAGCAGACCGCCATTCCACACCATGTGGGCGAGCGGAGCGTAATCGAAGGTAATCCACAGCGCGACGAAAATCATCCACGTGGAGTACTTGACACGTTCAGCGATAGCGCCGCAAATCAGAGCGACGGTAATCATGGCGAATGCGGACTGGAACGCCACATCGACGCTGACCGGGTAGTTGTTGGAGTTCAGCGAAGCCGACGTGAAGACACCGCCGTCGGAAACCATGGAATCCTTCAGCAGGAAGCCTGTGGCCGGATCACCGAAGACACCGCCGACCGAAGTGCCTGCGTAGGCGATGGACCAGCCCCACAGCACCCAGATCACCATTGTGACGGACAGAGCGGCCGCCTCCATAATCATCATGTTCAGCACGGCCTTTGCACGGACCATGCCACCGTAGAAGAACGCCACACCCGGCGTCATGAGGAACACAAGGGACGCGGACGTCAAAATCCACGCGGCATTTCCAGAATCAAGCTGACCCATGTCACCCTCCTCTTTCTTTCTTTTTGAGTTCACATTTCCGGCCCCATCGTATGGGGCTGACAAAACGGTATGGAACGCCGCCCGCGTTTTGAAAACGTTACGACGTGTTACAGCAAGGTAACGCCATCTCGCCATTACGTCAACCGAAAACGGCGGAATAAAGCGGCTGGCACGTTTTGTTTCAGATTGCGCACCGCTCTCAGGCCAAACCACTATCAGCCCATTTTTCAGCGTATCTGTCTTATATAGGCGAGATAGGACTGGTCGGGGGTAAAAAGAAAGCCTCCCACGCGGGGGAGGCTTTCTCGGGAGCGCAATCAGCTCAGGCGAGGATGCCGTCGACGAAGCTTCCGGATCGAACGGGGCGAGATCGTCCGGGCCTTCGCCGAGGCCGACGAGCTTGACGGGCACGCCAAGCTCCTTCTGCACGGAAATCACGATGCCACCCTTTGCGGAGCCGTCGAGCTTGGAGAGCACCACACCGGTAATGCCGATGGCTTCGGCGAACACCTTGGCCTGGGTCATGCCATTCTGGCCAGTGGTGGCGTCGAGCACGAGCAGCACCTCGTCGACCGGAAGGTTCTTTTCGGTAACGCGGCGGATCTTGCCGAGCTCGTCCATGAGGTTCGCCTTGTTCTGCAGGCGGCCCGCAGTGTCGATGATGAGCACGTCGGCGTTCTCTTCCTTGGCCTTGGCACTGGCCTCGAATGCGACGGACGCCGGATCGGCGCCGTCCTTGTCGGAACGCACGACCGGGACACCGACCTTGGCACCCCAAGTTTCCAACTGGTCGGCGGCCGCCGCGCGGAAGGTATCGGCAGCGCCCAACATGACCTGCTTGCCTTCGGAAACAAGCAGGCGGGAAAGCTTGCCCGCAGTGGTGGTCTTGCCCGTGCCGTTCACGCCGACCATGATGATGACGCTTGGTTTGTTGGCACCCTCCTTATTGGCATTGAGGCGGCGATCCGTGTCAGTGCCTACGAGCTTCAACAGCTTGTCCTTCAGCGCGGCACGCACTTCGGCCGGATCGGACTGGCCTGCGATTCGGGCGTCGTTGCGCAGTTCCTCGACGAGCTGTTCGCTGGCTTCCGCGCCCACGTCAGCAAGCAGGAGGGTGTCTTCGACGTCTTCCCAGTCGGCTTCGGAAAGCTGATCCTTCGCAAGAATGTTGAACAGAGCCTTGCCGAACGGATTGCCGGATTTCGACAGGCGCGCCTTAAGACGCTGCATGCGCGTGCCGGCGGATTCGGGGGTTTCATGAACCGGTTCGGGCTTGGCTTCGGTGGCTGGTGCAGGAGCTGCCGTTTCGGAAGAGGAAGCTTGGGCTGAGGACTTCTGCTGACTTTCAGCCGGAGCTTTTTCAGCTGCATCAACATTGGAATCAACGGACGGCTTCACCGTGGAAGAATCAGCCGCAGCCGACTTTGCTTCCGCGGCAAGACGGGCGTCAGCCTTGGCTTTCGCATCCTCCGTGGACTTATCGACGGCGTTCTTGCGGGTCTTACCGAGCCACCAACCGCCAATCACCAGAATTGCCGCGATGACGACAACGGCGACAATCGCAATAATCACATTCGTATCCATGACTCCAGCCTAAAAAGCGCAACGGACACACCGGCTCCGCCCCGCGGACGCACCACGAATGTCCGATTCTGCAGAATCGGACAACAAACCATCCGAATCCGACGTTCAGATGACCGATTCGGGAGAAACGGACAAGTAGACAACGTCATACGCACCACAGTTGTCCGATTCACCAGAATCGGACAGACTATCCACGGGGCATGAAAAACTGGACGGCATGGCCAATACATCCAGAATGACGTCGTATCAGCGGCGCGAGCAGCTCATCGAAATCGGTCGTTCGCTGTTCGCGTCGAAGGGGTTCGAAGCAGTGAGCGTGGAGGAGATCGCCGCCACCGCGAAAGTGTCGAAACCCATTGTGTACGAGCATTTCGGAGGCAAAGAGGGCCTGTACGCTGTGGTGGTGGACCGTGAGATGCGCGCGCTTACCGACACGCTCGTCAACGCGCTCTCCGACCACAAGCGCACCCCCGTCAAATCGTGGAACGCACGGCGCTGGCACTGCTCACCTATGTTGAGGAGAATGCCGAAGGATTCCGCGTGCTCACCCGCGATTCGCCGAAAACCGATCCGGCCAGCTCGTTCAATTCGCTTTTGGGAGACATCGCCCTGCGCGTGGAAGACATTCTCGCCGAAGCGTTCAAACGCCAGCATCTGCCGGCCAAGGGCGTGCCATACTACGCGCAGATGCTCATCGGCATGACCGTATATACCTGCCAGTATTGGGCGGACCAGCGCAAACTCAGTAAAGAGCAGATTGCCGCGCACATCGTGAATCTAGCCTGGCATGGCTTGAGCCGCATGGAAGCCAAGCCGGAACTGCGTTTCGAAAGCGACAAAGCCACAAAAGAGGCGGAAAAGCAGGAAAGGCGCGAAATCAAAGGAAATCGCGAAAACGCGAGCGCAAGGCCGCAAAAGAGGCACAATCACAAAACAATACGGAAAGCCCAGCCGAGCAGAACGCTGAACAGAATACCGAACAAGACGCAGCCGGAAGCCAAGGCACGCAAGCCGAACAGCAGTCGTAACAACCCAGCCGCCCCCCAGTCATCGCAAGCATCGCAGCCAACGCCAACAGGCGCCAGACGCAAGAATCGAACAGTACCAGCAACAGGGGAATCGCAAGCATCGCACAAGCCAACAAGCATCGACGAAAACTTACAAATTGTCAACAATGGTACCCTTAAGGGAAATTTCAGGTGCAGATTGCGCTATTCAGGGTGCCTATTGCATACAAACCGTTCCCCTGAAGCAAACAAGGTGCTACGTTAGTTTCGTTACGCAGTGACCACGCGCCGCGCGCGGAAGGTCACCTCGGCCGACCAAGGAAGACTATGCAGGAGAAGAAGACGCTCACCTTCGTGGTGCCCGCGTACAACATGACCGAATATTTGGAACGATGCGTCATGTCGTTAATCGCAGCGAAGCGCAACGACGACATCGAAGTGCTGATCGTGGATGACGGCTCGTCCGACGGCACGCTGGAAATGGCACAGAAATTCGAAGCCCGCTATCCAGCATCGTGCGCGCATCCACCAAGAGAACAAGGGGCATGGCGGAGCCGTCAACACCGGCATCGCGGCGGCAAGCGGCATGTACGTGAAGGTTGTTGACGCCGACGATTGGGTTGGCCCCGAATCGCTCGAACAGGTCATGGCCGTGCTGCGCGAAGAGGCCGATTCCACCGAGCCGATCGACATGCTCGTCACTAATTATGTGTATGACAAGGTTGGCAAACGCAACAAGCATGTGGTGAACTTCCGCCATGCCATGAAGCCGGCGAGCGCCTGACCTGGAACGATCTTGGGCATTTCGGCTTGGCTGAATACATTCTCATGCACGCGCTGACGTACCGCACCGCCGTGGTGCGAGAGTCCGGCATGCAGCTGCCGGAGCACACGTTCTACGTGGACTTCATTTACGCGTACCAACCGTTCCCGTGGGTGAAGACCATGAAGTATTTGGATACGCCGTTCTACCACTATTTCATCGGTCGCGACGGCCAGAGCGTGCAGACCGACGTGATGATCCGCCGCGTCGACCAGCTGCGCCTCGTCAACCAGTGCATGGTGCGTGCAACTCCGGAACGCGGCACGGTGCCGGACGGCCTGTACCATTATATGATCCACTTCCTGGCGATTGAAAGTTCCGTGGCAAGTGTGTTCATGATTTTGTCTCGCGATCCGGAAAATTATGAGAAGAAAAAGGATATGTGGGACGACATTAAGGCGTACTCCCCCACTATTTACAAGGATGTGCGCAAGAAGGCCATGTCTCGTGCGTTGAATTTGCGCGGGTCGATCGGTCGTTTCGTGATTCGCAAGGGGTATTTCGTGGCGGAACACGTCGTCGGGTTCAACTGATCGCGATTTCCGACGATTTGATGGTCAATCGACGGTCTAGATAGCACTATCTGCCTTATATATGGCAGATGCCCTTGATAGCAAGGTGACTTAGAGGGTATATTTTACCCCCGAAATCGCCTTGCCTACAAGCACGAGTGCCATATATATATAAGCGAAATGCCTCGTGTCAGCTCTTGAAATCTGCCATATATAAGCGAGATATGGGCAAAAACTGACGTACGAGGATGCGGATGCAGCCGTGAGGCTGTCGGGAGCAGTACTGACGCTTCCAACAGCCTGCGTTCATGCGGAATGCTCCGAGCGCGGAAACCTTGGCTCATTGGGACGGGTTTTGCCGGATTTCGGGGCTTTATGCTTAGTTCCAGCGGTCGGACATGGCGAAACTGTTGTGCATGAGATTGCTGGACGTGTAGAGCACGTCGTTGAGCAGTTTCGTAACGTGAGTGTGCAAATATTCCGCCATTTCTTCGTTGGACTGCTGCAGTTTTGCGATAATTGCAATACTTGCGTTTTCCGTAATCTCCGCGGCCCCTGCACGCTCCTGCGATTCGGACACGCTCTTTTGTGCAGCAATCTCACGCAATTCGGCATCAGTACGTTCCACCAGACGATGGCCGTAAGCGCGGGCCGATTCCGCAAATCCTTCGATCGCATTGCTGGTTTCGTAGAAATGCGCGTCGGCGAGCGCGGCGATCAAACGGTTCGCCCAGTACAGGTTGCCGGTCGAGACTTCCGGCGTGGTGTCACGCAGGTAGGCGGGCGTATCGTCGACGTTCGCATAGAACGGCGTGGCCGCGGTGAAGGGCCGGAACCGTATGAGATCCACATGATCGAACGGCTTGCCTCCGGCGCGTACGGACGAATCTGCATGGCCACCATATGCCCGGTGCGGTTGATGCCGATCGGACGGTAGCGATGGCGGCTTTCCGGCGTCCCGAGCGTACCGTACGGATCGTAAGGGGTCCCCTCGAAGTGTGCACTCATCAGGAAGTCGACGTCTTCGAGCGTCACAGCGTTCTCAGGCACACGACACCACGGAATATCGTCGGATGCGGGCGCGTAGCGGGCGGCCGGCGAATCCCAGTCCTCGCTTGGATTGAGGTGGCGCTGCATATACCAGGCACGTGGCGTGTTGTAGATGCGGTCTTTGGTGGTGGCGGTGCCGAAAGCCGTGCGCGGATTGAAATGGTTGTGACCCAGCGCCGCGCCGCTACTGCTATTGCCACCGCCGTTCATGCTGGCGTTTCCGAAAACGCTCGTCGGCTGGAATCCGAAGCCGCCACTTGCTGCCGCGCTCATAGTGCGGTCAAGGTGGTGCGCGTCCATGAATTCGCGCAGATCGGCACTGCACATGAACTCGCGTTGGGTGCTGAAGCGTCGTCGAAGTCGAAATCGTCGATGCCGAGCTGGTTGGGGATGGTCGCATAGCAGTCGTCCGGCACGCGGCGGGCGATCCAATGGTGCCCGCCGATTGTTTCGACGTACCAGATTTCGTTTACGTCGGAAATGATGATGCCGTTCGATTCGTAGGTGCCGTATGTTTCAAGCAGTTCGGCGAGACGTGCGACGCCTTCGCGTGCCGTAGTTACGTAAGGCAGCACGAGGGTGATGATGTCTTCCTCTCCGATTCCGCCCGGGACTTCGGGGGTACTAGTGGCTTCGTTCGCCGGTTGCAGTTCAACGAGCGGATCAGCGGCTAGCACGCGCTCGTTGACCGCGATGGTTTCGGTGGCGCTCATCGCCACATTGCGCTCGTTGACGCCCGCTTCCGCAAGAATTCCGCGGTTCGGCAGCACGTTCGGCACAATGCTGTATCGGCATGGATTGTCGGGAAGGTCGATTTCGACATGACTGAGCACACTGCGGTAATGCCTCGGCTGGTCTTGCGGTGCGACCGCAATGAATTTCTTGGGGTCGTAACGGCCGGAACCGGAATCATCGTCGCGTGCGATGATGGTGGATCCGTCGTAGCTGGCTTTCTTGCTACAAGAATCGTGGTACATGACATGCGTTCCACTGTACGAGCAGATATGCAGAAATGACGCTGCGATTCGCGAGAATTCGATGATGATTCGGCGATGATTGGTGATAATCCACGTTTTTTGTTACTTACAGCTGATTCGTGTGGCGTTTTGCGTAAATATACTGTATACTGTCTCCTTGTTGCCCCTCTAGCTCAACGGTTAGAGCAGCGTTCCTTTTAGTCGTGGGTTGTGGGTTGAACTCCCAGCGGGGGCACATGCGAAAAGCTCGGAAGGCAATGTTTTCAACGGTTTCCGAGGCTTTCTTGTTTGTGCAGTCTAATGGATCAAATGGTCCGATTCAACATTTATTCAACACATTCACCGCTACAGTCATCGCAGACTCGATGTCATTTCATGACCTCCCGAAACGCATCTTGTGCCCATCCGACAGCATTAGAAACAGTTTCGACATGCGCGCGGACGTGAATTCCGTGGTTTGGGGTACACTAGACATATTCGAACAAACGTTCGTATTTTGGGGAATTCTGGGGAATTCCCCACTATATACAGTGAGGAAACTCACGACACACCACTACCGGTAGTGTGTATGCTAGATAGTGGCTTGCGTAAGCGAGCATAACCGAAGAACGTGGCCGACACGGCTTTCGCAAACGACGGAAGCCATTTTTGCATAGGGAGGAAATCGAATGACCGTGACCGTCTTCACCAATCCGAGCAACCCGCAATGCGAAGCCACCGAACAAGAGCTCGCAAAGCTGGGCGTGCGTTACGACACCGTTGATCTGACGAAGAACCCGTCCACCTTCGAACAGATCAAAAACGCTGGCTTCAAGCAGATTCCGGTCGTCATCTCACCGAACTCCTCATGGAGTGGACATAGGCCGGATCTCATCCGCCAGCTCGCGCAAAGCTTCGCCGCCTAAGCGCGTAGAAGTCGCAGGGCACCGAGTCCACAAAGGCAGTGCGGGCACAGGTCACATGCAGCCGTGCACGGCGCAACCAATAGCGGACGCACCATACACGTTCTTCCACAAAGCTTCGCCATCTAGCCCATAAAGCAGTCATCCATAAAACAGTCAGACACTACATGCGGCTGGCCGTGGACGGGTCGAGCGTCATGGTCTGGAACCGATTGGCCATGAAGTCGTCGTCAAAATATGTGGCGAAGAATTGCGAAACGGGCGAATCCTGCGCAATACCCGCCATACGCGAATACCAGGAATCCAGCGCCATCAACGTCATCACGCCGTCAACGAAAATCAGCGCGAAACACACCGCCGTCAACGTATAGCGAATCTTCCACGGAATACGCTGAATCATCGCAAGCAAATGCGGCAGAATCAGCTTCACCCACACCAAGCCGAGTATTCCCCAGAAAAACATGTATTTGCCGGATGTGCGCCCATCAATCGACAGCCATTGACCCGTGTAATCCCACGCGCGAATACCGAACGCAACCTCCATGAACCAGCTGGTGAAATATTCGAACGCGCCGCCAATCACCGCGCTGGCGCAGAAGATCAGCATCCAATTCGACCGCCACAAGTGGTTGAGCAATACCGTCAGGATCACCGCGCCAAAGCCGTAGATCGGCGAGAACGGCCCCCACAAAAATCCGGCGCGATCCTGCCATTCGCCGAACAGCACATAGTGGTATAGCGTCTCCACTACCAGACCGAACACGCATCCGACCACAAACAGCCAAAACAGGTTGAAGAAATCAAGCGAAATATAGCCCTTGCCGGTCAGATCACGCCGGCCATACCCTTCGAAACAGCCGTCTCATACTCGCTGCGCGCATCCAAACGACGAAGCGCGAACTGCAAACGTCGCTCCTCGCGCAGCGACGGATCAGCCGTGATATGCAACGCAACCAATACAAGCAGCTGCACGGTCGGACTGATCAGATTCACGCCCAAACCCTGCAACGACAACGACAATAGGCCTTCCGCAAGCGTGAGCGGAATCATCAGATACGTCCATTGCGCGATATGCCGACGCTTGTTGAGAATCAGCAGCATGCCGAAAATCGCAAGGCATGCGGTGGAGACCAGCAGCACTGCAGCATGAATAACCGACAGAATAGTGGTGAGATTCAGCGCGCCAAACGCCAGTTTGCCGGAAAGCGCGGCGTGGATTGCATACAGGCAGGAAATCACGATGATCGGCAACGTCACCACGCCTTCGATCAACATGACGATGCCGTAAATACGTGCAATCAGCGGCAGCCTGCGGTCAGCAGGATTGCGTCATCTTCCGCCGATTGCGATTGCGCAATGATGCCGGCCTCTTCGATTGCTGCGATTTCGGTTTCGTCGGCGATGGCCTCGCTCACATCTTCAATCTTGCTCATGCTTGTTCGTCCTTCCCAGAACAACGCTACCAAAACCCGATCGCAGTGCGCTACACGAGATGATTGTTTGCGCGCAACGCGCACAACCTGCGATTTCTGCCTACGCAAGTCACATGTCATCCCGCAATCACAAGATGCGCAGACAGCAGACTCGACTTGCGCAGACACAGAAGGCAAGTTGCGCGGTCTCCAACAGCAAGATTCACAGTCCTGCCGCGGTTTGTCGTGTTTATTTCAGTCATGGACGGAGCGCATTTACGCCTGTGCCCAAATTTGTCCGAGAGCGGGTATTACGATACGGGAGCGTAGCGCTACGAATAACGTATCGCTACGCGCGAACACGGTCGAACATCCATTGGACTGGGGAGACAATGCGCAACGTACTGCAGATTCTGCGTCGTGACCTCAAACGACTCGTCACCGTACCTGCCGCCTGGGTCATCATGATCGGTATAACCATCATTCCGCCGCTGTACGCATGGTTCAACATCTACGGATTCTGGAATCCGTATGGCAATACCCAAGGCATCAAAGTTGCCGTGGCCAACGTCGACAAAGGCACCGACAACGCCCTGCTCGGCAAAATGAACCTCGGCGACCAGATCGAAGACACGCTGAAAGACAACGACCAGCTTGGCTGGGAATTCATGGGCAAGGCCGAAGCGATGGAAGCGGTACAGTCCGGCGACTGCTATGCGGCGATCATCATCCCCTCCGATTTCAGCGAGGATCTCGCCAACGTCGTGACCGACAGCAAGAACCGGCCGACGCTGGAATACTATGTCAACGAAAAATCGAGCCCGATCTCCCCGAAAATCACCGACCAAGGCGCGACCACCGTTGATCGTACCGTCAACAACACCTTCGTCTCCACCGTCAGCGAAGTACTCACTAAAGCCGTGAACTCCGCGAATGACACCATCAACGGCAAAACCAACTCCTTCGTCAACGAAACCACAGCAGAACTCGACAAAACCCAGAAGAACGTAAGCCTCATCCGCTCCACCATCGAAGATCTTGACGCACAGCTCGCCAACGTGCCGCAACAAACGCAATCCGCCCGTCAGGCAATGAACGACGTGCAGCTGGCCGCAGCAAGCGCGGGCAAGGGCCTGGCGAACACCGCCACCGCCATCGGCACCGCACAAAACGGCCTCAATACCTTCACGTCCAACGCCAACACCGCTTTGGAAAACGGTTCCAGCCTGATTTCGCAGGCCGCCAGCGACACCACCACCAGCATCAACAAGGTGACCACGGCCGTCTCGTCCGCAAGCGGCACCGCACAGCAGGCCGTCAGCAACATGCAAAGCGTGACCGACAGCAACGCCCGGCTCATCGAGAAGCTCAAGAACGTCAGCGACAACGCACAGTACCAAGACATCATCAAGAAGCTCGAAGACACCAACAACACGGCCGCCGGCACGCTCAACGACCTCAAAACGTTGAGCGAGAACACGCAATCCACGTCCGACAGCGTGTCCAAACTCGCCACCGACTTCAACACCAGCACGCAAAATTCGCTGAAAAGCATGGGAGATGCCCGCAACACGTTGAATTCCGGTGCGCTCCCCCAGCTCAACTCCGGTCTGAGCTCGCTCGCCATGACCGCCGGCACACTGTCCGGCACCGTAACCAGCCAGACCACCGTGGTCAACCCAGACCTCCGCCGTGCTCGACCAACTCGACCAGGTGGCGAACGACACCCGCACCACGCTGCAGAACACCGACAAGCAGCTCGAGCAGGTGGAGAACAAGCTCATCACCGTCAGCACCGACCTGAAAGCGCTCGGCAGCGTTGACATGCTGAAAAGCCTGACCGGCGACAGCTCCCTCAACACGGAGAAAATCGCTTCGTTCATGCAGTCCCCCACGGTGATCGACACGAAAAACGTGTATCCGATGAACTCCTACGGTTCCGGCATGGCTCCGCTCATGACCAACCTGGCCCTGTGGGTGGGCGCGTTCGCCTTCGTGGTGATCTTCAAGGTGGAGGTCGACGATGAAGGCCTCGAAGACCTCGACTTGACCACTTCCGAAAAATATTTCGCCCGCTACATGCTGCTCGGCATCATGGGCGCCATCCAAGGCGCGATCACCACCATCGGCAACCTCATCATCGGCGTGCAGACGGTGAACGCGCCGCTGTACATACTTACCGGCGTCATCACGTCGCTGGTATATCTGAGCATCACCTTCGCGCTGTCAACCTCGTTCATGCATATTGGCAAGGGACTGTGCGTCGCGCTGATCATCGTGCAGATTCCGGGCGCTTCCGGCCTGTATCCGATTGAGATGATGCCGAAATTCTTCCGCATGGTCTACCCGTTCGTACCATTCAGTTATTCGATTGACGCGTTCCGTGAGACGATTGCCGGCTTCTACGACGGGCATTGGCTCAAGTCGATTGGCGCGCTACTGATGTTCGCCGTGGCCGCGTTCTTCATCGGACTTGCGATTCGCCCGCTGCTGGTCAATCTCAACCGCCTGTTCGCCCGTCAGATCAAGGAAAGCGACATGATCATCGGCGAGGAGGTACAGCTTCCGGAACGCGGCTACAACGTGTCCCAGGCCATTCAAGTGCTCGCCGATAAGGGCGGCTACCGTGAGGCGATCGAGGAACGTGCGAGCCGCTTCGCCGAACTGTATCCGAAGCTCAAGCGTGGCGCGCTGGTTGCCGGTTTCATTGTGCCGGTGATTCTGGTGCTGATCTTCTCCTTCACCAACGGCGAGAAGATCGTGGTGCTTGCCACCTGGATCATCTGGGTGCTGCTCATCATCGGATTCCTGATGGTCATCGAATATATGCGTTTCAGCCTGCAACGCCAGGTGGAACTCGGCAGCCTCAGCGACGAAGCGATTCGCGAACAACTGGTGGAACGCCAAGCTGCAAGGCTGCGCCGCAAGAAGCGTGCGCAACAAATCAGGCGAGACAAGCTGATGCGCAAGGCACAACGAAGAAAACACGAAACCAAACAGGCGATCGCCAACGTCGCAGACACCAGCCAAGCCGATGCCGACGGCATCGCAACACTGGTACAGGCCATGAACGCGACCGGCAACACCGGCACAGCGAGCAACACCAATCCCAACGGTAACAGCGAAAGGAGCAATGCATGAAAAACATCTGGAAACTGTTCGTCGGCGACGTTCGACGCCTGACCAGCAACATCGTCTCCATCATCATCGTCATCGGACTGGTGGTAATTCCTGGCCTGTTCTCCTGGTTCAACGTGAGCGCAAGCTGGGATCCATTCGCCAACACCGGCAATCTGAAATTCGCCGTCGCCAACGACGATGAAGGCTACAAGTCCGATCTCATTCCCGTGAAGATCAGTATCGGCGATCAGGTGGTCAACACCTTGCGCGCCAACGACCAGATGGACTGGACCTTCACCACCAAAAAAGAGGCCATCGACGGCACCAAATCCGGCAAATACTATGCAGCAGTGGTGATTCCGAAGGATTTCAGCACCCGCATGATGACATTCTTCACCGCGGACGGCGACCATGCCACACTCACCTACTACAACAACGAGAAGAAGAACGCACTCGCTCCGAAGATCACCGGCCAGGGAGCCGACACCGTGGCAGCACAGATCAACGAAATGTTCTCCGCAACGTTGACGAGCACCGCGCTCAACATCGCCTCGCAGCTGGCCGATGAGCTTGACAAACCGAAATCGCAGGCCACGCTCACCAACTTCAGCAACAATATGAACAACTTCGCGAACACGCTGAACGACACGTCATCCGCGTTGACCACGTTCAGCTCGCTGACGTTGAGCGCGCAGAACCTGCTCGACAGCTCCAACAGCCTGCTTTCCAACGTGAGCGGCAGCGCGAAGAACGCCGTCAACGAGCTCAAACAGTCGAAGAACGGCATCAACGATCTGACCGGAGCCGTCAAAACCAGCACGAATGCGCTCAGCACCGCGTTGAGCAGCTCGTCGAACAGCTTCGGCGCTGTCTCCACCGATATTGACAGCGTATTCAACAATGCGGGCACCCAAGCCGGCAATACGGCCACCGCCCTGCGCAATCAGGCTGCGAACGTATCCAAGCAGGCGCAAGGCTATCAGAACATCTACGATGCCCTCGACGAGCTCAGCAACAACAATCTGGTGCCGGAAGTCGCGAAAATCGCCATCAATCATCTCAAAACCAACGTGGGCGCGAACCATTACGCAACTCAACGATCTAGCGAACTCACTCAACACCAGCGCCGACAATATCGACGCGAAAGTGAGCGACACCACAGCCGACCGCGAGCGCGTGAGCCAGCTTGCCCAGCAGGCGAAGGCCTCCATCGACGCATCAAAACCGATTTTCGACAGCCAGCTCAAGCCGCAGCTCAACGACATTTCCGATTCGATCAGCAGCACGGCCACCGCACTGAGCAGCACGGCCACCGATCTGAAGGGCGCGTTGGGAGATCTCAACAGCACCACGAAGTCGGCAGGCAAGCAGCTGACCAATATTCGCACGGTGTTGGATTCCACCGCCGAAAGCCTCACTAAGGCGAGCACCGCGCTGTCTTCGTTCAATGGCACGCTTTCCGACGCGCTGAACAGCGGCAATATGGACACCGTCAAGGACGTGCTCGGCAACAACACCGATTCGCTGGCGGCGGCTCTTGCGGCCCCCGTCCAGGTGAAGCGCACGGCTGTGTTCCCTGTGGAGAATTTCGGCTCGCAATTGGCTCCGTTCTACACGATTCTGCCGTTGTTCGTGGGATCGCTGCTTATGGCCGTAACACTCAAGACCACGGTGTCGCGCAAGAATCGTGAGGAGCTCGACAATCCGAAGCCGCATCAGCTGTTCCTCGGCCATTATGGCGTGTTCGCGTGATCGCACTGTTGCAGAGCACGTTCTCGCTGGGCGGCGGCCTGCTGTTCCTGCACATTCAGGCGGTGCACCCGTGGCTGTTCATGTTGACCGGCTGGGTGGCTCCCTCGTGTTCTCGTTCTTCACCTACACGATGGTGGCGAGCTTCGGCAACGTGGGCAAGGCCATTGGCGTGCTGACGCTGGTGTTGCAGATTTCCGGCGCGAACGGCGCGTATCCGCTTGCCGTGCTGCCGAAGATCATCGGCGATATCAGCCCGTTCCTGCCGGCCACGCATTGCGATTACGGCATTGCGTGCGGCCATTGCCGGTAATTACACAATGATTATTGGCATGCGATCGGTTCGCTGTTGCTGTTCCTGATTCCGCTGCTGCTGATTGGCTTGCTGCTGCGTATTCCGCTGGTCAAGTTCAATAGGTGGTACGTGGCGAAGGTGGAAAGCACCAAGGTGGTCGCATGATTACCGGAGTGCATGAGGCGGTTTCCGAAGCCGTTTCCGATGTGGTTTCCGACGCGGTCAGTGACGTGCATGAGGCCGTTCGCAAGGCGCAGAGCCGCCGCGAGCAGCTTCGCGAGCAAACCGATCATAAGATCATGAAGGCCACGCTTGCGATTGTGATTTCCGATGGTGTCGGTGCGGTGACCATTGAAGAGGTCGCCCGTCGTTCCGGTGTTGCGAAAACCACGATTTACCGTCGCTATAAGAATGCGGACGATCTGTTGCGCCGCGTTCAGTTGGAAGTTGCGGGATTGCCGGATTTCAGCGATGTCGAGTTGTCGAAAAACGGTCTGCTGACGATACTGCAACGCATTCAGGGCTGTTTTTTCGACAGTGAGCTTGGTTTGAAAGCCGTCGGTGTGGTGCTTTCTTCCGATAATCCTTCGTTGAATGCGATTGCCGATCAAGTGCTTGTTCCTGCGGAAAAGCGTTTTTCTGAGTTTGTTGAGCGCGGCATGAAGGCCGGTGTGTTCCGCCATGGATTGGATCCGCAATTCCTGTTCAGCACGATACTCGGCTCCATGCTCGCCTGTAAGGCGTTGCATGGCGACGCGAGTATTCCTTGGCCTGAGAACATGACGGCTGTTCTGTGGCCCGTTATGGCCGCCTGAAAGGCATTGCAGAGCAGAGTTGCACGTAGTAGTATCTGAAACTCGTGAGCGTCCCCGCTACGGCCTTTAATCACTCTTTGAGTGAGGCTGTAGCTGAGGCGCTCATTGTACGTTTGCAGACTTTTCGCCGCTACTGGGCCTACTGGATCGACGCTTCCTGACGGGCCACGTCCAACGCCTTGTTGAACGCTTCCGACGTCCAGCTGGCACCGGCACCTTGTCTACCTTGAGATCTTTGAGCGGCTTGCCGTCCACCACGCCGTTGATGGCTTCGGCGAACGCATTCTGGTGCTTTTTGGAGATGGACGTGAACGGATGCCCGATAACCTCCACATTGGTGACGGTCTGATCTTTGACCGTCACATGCACGTCGATGGTGTCTTCGCCCACCGGCCCGTACTGGCCGTTGATCGAGTAGGTACCGTCGGCGTAGTTGCCGGTGTCTTGCTTGTCGGATGTGGTGCTGTTCGGATCGTCGGCATGGTTTTTGTCGTCCGAATCCGCAGAATCGCCGGAGTCGGTGGCGCTACCGCTGTTCTTCGAATTTTCTTCCTGCGATTGCACGCTTTCGCCGGAATTTCCGGCATATTCATCGTCCATCGGTGTCGCCGTGGGTTCGCCGCATGCCGACAGCAGCGCAAGGCTTGCCGCAGACAGTGCGATCACTTTGATCGCATTCGATGATTCGTTGCTCATGTTCGCTCCGTACGATTCGTCAGTGCTATGGCTTGGATTATTCGGCTGATTTCAGCTTATTCCTCACCGCCGGTTTTCGCGGCTTTGGTCGGATCGGCGAAGCTGATGGCCGTCTCGCCATTCTGTGCGCCTTCCGTAGTGGAACCGGTGTATGCCGGCTTGCCACCCGCCTGCTCATAGACCTTCCGTGCGGCCTCATCATTCCACTTCTCACCGACGAGCACGCCATGGTTGAGCATGATCTCGCGCTGGGCACAAGACGCGACGAGCGCATCATGGGTCACAACGATGATGGTAGTGCCCTGCTCGTGCAGCTGACGGAACAGGTCAAGCACGATTTTCTCGTTCTTCTCATCCAAATTGCCGGTCGGTTCGTCCGCAAGAATCAGTTTCGGACAGTTGATGAGCGCACGTGCGATGCACACACGCTGCTGTTCGCCGCCGGAAAGCTGTCCGGGCAGATGGTGGGCACGCTCCTTCAGACCGACGCGCTCCAATGCTTCCAACGCCTGCTGCTCGTTGACTACGGAATGGTAGTACTGTGCCACCATCACGTTTTCCACAGCCGTCAGATGCGGTACCAGATAGAACTTCTGGAACACCAATCCGATCATGTTCTTACGCACGTCGGCAAGCTGCTTGGCGTTCAAATCCTCCAACTTGCGGCCTTCCAGCATGACGGAACCCTTTGAAGGCGTGTCCATGCAGCCAATCATGTTCATCAGCGTGGTTTTGCCGGAACCCGACGAACCGACAATCGCAAGCCATTCACCTTGCGGAACGGTCAAAGTCAAATCGTCGACGGCACGCAAATCGCCGTAAATCTTGGAAATATGATCCAATTCAAGCAACGTATTCAACGTATGTTCGGAACTCATGATTATTCCTCCTCAAAACGATGGCGGGGTCGATACGGGTTGCGCGGCGAACCGGCGGGATGGATGCGATGACGGCGATGAGCACGCTCAACAGCAGCGAAGCGACGCCCAACAGCCAGTTGAAGCCAATGGCACGTTCGAATACGGATACGCACAGCACGCGGGCCAGCAGGTAGCCGATGGCAGTGCCGATCAGGCCGCCAATCAGTCCGTAGATGGCGGATTCCACATAGAATTCGATGCCGATGGCGCGCGAGGATGCGCCTAACGCCTTGCGCAAGCCGATTTCGTTGCGTCGCTGAGACACGATGGAACTGATGGTGGTGCCCACGCCCACAAACGTCAGCACGAGCACGACCAGCGACACGATCCAGAACAGGGTTTGCAGCATGGCGATGATACGAGTGTCGGATGAGGTGATTTTGGTGACGGTCTGCGCTTTCACGCCGGTTGACGGATTCGCATTGATCGATTTGACGACATCGTTGAGTTCGCTGCCTACCGCATTGACGGAATATTCGATCACGTCCGCTCCGCGTTTGAAACCGGCCAGTTTGGCCACGTCAGCGTTGACCGCGTAGACGATTTCGTCTTCGCTGCCGCCCGTATCGACGATGCCTCCGACACGGAATTCAGTGCCGGTGTTTTCCATAATGTCGGACGAAACGCGGCCGTTTTCTTTGACTTGCGCTTCGGTTTGGCTAAGAGCGCCGGAATCCTGCGCATCGTCGGATGCGCGGTAGCCGATGGTTACGGTCGAACCGATGGAGACACCGAGCGCGTCTGCCACGTCACGGCCGAGCATCACGTTGCCTTTGCTGGGCCAATCGCCAGTCACGTTCCAATGATGGTTGAGCGCCTTCACGTCTTTGGTTGTGATGCCAGCCAGCGTGTATGGCGCAGAATTGATGCGCACGCTTTCATACCGGTAAGCGGCGGAACGGGCGCTGTACGAGCCTTTCACCATCTGGTTCAACGCTTTGACGGTATCGGTGTCGATGCCGTGGGACTTTTCGGCTGATTCGGACGGCGTGACGATAAGATTCGCACCATACGCACGCATTTCCTCGTTCATCTGCTGTGGAACGGCAATACACGTCGCCGCAAGGCAGAACAGCGTGGCAGCGCCCACCATGGAGGCGATCACGGCCATAACGGCCCGCGAACGACGGCGGAACACCGCGCCCCACAGCATGGTGAAGAACATCTTGCGATTAGTCATCTCATGCCCCTTACGGACTGTCTTGAACTCACCTACCATGCAACACCTCCGCAGACGAACAGCACAGTGTGCCGTTCGTGACCGAGGCCGCAGCCGCGGCCGAGTTTACGGAACCCAAGTTGACATCAGCGGCCATGCAACACCTCCGGACGAACAGCACAGTGCGCTGTTCGTGACCGAGGCCGCAGCCGCGGCCGAGTTTACGGAACCCAAGTTGACATCAGCGGCCATGCAAGACCTCCGCAGGTTGAGTCCCAGAATCGAACGGATCGACGAGAACGAGGCGATCAGCACGGTAAGCGTCAGCAGCACAAACACCAGCACAAACACCATCGGACGCATCGTAATGCCGGAACCGAATACCACATGTCCCACAATCTGCGCAACACCGGAACCCAACAGCGCACCGACAATCGCACCAACAACGAATCAACAGCCGTCTCAGCGAGCATCAGCGAGAAACCGCACCATCGGTGGCACCAATCGCCTTCAGCAACGCCAATTCTGAACCGCGCTCACCAATCGAGGCGGCCATCAGATTCGCCACCGCGATAGCGGCCGCAACCAGCGAAAGCACGGTCATCAGCACCATCACCGCCTGCGTTTTCTGCAGCACATCGCCCTGTAATGCGGCCACCTGACGCACCTGCTTGGCTACGGAACCGGGAATGACCTCTTCGATCTGATAGGCGATGGACGAAGGGTACGCGGTGCAATACCATGTTTCCCACTCATCTTGCGTGAGCGCATTCGGATTCTTCGACGCCTTACGCGCCAAATCATTGTCTGGCGTGGTCAGAGCCTTGACTTCGATCTTGTCGATGGAATCAGGCAGATTCGCAAGCACCTGCGCGGTGGATGACGGAATGTACATCGCATTGTTGTCGCTATCGCCGGAATCGTAAATGCCGGTGATGGTGATCCGCTGCTTGTTGGCGGCTGCCGTCGGCGGTGGTTTTGTAGAGGGTTACGGTATCTCCCTTGGTCACGCCGAGTTTGGATCGCGAGCGTGGTGCCGATCAGCCTTGCGCG
>ENA-OQAN01000230-OQAN01000230.1-human-gut-metagenome-genome-assembly--contig:-NODE-230-length-31269-cov-2.161165_pt1 | contig 31269 bp, 47 predicted proteins | sample MGYA00242735_ERZ504527 | MGnify/ENA primary metagenome ERZ504527 (study PRJEB26092, sample SAMD00036230) | human gut metagenome | host: Homo sapiens | study: EMG produced TPA metagenomics assembly of... | reverse complement strand
TGGCTCTGCTTCTGCAGGAGGGGAGCTGATTCTTGGACGGCGGGAATCTGCGTTGTTTTTCAAAAGTCCGCTGTCTGAGCGGCAGCAGGCCGCGAGTTCGGACTTTTGAAAAACGCTTTTAGCAGATTTCCGGCGTCCTAGAAGCCAGCCCCGACGAAGCCGCAGACCAGCCAGCATCCCCTTCCCCGGCGTCCCTTCATCGTTCGTTCGTCCGTTCATCCACATACAAATACAAAAAAAGACACCACGTCACAAAAAAACGCAGTGCCTCTCTCATATTCAAGTTATTGCGAAAAAAGCATCAAGCAGAAGCCTGATCAGCCTTCTCAACCTCAGCAATCGCCTGCTTCCTCATAGGAATACGGCAATTCTTATTATTACCAAACTCAACAATAACATCTTCCTCAGTCATATCAATAACAACACCATAAAAACCACTGGTAGTAACAACACTGTCACCAACCTCCATGCTGTTCAACATAGTCTGAGTTCTCTTCTGCTCCTTCTTCTGCGGACGGATCATCATAAAATACATAATTCCAAACAGAACTACGATCCAGACAATACCAAGACCCGCGCTAAGTCCGCCAGCTGCCGCTGTAGATGATGCGATCATTTCAAATTCCTCCTGCTAAAAACAAATAATCTGCGGTACCCCCGCCGTTACTGACCTCTAAAAGTGTCACTTCGTACTATCATACACAAAAACCAAAAAACCTTCAAGAGTTTTCTTATAAAATCAAAGTAATTTACACAAATTTTATAAATAAAACTTACCGGTTCCCGTTGATCCTGCCTTCCTCAAAGCCTTCCAGACGCATCTTCTTATAAGCCGCAAAATTCCCTGCATCCAGCGCATCCCGGATCTCTTCCATCATATGATTATAGAAATACAGATTATGCAGAACACAAAGCCTCATGCCAAGCATCTCCTTCGCCTTCAGAAGATGACGGATATACGCTCTGCTGTAATGACGGCAGGTCGGGCACTGGCACTCCTCATCGATCGGTTTGGAATCCAGCTCATACTTTGCATTAAAAAGATTCATCTTGCCATGGTTGGTATACACGTGACCATGACGGCCGTTACGGCTGGGATATACACAGTCAAAAAAGTCAATACCACGCTCAACCCCCTCCAGAATATTGGCCGGGGTACCAACCCCCATAAGATACGTCGGCTTGTTCTGCGGCAAATGCGGAACCACCTCATCCAGGATCCGGTACATCTCCTCATGACTTTCACCAACTGCAAGGCCGCCCACTGCATAGCCGTCCAGATCCATCTCCGCGATAGCCTGGGCATGCTCAATACGGATATCTTCATAAACAGCCCCCTGGTTAATGCCAAAAAGAAGCTGGTTCTTGTTAATGGTATCCGGCAGACTGTTCAAACGAGCCATCTCATCCTTGCATCTTTTAAGCCAACGTGTTGTACGCGCTACCGATTTCTGTACATAATCCCTGTCTGCCACACTGCTTGGGCACTCATCAAAGGCATTGCAATGGTAGAGCCAAATTTGACTGGATCTGCATGCTCTGCTCCGGTCCCATAAAAATCTTATGACCATCGATATGAGAGTTAAAATACACGCCCTCTTCCTTGATCTTACGAAGCTTCGCCAGCGAAAACACCTGGAATCCGCCGGAATCGGTAAGGATCGGTCTGTCCCAGTTCATAAATTCATGAAGACCTCCCAGCTGCTTTACCACCTTGTCGCCAGGGCGCACATGAAGATGATAGGTATTGGACAGCTCTACCTGTGTACCGATCTCATGAAGATCCACAGTGGAAACTGCACCTTTAATTGCTGCAATTGTTCCTACATTCATAAAAACAGGAGTCTGGATCGTTCCGTGGACCGTCTTAAACTCGCCCCTTTTCGCTCTTCCTTCTGTTGTGATCAGTTTATATTCTGCCATTTCATTTCCCTTCTAAAAACATTTTAAAGTTGTCTCTGCCCGGCATCTGCGTTACAGGTATGCCATAACCAGCTGTCGATGCAAATATCTTTCAAAACTTTTAGTCAATATCATAACACATTTTTTTCTTTACGGCTACTGATTGTTAAACTTTTACATTGCCATTTTTTAAACGATATCGTATAATATAGAATATTCGCTTAAAAATCCTTTATAATAAGAAGAAACAACTCCCATCTGACAGAAATGTCAGAGTCGGGCAACCCCTATATAGATACAACGAGGAGGAAATCAATTTTTTATGAAGAAACACACACTTGGAATTGACATTGGTTCCACCACTGTTAAGATTGCGATCTTAGACGAAAACGATACGCTTGTCTTCTCCGACTATGAGAGACATTTTGCAAATATCCAGGAAACCCTTGCAGATCTTCTTCAGAAAGCTGAGGATCAGCTTGGTGAACTGACACTCTGTCCGGTCATTACAGGTTCCGGCGGACTGACACTTGCCAATCATCTGGAAGTACCTTTTGTACAGGAGGTTATCGCCGTATCCACTTCCCTGCAGAAGCTGGCACCAAAGACAGATGTTGCTATCGAGCTTGGAGGCGAGGATGCCAAAATCATCTATTTCGAAAACGGAAATGTAGAGCAGCGTATGAATGGCATCTGTGCCGGCGGTACCGGTTCCTTCATTGACCAGATGGCATCTCTGCTCCAGACCGATGCACCAGTCTTAATGAATACGCCAAACATTACAAGGCACTTTATCCCATTGCGGCACGCTGCGGTGTTTTCGCAAAAACAGATATCCAGCCACTGATCAACGACGGAGCAACTAAGGAAGACCTTTCTGCCTCCATTTTCCAGGCAGTTGTCAACCAGACCATTTCCGGTCTTGCCTGCGGTAAACCGATCCGCGGACACGTTGCCTTCCTTGGCGGGCCTCTTCACTTCCTTTCTGAGCTGAAGACTGCTTTTATCCGAACCCTGAAGCTGGATGATGAACATATTATCGCACCAGACAACTCTCATCTGTTCGCAGCCATCGGCTCCGCCCTGAATGCAAAGCAGGATGTTACCGTTTCCCTGACCGAACTGAAGGAACGCATGCGGACCACCATCAAGCTGGATTTTGAGGTAGAACGTATGGAGCCGCTTTTTGCCACAGAGGACGACTACCAGGCTTTCCATGACCGTCAGAGTGCCTACAGGGTAAAAACCGGAGATCTTTCCACCTATAAGGGAAAATGCTTCCTGGGGATCGACGCCGGCTCTACCACAACAAAAACCGCGCTGGTAAGCGAAGACGGAACTCTTCTTTATTCTTTCTACAGCAGTAACAACGGAAACCCGCTGAAAACCACCATCAACTCCATCAAGGAGATTTACAGCCTTCTTCCGGAAGATGCAGAAATTGCTTTTTCCTGCTCCACCGGTTACGGCGAAGCTGATCAAAGCGGCACTTCTTCTTGACGAAGGTGAAGTCGAAACCGTTTCCCATTATTACGCAGCTGCTTTCTTTGATCCTGAAGTAGACTGCATCCTGGATATCGGCGGTCAGGATATGAAATGTATCAAGATCCGTAACCAGACTGTTGACAGTGTACAGCTCAACGAGGCATGTTCCTCAGGCTGCGGTTCCTTTATCGAAACCTTTGCAAAATCTCTGAACTACACAGTACAGGACTTTGCAAAAGCAGCTCTTTTTGCAAAACATCCCATTGATCTTGGAACACGCTGTACTGTATTTATGAATTCCAAAGTTAAGCAGGCCCAGAAGGAAGGCGCTGAGGTTTCCGATATCTCCGCTGGTCTTGCCTACTCCGTTATCAAAAACGCCCTCTACAAGGTTATCAAGGTTTCCGATGCTTCCGAGCTTGGCAAGCATATCGTTGTACAGGGTGGTACCTTCTATAATGACGCAGTTCTCCGCAGCTTTGAGAAGATTGCCAACTGCCAGGCCATCCGCCCGGATATCGCCGGATCATGGGTGCCTTCGGTGCTGCTCTGATCGCAAGGGAGCGCTATCAGGAGGGTGAAAAAACCTCCATGCTTTCCATCGATCAGATCAACAGCCTCCAGTACACCACCTCCATGGCAAACTGCCGCGGATGTACCAACAACTGTCGTCTGACCATCAACAAATTCTCCGGCGGCCGTAAATACATCAGTGGAAACCGCTGTGAGCGCGGACTTGGAAAGGAAAAGAACAAGGATCATATCCCGAACCTTTTCGATTACAAATATAAAAGGATTTTTTCCTATGAACCTCTTTCCGCAGATAAGGCTACCCGTGGACAGGTTGGTATCCCACGTGTTCTGAACATGTTTGAAAATTACCCTTCTGGTATACCTTCTTTACAGAGCTGAAATACCAGGTGGTGCTTTCTCCTACTTCCACACGTAAGATCTACGAGCTGGGTATCGAATCCATCCCAAGTGAATCCGAATGCTACCCGGCCAAGCTTGCTCACGGACATGTCACATGGCTGATCCGTAACGGTGTGAAATTTATCTTCTACCCATGCATCCCTTACGAACGCAACGAGTTCCCGGATGCGGTCAACCATTATAACTGTCCGATCGTTACTTCCTATGCGGAAAATATCAAGAACAATGTGGACGAGCTCAGTGATCCATCCATCACCTTCCGCAACCCGTTCCTAGCATTTACTTCCGAGGATATCCTGACAAACCGCCTTGTGGAAGAATTCCAGGATATTCCTGCTGCCGAGGTCAAAGCTGCTGCCCATAAGGCCTGGGAAGAACTTGCAGCCGTACATACGGATATCCAGAAAAAGGGGGAGGAAACCCTACAGTACCTGAAAGAAACCGGCCGCCGCGGAATCGTTCTTGCAGGCCGTCCATACCATATTGATCCGGAAATCCACCACGGTATCCCGGATATGATCAACAGCTACGGAATCGCCGTATTTACCGAAGACTCCGTTGCACACCTTGGACATCTGGAACGTCCCATCCGTGTCAACGACCAGTGGATGTATCACTCCCGTCTCTACTCTGCCGCAAATTTTGTAAAAACAAGAGAGGATCTGGATCTGATCCAGCTGAATTCCTTTGGATGCGGACTTGATGCCGTTACCACCGATGAGGTTTATGAGATCCTGGATGGAAGTGACAAGATCTACACCTGCCTGAAGATCGATGAGGTCAACAACCTGGGTGCGGCAAGGATCCGTATCCGTTCCCTGATCGCTGCTATCCGTGCAAAACAGGCACAGAATAAAAAAAGGAACATCAATCCGGCTTCCATCGAGAAGATATCCTTTACCAAGCAGATGCGTAAGGAGTACACCATTCTCTGCCCGCAGATGTCTCCATTCCACTTCGGAATCTTTGAGGCTGCTTTTAAAGCATCCGGCTATAACCTGGAAGTCCTCCCCAACGACAACAAGCATGCTGTTGATGTGGGTCTTAAATATGTAAACAACGATGCCTGCTATCCGTCCCTGATGGTTGTGGGACAGATCATGGATGCTCTTCTTTCCGGCAAATATGACCTGAACAAAACTGCAGTCATCATGTCTCAGACAGGCGGCGGCTGCCGTGCCTCCAACTATATCGCATTCATCCGCCGCGCCCTGAAAAAGCCGGCATGGAACAGATTCCGGTTATCTCCCTCAACTTAAGCGGACTGGAGAGCAACCCTGGCTTTAAGCTGACACTGCCGCTGATCAGGCGTATCGTTTACGGTGCCGTATTCGGTGATATCCTGATGAAATGCGTATATCGCATGCGTCCTTACGAGCTGGAAAAGGGTATCGTAAACCGCAAGCACAAGATCTGGGAGCAGCGCGTCATTGCCTTCGTAACAGGCAGCAGCGTCAGCCATGGTACCTTCAAAAAAATGTGCCGTGAGATGGTCCATGATTTTGATACGATCCCGATCTCCGATGAGAAAAAGCCTCGCGTTGGTATCGTAGGTGAGATCCTTGTCAAGTTCCTGCCTGCTGCCAACAACCACCTGGCAGATCTTCTAGAGACAGAGGGGGCAGAACCGGTTGTTCCGGATCTTATCGACTTTATCTGCTACTGCTTCTACAACCAGAATTTCAAGGTTGAAAAGCTTGGATTCAAGAAATCCAAGGCAACCATCGCAAATCTTGGCCTCAGAGCCATCGACTGGCTGAGAAAAACAGCAAATGAGCCCTGGAGCAGAGCCGCCACTTTACACCGGCCGCAGATATCCGTGATCTTGCAAAAATGGCTGCGCCCATCGTTTCTGCCGGAAATCAGACCGGTGAAGGATGGTTCCTGACCGGAGAGATGATGGAACTCATCCACGGCGGTATCCCGAACATCGTCTGCATCCAGCCTTTTGGATGCCTGCCGAACCACATCGTAGGAAAAGGTGTCATCAAGGAAGTTCGCCGTGAGCATCCGGAAGCCAACATTGTTGCCATCGACTACGATCCAGGTGCCAGCGAAGTAAATCAGCTGAACAGGATCAAGCTTATGCTTCCACAGCACAGAAGAATCTGCATAAAGACGATAAAAAAGACGCATAACAAGAAATGCAGGTTACAAACATCTTTTTCCCAAAAAACAAATTCAAAGCTACACAGCCGCAGGATCCCTGCCGGCTGTGCAGCTCTTTTTATTTCAGATATGATTCCTGTCAGACAGATTTTTTCTCTGATCCATCACTCTTCACAGGAGGCTTTGCACGGAGCATCAAAGCTCGGGTTAAAGGCATAGAAATTTTTGGCATCCAGCTGCTCCTGCACGGATCTCAGTGCTTCACCGAAACGCTGGAAATGGACTACCTCTCTTGCCCGAAGGAAACGGATGGGATCTGCAACCTCCGGGATATTTTTCACCACCCGGAGGATATTATCGTAGGTGGAGCGTGCCTTCTGTTCTGCTGCCAGATCTTCAAACAGATCCGTGATCGGATCACCCTTACTCTGGAATTCGCAGGCATTAAAGGGCACTCCACCTGCAGCCTGCGGCCAGATTCCCACCGTGTGGTCAATATAATACGGCCCAAGTCCGCTGTTCTCGATTTCTTCCATAGAAAGATCCTTTGTCAGCTGATGGACAATGGTGGATACGATTTCCAAATGTGCCAGTTCTTCTGTTCCCACATCATTGAGCACTGCCGCGACCATCCGGTTCGGTGCGGTAAAACGCTGGGAAAGATACCGCATGGAAGCTCCTATTTCTCCGTCCGGTCCGCCATACTGGCTGGATATAAACTGTGCCAGCTTTGCGTTAGGCGTCTTGATATTTACAGGATACTGGAGTCTTTTTTCATAATTCCACATACCTTATCTGCACCCTCCTTCCTGTTCCCATGGAACGGCTGTTCCATCCACTGCCATGACTTAAGATTGCTGTCGTTTCCGGTATCAATGGTCAGCGGTCCATAAAATTTTGCATATTTTTCCAGGAGCTCATTTCTTCTGGCTGAAAGCTCACTGTAATATTCAAGAGCTCTTTTTTCTTTTGGATGCGTATCCAGAAAAAGGAGAAGATCGTCAATGGCAAAGCTTACCTGGTCAATAAACTGCAACAGTTCTTTTTTGGAAGTACAATTTCCGGACATCATCGACTTCCTCCTCTCCTGCCGCAGAACGGCTTGCAAAGCTCAGGAAAGATAGTTCCGACCTGAAGAGCTTTTTTCAACTCAAAGGTAGCGCAAATTCCTGGTATGGTACATACGCCATTGCAGGAACCTGTTTTGCCATATCAGAAAATGATCGATCCGTCCGGCCTGCCATCCCGCTATTCATCCCACAGGTATACTGATATGGCCGGCAGCCCGAACGATTCATCTGAAATCGGTCCATAATCGAAATCCTTTCATTCATGATCACGCTATATTTTATGACCGTTTTTTAAACTTGTGAAAACAGGAATGTTCACTTTCCTTCACATATATCTATCTTTCTGCCATTTTTTTTCTATATATACAGGAAAATATTACTGTTTAAAAATCAGATATACAGTGCTATAATATCCTTGCCTATCTTTACACGGATGGGCGCTTTTACTTATGATTTGTAGCCCTGACCGGCTATTGAAGGAGGAAATTATGCAGGTAATTATTGTAGGCTGCGGAAAAGTCGGTAGAAATCTTGCAGAGCAGCTTCAGGCAGAGGATATTGATATCACTCTTGTCGACGTTATTGCCGACAAGATCAATGATCTCTGCGAAAATATCGACGCTATGGGAATCGTCGGTAATGGTGCCAGCATCAATACTTTAATGGAGGCAGGTGTTGATACTGCAGATATTCTGATCGCAGTTACCGCTTCTGACGAGTTGAACCTTCTCTGCTGTCTGATCGCGCAGAAGGCCAACCACTGTCAGACCATCGCCCGCGTCCGTAATCCCATTTATGAAAAAGAAATCGGATTCATCAAAGAACGTCTTGGTGTTACCATGATCATTAACCCGGAGCTTGCCGCTGCCCAGGAAATTTCACGGCTTCTCCGTTTTCCATCTGCGATCAAGATTGACACCTTTGCACGTGGTCGTGTAGAGCTTCTCAAGTTTAAAGTTCTCCCGGAATTCAAGCTGGACGGAATGAGCGTTTCCCAGATCTCAGATGCTTTCCGAAGTGATATTCTGGTCTGCGCGATTGAAAGCCGTGACAATGTATCCATTCCTGGTGGTGATCACATTATACACGACGGAGATATGGTTTCCATTCTGGCCTCTCCGCTTAATGCAGCGGCATTTTTCCGTAAGATCGGTCTCAAGACCAATCAGGTCAAAAACTGTATCATCGTAGGTGGCGGAACCATTTCCTATTATCTTGCCCATGCACTTCTGGTATGAAGATCAGTGTCAAGATCATCGAGCAGAACAAAAACCGCTGTGAGCACTTAAGCGAACTGCTTCCAGATGCGACTATCATCAATGGTGACGGAACGAACCGTTCTCTTCTGCTAGAAGAAGGACTTTCCGAGTCCGAATCCTTTGTCACTCTGACAAATCTGGATGAGGAGAATGTATTTCTTGCCCTCTTTGCCAAAAGCATCTCCGATGCCAAGCTGGTTGCCAAGGTCAACCGTCTGGAATTTGATGATGTCATCGACTCCCTGGATATCGGAAGTGTCATCTATCCGAAAAATATCACTGCTGATTATATCCTGCAGTATGTCCGTGCCACTCAGAACAGCATCGGCAGCAATGTAGAAACTCTTTATCATATTCTGGATGGCAATGCAGAAGCACTGGAATTTGCGATCCGTGAGGAATCTGCCGTAACTTATATCCCTCTTGCAGAGCTGAATCTCCGCAAAAATCTTCTGGTGGGATGCCTGAACCGCAACGGCCGCATCCGCATTCCCCGTGGTCAGGATATGATCCAGGTGGGAGATACCGTGATCATCGTAACCACTCACAAGGGGCTTCGCGACATCACAGATATACTTGAAAATAGAGGTACTGCCAAATGAATTATTCGATTATTATTTATATCCTGGGATGGATCATGAATGTGGAGGCTGTCTGTATGCTGGTTCCCGGCATCACTGCCCTTATCTACCGCGAAAAATCCGGTATTGCCTTCCTGATCACGATCCTGCATGTCTGGCCATCGGTGTTCCTCTGGTCAGCCGCAAGCCCTCCAAAAAGCATTCTACGCCCGTGAAGGTCTTGTTACCACTGCCTTAAGCTGGATCGTTCTCAGTATTGTCGGCGCTGTGCCTTTTGTACTCAGCGGAGCTATCCCCAATCCGATCGATGCTTTTTTTGAGATCGTTTCCGGTTTTACCACAACCGGTTCCAGTATCCTTTCTGATCCAACACAGATGCCTTACTGCATCAACATCTGGAGATGCTTTTCCCACTGGATCGGCGGTATGGGGGTTCTGGTATTTATCCTGACACTGCTGCCTCTGGCAGGTGGCTATCATATGAACCTTATGAAGCAGAAAGCCCCGGTCCTTCCGTAGGAAAGCTTCTTCCAAAAGTCCAGTCAACTGCCAAGATCCTGTACAAGATCTACATTGCGCTCACTGTTGCACTGATCATCCTCCTGCTTCTTGGAGGGATGCCTCTTTACGACAGTCTCTGTGCAGCATTTGGAACTGCCGGAACCGGTGGGTTCGGAATCAAATCCGACAGTATGGGAAGCTACAGCTTATATATTCAGATCGTCATCACCATCTTTATGATCCTGTTTGGCGTTAACTTCAATGTCTATTTTCTTCTTCTCACCAGGAAGTTTTCTCAGGCATTGAAATCTGAAGAGGTCCGCTGCTACTTCTTTGTGATCATCGCTTCTGCCTGATGATCACTTTCACGTCCGGCATCTGTTTGACAATGTGTGGGAAGCACTTCAGCAGGCATTTTTCCAGGTTGGTTCTATTATCACCACCACCGGTTATGCCACTACGGATTTTAACCAGTGGCCTGCGGTATCCAGAACGATTCTGGTACTGCTTACCTTCTGTGGTGCCTGTGCCGGCAGTACAGGCGGCGGAATCAAGATTTCCCGTCTTCTGCTTCTTGCAAAATCTGTTCGCAAGGAACTGCATCTTTATCTGCATCCCAATGCAGTAAAAAAGATCAAAATGGACGGAAAAGCGGTGTCTCACGAAGTTATGCGTGCCACCAATATTTATATGATCGTTTATCTGATGATCGTGGCTGCATCTATCTTTATCATCAGTTTTGATGAATTTGATCTTGTAACAAATTTCACAGCCGTAGTCACCACTTTAAACAATGTGGGTCCCGGTCTTTCCCTGATCGGTCCTACAGGAAACTTCGGGATCTTTTCTCCGCTGTCCAAGCTGGTCCTTTCTTTCGATATGCTGGCCGGCGACTGGAGCTATTTCCGATCCTGATTCTTTTCCTTCGTGAAACCTGGAAGAAATTCTGATAAATATTCGTCATATTTTGCTATGTTTGTGGCATAAATTGTTCTTTTCACATTTATTTCAAATGTTAGACACACTTTCTTCACATTTTTACTGTATATTATAAACCATAGAAGGTGATGAACTTTCTATAATATTTTTCTTTTTCATACGCGCGGTACGAAAGTACCGGCCTCCTTCCATTTATGGAGTATTTTTTTCCACTCCCTCATAATCGAAATCCGGAATAAAGCTTTCTGAAGCAGTTTCTCCTTCCTGGATAAATCCATTCTGAATCCCCATATCCACAGCAGCATCCAGAACTTTTTCATACTCTCTTTTTGTAACTTTCCGGTTTAATTCCTTAAATTCCACAAATTTTCTCACCGGCGTATACTGATTCATAATACTGATATAAATATCTTCCCCATAGGTTTCATGAAGATACCTCAGAGCCTTTATGGAATTTCCTGTATGTCCCGGCAGGATCAGATGACGGACAATGGTTCCTGTCCGGATGTATCCATCCTCTCCAAACTCACATTTCCCGGTCTGACGCACCATCTCTCCAATTGCAGCCTTTGCAGCCTGCACATAATCCGGCGCATTAGAAAATTTCTGTGCAAGCTCCGGATCCAGATATTTCAGATCCGGAAGATAAATGTCCACATATCCTTCCAGAAGCTTCAAAGTTTCTGTTTTTTCATACCCGCTGGAATTATACACTACCGGAATATCCAGACCCTTCCTCCGGGCATATCCAGTGCCTCTATAATCTGTGGTACATAGTGTGCACCTGTTACCAGATTGATGTTTGCAGCTCCTTTTTCCTTCAGTTCCAGAAAAATCTCTCCAAGCCGTTCCACACTTACAGCCCGTCCCCTGCTCCCGATGGCAATATCATGATTCTGGCAGAAACAGCAGCGCAGCCCGCACCCGGAAAAGAACACTGCCCCGGAGCCTTTTGTTCCGGAGATACAGGTTCCTCCCACATATGAAGTGCAGCCCTTGCCAGATAAATTCTCTCATCCATGCCACAGAAGCCTTTTTTCCCTGCACTCCGGTCTGCCAGGCATTCTCTTGGACAAAGAGCACAAGCTGACATAATTTCTTCCGTACAGTGCGCGCTCCCTGCCATACTGCTGATTTTATTTTCATTCTCCACTTTCACTTTTCTCCTGATTTTTCTTCCAATATCGTTATTTTCTGTTATCTAGTACTAGTTTAGCACATCACGTCTGCTGCTAACAAGGCTTTCTCTGTTTACACTATATCCTTAATATAGTACAATGGATTTCATGGAATCTTAAGAATTTACCCCTTTCGTCTTAATTTCCGGCTGCTATTCTAATAACATCAGGGAGGTACAAAAAAGTGGCTAACATACTTGTTTGCGATGACGACAAAGACATCGTGGAAGCTATCGAAATCTATCTTACGCAGGAAGCTATCACATTCTGAAAGCCTATGACGGACAGGAAGCACTGGATATCCTGAACAGCGAAACTGTAGATCTGCTGATCATCGATGTGATGATGCCCCGTCTCGACGGGATCCGGGCAACGGTCAAGATCCGGGAAAGCAATCCTCTGCCATCATCATCCTGTCCGCAAAATCTGAAGACACGGACAAAATCCTTGGCCTTAACATCGGTGCAGATGACTATATCACCAAACCTTTCAATCCTCTGGAGCTGATCGCCAGGGTAAAATCCCAGCTGCGCCGGTACACACAGCTTGGCTCCGCTGCACCGGCAGCATCGGAACACATCTACACAACCGGAGGTCTTACGGTAAACGATGACAAAAAAGAGGTGCTGGTAGATGGAGAAGCGGTACGGATGACGCCCATCGAATATAATATCCTGCTTCTTCTCATGAAAAATCCCGGACGTGTTTTTTCCACCACACAGATCTACGAGAGCATCTGGAACGAAGATGCTCTGGCCGCTGATAACACGGTAGCCGTCCACGTCCGTCACATTCGCGAAAAGATTGAGATCAACCCCAGGGATCCCCGCTATCTGAAAGTTGTCTGGGGCCTGGGTTATAAAATTCGAAAAACTGAGCCGGTAAGCCAGCCGGCCATGAAGTATCTGTGCTTCAGAAAGGGGTATTATGAATAAAAATAAACATACGGAAAAAAAACGTTCAATTTATGCGCATTCCTGCTCTTGTCCTTGCCCTTATCCTGCCTCTGATCATGGTCTTTTCAGCGGCACTGGTGATCCAGGCAGGTATCCGGATGGACTCTGCAGAAGATCTTAAAACAAAGGATTATTTCCAGACCTCTGCTTTTGCTGACAGCTTTTACTCAAAAGCTTCCACGATCCTGTCCGGAATCTCAGCCAGAGAAATCCTGGATAAAACAAACGAAGATGCATACATTGATCTCGGAGAGCTTTATAACGGAGATTCTCTCTCCTTCAAAAACACCTCCGGACTAGCCTATTCCTTCAATGATCTTAAGGAATGGAGCTCACAGAGTATCCATTCCAATGATGACTGGATCGTCCTGGGCCTTACCACCCGGAGGGTGAAACAAAATATATGTACTATTCCGATTTCAAAAAAGCTCTGGAAGACGGAACCCTGCAGCTAAATGCCAACTCCGGTGCCCTGAAACACGAGGGAATTTCCCAGAAAGACTGGACTGAGCGGATCCTTTCCACTCTGAGCGCCGAATATGCAGACGGCGGCATCCAGTCACAGGAACCTTTGAAAAACATCACAGACAAAAACGGAAACGTGGTTTACACAGATGTGGCAGATATGCTCACTCCGATCCTTGAAATCCCCTATGCACCGGAAGGTTACGACAGTCTCCTAGATTACATGAATTCCACCTCATCCAAAACCAGGAATTTCAAGGGGAACCTGAACGATGCCTTTGAGCAGCTGGATAATGCCCGGGATCTTTTTTCCAGCTGGACAGAAGCTGCTCAGACACTGGATGAGTACAGCAGTGATAATTCCAATATCCATTATGCCTATACGGATAACACCTCACAGAAAATCTTCACAAATACAGATGCAGCCTATACTTCCGACCTGACTGATATTTCCGGTTTTTCAGACAAAAAGCCTTACGTGTTCCTAAGTGTCAACGAAGCTGCCACAAATGAGAAAAATGCCCGGAATGGTCTTATGAATCTGAACCTTTCCGCTGCTGCAAACCCTTCTGTAGGAAACTGGATCGATCTCCTTCGAAATTCCACATACGATGAAAACTGCAGTTTCTTGCCTGGATCAATGATACCAGCCTTCCTGTACAGGATTCCATTAAAACTGATAGACAGCATTTCCTGACTTACCGTACTTTATTTATCCCGGCTGCTGTGATCACCATGATCAGTTTTCTGCTCTTTATCATAGATTTTATCTGGCTTACTGTCCACACCGGAAAAAGAAATTCCGCTAGCGGTAATACAGACACTGCTCAACCAGAACTGAACTTTTTTGACAGGATCTATACGGAAGTAGCAGCCGGACTCGTGTGTATCCCGGCACTTGGTGTATTGACCGCAGGACTGAGCATACAAGCTTGCACCTATAACCTTGTCTCCTCCCTGATCATCCTGGGTATCACGATTTTCCTGATCACGTGCCTGTTCTGGATCGGCTATTTAAGCCTGATCCGCAGGATCAAAGCTCGCACCCTGTGGAAAAACAGCCTGCTTCGCAAATGCCTGAAGCTTCCCCGTCTGTGTCTTTGTAAAGCCGGTAAGCTGATCGATTTTTTCTCCAGGAATACCATCAGCAGAATACGTATGGTAGTGGGACTTGGCGTATTTCTATTCCTTGAATTTTTCTTCAGTGCCCTGCTCGCGGCATCTGATGGATGGTTCCTGATGTTTTTGCTTCTATTCCTTCTGGATCTGGGTGCGCTTTTATGCGTCTACAAAATTGCTCTTGGACGGGAACTCCTCCTTGATGGCCTGAAACGGATCACCGATGGAGAGCTCACTTACAAGATCCCGGAAAAGGAACTCCGTGGTGATCAGAAAGCAATGGCACAGTATATCAACCGCATTGGTGACGGGCTGGACGCTGCCGTGGAAAAAAGCCTCAAAGATGAGCGTATGAAAACCGAATTGATCACTAATGTCTCCCATGATCTGAAAACGCCACTGACTTCCATCATCAATTACATTGATCTGCTGAAAAGGCTGAACCTCAAAGATCCGGAAGCACTGAAATATCTTGAGATCCTGGACTCAAAGGCACATCGTCTGAAAAGTCTGACCGAAGATGTAGTGGAAGCTTCCAAAGCAAGTACCGGAAATCTTTCTCTGGAAATGACGGAACTGAACTTTGTGGAAATGCTTTACCAGGTGATGGGTGAATTCGAAGAACGGATGGAAAACAGACATCTGACCCTGATGACACATCTGCCTGATTCTCCTGCCATGATCTATGCCGATGGCAGACGGATGTGGCGTATCCTTGAAAATCTTTTCGGCAATATTCTGAAATATGCATGGAGAACACAAGTCTATGCAGAAGTTCTTCTGGAAAAAGATCAAGTCATCTTTACCCTGAAAAATATTTCCGCACAGCCTCTGAACATTCCGGCTGAAGAACTGACCGAACGTTTCATCCGTGGCGATGTTGCCAGAAATACAGAAGGCAGCGGACTTGGATTATCCATCGCACAGAGCCTTACCCAGCTTCAAGGTGGCACCTTTAAACTTTATCTGGACGGTGACCTTTTCAAAGTCTGCTTAAGTTTTCCACAGAAGATCTCTCCCACAGCCTTATCCGCACCGGAAGATCTTCATTCCGAAGCACATTCTTAACCATTCATAAAAAACAGCAGCGGAAGCCCTGATGATATGATGGATCAGGAGCCAGGCTGCTGTTTTTCTCTTATTTTTGTTCTCTTTTACACTTTAATGGTGATCTCACGGTCTGTCCGGTTATATTTATAATACCGGACTCCGGCTGCATCCAGCATTTTTTTGGATGCGATCACCGACGGAGTATCTGCATATTTATCACAGTCGTATACGATAGTCCTGATCCCTGCCTGGATAATAGCCTTGGCACATTCGTTGCAGGGAAACAGGGACACATAAAGCTTGGCACCTTCCAGACTTCCTCCCCGGTAGTTCAGGATGGCATTGAGCTCACTGTGTGTCACATAAAGATATTTGGTATCCAGCGGATCTCCTTCTCTTCCCCAGGGAAACTCATCATCGGAGCATCCCTTTGGAAATCCATTGTACCCCATTGACAGGATCTTGTTATCTTCACTTACGATACAGGCACCAACTGTGAATGCGGATCCTTGGAACGCATGCCGGAAAGCATGGCAACACCCATAAAATACTCATCCCAGGAAAGATATCCCTGTCGTTTCTGTCCTTTTTTATCCATACAGAATCCTCTTTTTCTATTGGTTTCTTACTGATCGATCAATCCTCGATCATGTTGATCCTTCTGATATGACGCTCATCCCCGGAAAATGGTGTATCCAGGAATGTATCCACGATCTTCAGAGCAAGTCCCGGTCCTACTACACGACCGCCCATGGCCAGAATGTTGGCATCGTTATGAAGTCTTGTTGCCTCTGCAGTAAAGCAATCTGTACAAAGTGCAGCACGGATTCCCTTGAATTTATTAGCAGTGATGGAAATTCCGATACCTGTTCCGCAGATCAGGATTCCTTTCTCACACTCACCGTCCACGATCGCCTGTGCTACTTTCTTTCCATAAACAGGATAGTCTACAGATTCCGGACCATTGCATCCAAAATCTTTGTACTCCAGTCCTCTCTCTTCCAGATGCTTCTTTACCTCCTGCATCAGCTCATAGCCGCCATGATCACATCCCAGTGCTATCATTTTCTTTCTCCTCCTCAACGTTGATAATTTTATGACCAGCCGCTTTCAGTAAGCGTTCATGATCGCCTGTCCCATTCTTGGTGTAAAAAATGCCTCTGAATAAATGGCACTTACATTACAGCTGTCAAAATCACGCAGGACCTCGTACAGATGATGCGCGATGGTTTCTTCCTGCTCCCGGCTTCCGATACTCTTTACGATTCCATGTGAATATCGGCCTTTTGTTTCATCTGTTGCGATGATCCCCACAGTCAGTCCCTTCGCCTCAGCCTCTCCGGCTCTTTTTTCGATCTCCGCGATCACACCCTCTGTGGACCCCTCCACAATGGCAAGATCTGCCTTTGGTGCATAATGACGGTATTTCATTCCCCGGTGCTTTTGGATGGACCTTGCTGTCCGGTTTGATCAGTCCCTTATCCATCCTTACATCTCCAAGTGTTTCCCGGAGCATTTCCAGGGAAATATATCCCGGCCGCAGGACTACCGGTATGTTTTCTGTAAATCTACGATCGTAGATTCCAGACCGATATTTACCTGTCCTCCATCAATGATCATATCAATGGCTTCTCCCAGATCCTCTGCCACATGTCCCGCTGTCGTAGGACTTGGTCTTCCGGAAGTATTGGCACTTGGCGCTGCCACATATCCGCCAGCCGCAAGGATCAGCTCCTGTGCGATAGGATCACTTGGAAAACGTACTGCCACACTGTCCAGTCCTCCGGTTGTTTCCTTTGGCACGATATCTGCTTTGGGAGGATCATTGTCAGCGGACCCGGCCAGTATTTCTCAGCCAGTATTCTGGCTTTTTCAGGAATCTCCGTAACGATCTTATCCAGGTCACGGATATCTGCGATATGTACGATCAGCGGATTGTCCGAAGGTCTTCCCTTGGCTGCATAGATCTTCATCGATGCTTTCGGATCCAGGGCATTTCCTCCAAGGCCGTATACAGTCTCTGTGGGAAATGCCACAAGCCCGCCGTTTTTCAGGATCTCGCCACCTCTGGCAATTGCCTTTCTGTCTATATTCTCCGCTGTCATAACTGCTATTTCTGCTTTCATTTTACGCTCCATTTACTGTCTGATATAAATCCCCTGCTCTTCAATAAAATCTTCCAGATCCTGAAGGGCATCCTGTGCCCAGGTTTCGGATTTCTGAAAAATCTCCATGAAAAACATGTCTTTTACTATTTTTTTACCTGTTTCTGTTTTAAAGATCTTCTCTGCACTTTTCTTTATATGTTCTTTATCCAGTCCATCTTCAAAATAATTAACCAGAAAATCAGCTTCCACAAGGATCTGATAATCCAGCCCGTCAATATCCTTATAGGTATGATGATGTCCTACCAGATATTCCACTCTGCGGATCACCCTCTCCTGAAAGCCCAGTGCGGTAAGCATCTCTCTGGCAGCTGCCGGACCTTCTGCTTCCTGCGTCTTTCCATCAGAGCGTCCGTATTTTTCCATACCGACTTTGATTCCGATATCATGAACGAGAGCCGCAGCTTCCAGAACATACATCGTATCTTCATCCAGACCCTCACTCTGGCCGATCAGCCTTGAAAGATCATGCACCTTCACAAAATGCTGGATATGCTTCGGATCCCCCCTGATAATAATGGATCATTTCCATATAAAGTCTGTCGATTCTGTTCATAATATCCTCCTCTCTGCTGCCATCCTGCAACTGTCACTTTTTTCTATATACTGCTCAGCAGAAATCTCCTGCTGAGCATATCCGTTAACAGATAGCTACATAATAGTTACATTATAGCGTTATTATGGAAAAAATGTCAATCCTGCTCCACTTTCACAATGTAGGTTCCTGACATATCATCTTCAAAGACAATGCTTCCCAGACTCTGAAGAACACTGTCATTAAGCTCTGTTCCGTATTTTTCTTTTTCCTGTCCTCCTACAAAGATATAGGAAATATCATAACGGCTAATCAGTTTTTTTACCGTCTCTGCATTTGTAGATGTATAAATAGTCTGGATGTCCGCACTTTTTTCATTGAGGTCAGGTACATTATTTCTCCAGAGCCATTCATGCACATACCATCCCAGTACGGTCGGAAGCCCCGTAGATGCAGAAACTCTCTCATATCCGGTATAACTGTCCCCGTTAGCCTCGAGCACCACAGGAGAGCCCTTAATATTCTGCTTCAGCCAGCGGATCGCCAACGCATCCTGAGGAAAATCCTGCTCAAGAAATGTAGTTGCATCCAGTCCCTGATACTCCGAAGCCTTCCAGACATCCCCAAACCAGGAATGCACGGCATTTCCGAAATAGCCCACGGTCCAGAGCAGTACAAAAAGCCCCACACCTGAAAGGATCCGGATGATCTTCTGTCTGGATATCACCAGCATACGATAAATCCCATATCCCAATTGTCAATTCCGAGAAGATATATGCCTGATACGTCAGCTTAAACATAGTATTGGCTCTGGCATTTCCATTTTCATAAATATCCCGCACATATACAAGCTCCGGGATCAAAACCAGTCCGATAGCACATAAGCCCATGATCACTGCAAAAAGATCCGGAACTGTGATCGCCTCCAGCAGCCTGTAAAGACTTTTATGCTTCAGTCCCTTCATTTTTTCTGTGATGACAGACAGGATCAGCAAAACAGTAAGGAGCACCGGAAGTCCCCAGAGAATCAGAAGCTGATACCACAGTGAATGATGCTGTGCCAGTGCCACCCCCTGTACCATCGTATCAAATTTCAATGTAAAGGGCAGGATCACCAGATAAGAGAGACCTATGATCTCCACTGCCTGTACGATCGTCACTGCCAGGATCCTGATTGTCTTTCCCTCAAATCGTATGATATTTGCGATCAGGACAACTCCACCGGTCACTACAAAATAGATCACAAAATCCCAGTAATTGGTCCACTGGAACATGCCAAGAAAAACGGACGCCAGAAGGATGTGTGGCATCAGAAGCTGTCTCAGCCAGAAAACACTGCGTTCCTGTTTTTCAGGTTCAGGCCCTCTTTTTCGGATCATTTTCAGCCATGCATAGAACATTCCCACCAGAAATGTCACAAACATCACATTTACCACATGGGCATGAAGATCTCCCAGAACAAAGGAATAGCATGGGAATTCATGTATGGTCTTATCACTGTCATTCACCGGATTATACCCTATGTAACGAGTTGCATCCGGGAACCAGTAGCTGGCTGTTTCTGCCACTCCCTGTATCTTCCGGATCAGCGGCAGTACACAACGGTAGACGATATAATGTACATTTCCCGCGATAGATACTGCAATACCTGCAGTAACTCCTGCCAGTGAAGGAATATATTTCTTCTTTCCATCCAGCCGTCCATACAGCCTGTCCTTCGTCATCTGACGGACCAGGGAAAACGGATACACAAAGGCAAACGCTGCCACAAAGGTACGCATCAGATTATAAGTCACTTCCACTCTGCTTCCTGTAAGCTTCGTAAGAAACACTGCAAAATACTGCCCGCCATAGTAATAATTGATGGTTCCCTGTGAATACCAGAGATCACGTGCAGGAAGAGTTTTGCTCCGCATCATGGCCTCCATGAAGCCATAATCCATAAATTTCTCTGTTCCGTATGCCTGCGGCCGGAATCCTGCCAGATAAGTCCACAGCAGAAAGATCCCAAAAAACAGAAGCTCCTCCCGAAAGATCAGCTGCATCTTCCTGACGGATAACATTCAATGCCATGCTTCAGCTGAACATGAAAAAGTACAGCACATAAAATGCCAACAGCCACAGATACCCCTACACACACTGCTGCTGTAAAAGAAAGGATTTCCACCGCTACCAGAAGCCAGGTGAGAAATCCGGTAACTGCAATGGCAAGTACCTTTGAAAAAAGCCATCCCCGGTCTTCAAAACTACCAAAAAGCCTTCCTGTGACCGGCATTGCCACCATTCCCATGAACAGTGCAAGCAGCCACCAGTCCAGAATGTCCATACATCTCCTCCCAGGAGATACGCAGAAAGTACTGTCAGGAGCACTGCTGCAGTCAGCTCCGGAAATAATTCTCTGATCTTTTTTTTCATCCTTCTGTTCCTCCTGTATCAGATCCTGCCCCGCAGACGGTAAAAGTCCGCAAATGCCTGTCTTCCGATCTTTATGATCCGTTTCATGTTGATAGAATTTTTTCCGGCCTGTCTCGGTCGGAATGTGATGGGGATATATTCCACATAAAGATGATGTTTTTCATAGATCACGGTCATCAGCACATTGGAAAGGAAAAATCCGCCTGGGATACGCTTCAGTACTTTGGCGAGCTGTTTTCCCTCCATCAGCCGATATGGCGTATTTGCATCTTTTACCCAGGTTCCAAAAATAAGGAAAAGCACAAGCCGCAGTATTCTTGTCACAAAAATCCTGGAAAGCCCATCCTCTCTCTTCTGACGGTAACCGATAAGAAGCCCGCACTTTTGACGTTTTTCCCAGAACTGCCAGAATTCCTCCGGAAGTGTCTGGCCGTCTGAATCCGTCTGAAAAATATAATCGGCACCTTTTTCTACTGCGTAACGATATCCCCTGAGTATTGTTCCTCCATGTCCTTCATTCGGTTTATCTATTCCTATAAGACGGTCATAATTTTTCTGATAATTCTGTATTTTTTTGTAGGTAGCATCTTTGCTGCCATCATTCAGGATCACCAGGCGGCTGTCCCCGCCGATCCTCTCCACTACCGGATACCATTGCTCGATCACGGTCCCGATATTTTTTTTCTTCATTATATGCCGGCATAATGATATATAAGCTGTCATGTTTCATAGATTCTTATTCTCCCATCCTCTGAGGTATACACCAGTGGATATGTCTCCCTGATGATATCCTCACGACATTCCTGCTGTTCAAATTCCATATCCTCCTCAAACAGGATATATGTGATCTTTTCCTGTTTTACGGCAGCTTTCAGTAGCTCCGGATCATCCGTGGTATACATGAGCACTGCCTGGCCGGCACGATAGCCCGTATCGTACCCTGCAGACCATGCATAATAAGGCCATCCGCAATACAGCATGGCACCGGACATAGTGACCTCGTTCATGGTATATTCCGGTGTCAGCAGAAGATCATTTTTCTTAAGATTTGCACTGAGCCAGTCCGTCAGGCTGCTTTCCATATTTACAGTCATCCTGTGTGCGGAATCATTGTCTCTTAAGATGATCACGTAATCATAGATCCCCGTTGCACTAAGGCAGATACAAAGGACCGCTGCCGCTGCGCGACCGGCCCATTTCTTCCAGCTGTTTTTCCCTGCAAGGAAAACACATCTTACGATCCATCCCCAGAAAACTGTCACAAAGGCATAGGAAATCATCACATATTTATGATTGACATTGATGTCCGGAGTCAGAGATACCAGAAATGCAAATGCCATTGGAAGCAAACAGCCCATCAGCACTACCCGCTGACCTCTCTTCAGAAATACTGCTGCCACGATCATTCCCACAAAGAAAAATCCACTGATCTCCACCAGATACCAGAGTACACCGGAAATGCTTTTATTGTCTGCCAGAAAGCCCCAATAAAAGGATGGACTCATAACACTTCCCGACACAAAGATCTTCGACTGCAGTTCCGAAAAAAGCACTGCCAGTCCGGCACAGATCACATAATCCAGCTTACCGTCAGAAAACACTGCCAGTCCGGCAAGGATCAGAAGGCCGCCGATCAGCGCAGCTCCGTTCCAGAAAGCAGTTAATCCCAGAAACAGTCCCAGAAGGATCGCCGTATCCACATTTCTGCAGATCCAGGCTTCTTTTGTAAAAAAAACGATTACGGACCCACAAAAAGCCCTGCTCCTTGTCGACTGCATCCGGCTTCCACCCAATCCATAAAGGTCCATACCGCTACAGCTGCCATCAGAAGGCCGAAAGCCAGATGACGCTGGTTCAGATATACATTGAAATTCCATAATCCCCAGTTTTCATTGGTAGTATAACCGATAAACGCCGTATTTTCTTCCAGAGTCCGTACAAGGTCCCCCGCCTGAAGATGTTCCCACAGATAACGCCAGAAGCTGTTCCGCTGCGAAAAAAAAAGAAAACAATGGCAGCTGCCCCTGCCCAGAAGCTTTTGAACATCCGGTAGCTGATCCCGTAAAGCACCATAAGAAATCCCGCCAGAGACAGGATGCTTACCAGATTATATCCCAGATCAAGACGAAGGCCCAGATACTCCAGATTTCCCACAAGGAACTGGAACATAAAATGATATTTCACATCCTGCCCGCCATAATGCGGATACTGGGTAGGAAAATTATTTCCCCGTGAAAAAGATCGCATCATTGCCGTGTGGGGTGCATAATCTCCGTATACCGAAAAGCCGGAGTACAGAATGCCGTCTTTCATATGAAAAACGTAAAACATCATCCAAGTCACAAAAACCGTCAAAATGCCAAAAAGCAGAAGCTCTTTTTTCAGGATCCATTTTCTGCTGATCATCCGTTCGGATATCACAAACATTTTTTGCTGTTTTTTCTTTTTCCACCGGAAGATTCCCGAAAGCAGCAGGATATCTACCAGAAATACGATCAGATTTCCATAAAAAAGAGGATGCTCTGCCCCCGCGCATATGCTGAACATCCAGGAAAGAATATAGACTGCCCAGGTCAGCATCAGGATTCCCATCCCAAACGCTGCCGGCAGGACCACCCATATCCTGTTTCCTCTTTCAGTTGTTTGACGCGGAAACAGACATCCTGCCATTTCCATTCCTGTTAACATACATAATATAAGATAAATGATTCCAAGCATAGGATTCTCCTTAATTCACGTAAAGTATAGCAGAATCACCTTCCTATGAAAAGGCTATTCACATTTTTTTCAATTATTTTCGTTTTCCTTCTGTTTTTTTCAGATATGTAACGATTCCATCAGCCACAGCCTCTGCTACCTTTCTCTGATACTTCTCTGTCTGCAGCAGGGCGGCTTCCTCCGGATTTGTAAGAAATCCACATTCTACGATATTGATCACACCCGGACTTCTCTTCAGAAGATAATAGATTCTGTTTTCTTTTGCCACCCGCGGCCGTGCAATGGAAAGCTTCCGGTTCATGTTTTCCTGGATCGCAAGTGCCAGTTCTTTTCCGCCTTCCGAATCCTCATAATAAAATACCTGCGGACCTTTTACTCCGGGATCACTGTAGCTGTTCTGGTGGATACTCACAGAAAGCACCGGTTCATATTTCCGGATCTGTTCAATACGATTCTGCAGATCCTGTGCTTTCATATTTTTTGTACCATTTTCATAAAGACCTTTATCTTCTTCCCGGGTCATTACTACGCAAGGCCTTTTTTTTTCCAGGATCGTTTTAGCTTCATGCAATATCCAGATTGATTCCTTTTTCCTTCAGTCCACCGATTCCCACCATTCCGGAATCCACACCGCCATGACCGGCATCCACCAGGATCACCTGATCTGCTTTTATATTTCCGGATACATCTATAAGTCTGCCTGCAGTTTCTGCCGCTTCCCATGACAGAATATAAAAACAGACCAGCATAAGAACTGCCATTGCCAATTCTATGAAATGTTTTTTCAACGCAAAACACCCCCGGCATATTTATTTTAATATATGTTGCCGGGAGTGTTTTTAGCATTGTGAAGATCACAATGTTTTCTTCTGTTTATGACAGGTTTTCTGTGATCACGCTCCAGATCCCGCTGTTCTCGAATCCAAGCTTCCACTCTGCCACACCTGCCAGTTTTATATTTTTTGATCAGTTTAACCTTTTCCGCAATAGACTTAGAGTCCTCCAGCCAGATCTGGTATGTGGCACCGTCCCCTTCATAGGTTCCATAATTCTGACTTGTCTTCTTGTCCCAGTATGTTTCTGCTCCGTTATCACTGATCGTCTGCTGTGCCTGATCCATACCGATGGCCTCACTTGTCAGTGCACCGCCATCTGTAGTCTTCCAGAGCCTTGTGTAGAACGGAATCGCAAGGATCGTCCGTTGAGCCGCTACTTCTGAAAGCGTATCCTTAACCCCCTGTTCTACCCATGCAGAGATGCCACAGAACCGGCATCGGAGCCTACGTAATGCTCATCATAGCCCATAATGATCACATAATCCACAACCTTGCCCTGCTCCGCACGGTCATAATGACTGGTAAAATCTTCCGGAACCGGATTATCTACAGACAGTACCAAATTATTGGCGTGACACTGGATAGAAAGCTCTCTTAAAAACTGAAGGAAATGGATTCCTACTCCTTCGCTCAAAGATTCAAAATCAACATTGATTCCATCCATTCCTACTTTCAGTGCATAAGTGATCAGCCGATTCTCCAGATTCTGCTTGAACTGGTTTTTGAAAGAACTTCTTTGGTATTCATGTTCTCATTAAAATTATCCACCAGTCCCCATACCTTCAGTCCTTTTTCATGTGCCTGCATCACATACTCCCCAGATGCAAGACTTGAAATATTTCCGGAGTTATCTGTTACAGAAAACCAGGTTGGAGAGATCACATTCACGCCTGTCATATTCTGTACCGCATCTGCGAAATAGCTGTTTGCATCTGTGCTGGTAACCTGGTGCCATGCCAGGTTCACCGGTTCATCCATGGTAAGATATGTATAGGACTCTGTTTTAAAATCCCTTTCATAATCCGTTGTATCCACAGCACTTACTTTTTTCTTCTGAACATAACCGATGTAACCGTCATCGGTTGCCACCTGATCCCAGTCCTCTCCTTCATTCATCAGCCGGAGAACTGTATTCTTCGCCAGTTTGGAAAGGATCGGCGCCTTGATCCCGCCACGGTAACGGATCACGGTATCTTTCTTCGTGGTCACGGTCTCCACATTGGTAAATTTGTACTGTATCGCAATCCTTGCAGGATCCTGCTCTATATAAGAATCGATATCTGTATACTTTTTTACATAATCCAGTTTCAGATAAACCGTGTCATCCTTCAGCCACACGTTTCCGTCTGCCTTATCTGAAGCCGGTTCCTCTGTGAGACTGGATGGTGTTGCATACAGTATCTTCTTGTTTTCGCTATCCCAGTAATATCTCTGATTCAAATATCCGTTCACTACATCCAGCGGAAGATATACATCTTCTCCTGAGATAAGTGCCTTCTCTTCCAGTTTCTCAGTTCCAAGTATCAACGCAGCCTCACCGTCTGCATTCTGGCCGTAGTATTCTGTCAGATCCATTTGTTTCCTGCTTGGTATAAGCTTATTGATCCCGTAAACAGTCCCTCCGGCAAGAGCGACCAGAACGATCAGCAGACCTACCACAAGGACCGGTATGTGTTTTTTTATCATGTTTTTTTCCTTTCGGTATAAAATGTCATAATTTGCTTTATTATAACATATCTTGTCTACATTTCGTTATAAAAATCGACTTTTAATAATTTTTCACAATTTCTTTAGAATTTCGGTTCCCCGCATGGTATGCATGAGTGCAGGGATGATCGTTATCCGGGGAACCGTTTTTTCTTATGTACGGTCATTCTTTGCGAATAAGATCAAAGCTTACACAGGCGATATGGCCGTCTTCATCTTCCGTATAATCCCGCATATAGACCCCGTTTTCCGCAATTCTGACAGGCTTTTGCGATTTTTTTCGGAGTGCTTGGTGCTCCATTGAGATAAAGAGAAACTCCGTTCTCACGATAAAGCTCCAGTTCCTTCGAAGGGGTTTTGCGGATTTCTTTTTTTCCTGTGATATATTTGGCGTATCCCGACCTCCTTTCCTGGTTAGATTTTCAGAAAACACCAGCAATGGTTCTCGAAAAGCTGCACCTTCCCTGTTAGGATGATACTTGTAATAAAATATAAATAATAAAATGGGGGGAAATTTCTCTGTGTACCGACAGACTCGCCGATGAATTTCACACAGAATCCTTATCTTCAGAAAAATATGACTTTAAGTTATCGTTACTGTCTTCTTGCTTCCGGGAGGAGACAGCTTTTCTGCTTTTCATTATACCTGATTTCCCTTCAGATGCAAGTCTTTTATAAAAGAATCAGAAATTTTCTTTTTTCTCCGGTTTCTACATCTTTACATCTTGTGTATAACTGTTATATAATACAGTATGTAAAAGATTAAATTTATTTACCTATAGGATGTGATCATATGAAAATAGAAAAAATCAATGAAAATCAGATCCGCTGTACCCTGACGAAAGAAGATCTGGACAGTCATCAGATCCGTATCAGCGAACTTGCATACGGTACCGAAAAAGCCAAACGTCTCTTTCGTGATATGATGCAGCAGGCACAGATACAATTTGGTTTTGAAGCAGATAATATTCCTCTGATGATCGAGGCTATTCCTGTCAATGCCGAAAGTATTATCCTCATTATCACTAAAGTGGAAGATCCTGAAGAACTGGATACACGTTTTTCCAAATTTGCACCCTTCAAGGGCAACAAACCTTCCGATACCGTAGAGATCGATGGCGCTGACAATATCATCGATATCTTCCAGAAGCTCTGTGAATCCAAGCTTAAGGATCTTTCACAGAAACCGGAAGAAAAAAGGGCGGAAACTTCCGCCTCTCAGGCAACAGAAACTCCGGATACATCACAGCAGCCGGCTGAGAGTTCTGTAAAGCTTATACGCCTGTACTCTTTCCCGGGGCTGGATGATGTTATTGCCGCATCTCATGGTATGAATGGTTTCTTTACCGGTGATAATACTCTCTATCGTGAAGGAGAAGACGGTGTCTATCAGCTGGTACTTCATCAGTCAGACTGTACACCAGAAGAATTTAACAAGGTCTGCAATATCCTTTCCGAGTATGGCATCGGCCGCGCATTCACACCAGCCGGTGAAGCCTACCTCAGAGAGCACTGTGCACTGATCGCTGATCATGCACTTCAGAAGCTTCTGAATATCTGACAAACCAAATATCCTACAGACAAACAAACCGCTGTCGGAATGCGATCCATATGATCTGCATTTCCCGACAGCGGTCCTTTTGTTTCAGCAAAAAAACTTCTGTTTATTACTCACCAAGAAAATCATTGATCTGAGCTACGAGGACATCTGCGTCCAAGCCATGGACCATTGCTGCTTCTTCCAGAGATTCCATCTGTGAAGACGGGCAGCCAAGACAATGCATTCCTGCTCTCATCAGGATCGGTGCGATATTCGGGTCTACAGTGAGCAGTTCTCCGATCAGCATGCTCTTTGTAACTTTTGCCATGATTGTATTCTCCTTTACTGTTTTATCGAAATATTTTCATTCCGTTCTGCTATTATAATACGAATCCTGAATGGAATCAACGGGTTACGAATTTTCAGTTTTGTTTATAAATTTATACTTGTATTCTTTATGCAGATATATTAGAATGGGAATAGAATCCTGGTAGGGGATACATATAATACACAATTTAAAAGGAGGATATCAATTATGGCATATGTAATTTCTGACGAGTGCGTTAGCTGTGGAACATGTGAGGGTGATGCCCGAACGAGGCTATTTCTCAGGGAGACGAGCATTATGTAATCGACGCAGACGCTTGTGTTGACTGCGGAACATGCGCTGAGGCCTGTCCAGTTGGTGCTATCTCTGCTGAGTAATGCATCATTAGCTTGATAAGCTGCTATAATGAATGAGGCTGCCGGTTTACCGGCAGCCTTTTCTGTTTTTTTTATTCTTTTTTCCCTCACAGGAAGCTGCCGCTTCTCTTCTTGCCTGCTGCTGCCTGCGGATCGCTTCATCCAGAGAACGACACCGGTACTCTCCTTCTTTCTTTCTCTGCATTTCCTCACGGATCAGGCGTTCCATGATTTCCTGAAACTCCAGTATCTTATCATTATCTGCCTCGCACTTCTCTGTATTCCCGGATTCCGTTTTTTCCATGAACTCCTTTTCAGATCCCGTTTTTTTCATTGGGATATCTTCAAGCTCAACAGCTTCTCCATCCAGGATCCTGATACCAGATTCTGAAAAATCCGGTGTATCTGCCTTTCTTGCCTCCGGTGGGATCAGTGTACGGATTGCTTTCAACTGAAGTCCTTTACTTTTCAGCTCATTTATTTTAAGAAAAAGCTGGATATCAAACGGTGTATAATAGCGATGTCCCAGTTCATTGCGTCCGATCCGAAGCTCCAGTTCTTCCTCCCAGTAACGCAGGACATAAGATTTCACTCCGGTCAGTGTTACGGCCTGTCTGACTGTATATCTTTTTTCCATTGTGAACGCCCCCTTATATAGAGATTCACTGCTGCTGTCTACAGTATAACCCCTGAGATCAGGAAATAGCAAGAATAATCGGTTGACATAATTTTACCAAATATGACTCTTTGCCTATATCCATAGCATCCCGAACTCCACGATCACACAGACAAAAATACAAAAGGCCATCAGGATAACTATAAGCTTTCATCCTGACAGCCTTTCATTTACCGTCTGCACGGCTCTATTTTTTCATATTTACAAACTGGGTATATCTCGGCAGCCATACCAGCTCCACAGTTCCGATCGGGCCGTTTCTCTGCTTGGCTATGATAATTTCCGCAATGTCTTTCTTCTCGGTATCTTTGTGATAATAATCATCTCGATAGATAAACATGACCACATCCGCATCCTGCTCAATAGCTCCGGACTCTCGAAGATCCGAAAGCATCGGCCTGTGATCCGGTCTCTGTTCCACTGCACGGCTAAGCTGTGATAACGCAATTACCGGTACATCGATCTCTCTTGCCAACGCTTTCAGCGATCGTGAAATATCTGAAATTTCCTGCTGTCTGGAATCCGATTTTCCACTTCCGCTCATCAGCTGAAGATAATCGATCATGATGATCCCCAGATTATGCTCAAGCTTATATTTTCTGCATTTGGAACGAAGCTCCGCAATGGAGATTCCAGGTGTATCATCAATAATAAGATTGGAGCCACCGATAATATCCGCTCCTTCTACCAGCTTCGTCCAGTCCTCATCTTTCAGATTTCCGGTACGGAGATTCTGGAATCCACGTGAGATTCCATAGCAAGAAGACGGTTTACCAGCTGCTCCTTGGACATCTCCAGACTGAAAATAGCCACGGTCACATCTTTACGAAACGCCATATACTGGGCAATATTCAATACAAAGGCAGTTTTTCCCATGGAAGGTCGAGCTGCGATCAGTACAAGATCGGACGCGTGCATACCGGAAGTCTTATAATCCAGATCCACAAATCCGGTCGGATCCCGGTAACGGAGCCTTCAGCTTGGAAGCCTTCTCAATATTGCTGACTGCATTCAACACAACCTGCTGGATCGGCACATAATCGCTGCCATTTGTTCTCTGCAAAATATTAAACAGCTTTTTCTCGGATTCCTCAAGTATGGTTTCCGTACTGTCCTTTTCCAGATAACAGGCATTGGCAACTTCTTCCGTAGTCCGTATCAGCCGCCGGAGAACTGCCTTTTCGCTTACGATATTGGCATAGTATTTCACATTGGCTGATGTAGGAACTGCTGCGATCAGATCACGGACATATTCCATACTGCTGATGTCCGGCGGAAGCTCTTTCTCCTTGAGACGATTCTGCAGAGTGATCAGATCTACCGGCTGTCCTTCATTACAGAGCTCCACCATAGCATCAAAAATGATGCCGTATTGTTTTTGATAAAAATCATCACTGGTCAGGATCTCGGAAGCCACCAGGATCGCATCACGATCCAGGATCATGGATCCGATCACTGACTGCTCTGCCTCAATACTGTGAGGCAGAATCCTCTTGATCAGTGCTTCTTCCATTGATTACGCCTCTTTTACCCAGACTTTGAGACTTCCGGTTACCTTCGGATGAAGCCGTACCGGAACATTGGTAACACCCAGGTTACGGATCGGATTCTCCAGCTGGAGCTTTTTCTTATCGATATCAAGATTCAGCTGTTTTTTGGCTGCCTCTGAGATTTCTTTTGAGGATACAGAACCGAATGTTCTTCCGCCTTCACCTACCTTCAGAGTAAGGATAACCTCCTTTGTGGAAAGCTCCTCTGCAAATGCCTTGGCAGCGTCCAGGTTTTCCTGTGCAACCTTTTCTTCATTTGCCTTACGGAGTTTCAGGTCATTGAGATTCTTGGATGTAGCTTCAACACCAAGCTTTTTTGGCAGGATCATGTTTCTTGCATATCCGTCACTTACATTTACGATCTGTCCCTTTTTACCCAGGGATTTAACATCTTCCAGAAGAATTACTTTCATTTCTATTTGTCCCCTTCCTGATATAACTGGTCTATAATTTCTTTCAGCATTCTTTCGGTCTCATCCATGGTGTCTTTCACCTGTGCACCGGCAATATTCAGATGTCCGCCGCCGCCCATCCGTTCCATCATGACCTGTACATTCACTTCATCAATGGCTCTGGCACTGATGTAAACCTCATTATTATAGCTGGTAAGAACAAAAGATGCCTTGACTCCTGCGATATTGAGCAGCTCATTGGCCGCCTGTGCTCCTACAACGGTAGGACTTTCCAGACCTTCACTCGGACATCTTGCAATGGCAAAATAATCTCTGTAGATCTCCGCAGTACGAACTGCCTCCGCTCTCGCCTTATAGGAATCAATATTATCCCGGAGCATCTTACGTACACGTGTCACATCTGCTCCGCATCTGCGCAGGAATGCTGCTGCCTCAAAGGTACGCACACCCGCTCTTGTTGTAAAGTTGTTGGTATCGATCATG
>ENA-OQAN01000229-OQAN01000229.1-human-gut-metagenome-genome-assembly--contig:-NODE-229-length-31320-cov-2.696374_pt1 | contig 31320 bp, 42 predicted proteins | sample MGYA00242735_ERZ504527 | MGnify/ENA primary metagenome ERZ504527 (study PRJEB26092, sample SAMD00036230) | human gut metagenome | host: Homo sapiens | study: EMG produced TPA metagenomics assembly of... | reverse complement strand
CAACCTCAGAGCCTTTGCCAAGCATGATGGCAAAGGCAGTTCCTACAGCTGTGGCAATTCCGGGTTCTGCTGCAGAAGCTCCGCCAATATTTACAACTCCCATGAATACAGCTTCCAATGAAGCTCCGATGATAACTCCTGTGTGAAGATCTCCAAGGAACAGACCTACCAGTGGCCCGATGACGATCGGACGGTTCAGCATGGTAAATCCGACCAGCTCTGCACCGCCGACACAGATAAATACGGCAAGTGCTACAAGAAATGCGTTTAACATTTTTTTCTTTCCTCCTTTTTTTGTGCTACGTTTTATTTATTCAGTGGATGTCAGTCAAGCTTGTCCAGTATATCCTTCACAAGCTTCTGCTCATCATTGGGTACCTGCTGCATACAGGCCTTCGGATCAAGAGCCACCAGCTCTTTCAGTGCCTGCTGTTCTGCTTTTGTCAACATGATAGTCGGGGTCAGGACAAGCTTCTCGGAAACATCGATCCCATCAAAACGTCCCGTATTTCCTACATTGAGGAATCCAATCTCACCAACACTTTGTCTTATCTTCAGAGCATCCTTTACCGTTCTTGTCAGAACCAGAATACGCATCCTGGATGCCTTCGGATTGTTTAAGATACGAATGGCTTCATCCACCGGTTTGATCAGCGATTTGATTCCGCCCGGTACGGCCATTTTCAATGCCATCTTCTGGGTGTTATCGTTAGCTGCCTCGTCGTTAGCTACCACGATTCCCTGTACAGCCAGCTGTTTGGTCCAGGTCATGGCAACCTGTCCGTGGATCAGACGGTCATCTACACGAAGTGCGGTGATCTTTGCCGTGGAATTGTCATAGGACTGGGGAGCCGGAGCTTTTTTCGGTGCGGATTTTTTTGCATACGATGCAGCACCTTCTGAAATCTGCGCAGTATCTTCTTCAGCATTTTTTCAACTGTGGATTTCTTTTCACCGCCAAGGTCCACCACCTGAAGCTCTTCTCTGGCATCATCGATAAATTCCCGGATCTCATCCTCTGTCACATCGTCATCTGCCATCATGACCTGCATCAGGACCGGAAGGTTGGTTCCTGTGATCAGCGTAACATTTTCTTTCTGGCTGTATCCCAGAAGCTTCTGATTTACGCTTCCTCCCATCAGATCTGTGAAAACGAAAATCCTGTCGTTTTCATGCTGTGCGAAATATTCTTCAAACTTTTTCTCCACATTGTCTTCCGGTGTCACATAAGCATCAATGGTTGTGATCTCAGCCATTTTTCCAACGATCAGCTCTGCTGTATAACGAATGCCGGAGGCCATTTTTCCATGTGTGGCGATCAGAATCTGTTTCATCTGGTATTCACTCCTTCTGTACTCTTTCCCTTTGGTTATGTACCTAACCTTTATGTTCACACTATAGCATCAAAGTTAGGCTGTGTAAATAGGTTGTGTACATAACCTATTATTGCAACAAGTTCAAAATCATGGTTTTGTGCAGGTTTCACATAGAACAGCAAATGCTTATTATCCACATCTTCAGCACAAACCTACACAGGATAACTCTTTTACGATTTCAGGTAAATTTACAAAAAGCCGAAAATACTCTGACTGTCAGACACTGACAGTTCCCGTATATTTCGGCTTTTGATATCTTTATATCTCAGATTCTCTGTACTCTTACTATATTGAAAGTCCCGATTTTCTATTTTTCACAGTTCTGCAGTGACTTCTCGTATCTACCCCTGATCAGATCAGGTACATTTCTCTGCAGACTTACTTTTCCTCATGCTGCGGCTGTACAGATCTCCTGGGGATCAGCGTGACCGGAAGCATGATCTCATTTTCACGCTCTTTTTCCACTCCATTGATCCGTTCCATTAGAATTCCCACTGCAAGAGACGCCTTCTGCTCCACATTCTGACTGATAGTAGTCAGACGAGGCACGGAAAATTCCGCATAGCTGATGTTATCGTATCCTGCAATTCCGATCTCCTCCGGAATCTTTACTCCACGACTGCTGAAAAAGCTGATAGCCTCCAATGCATAGAGGTCCGACAGGAAAAACAGTGCGGCCTTTGGTTTTTTCCGCTGGAGCAGCCACGCATAGCTTTCTTTTCGTTTGGCGTAGTTCATTCCAAGAGCAGTAAACTGCACCTTCTGCTTTTTCTTTGCAAAATCCTTCGCCGCCCGCTGAGCGCCCATGTAACGAAGATGATCCACACCATTATCACGGCCTGCACAAACCTGGATATGCTCATAGCCGCATTCCAGAAGATATTTTGTCATAAGATAGCCGCCACTTTCGTCGTCCAGTCCGATATTCAGGACATGGTTTTCCTGGCCTGCATCAAGCTCACCATATGCATCAATAGAAACGATCGGTTTGTTGATCAGCTGATAGATTTTTTCGCAGTTGCTTTTGCTGAAGGAAATGGCAATAACACCATCTACATCCCAGCCCATGACCATCTGGAATATCTTATCTGTATCCTTTGCGGAATACAGCATCAGATAATATCCCAGTTCCTGCACGTATTTCTCGATAAAACCGATGATCTTTCCATAAAAAGGATCTCCGATGATAGAATCCTTGAAGTCTTTATTATAATTGATCACAACTGCGATCAGCTGGGATTTTTCTTTATTCAGAACTCTCAGTCCCATTTTCTGGACATACCCCATCTCTCGGATAAGATTCTCGATCTTCTGAATATTGGCAGGAGATACTTTTTTTGTTTTTCCATGTATGACGTTGGAAACAGTTGTTGTACTCACGCCTGCTCTTTGCGCGATTTCCTTAATCGTTGCCATTATCTTTCCTCCAGAGATATTTCTGTGCGGAAGCCACTGCATTGGCTCCGTCTGAAACAGCAGTTACTATCTGGCGAAGTGCCTTGGTACGAATATCCCCCGCTGCAAAAACCCAGGTGCGCTGGTAACACCCTCTTCTCCTGCACAGATATATCCATTTTCATCCAGCTTGAGCTGGTCCTTTACAAGTGTCGTATTAGGAACGATCCCCACAGCAATGAAAACACCATCTGCGGTCAGTTCCCTCTCTTCATTTGTTTTTATATTACGGATCTTAAGACCGGTCACTTCGTCCTGTCCCAGGATCTCAAGGGGAACACTGTCCCACACCATTTCTATATTCTCACAGGCAAAGACCTTCTCCTGAAGTGCCTTATCTGCTCGAAGCGCATCACGGCGATGAACAAGATATACCCTTTCACAGAGGCCGGAAAGAAAAACTGCATCCTCTGCTGCCACGTTTCCTCCTCCCACTACCACTGCGGTCCGATCCTTATAAAAAGCTCCGTCACAGGTAGCGCAGTAGGAAACACCAAGGCCGCTCAGATCATCCTCTCCCGGGATATCCAGCTTCCGGTGCTCTGCCCCAAATGCAAGGATCAGAGCTTTCGCCTGATATTCATGCTTTTTTGTGCGAATCGTCTTGATCTCCCCGGAAATATTTTCCAGGGAAAGGATCTTCTCTCGCTGCGGTTCCAATCCCAGCTTCCGGGCATGCTCACCGAAGGCTTCTCCGAGATCCATGCCCGATATCCCCGGCATTCCCGGATAATTATCCACCTCATAGGTAGCTGTGACCTGGCCGCCCGGTGCAAAGTTTTTATCGATCCATATGGTATTTAACCTGGCCCTGGACGCATAGATCGCCGCCGTGATCCCTGCCGGACCTCCGCCTAAAATTGCAAGATCATAAATATCACTCATGTTATTTCTCCATTTTTGTATATTTCCGCTCACATAATATCATAGATTCCGTAATTTTCCAATATGATAGAACAAAGCGCCACTCTGAAAGGACGTTACTGTTTGCTTCGAGACCATCAGCACTCTCCACATGGCATATGTCTGTAAACAGTAACGAAAGACTGTCGTATGTCTCTTAAAATCAGGAAAAATAAATCTCCTATTTTCATCACTCTGCTTCTTATCCTGGCACTTCTCACCGGCCTTACTGCCGGTTATTTTTCCGTTCACGGGATCACAGAAAACGGAAAATTCGAAGCTTTTTCCGGAAAAGTTTTTCAAAATGAAGTTTCCGGCAGCACCCTTACTCTCCATTATACCCTGGCACATCCGGAAAAACAGGCATCCGGCGAAAAAAAGCTTCTCTTGGCACTATCCCCACAGATATGAAAAACACATACCAGATCTGCAGCCAGTACGAAAAAAAACTGAAATCCTTCCGCTACAGCCGCCTTTCCACGGAAAATCGACTGACACTGGACTCCATGCTCCTCTATTACCACACAGAAAAATCACTGGGTGACAATTATCTGCTTCAGGAACCCCTTGGTCCAAGTCTTGGTATTCAGGCTCAGCTTCCGGTGCTTCTGGCGGAATATGCCTTTTATGAAGAACGTGATATCACCGACTATCTCACTCTTCTCACCACCATCCGCCCATACTTTCGGAGTATCCTGGAATTTGAGAAAAAGAAATCCGAAGCTGGTTTTTTATGAGTGATACCACACTGGACCGGATCCTGGCACAATGCAGTTCTTTTATCCGAAATCCCGACAACAGCTATATGCTGAATATCTTTCAGAAAAAACTCTCCGAATACGGAAAGCTTTCCGTGTCAGAGCAGAACGCTCTGATCCTGACTCACCAAAATCTTATGAAAACAGAAGTCATCCCAGCCTATCAGGAACTTATGACCGGTCTGGAAGCTTTACGCGGCACAGGAAAAAACACTCGTGGCCTGACTTATTTCAAGGGAGGAAAAGCCTACTATCTCTATCTTCTTCAGAGTCAGACCGGCTCTTACGTTCCTGTAAAGCAAATGGAAAAACGACTCTCCAGACAGCTTTCCGACGAGATCGGCATCGCAGGAACCATGCTTCGACAAAACCCGGAGCTTCTGACTACTCTCAGCCGGGGAATCACTTTCAGAAAAATGAAGCCTGCCCGGATGCTGAATGCCTTGCAGCAGAAGATCCAAACAGACTTCCCACCTCTCACAGATGTCACCTTTGAGCTCCGCACAGTCCACGATTCCATGAAAGAATATCTAAGCCCCGCCTTTTATCTCACTCCACCTATGGATACCGGAACCCCCAATGTGATCTACATAAATCCGGCTGCCAGTTACCAGGGTCTGGAGCTTTTTACCACACTGGCACATGAAGGATTCCCGGGACATCTTTACCAGACTGTCACCTTCCAGCGCCAAAAATCCTCCAACATCCGAAATCTTCTCTGCACCTCCGGCTTTGCAGAAGGATGGGCCACCTACATCGAACCCTATGCCTACCAGTACGCCGCCGATTATATTCAGGATCCTTCTGCCACAGAGCTTGCCAGGATCTCCTGGCTGAACCGAAGCATCAATTTATGCATGTACTCCCTTCTGGACATTGAGATCCATTACAACGGCTGGACTCAGGCCGAAGTCGCCAGCTTTCTAAAAGCCTTTGGTATCGAAGACAGCGCCGTTGTCTCCGAGATCTACCAGTATATCCTGGAAACCCCGGGAAATTATCTGAAATACTACTGGGGCTACTTAAGCTTCTGGACTTACGCACTTCCGAACAGAACCGCCTTGGCCAGGACTTTGATCTGAAAGCTTTCCACAGCCAGATACTGAAGATTGGTGGTGTACAGTTCCCGGTGCTGGAGAAGTATATTGATGCGGAATTTTGAAACTATTTTTTCACTCCAACCCAGCAAAAAACAGTTCATAAAAATCATCCTCACCCTCAAGCATCGGAGAATTCTCTCCGCCGCCATTGGTACTCCTCTTCATCGCTGCATAAAATTCCTCACCAGCTGCGATCAGATCCATCTCATAAACCGGAACCCCAAGCTCCCGGCACTTCTTACAGAAAGCAGCCAGCGGCGCTTTCTCCCTGCGGGTAGCAAGCAACATCTCCCGAAGCGCCGTCCCTGCGGGCCTTTTCCTTCAGATTATCAAGCATCTCCACAACTTCCATCAGACTCAATCCCCCTTCACACAGCTTCTGAACAGCACATCCAGTTCCGGAATCTCTTTTTTCAGAGAAACCAGCTCCCCATTCCTGGTAAAACAATGCTTCGAGGAAGCCTCTGTACAAACCTCACTTCTGGTCACATTAAAAAACTCATAAGCCAGCTCCAGAACCACACCACTGTACTTCTTCACCGAAACCGAAATCCCAACTACATCATCAAAAAGCACCGGCTTCTTATAAGAAACTGAAACCCCTGCAACCGGAGAAACAATCCCCCTCTTCTCCACCTCACCATAACCAAAGCCCAACTCCTTCATGAAATCGATCCGGGCCTCTTCCATCCATTTCACATAATTGGAATGATGGATGATCCCCATCTGATCCGTCTCATGATACTGTGCCTTACGCCTGTAAACACCCATGTTATATCCTCTCTTCTGTAAAAATCTGACATTTGTCACCAGTAACAAAATATCCTCTTTATTTCTCACAAACCATACTCTTTATACAACTCCCTGCAAGCCTCCGCACTGTCTATGATTTTCCCAATCTCATCCATTCGACCATCCGCGATCAATTCCCCATCCTCCAGCTGATGCTCATTCCGAAGATGCACAATCTTTACATTCTCCGGATACGAAGTATGAAACACCTCATTGATAAGCGGGACGATCAGATAAGTCATCTTCTCCATCATCGTCCGAAAAACATCATCAAATATAGTATTATTGGTCATTAACACTCCTATTGGTATATACAAATTATACCACACAAACAAAACATGAAAACACCATAAACCAGCATTTCACAAAATACACAGTAACAAAAAATGGAAAACGCTTCAGAATCTAAAGCTTCAGAAATGTCCATACAGACAAAAAGATCTTATAAGATAAACCACCCATACCACACACTATAATAAAAAGCACTGAAATTTCATCCAAAATTCCGACACACTCAAACCAACAACACAACACCTCCACACCACCAGCCGACAGCAAAGCACCTCCACACTACCAGCCGAACAGCAAAGCGCCTCGGCCATCCCCTCCGTCAGACCACAAGGAAACTCAGCCTTTCGCCCCAGGCATCCAGCGCAGCGCTGATGCCCCATCCCCTACCGGAAAACCACTCAACCTACCACTCCAAACAAACCTACCACCCAGCCACCCTAGCCCTACCGCCCTGAACCTCACAGCCCGTGCCGGGGATGCTGTCTGGTCTGCCTCTGCAGGAGGGGAGCTGATTCTTAGACGGCGAAAATCTGCGTTGCTTCAAAAATTCTCGCTGTCTGAGCGGCGTCAGACGCGAGTTCGAGAAATTTTGAAGCGGTTTTAGCAGAATTTCGGCGTCTTAGAATCCAGCCCCCGACGAAGCCGCAGACAGACAGCATCCCCGGCTCGGGCGTACGTTCACCCCCACCACCCTCTTCCCACAAAAATAAAAATCTGCTATAATACAACCACACAACAAAAATCAAAAATAACAAAGCGAACAATCACCAATCAATCGCATTCAAAATCCAAAGAAAGACAAGGTAAAACATAAATGAAATTTCCACCCAACATCAAAATCCCCGACTCCCTCAAAGGAGTCTTCAAAAAAAGCTCCGCCCCGGATCCCCTCAGAGAACCCCGGCGCAACCCCAAGGACAACATCCCCCTGAACTTCCGCGAACGCAGCAATGCCCGCGTAAGTCTTATGGCATCCGTCATCGTCCTTACGATCCTGGTCCTCTTCTTCAATCAGCTGGACTACCGCCTCATCCGCAAACCAGCCATAGACGCCCAGAAAAAGGCCGCGGCAGCCAAAGCCAAAGCCGATCAGGAAGCAGCCGACACAACTGCCGAAACTACCACTGCCTCAGTCATCGCAGTAGGCGACAACCTCTATCACCAGAGTCTCATCGACGCAGGCGCATCCTCTGACGGCAACTGGAACTACGACAAGATCTACACCCACATCCAGGACGCCATCAAGGACGCAGACATCAAAATGATCGATCAGGAAACCGTCTTCACAACCGACCATGACAGCGTAAGCTCCTACCATCCTTTGCAACACCCACAGAAGTAGGAGACGCCATTATAAAAGCAGGATTCAACGTAGTAGAATCCGCTAACAACCACATCGATGACTTCGGAGAAGGCTTCCTCACAGACACACTGAACTTCTGGAAAACCAAATATCCGGATGTCACACTTCTGGGGATCCACGACTCCCAGGAAGATGCCGACACCGTCAAGATCCGTGAAGTAAACGGTATCAAGATCGCATTTCTGGATTACACCTACGGCACAAACGTAGGCGGCATTGAAGGAAAAGACTACATGATCGACATGATCCGCAAAGACAAGATCACAGCCATGATCCAGAAAGCAAAACAGCAGGCCGACTGCATCATCTTTGTAGCACACTGGGGTACCGAAGACGAAACCATGCCAAACGAATACGAAAAACAGTGGGCAGCCTACCTTATGGAGCAGGGCGTAAATGTCATCATCGGCGGACATCCACATGTACTCCAGCCATATGGCCGCCTTACTGATGACAAAGGCAATGAAACTGTAGTCTTCTACTCTCTGGGAAATTTCGTATCCACCCAGCAGAAGCTGGAAGAACTTCTCGGCGGAATGGCAAAATTCACCATTCAGAAAACCGTACAGGACGGCAAGACCTCAATTGAGATTCTGACCCCTACAGTGGAACCTCTGGTCATGCATTACAACAGCGATGCCGGTGAATTCGGACCATATATGCTTTCCGATTACACAGAAGAACTTGCATCTCAGAACGGTGTACAGTCATACATTGGTTCCGGTGTATTCACTCTTGACAACCTGAAAAAGAAGTTCAACGAGATCATGTCCATGAATGTCACTCCATCCACAGGAACCAACCTCCTGGATGTGACCATTGACACAGACCTGAACATGATCGATGCATCCGGAAATGTCGTAGAAGATACCGACTCTATCACAGCAGAAAAATATTACGCAGATAAAGGCATTGACATCACTTCCGAAGACTTTAACTCTGCTGATAATAACTCAGGCAGCACAGACGACTCCTCGGATGACGGTTCCTACGACGACAGTTATTCTGACGACGATTCCTACGATGATGGTTCCTACGACGATAGTTCCTACGACGATGGTTCCTACGACGACGGTTCCTACGATGATGGTTCCTACGATGATAGTTCCTACGATGATAGCGAAGAATAGCGAAGAATAGCGATAACTTTTCGTAACCAGTTTATACCCAGATCCATAAAATACCGGAGATCCGGCACCTCTGAAGCCAACACTTCAAAGGTACACAGATCTCCGGTATTTTTATTTTATCTTTTATATTTTCTTTCAAAGATTTCGCTATACAGAATATCAGTATGTAAATATACCAACTCCATAAGCTTCCAACGGATATGCAAAAGAAAACTCCCGGTTGTCACAATTTTTCTTTTCGGCTTTAAATACCTTGCCCTTCGGAAGAAGCCCCTGCTCATCCATGATCAGCTTGTACTGTTTTTTCTTCGGAACGCCTACACGGTAATCCGGACGTGCTACCGGTGTAAAGTTGCATACTATCAGGATATTATTACGTCTTGTAGGAGATTTTCTCACAAAGCTGAAGATACTTCTGTCGCCATCGTTGGCATTGATCCACTCAAATGCAGATGGATCATTATCTGCACCGTAAAGTGCCGGATATTTGCGGTAGATATGCAGAAGATCACTGACATACTGCTGCAGCTTCTGATGATTTTCTTCGCCAAGAAGATACCAGTCAAGCTCTCTGGCCTCACTCCACTCACGCAGCTGTCCGAAATCCTGTCCCATAAACAGAAGCTTCTTACCCGGATGCCCGAACATAAAAGTATATCCGGCCTTCAGGTTCTTGAATTTATCATCCAGCTCTCCTGGCATCTTCTCCAGCATAGAACACTTCAGATGTACTACCTCATCATGAGACAGAACCAGAACATATTTCTCACTGTATGCATAAGTCATAGAAAATGTCATCTTATTATGATTAAATTTACGGAAATATGGATCCAGCTTCATGTATTCCAGGAAGTCGTTCATCCAGCCCATATTCCACTTCAGAGAGAATCCAAGCCCGTCGTCTTCTGCCTTACCTGTTACCATCGGCCATGCGGTAGATTCCTCTGCGATCATGACAGTTCCATGATTTCTTCCGAGAACAACGGTATTCAGATGCTTAAAAAATTCAATAGCCTCCAGATTCTTGTTTCCGCCGTATTTATTGGCGATCCACTCACCGTCTTTCTTACCGTAATCCAGGTAGAGCATGGATGCAACCGCATCTACACGAAGACCATCAACGTGGCATTCCTCTACCCAGTAAAGAGCGTTTGCGATCAGGAAATTCTTCACCTCCGGACGTCCGTAATTGTAGATCTTGGTTCCCCAATCCGGATGCTCACCCTGTCTCGGATCTGCATGCTCATATACAGCAGTTCCGTCAAAGTTAACCAGTCCGTGTGCATCCTTCGGAAAATGTGCCGGTACCCAGTCAAGAATGATACCGATTTTCTGACGGTGAAGATAATCCACCAGATATTTGAAATCCTGCGGTGTTCCGTAGCGGGAAGTCGGTGCGTAATAGCCAGTTACCTGATAGCCCCAGGAACCGTCAAAAGGATGCTCTGCGATACCCATAAGCTCCACATGGGTGTATCCCATTTTTTTGACATACTGTGCAAGCTTCGGCGCCAGTTCTCTGTAGGAATAGAAACCATCCTCATCCTCTGCTGTCTGCGGATGCTTCATCCAGGAACCCGGATGCACCTCATAGATAGACATGGCACTTGTGTCCGGATCAAAGTTCTCGCGATTTTTCATCCAGGTATCATCTTTCCATTTATAGTTGGTGATATCTGTAATACGAGAGGCTGTTCCGGGACGCATTTCAGCGGCATTGGCATATGGATCTGCCTTGTAAAGCTCCTCACCATGTGCACCTGTAATGTAAAATTTATACAGCTGTCCGATCTTCGCTCCCGGTACAAATGTCTCATAAACGCCAATGGGTCCAACTTTTTTCATGGGATTCTTCTCCGTATCCCATTCGTTGAATTCACCTATAACAGAAACCGCCTGTGCATTAGGTGCCCACACTGCAAAATAAACCCCTTTTTTCCGGTTCTGCGTATCTGGATGTGCTCCCAGCTTCCTGTAAATATCATAATTCGTGCCCTGACCAAACAAATACTGGTCAAGCTCCGTAAATTGTAATTTCTTTCCCATTTTCAGGTACCTCCCTTTATAGTTCTGCCACCGTCCATTCCCCAATTTTAAGTGGAGTTTTTTATTCTATAATTATACCAATCCCCATATTTTCAGTCAAGAAAAAACCCTCTCCGGCTAATATGTGTCTATTATCCGACAGTGTCAGATAAAGTCAAAAAAGAGACCTGAATGACGCACATTTTGTCATTCAGGTCTCTCCTGTCATTTTTTAATATTCTTCGCTTCCATCGTCATAAGATTCGTCGTAGGAACCATCATCATAGCTTCCATCATCGGAAGATCCATCCGAATAATCACTTTCGTCAGAACCATCGGAATAGTCCCCTTCATCGGAAGATCCGTCACTGACATCAGATCCGTCAGAAGAATCGCTTCCATCGGAGCCATCCTCAGAGGAATCCTCTGAATCGCTGGAATTTCCTGCATATCCTGCAACACGACCAGCCTGAAGAGAGCTGTCCCAGAAGTCAGAATAGGAAGCACTCTGTAACGTAACATCCTTCGCTTCTGCAAGCTCGCTGACTGTTACAAGCTTATATCCCTGGTCGATCAGTGCCGGGATCAGCTTCTCTGTGGCACACTTCACAGATGGTTCATGAATATCATGCATCAGGATGATAGAACCGTCTCCCAGTGAGGAATCATTCATGATCTGGTTATAATCTGCATCCGCATCCATCAGCTTCCAGTCCAGAGAATCCGTAGACCACATGAAGAAAGGCTTGCCAACTGCACTCATCTGCTCATCTGTGATCGCGCCATACGGTGCACGACATACCGTTGATGCCTGCCCACAGGCTTTTACCAGTGCATCATCCGTCTTCTGGAACTCCTGCATAACAGAATCCAGATCCATATTCGGCAGCGTCTGTTCCGGATGATCCCAAGTATGGTTACCGATCTCGCAGCCAAGCTTTACCATTCGCTGTATGGTAGATTCACGGCCCTCCACATTCTGTCCCAGCATAAAGAACGTAACATGGATATTATATTTCTCAACAGTATCAAGAAGTGTCTCTGTATACTCTCCGGGACCATCATCAAAAGTCAGAGCGATCATCGGGCGCTTCTTGGAAGGATCATAAGAGCCATCCTCATTAAAATAATAGTCCTTCACACCTTTCTCCACCCATCCGGTCTGCATGTATCCCTTTTTATCAAAGCTGTATGTTGTTCCGTCAATATCCGCAAAACCATTTACATAATATGTACCATCTGGATTCTGATACCACTTTCCTGTAGAATCCTCATGCCATCCCGGAGTCATAACAGAAAGCCTTTCGCCTGCTGCACTGCCCTTTACCGGCATCACCGTTGCATCCGTACCGGAATCCGCGCTGTCTGTATCCGAAGCAGCGTATCCGTCGATGCCGTACCGTCCTTCGTACTGCTGCCTGTGGAAGCTCCGGCGGTATTTGCCTGGACATTTACTGTCTCCGCATCCTTATTGCTTCCGCCGCCTGCATGGTTGACGATGGGAAGAATTACCCCTCGAACAACAAAAACCAGCAGAAGAATCGCCGCAACTACACAGGTTATCCGCTTCATCATCCGCCGCCGTCTTAACTGTTGCTGTTTTCTGCGCATCCTCTCACGCAAAACTCTTTTGTCCATTTTTTACATCCCCGTTTATATACTCATATCTTTCTTTGATATTTAATGTCTGTCTTTAATCATACCGCATTTAACGCTTAAATACAATGGAAATTCCCGAAAGAATCTCTTAATTTGTTACTATTCACTCCGTTCTCAGTAACACACTTCGCGATGCACATGTAAAAAAAATGGTACCCGAAACACATTCCGGGCACCACACTTTTTTAGCTGCTAATACTGTCAGATCACTCCTGACCCGCTGCATCCTGATCCGCCTCGCCGTCTTCCGGCACCATATCTGTAGCCTCTGCCGCTTCCAGCTCTTCATCCACGGTACCTTCCGCACTGCTTCCGTCCGAGGAAGGATCATCTCCGTTTACTCCCTGGGTATCACCGGCAGAAACCTTCTCCTCAACTGTTGCATTGTCCAGGATAAAATCTTCCACTCTGAGAAGTCCGATGGATTCATCCACGGCTGCCTGTCCGTATTTATCTACCAGCGCAGCCAGATCCTTTACACTGTATGCTTTGATCAGTTCATCCTGGATACTGAGAGATTTTTTATCTTCAAGTGTCATATTCTCCGCATCCATGATCCCCTGTACGATCAGGTTCTGCTTTACTTTAAACTCCGCATACTGACCGCTCTGCTCCTCAAAATCATCCATGGAGATTCCCTGAGCTTTTACAAAATCCTCCAGCGTCATATCACCCTGTTTTGCATAATTCTCATACAGACTGCGAAACTCTGTCTTGGCTGTATCCAGATCCTCCTGTGGATATTCCTTCACTTCAGATGCTGAGAGCACTGTGTTCCATGCAGTTTCACGCAATGTGTTCTGTGCACTTGTCTTCGCTTCATCCTCCAGTGTGGTACGGATTTCCTTCTTGTAATCATCCACACTCTTGCAGTCTGTATTCTTGGCTACCCAGATATCGGTAAGCTCAGGTGCACGCTTAAAGCTCTGCAGAGTGACCTTAAATACCACTTCCTGTCCGGCCAGCTCTTCCGAAGAGTATTCCTTCGGGAAGTCAGATCGAGATCCTTGGTCTCACCTTTTTTCATTCCGATGATCCCGTCCTCAAATCCGTCGATAAATGTTCCGGAGCCTATGGTCAGCTCATAATTATTTGCAGTACCGCCGTCAAAAGCCACTCCGTCCTTGGTTCCCACATAATTAATGGTAACCACATCTCCGTTCTGAACACTGCCTTCCGTTACTTCCTCAGCCTTGTTCTGAAGCTCTTCCTTGATCCTTCCGTCAACCATATCATCGGTTACGGCTTCTACTGTGTTATCAAGAGTCAGTCCCTTATATTCTCCGATGGTCACATATTTGCTCACATCATCCACGGAAACAAGCCTTGTGTCTCCGGAGGCTGCCTCTTCGCTGTCTTTATTGGAATCCGTTTCTTCTGACTCTTTGGAATCTGCAGATCCGGAATCTTCTTTATCTGTTGTATCCTGCGCTTCTGCTGCAGGTTTTTTGTCATCTTTCTGGTCTGTTGATGTGCCACATGCAGTGATCGCCAGTGCCGCACACAGTGCAAGAACCATGAGATATGCTTTTTTCTTCATAACCTACTCCCTTCATCAAGTACTGTCGGTTCGATTATAATCTTTTTTTATACAGATTTGTAAAGTGTGTTTGCTGTCTTACATTTCCGGTACCGGTGTCGGTCTGGAAGAATCCCACACCTCCGATACATCAAACAGGTCACTGAGCATATCCGGATTGTAATACATTCTGTATCCATCCAGATTCCGTCTTCCCTGACGGAAATATTCACTTGTGATCTGCACAAAATACTGACTGGAATCTACATTGCAGAAATAGCGGTAGCCACGGCTTTTGTAATACTCATACTTCTCATTATCCGAGGTGTATCCTTCCCAATCGCCGATATCCGCACCAAAGGCAAAAATGATCATATCGGTTTTTCCGAGGATGGGTGCCACATATTTTTCCCATTTTTTATTATCGGTCTTCAACTCCGCTGCTGTGGAGCTTGTAGCGTTTCTGTGACCCCAGGTATGGCTTGCAAATTCCCACCCGTCCTTTTTCATGGCCTTCGCCACTTTTTTGGCTGCTTTTACTTCTTTATCATAGTCAAAATCCGGATTGGCCTTGAGAAAAGCCTTCTGGTCATCCTGAAGATTCTTCTTGGTCTTATATGCCCCATCTGTACGGTAGCCCAGAACACCATTATAACCGGTCATTGCCAGGATACCCTTTCTTCCATGATAGGAAAAATCCGGATGTTCTTTGATAAAGGAATCCAGGATCGGCACCACATCGTAATCTCCGGTCACAACTGTACCGTCTGCCTTCTTATACTCGCATTTGATATCTCCGTTGTCGTCGATCACCAGCTTTGTGGCAAATCCGTCTCCGTCCATATAATGATAGTAGCTGACATCATCCTCTGAAAGAACAAAAGGAATCTTGCCTTCCGGCAGCATGATCTTTCCCCTGCTCATGGTTCCGTCATCATTGATCACAGCCATATCATGAGGACTCACCAGTACGTAACCCTTATCATACATGATCTGGAGCATTTTTTTGAACTCGCTGACTGTGGTCATCATCTGATTATATCCGGCCTCATCGGAATCTCCGTCAAAGGCCAGTGAGGTATTCACGATCAGGGAATGAAAAAATACATGGGTGATATTCTCAAGTGGATATTCCACACAGGCATCTCTTTTTTTCATGTAGCTGCTGCTGCTTCCTGCATCTTGTCACTGGTGGCAAATTTCCAGTTGTTTTTCAACACGGAGATCGCGCCGGTGTAATCATACTGCTGTGCCAGTTTTTTGGCTTTTTTTGAGAAGTGTTTTTTCGTCTGAGGAAGTACTGTCGGAGCTGTTCTCGGCAGCTTCCCTTTTCTGTGTTTCTTTTTCTGCCTTTTTTTCTTCCTTCGGTGTCTCGGTAGCTGCCGGCTGGTCCTCCGGGTCCGCTGCTACTTTAGCTTCTTCGGACTGTTCTTCTTCGGCTTCTGCAGCTTCTGCTTCCGCTTCATCAGACTGTGTATCCTCGTCATCCTGTGTCCCGGAGATCATATTGTCCACCTGAACAGTGACCGGATGGTTTCCGCCCACAAGAAGTGACGCCGCAAGCACTGTTGTCAGTACACCTGCAATTTTTTTCTTCATAATAATATATATGCCCCTTTCTAAAAGTCCCCTCGTATCTCCGGATATGACCGTTACATCGGCGGTACCGGTGTCGGTCTTGCCGGATCAAAAACATCTTTTACGTCAAAAAGATCGGATAACAGTTCCGGGTTATAATACATACGGTATCCATCCAGATTCCGTCTTCCCTGACGGAAGTACCGATCCCGGATCTGTACATAATACTGGCTGGAATCCACGTTGCAGTAATAATTATATCCCTGCCCCTTCAGATATTCGAATTTATCCCCGGAATACTCCTGGTCATTGGTAATGTCGGTTCCAAAAGCAAAATGATAACATCCGTTCCCCCGATCAGCGGATCTACATTTTTCTTGAAACGTTCGGTGTCTGCCTGAAGCTCTCCAGTGTGACCTGTCCCACATTCTGATGTCCCCAGGTATGGCTCGCAAATTCCCAGCCTTCTGCTTCATGGCATCGGCAACCTTTTTTGCGGCTGCCCGTTCTTTTTCCAGGCTGAAATCCGGATGTGCATCCAGCCACTGTACTTTATTTTCATCCAGATCTGCCGGACGGGTCTCATAGCTTTCGTCGGTCCGATATCCCAGGATCCCGTTGTATCCGGTAAGTGCCAGGATTCCTTTTGCACCGCGGTATGAGAAATCCGGATGCTTTTCCACAAAACGGTCGATCAGCGGAACCATGTCGTAATCTCCCACGGAGACACTTCCGTCATCTTCCACATATTCATTGCGGATCTTTCCTTTATCATCCACGATCAGCTTCGTGGCATAGCCGTCACCGTCCATGTAATGATAATAGCATACATCATCCTGTGAGAGGACAAACGGCGTTTTCCCAGGCGGAAGAAGGATCTCTCCCTCTGTGATATTCCCGTTGTCGTCTGCCTTTGCCATGTCCTTGATGCTTACCATACATAGCCCTTGTCATACATGGTCTGCGTGATCTTGTTAAACTCATCAATGGTTGTCATGACCTGATTATAATCTGCTTCTTTGTAGTCTCCGTCAAACGCTTTGGATGGATCCTTGATCAGAATATGATAAAAGACATGTGTCACCTTTTCAAGGGGCCATGCCGTACAGGTTGCTTTTATGTCTTCGTATTTTTTTGCAGCTGCCTGCATCTTCTTATCCGAATCATAGGACGGAGCCTTTTTCAGAAGATCGATAGCTTTGTCATAGTTATACTGACTGGCCAGAAGCTCTGCCTCTGCGAGAGTATCTTTGGAAGCGGTCTCTGTATTTTTAGTACCTGCTTCTAAAGCTTTTTCTCCAGAAACAGTCTGTTCTTTCTGTTTGTCAGAAGAAACCATCTTCTCTTTTGAAGCCTTCTCACTTCTGCCCTTCAGTGCACCGACTCCTACTGATGCCCCGACTGCGACGATCATTGCCGCTGTTATGATGGCCAGACGTTTTCTGCGTTCCTTCAGCTGGCGCTTTCTGCGGCGTTTCAATACCTCTTTCCGCCATTCTTCGTACTCAGGAGTCCCCATTTCCGGTCGGGTTCCCCCGGGCTTTTTCTCTTTCATATAATATTTCCTCCATCTCTGGTTTATCCATTACATATGTTAGCTCAAAGATAGTTATGTCCTGTATTCTCTGCAGCATACACAGATGAACTGCATCGTAATCATTATAACTGGTAACTGCTGAAATTTCCACCGTTCCACCTGTCTTTTTCACTTTTTTAATTGCCTTTTTGACGAAACAATGCTAAAATGTTGTTTGCGTAATGTAACCGATTGCGAAACAAATATATATACAGGGGGATTCTCAAATGAGTACAGTTACCATCGTTCTTCTGGTCATCCTCGTTATTCTGATCGCAGCAGTGATCGCACTCTATTTCTTCGGAAAAAAAGCTCAGAAAAAACAGGACGAACAGCAGGCTCAAATCCAGGCTAACAAGCAGACAGTTTCCATGCTGGTCATCGATAAAAAACGGATGCCGCTGAAAGATTCCGGACTTCCACAGATGGTCATCGACCAGACACCTAAGCTTATGCGCCGGTCCAAGCTTCCGATCGTAAAAGCCAAAGTCGGTCCGAAGATCAACATCCTTATTGCAGATGAAAAAGTTTTTGATCTGATCCCGGTCAAAAAAGAGATCAAAGCTGAAGTCAGCGGCCTTTACATCGTTGGCGTAAAAGGAATCCGTGGTTCTCTCGAAGCACCACAGAAGAAGAAAAAAGGCTTCCTCGCAAGATTCCGTAAATGATCAGAATCCAAAACAGCCGCCATGCTTTCAGGAATTCCCCTGATGCATGACGGCTGTTCTTATGTAGTGTAATTATATATCTTTTATTTTCTGCAGGATCTATAAAACAAAATCCTTGCAGTCTCTTGGCTGTACCTGGATCGCCAGATAGCAGTCTGCCACATGTTCTTCATTCATATCCAGCGCATAATCTGCTTTGATCTGAAGGTTCTCTTCGCTTTCCGTCAGCTCCAGATTCGTAGCTGAGATTCCCATCTGAAGTGTTCCGTAAGGGGTAGTATAATAGGTCATGTTTTTTTTGCCCTGTTCAAATACCATGTGTACATTGACCAGTCCCTTCTTGCTGACCTCCAGACCCTTTCCGGATACTTTTATGTAATTGATGGTGGGTTCTGCTGTTTCATCCAGCAGTTCCTCATATCTGAGATAATGAGAACCATTGCGGAAATAATACTGTCCCGGAACAATGATCTCTATAGGTTCCTGATCCCCCTGTGCATCCATCATCTGAAGCCCTCTTACATGGATCAAAACTTCTTTCTGCATTCTTTTCTCCTATCATTTATGTACAGATCTGTTTAATATTTTTCGATATCGATCTTCTGTGTTTTTTCTACGTTATACGGCAGGATGGAATTGGCAAAATCCTTAAACTTCTCTGCAAGATCACTTACATAAAAGCGATACGGGAATTCCTCCTGTGCTACCTCATTGCTGGCAAGATCCAGTCTGGAGAGCAGCTTTTTAAGCTCCAACGCCGTCTCATATGCAGGATTCACAAGGCAGACCTCCTCACCCATGATCTTGCGGATGGTAGATCTTAAAAGAGGATAGTGCGTACATCCGAGGATCAGTGTATCGATCTCCTGCTCCTGCAGCTCCTTCAGATATCTTCTGGCAACTTCCTCGGTGACCGGATCATGATACCAGCCTCTTCTACCAGCGGAACAAACAGCGGGCACGCTTTTCCGATCACGGTGATCTCCGGATCCAGTTCCTTCAGATAAGAGGCATGGATACCGCTTCCTACCGTGCCCACCGTTCCGATAATGCCCACCCGTTTATTTCTGGTTTCCTGGGCAGCAACTTTGGCACCGGCCTCGATCACTCCAAGGATCGGGATATCCAGTTCATCCTTCACCGCATCCAGAGCAAATGCACTGGCTGTATTACAGGCCACCACAATGGCCTTCACCTTCTGTTCCTGCAGAAAATGAATGATCTGGCGGGAATAACGGATCACTGTTTCTCTGGATTTGCTTCCATAAGGAACTCTGGCTGTGTCTCCGAAATATACGATTTTTTCCGATGGGAGATTGCGCATGATCTCCCGGGCTACTGTCAGTCCTCCGATACCGGAATCAAACACACCCACCGGTGCGTTTCTGTCTATATTCATTGATCTTATCTCCTGAAATAATTAATCGAACGTGATTGGTCCGTTGAAATATTGTATCACCAATCCAGGGCTTGCGCAAGCCAGAAGGATATCTTCACCGGCTTATTTTCCCCGTTGTCCTCTGCTTTTTCAAAGCAGAATTCCGGGTAGATCGTTCCCCACCAGGCATAAAACTGTGGCTGCCGATCACCGGCAGTTCTTCTCTCCCAGGTACTCCCTGCAAGGATCACTGCCGTGAGCAAAAGGAACCCTCCTGCTTTTTTTAATACATGCTTCTTCATTTTTATATGCTCCATGAGCAAGCCCTCCTGTCAAAAATCTTCTGATGATCTTATCCAGAGATATACTGTACGATTTATCGTACTGATCATCATCTGTATTATTAACAGTCCGGCTCCCATCTATTCATTACTGCCGTAATCCACTTCCAGAAGCTCACCTTCCACCCATATCTCCGGAAGCCAGGGCAGCGTTCCATCCTGACAGAACTGATGATATACCTCCCGCAGAGTCACACCCTTCTTCTGCTGCCCGGATGTGCGGTTCTCCTGGATTCCCTGAAGGTATTCCCCTATGGAGCTTTCCCGGGCTCCTTTCCAGCGAAAAACATCTCCCAGCATATCCGTCCGGAACACGTAGACATCCTCTCCGATATGCTCTTCCTGCTTCAGATATCCGATCAGTGCTTCCCGGGATCCCTCTTCCAGGATCTGTTCATCCAGGATCAGCACTTCAAGATGACCCAGATCCAGAAATTTTTCCTGAGACCGGTTGTAGACTGCTCGATCTCCTGAAAGTCCCGGCCGGAAAGAGTCAGCACAGAAATCGGATCTTCGTCCGGTTTTTCCTGTCCGGTAGCTGTACTCATATCCGGCATTGCATATTTCAGCACAAAGCCATTCTCTGAAACACCGGCCCCCAGTGCCAGCGGATAAGCTCTTTTTTTCCGGTTCTACTGCCGCACAGCCTGATCCCGTCAAAGTGATGACCAGGACAAGTCCTGCCACAGTTACTTTTTTCTTCCGTCTTCCCCGGTTTTCCGTACTGAGAAAAAGCTGTATCACAATCAGAAACGGCACAAAGATGTACCCCAGATACCAGCCATAATACTCCCGGATCCCCATCCCGTTTCTCTCATACAGGGAAAGCAGCCAGCCTGCTGCCGGGATCCAGTACCGACCGGTCCCGAATCCGGTTTTTTCCGCGATCTGATTTCCGTAATGAAACAAACTTCCCAGAGAAAACAAAAGTCCGAATACCAGAAACCCCATCCATAATCACATCAAATCTCGCCAGTACGTTTCCCGGAAGATCTGCCCCTCCAGAAGAGGCAGTACCGGACAGATCTCGTTTTTAAGGCGTGCACCTCCAAAGACTGCCGGAAGAAGGAGCTGCATTCCAAAAATGATCCCGCAAACTGTAAGAAAAGCCAGGATCACAGGTTTTCTGGCACTTCCCTGTTTTTTTGCATACTCCAGCCCGAAGAAGAAGTCCTGCTCCTGAAAAAGCACACAAAAGTGTATACAAATCATGGAGCCATCGCTCTCCTGTAAATCCTGTTTCCGGATCTTTCATCACTTCCATAAAGTACTCTGTTTTTCCCTGCCCTGCACATAAAAGCATCAGAAGAAGGATCCCTGCCAGAAAAATCCTTCCGGACACCTCAGCGATCCGCCCTCTTCTCTGCATTCCGCGATGCGTTCCCAGACTACAGGCTGCAACTGCAAGAAGAGACAGCCATTTTCCGGAAATCCCGCTGATCAGACTTTCCGGGATCACCTCCCCCAGAAGGCCCGAAAGAAATGCCGAACTTGCGATCACATATACCAAAAAGAACAGGCCAATAAATCGTACAGTAAAACTTCCTGTCCTTTTGGAAAGCTCTCCATATGCAGGTGTCAGACGTATCAGCCAGATCACATAAAAAGAGAGCACTACGGCCGCAGCAGCTGTCCCTGCCATGGCACTGATGCCCAACATCGCTCCATTCTTAAACAGGCACAGCAGAAACGGCGCCGGAAACACCAGTATGATCTGCCGAAAAAGCTGTCTGTGGGAAATCCTGTTATTCTCCGCAAATCTCATAACCTTTATCCTTTCCGGCTCCATGGCCTTGTCCGAAGCCTGCGTTTCTGGGCATTTCTGGCATACAGCGGCCGGAATTTCCGCTTCCGGAAGGGCTGTCGCAAAATCCTTCCACCGGTTTCCGTCTCACTGTTCTTCTCTACAAAAGGTACCAGATATGGGACACCGAAGCTTAAAAGTCCTGCCAGATGCGCCATGGTGAGATACAGTCCCAACACGATTCCGAATATACCTAGAAATCCTCCCAGAAACAGAAAAGCGTACTTCAGAAGCCGGAATGCAGAAGCAAATTCCTCATTAGGTATAGCCAGTGATCCCAGTGCTGTCAGTGCCACGATGATCACTACCACCGGGCTGACAAGATTGGCCTCCACCGCAGCCTGTCCGATGATCAGTCCTCCTACGATCCCAATGGCATTTCCAAGAGCTCCCGGGATCCGCACACCAGCCTCCCGTATCAACTCAAAAGACAGTTCCAGGAACACCAGCTCCACTACACTGGAAAATGGAACGCCATCTCTTGCCTGTGCAAAGGAAAGGATCAGATTCGCCGGAAGGATCTGTGTATGAAACCGGATCACAGCCAGATAAAGTCCGGGGAGCAGCGTTGCCACAGCCATGGCCAGATACCGGAGCACCCGCAGGAAAGATGCCATCTCAAAACGGTTGTACCAGTCTTCACTGCTTTCCATAAAACTGTTGAATGCTCCGGGAACACCAGTGCCACCGGCGAATTGTCGCAGAGCAGAACTGCTTTTCCATTCAGCAGCTCCTGGGCAGCCCGGTCCGGCCGCTCCGTTGTCTGAAACTGAGGAAAGGGAGAATACCATGCTTCTTCTGTCAGCTGTTCCAGCATCCCGCTGTCCAGGATCCCGTCCACTGCAAAAGATTCCAGGCGCTCTTTCACAGCAGTCAGAAGCTCCTCATGGACCAGATCCTCCACATAAAGAAGCTGTACCACCGTATTGGAGCGTACACCGATGCTGCTCTGTTCCACCTTCAGCCTGGTATCCCGGATCCGCTTTCTCACAAGGGCCGTATTGGTTTTTACACTGTCACAGAACCCTCCTTGGAGCCTCTGAGGACCTTTTCCGTTTTCACCTCTGATACAGCCAGCCCCGGATATCCTTTACTGGAAATTTTCATTGCTTTGTCGTATCCATCCAGAAAGAAAACTGCATTTCCCGAAAGAATGGCACCAAATACCTCCTCCATGGAAGACAGCTCCTTCACATCTGCAATTCCAAGACTGTTTCGGCGGATAAATTCCCGGATCTTTTCCTCCGGGATCTCCCAGAATGATTGATCATTTTTCCGATAGCAGAATCATCCAGCATCATGTTTGAAACCGCAACCTCAATATAGACCATCAGACAGTCCGCCTTATGTCCCTCACCAAGGCGCATGGGCCTGATCAGGATATCATCGCAGTTTTCACACCGTTTCCGGATATACGATTCATTTTCATGAAGAGATATCGATATCTTCCTTGTTTCCATAAAGTCACCATCCTTTACAGCAAGTTCCCCCACTGCTTATTGCTTTTCGCAATTGAAACAGGGGACTTACTTGATTCGGTTAAAAAAAGAGATGCCCCAATGACATCTCTCTTAATATTCCCGCATATCCGGTTCTTATTCTTTTTTCTCGGCCTCTTTGGCCTCATTCTCCGCGCGGATAGTACGGATGATCGCTTTTCGTTGATTCTCCAGATGATGGAAAGAAATATCCTGCGCCTTTTGCACATCTCCTTCACGGATGGCTTTTACCAGCTCTTCATGCTCACTAACCAGAAGATTTCTTGTCTGCTCCTCCTTCAGATACTCTACACGATAACGATACATCTGCTCACGGAGATTATTCAGGACCTGATTCAGACGCTTATTATCAGAAGCCTGATATATGATCTCGTGGAAAGCCACATCGGTTTCCGCCAGACGGACCAGATTTCCCTCTGCTTTTGTTTTTTCAAATTCCTTGGCTGCCACCCAGAGCCTTCCCAGCTCATCCTCTGTGATCAGCTTGCACGCTTTTTCTATGGCAACATTTTCGAGGGCGATACGCACCTCCAGAACATCGTTCAGATCCTTTTCTGTGATGCTGGCTACCTGTGCACCTCTGCGTGGGATCATCACTACAAGACCTTCCTGCTCCAGCTTGCGCATAGCCTCACGCACCGGTGTTCTGCTCACGCCAAGACGCTCTGCAAGGGCGATCTCCAGAAGTCTTTCGCCCGGCTTCAGCTCTCCCTTCAGGATTGCCTGCCGCAAGGTGTTAAAAACAACATCCCGAAGCGGCAGATATTCATTCATATCCACAGAAAAATCACTTGTCATTTGTAACTCCTCCATCTCTATTGTAAATATCCGTGGCAAATACAGTCTTTGCAAGCCCGCTCTTTCTGAGGCTTCTGGCTGCCGCGGCCATCTTATCCCTGTTATCAAAGATTCCAAACACAGTAGGACCGCTTCCGCTCATCACGGCTTTCAGCGCACCTTTTTCTTCCATAAGGTTCTTGATATTGCCGATCACAGGATACTGTCGGATGATCCCCGGTTCAAATACATTCTCCATTCTGGATGCCATGGCATACAGATCATTATTTCTGATAGCTCCGATGAGTCCATCGATGTCCGGATGTTTTCCGATCCCTTCCAGATTCAGATTCTCATAGGCTGTTTTTGTGGAAACATTGATTCCCGGTTTTCCTATCAGAACATAACATTTCGGAACTTCCGGAAGTCTGGTCAGCTTCTCTCCGATTCCCTCCGCAAGAGCTGTTCCCCGCATGATACAATACGGAACATCTGCTCCGACCTTTACTGCACGTTCCATCAGCTGTTCTTCGGTAAGCCCTAAATGGAACATCCGGTTCACACCCACAAATGCGGCCGCTGCATCGGAGCTGCCTCCTGCCATGCCTGCTGCCACCGGGATAAATTTACGAAGCTTGATGGAAAGTCCCTCTTCAACATCGAACTCCTCCATCAGCATCTGTGCTGCCTTATATACAAGATTTCTCTGATCTGTAGGAATAAACGGAAGATTGGTCGTCAGTACGATCCCCGGCCGTCTGGTCTTTCTGATATCCAGGATATCATACATACGGATGGTCTGCATGATCATGCGTACCTCATGATAACCGTCCTCTCTCTTTCCCAGAACATCAAGTCCGAGATTGATCTTTGCCATTGCTTTTAAACGCATAAGCCCCTCCATTTGTACTTTGTATACAGTATTTATACATGTATTTTATATGATTTTTACATTCTTTTCAACAGCAAAATATTCCACTTTTTATTTGATCTGACCTTCCACTTTTTTCACAACAAGAAGCGGAGTTCCCGGAGAGGGTTCCTGATTTTCCTTGAGAGCATTGATCGTCCGGATCTCCTGGATAGATGTGTGATATTTCCTTGCGATATCCCACAATTCATCTCCCGGTTTTACCATATAAACCAGGATTCCCGGCATAGCCTGGAGTTTTTTCATATCCAGTGGTTTTTCCTCTACTTTCTCAATGATAAATACCGGTTCTCTGGCAACTGCCAGAAGCTCCAGTCCTACAGTTGCCCGGATCTCGATCTCATTTCCATCTGCCATGGCTGCGGAAAGCTGCTCCAGCTTTGCTTTTAACTGATAACAGCTGTCCTGTCGGATCCCTCTTGCTTCCACCATATGGGAAAACGGTATCATTGCCTCCATGGAATAAAACGGCATATCATCATTTCCAATAATGTACAGGATCTTCAGCATGACCACGCCATCTGCCTGCACACCGTTCTCTACGATCCTGGTCTTATCGATCTTCACTTTTCCCTGACTGTGACACAGCTGGAGGACTTTTCCCTGAGTCTCCTTTACCTGGATCCTGTCACTGATCCTGCATCTGGAAAAATTACGTACCAGAAGCCGTTCCAGTACCTCATTCTTTCCTTCCGGAACACATTCACGGATCGGTGTATACACATCGGTAATAAGATCATATTCCTCTTCCCTGAAAAATTTCATATCCAGCTCCAGCACAACATCCGAAACAAGGATCCGTTCTTCCCCATCGACATCCGGTTTGGCCTCCAGACTCTGATGCATCACCGAAGCTTCGATCAGCGGGATCAGTTCCTCCGTGCAGTCCGGACATTCCACTTCTCCGGAAAAAGGCAGCGAATATTCCAGCCACTGCACCGGGGCTTCTGTATCTTCAGCTCCGTACAGCACAAAAACGGACAGCTCTCCTCTTGCCTTTACCACATTTTCCTCCGGTTTCAGATCCAGCCCCCGTATATCCATAGTATACCAGATCAGGCTGGCGATATCCGGACGATTGGAGGCAATGGTATACTCATCCTTGATCCGGAGTGTATCTTTTTTATGTACGGTAAGTCCCAGAAAACGGACTGTTTTTTTTCTGACGGATACCTCTTCTGCATCCAGCGCCACCGGCAGGCGGATCTGTTCTGTTTCATCCACAGTCGCACAAAAAGTTACCAACGCTTTGATATTGAGCTTTCTGGAATGGATCAGGCGGATCGTAAGATCTTCAATTTCCCACTTCAGACACATTTTATCCCCGTTTATGATATTCTTCAGGTTCAAGGTTTCCTCAAATGGAAGTTTTGCAGTAAGACTGCTGACGATCCCTCTTTCTTCCCCCACATAAAGGATATCTACCTGCAGATTTCCCGTAAGAATACCTTTCCCGTCAGTAAGACGGACATCATCCATAATGATCCTGCCTTATTCTGGATCAGTCTTCCTGCATCCGGTTTTGCATCCGGTACATTAAAATCCTCATCAAAAGTGATCTGACTTTTTGCCCTGCTTTTTTCCTTTAATATCTGCATGCTTTCTTTTTTAATTCCACAGTCTATTCCCCTTTCTCCGACTCTTTTTTCACCGGACTGCTGCTTTCCCGGAACGTTACCGGCTTTTCCTGTTTCCGGGTTTTTATCACAATGCAGGGATAGGACGGAACTCCTGCCTCCTTAAGATCCTCCGGTCCAAGAAGTTTTGTAACAAAAAATATCCCATTCGAGGATTCTCCAAGCTCCTCTACCTGGATGCTGTATCCGCCACTCATCTGCCGCCCGTACCCTTTGGCAGGTAAAGATCCTCTCCGGTTTCATAACTCAGCTGAAATTCCTTTTCCTTTTTTTCTTCCATAAGCCTGGAAAGCTCCTCCGGGATATCCCGGCGTTCCACAACGATGTAATCTACCGGTTTTCGTTCTTCTTCCTCCACCCGGACAAATTGACACCCGGAAAGCAGCAGTGCCAGCACGGCAGCTGTCAGCACGATCCGCAGAAATACTGCTTTTTTCATAATATAAGCCACCTGCATGATTCGTTACTGTTCACTCCGTTCTCAGTAACACGCTTTGCGGAAGATCACCAGTAAACAGTAACCATTATTCAGTATTTATTCTATGTGAGCAGGGAAAGATTTATTGCAACTATCGGATTTTCTTCGTATAATATAAAAATACCATCTTACTGCGGAACTCTCCGCAAGTATCTATAACAGAAAGGACAAAAGACATGATTCGATTCATACTTGTTTGTATCGTGGTGATCGCCTATCTGGTGCTGACCATTCCGGTTCTCCTTGTAGAATGGATCATCGGGAAATTTTCTCCCATGACTAAGGATATCAGCTCTCTGCGCATGGTACAGACCATATTCAAATTCATCCTGTGGATCACAGGCGCCAAAGTCACCGTTATCGGCGAAGAAAACGTTCCAAAGGATCAGGCTGTTCTCTATGTAGCAAACCACCGGAGCTATTTCGACATCCTGCTCACCTACAGCCGCTGTCCGATCCGCACCGGCTATGTTGCAAGAAGGAAATGGAACATTATCCGCTGCTCTCCAACTGGATGCGCAATCTCTACTGTCTCTTTCTCGACAGAGAGGATATCAAGCAGGGTCTGAAAACGATCCTCCAGGCCGCAGACTATGTGAAATCCGGCATTTCCGTATGTATCTTCCCGGAAGGAACCAGAAATAAGAATGCTGATGAAACAGAAATGCTGCCTTTCCATGACGGCAGCTTCAAGATCGCAGCCAGAGCCAAAAGCCCGATCATTCCTATTGCGATCAGCAACTCTGCCAATATCTGGGAGGCCAATTTCCCGAAGATGACACCTACACACGTAGTGATCGAATATGGCAAGCCTATCATTCCTTCAGAGCTTGACCGGGATACTCAGCGCCGCTAGGTCCTATACACAGGATATCATCAAAGAAATGCTGATCAAAAACAAAGAACTGGTGTGAACATCAAAAAAACCATATCTATGTCTGTTTTTCGACATAAGATATGGTTTTTTTATTACTGTGTACCTGCTCCCAGGATTTTTTCCGCATTTTCGATACGTTCTTTCGTTGGCGGATCAATTCCCTTCAGCGGATAATCAATATGCAGATTTTCCCATTTAAAGGTTCCGAGTGTGTGATATGGAAGAACCTCCACTCTCTTAACTGTCTTCAGTGTTGCAATAAAGTCAGCCAGCCGGTGGAGATAGTCATCCCGGTCATTGCGTTCCGGAACCAGTACGTGACGGATCCACATGGATACGCCCATATCGGAAAGCTTCCGGGCCATGGCAAGGATATTTTTATTGGTACATCCTGTGAGGATCTTATGCTGTTCCTCATCAATGTGCTTGATATCCAGCATGACAAGATCTGTGTACTTCATCAGCTCTTCCCATTTTTCATACCACGGACCCTCTTCTGTGTAAGGGTTGCCGCTGGTATCAAGTGTTGTGTGGATCCCAAGTTTTTTTGCTTTTCTGAACAGCTCAGTGAGGAAATCGATCTGTAACAGTGGCTCGCCTCCACTCACAGTAATACCGCCCTTACTTCCCCAGTAAGAGCGGTATCGACAGGCTTTTTCAAGCAGCTCATCTGCTGTGTACTCCGTCCCTGTTTTCATTTGCCAGGTGTCCGGATTGTGGCAGAACTGACAGCGCATGGCGCAGCCGCTCAAAAAGATCACATACCGGACTCCTGGTCCGTCAACAGAGCCGAAGCTCTCCAGTGAGTGGACGTAGCCAGTGATTTTTTTCTGGTCGTCCATATTTTTTATTACATCCTTTCGTGGCAGGTTCTTGCGATAACGTCAAGCTGCTGCTCTCTTGTAAGGTCGATGAACTTAACAGCGTATCCAGAAACACGGATCGTGAAGTTTGCATACTCTTCTTTTTCCGGATGCTCCATAGCATCGATAAGTTTCTCTTTACCGAATACGTTTACATTGAGGTGATGTGCACCACGGTCAAAGTATCCGTCAAGTACATTTACAAGATTCTCTGTACGCTCTTCCTCAGAATGGCCAAGTGCATCCGGGTTGATCGTCTGAGTATTGGAGATTCCGTCAAGGGCATCCTCATAGTCAAGCTTTGCAACAGAGTTCAGGGAAGCAAGAAGTCCGTTCTGCTCTGCGCCGTAAGACGGGTTTGCTCCCGGTGCCAGAGGCTCGCCGGCTTTTCTTCCGTCCGGAAGAGATCCTGTAGCTTTACCATAAACAACGTTGGATGTGATGGTAAGGATGGATGTGGTTGGCTTGGAATCACGATAGGTATGGATGTGTTTCAGCTTCTCAAGGAATGTGGAAAGCAGAGTTGTTGCGATCTCGTCTGCTCTGTCATCATCGTTACCATAACGTGGGAAGTCACCCTCAACCTGGAAGTCTGTTGTGATTCCGTCCTCGTCACGGATTGCTTTTACTTTTGCATATTTGATTAGCGGAAAGGGAATCTACTACGTGTGAGAATCCGGCGATACCTGTTGCGAAAGAACGGTCAACCTTTGTATCGATAAGTGCCATCTCAGCTGCCTCATAGTAGTATTTATCATGCATGTAGTGGATCATGTTCAGTGTTCCAACATACAGATGTGCAAGCCAGTCCATCATCTGATCATATTTTGCGATTACTTCGTCATAGTCAAGGTACTCGGAAGTGATCGGCTGATACTGAGGTCCTACCTGCTGTTTTGTCTTCTCATCAACACCGCCGTTGATCGCGTAAAGAAGGCATTTTGCAAGGTTAGCACGAGCGCCGAAGAACTGCATCTCTTTACCGGTCTCTGTAGCAGATACACAGCAGCAGATGCTGTAGTCATCGCCCCATACCGGACGCATAACATCATCGTTCTCATACTGGATGGAACTTGTTGTAACAGAGATGTCTGCTGCATATTTCTTGAAGTTCTCAGGCAGTCTTGAGGAGTAGAGAACTGTAAGGTTCGGCTCCGGAGCCGGTCCCATATCCTCAAGTGTATGAAGGAAACGATAGTCGTTCTTTGTTACCATGGAACGTCCGTCCTGTCCCATACCTGCTACTTCCAGAGTTGCCCATACCGGGTCACCGGAGAAGAGCTGGTTGTAAGACGGGATACGAGCGAATTTAACCATACGGAATTTCATTACGATATGGTCAACAAGCTCCTGTGCCTCTTTCTCTGTAAGAGTTCCGTTCTCAAGGTCTCTCTCAATATAGATATCAAGGAATGTGGAGATACGTCCAACACTCATTGCAGCTCCGTTCTGAGTTTTGATCGCTGCAAGATATCCAAAGTACAGCCACTGGAATGCTTCCTTTGCATTCTTAGCCGGCTGGGAAATATCAAAGCCATAGATCTGAGCCATTTCTTTCATCTTCTTCAGAGCACGGATCTGATCTGCGATCTCCTCACGAAGCTGGAAGTCATAACGTCTCATACCCTGACGGTCGCATGCTGCGAAGTCTTTCTCTTTACCTGCGATCAGATGATCAATTCCGTAAAGAGCAACTCGTCTGTAATCACCTACGATACGTCCACGTCCGTAAGTATCCGGAAGTCCTGTAAGGATCTTGTTGTGACGTGCTCTCTTCATCTCCGGTGTGTAGATATCGAATACACCCTGGTTGTGTGTTTTGAACTCATAGTTGTTGAAAACATCTTTGATCTTGTCGCTTACATGGTATCCGTAAGTCTCACATGCCTGCTCTGCCATTTTGATTCCGCCGTATGGCATGAAAGCACGTTTCAGAGGTTTGTCTGTCTGAAGACCTACAACCTGCTCAAGATCTTTCAGCTCCTCATCGATATATCCAGGACCGTATGCTGTAATTCCTGTTACTACCTCTGTCTCCATATCAAGAACGCCGCCTTTAGCACGCTCTTCTTTCTGAAGCTCCTGAAGCTTGCCCCAGAGTTTATCTGTTGCCTCTGTTGGTGCTTCCAGGAAGGAAGCATCTCCATCATATGGTGTATAGTTCATACTGATGAAATTACGAACATCGATCTTCTCTTTCCAACGATCACCCTTAAAACCATTCCACTGTTCAAAATCAACTTTTGCCAATTTGTTACACATCCTTTCCTGTTGTCTCAATATTTCGTTCACTGCCCGCGCAGTTAGTAATATATAACATTTCTCATGACGACCATAAGATAACAGATTCCGAATTTAAAGTCAACAGCTTGGAAGTATGTTCTTTATAATATACATGTAATTGTATTATTGATAAAAATAATGAGAAAATTGTACCAGATATTGTACAATGTCGGGCGTCTGACGGACGCTCCTGGCGGAGGGCGTTTCCTTTCCAGGGGGGGACACTTTGGCAGTGGAGCTCTTTCCCTTTCTGGGGGAC
>ENA-OQAN01000227-OQAN01000227.1-human-gut-metagenome-genome-assembly--contig:-NODE-227-length-31425-cov-2.902486_pt1 | contig 31425 bp, 39 predicted proteins | sample MGYA00242735_ERZ504527 | MGnify/ENA primary metagenome ERZ504527 (study PRJEB26092, sample SAMD00036230) | human gut metagenome | host: Homo sapiens | study: EMG produced TPA metagenomics assembly of... | reverse complement strand
AAAGGTTTGTGTATATTCGCTACTGATTTGAGAGCCGACAGGCACTCGGATTGGTATTGCATAAGGAGTGTTTCTTTAGTCATAATCAGAAGAGTTCAGAGACTTCTAATTTACTAAGAAATAACGAGTTATGCAATACTTTCCTCCTTTATTATCAGCAGGTTAGCTCTCTTTTTTCAGCACATTTCTTCATGCTTAACCATTCGTTTTTGACAACATTTCAATGACCTCTTTAGTGTTTCCGAACCAGCTTTTGCCGGTTCTATTGTTTAACTTTTAATCTTTCGGTAAAAATTTACCGAAGTATTGAGTATTATATGATAGATAAATGGGAAAAACGAAGGAGCCAATACTCGAATTTCGGGATAAGAGAATTACTCTTCGAATAAAAAAATTGTATCTTTACAACCTGAAATTTCATACTATAACGAACAGATGGCCATTATCATTAAGAAAGTAAGCTCTAAAAAAGAGTTGCAGACATTTATTCGCTTCAATTACGAATTATACAAAGACAATCCTTATTCCGTACCTGATTTGTACGATGATATGTTGAATACGTTCAGCCCGAAAAAGAATGCAGCATTTGAATTCTGTGAGGCTGATTATTTTCTTGCTTATGAAGGGAAAAAAGTGGTAGGACGTGTAGCTGCCATTATTAACCACCGTGCGAACGAAACATGGAAAAAAAGGAAGTCCGTTTTGGGTGGATTGACTTTTTAGATAAGCCGGAAATTTCTGAAGCATTGCTTGGAGCAGTAGAAGAATGGGGAAAAGAACGAGGAATGGAAGCTATTGTCGGACCGCTAGGCTTTACCGATATGGATGCAGAAGGTATGCTGGTTGAAGGGTTCGATCAGCTAGGAACCATGTCGACTATTTATAATTACCCTTATTATCAACAGCATATGGAGCGTTTAGGCTTCGAAAAGGAAGCCGACTGGGTAGAGTTTAAGTTGACTGTTCCCGATAAGTTGCCAGAGAAGTTTATCCGTATTTCCGAAATTATTCTGGAAAAATATAAGCTGAAAATCAAAAAATTGAAACGTAGTGAAATAAAGAGCAAAAACTACGGACAGAAGATTTTTGATTTGATAAATGAAGCCTATGCACCTTTGTACGGCTATTCACAAATGACTCAGGGACAAATCAATCAATATATCAAGATGTATTTGCCATTGATAGATTTGCGAATGGTTTCGCTTGTAGAAGATGAAAATGAAAACCTGGTAGCTGTGGGTATTTCTATGCCTTCTTTGTCGGAAGCACTGCAAAAGGCAAAAGGTAAGATGCTTCCTTTTGGCTGGTTCCATTTACTTAAAGCCTTGTTTATCAAAAAGCCGAAAGTGCTTGATTTATTGCTGGTAGGTGTGAAGCCCGAATATCAAAGTAAAGGAGTAAATGCATTGTTGTTTTATGATTTAGTTCCAGTTTATCAACAGATGGGATTCAAATATGGAGAAAGTAATCCGGAACTGGAAATGAACAAGAAAGTGCAGGCGCAGTGGGGAGCTTTCGAAGCTGTTCAGCACAAGCGTCGTCGTGCATATAAGAAGATGTTGGTAGCAGGAAAGAAAGAAGAAAATTAGTATATCGTTTGAGTGTTGTTTATGGAAGAAGAATACAATGAACAAATAGTGAATCCCGTTTCGTATACAGAGGAGAATATTCGTCATCTGAGCGATATGGAGCATGTCCGTACTCGTCCTGGTATGTATATCGGGCGTTTAGGTGATGGCTCTCAGGCAGAAGATGGCATCTATGTATTGCTGAAAGAAGTCGTAGATAACTGTATTGACGAGTTTAAATGGGAGCAGGAAAACGCATTGAAATACAGATGGAAGATAATTTGCGTGTTTCTGTACGCGATTATGGGCGTGGTATTCCGTTAGGAGTCTGGTTGATGCCGTATCTATGCTGAATACAGGGTGGAAAATATGATACAAAGGCATTTAAGAAAAGTGTCGGGTTGAATGGTGTCGGAGCAAAGGCTGTCAATGCGTTGAGTTCTCGTTTTATAGCGCGAAGTGTACGCGACGGGCAGATGCGTGAAGCTGTTTTTGCAAAAGGAGAACTGATAAGTGATACTACTCAATCTACAGAGGAAGAAAATGGTACTTATATTTTCTTTGAGCCCGATAACACCTTGTTTCTAAACTACCACTTCCGTCCTGAATATATCGAAACGATGCTGCGTAACTATACATATTTAAATACAGGGCTATCGATATATTATAACGGCCATCGCATTGTAAGCCGTAACGGTCTGGAAGATTTGCTGAATGACAATATGACTTCTCAAGGCTTGTATCCAATTGTTCACCTGAAAGATGAAGATATAGAAATAGCCTTTACTCATAGTCCTCAGTATGGAGAGGAATATTATTCGTTTGTCAACGGACAGCATACAACTCAGGGTGGTACGCACCAAAGTGCTTTCAAGGAGCATATTGCACGCACTATCAAGGAATTCTATGGTAAAAATATGGAATTTCAGGATATTCGCAACGGGCTGGTAGCTGCTATTGCCATTAATGTAATAGAGCCGACTTTCGAAAGTCAGACAAAGATTAAGTTGGGCTCTTTGACGATGGCTCCTGAAAAAGATTCAGATGGTAATCCTTATCCACTTTCAGGAATCAGTGTAAATAAGTTTATTGGTGACTTTATAAAGGAAAACGTAGACAATTACTTGCATAAACATCCCGATGTAGCAGATGTGTTGCTTCAGAAGATTCAGGAATCGGAAAAAGAACGTAAGGCTATCGCGGGGGTTACTAAGATTGCGCGTGAACGCGCCAAAAAAGCAAATCTGCATAACCGTAAGTTACGTGATTGCCGTATTCACTTGAATGACTTGAAAGGGGCTAAGAAAGATGAAGAAAATGATCCGCGTTTGGAAAGTTCTATTTTTATCACGGAGGGAGATTCTGCAAGTGGCTCTATAACCAAGAGCGTGATGTTAATACTCAGGCTGTATTCAGTTTGCGTGGTAAACCTTTGAATTCGTTTGGATTAACTAAAAAAGTCGTTTACGAGAATGAAGAATTCAATCTGTTGCAAGCTGCGCTGAATATCGAGGATGGCTTGGACGGATTACGGTATAATAAAGTCATCGTGCAACTGATGCCGATGTGGATGGTATGCATATACGCTTGCTGATGATAACTTTTTTTCCTTCAGTTCTTTCCCGATTTAATAAAGAAAGGACACGTTTACATCTTGCAGACGCCGCTTTTCCGCGTTCGTAACCGTAAAAAAGGTGTATACGAAACTATTTATTGCTATACAGATGAGGAACGAATTGCAGCAATAGAAAAGTTGGGTCCCAATCCGGAGATTACTCGATTTAAAGGATTAGGAGAAATTTCGCCTGATGAGTTCCGGAATTTTATCGGAAAGGACATGCGTTTAGAACTGGTTTCTTTGCGTAAAACGGATGCAGTTAAAGAGTTGCTGGAGTTTTACATGGGTAAGAACACCATGGAGCGACAAAACTTTATTATTAATAATTTGGTAATAGAAGAGGACTTGTTGAATTGATAGATCAAGTATCTCTTGATTTGTGATTATTGGCTGAAATGAAAAGAGCGATATTTCCAGGGACATTTGATCCCTTTACAATCGGGCATTTTTCGGTGGTAAAACGTGCATTAACCTTTATGGACGAGATTATTATCGGAATTGGTGTCAATGATAATAAGAAAACCTGGTTTCCTACCGAAAAACGTGTGGAGATGATAAAAAGACTCTACGCAAACGAATCTCGCATACGAGTAGAAGCGTATGATAATCTGACTGTCGATTTTGCGCAACAGAGGAACGCTAAGTTCATTATCAGAGGAATCCGTACTGTTCGTGATTTTGAATATGAAGAAACCATTGCCGACATAAATAGAAAGCTTGCTGGCATTGAAACGATTTTGCTTTTCACAGAGCCGGAACTGACAGCCATCAGTTCCACTATTGTACGTGAATTATTGCAATATGGCAAAGATGTAACACCGTTTTTGCCAGAAGGACTGGATATTAATTTATGATGAAAACTATGAAACAGCGACTTTATTTGATTTTGTTGTGCAACTTCTTCTTTTTCTGTTCAGTAGTGGCACAGAATAAGATGCTCAACTCTCCTTCACGCAAGTTGCAGTTGGCGGAGTTTGCTATATCAAACTTATATGTCGATCAGGTAGATGAAAATAAGCTGGTAGAGTCGGCTATTGTAAAGATGCTGGAGCAACTGGACCCTCATTCTACTTATTCTGATCCGGAAGAGGTAAAAGCGTTGAATGAGCATTGCAAGGGAACTTTGACGGCATAGGAATTCAGTTTAATATGGCTACTGATACGCTATTTGTTATCCAGCCTGTCTCCGGAGGCCCGTCGGAGAAAGTTGGAATTTTGGCGGGCGATCGTATTATTGAGGTAAATGATACGGTGATTGCCGGTGTAAAAATGAGTACGGAAGATGTGATGCGTCGTCTGCGAGGTAAACGAGGTACAGAGGTAACCGTAAAAGTTATGCGTCGAGGAGTAAAAGAGCTACTTCCTTTTACTATCAAACGCGATAAGATTCCTGTATATAGTCTTGATGCTTCGTATATGGTTGATAAAAAAATCGGCTATATTCGTGTAAATCGTTTTGCCGCAACTACTGGAAAGGAATTTGCTGATGCTCTTCATCGTTTGCAGAAGGAAGGTATGCGCGACCTTATTCTCGATTTGCAAGGAAATGGTGGAGGATATCTGAATGCAGCGATTGAATTGGCTAATCAGTTCTTAGGTAAGAAAGAACTTATCGTTTATACAGAAGGACGTCGTAATCCTCGTGCTGAGTTTGATGCTGAGGGAAATGGTGATTTCTTAAATGGACGTTTGGTTGTATTGGTCGATGAATTTTCTGCGTCGGCAAGTGAGATCGTAACAGGAGCATTACAAGACTGGGACCGTGCTATAGTTGTGGGCAGACGTACTTTTGGAAAAGGGCTGGTACAGCGTCCGATTGATTTACCTGACGGTTCTATGATTCGTCTGACTGTTGCTCGTTATTATACGCCTTCCGGTCGTTGTATTCAGAAGCCTTACGAGAGTATTGAACAGTACAATAAAGATTTGATAGATCGTTACAATCGTGGGGAAATGTTGAGTGCAGACAGTATCCATTTTCCGGATTCTTTGAAATACAAGACATTGAAGCTGGGACGTACTGTCTATGGTGGAGGAGGTATCATGCCGGATTATTTTGTGCCTGTAGATACAACCATGTATACTGATTATTATCTTGCCTTGCGCGATAAAGGAGCTATTGTGCAGATGAACTTGAAGCTGGTAGATGCATATCGTGAAGAATGGCTGAAAGAGTATAAGGACTTCCGACATTTTAATAAGAATTTTGAAGTGACATCTGCTATGCTTGAAGAACTGAGAAAGCTAGGTGAAACATTAGGAGCAAAATATGATGAGAAACAATATCAAATTGCACTTCCACTCATAAAAGCTCAAATGAAAGCTCTGATTGCTCGTGATTTATGGGATATGAGTGAGTATTTTCAGGTAATAAATCTCATGAACAATAGTATGCTTAAGGCGGTAGAACTATTAGAGAAGCAGGAATGAATTTCCCGGAACGTAAATAACTGCTTAGAGTATTTATTAGTATTATAAGTAAGAAGGGGCCGTTTTAAGCAATGTAGTAAAAAGCTAAAAGGCTCTTTTTATGCTATTAAGATAAGGGATGTCCTGAATATGTTGCTTTGCCTTGAAAGAAGCTTCCTTTACCGGTTTTCAGAAAAACTATGGATAGTAAAGTAGAACCTGTCCTGAATTGTTCATAATGAAATGGTTATTGACCAACAGCGAAGGTAAAATGTTCAATAACTTCTTTAGTCTTATTTTCTCCTTGCTGAAGCACATTCATTATTTTTGTTGCTTAAATCACTGGACAGATTAAAGAATTATTTCCGTAATCCCTTGTATTATATAGGGAAAACTTCTAATTTTGTATCGTATTTTAATGTATGTAGTAAGAAATTTTAGTTCTAACAATTAAATAATTTAAATTCAATCATTTATGTGGTTAAGTAATTCATCTATTGGAAGGAAAGTGGTGATGAGTGTAACTGGTATCGCCCTTGTCCTGTTTCTGACATTTCACATGGCGATGAACTGTGTTGCTTTGTTCTCGGGCGAAGCTTACAACATGGTTTGTGAGTTCCTGGGTGCTAACTGGTATGCGCTGGTAGCAACTGTGGGATTGGCTGCCTTGTTTGTAATTCACATTATCTACGCTTTCTGGTTGACAATGCAGAATCGTGCAGCTCGCGGTAACGAACGTTATGCTGTAAATGCTCGTCCGAAGAATGTAGAATGGGCTTCTCAGAACATGTTGGTATTGGGTATCATCGTAATCCTGGGCTTGGCTCTTCACTTTATGAACTTCTGGTACAAAATGCAGTTCGCTGAAATCATCGGTAACCCTATGTTGGGTGGTCTTCATGCAGCCGACGGTTATGGCTATATTATGCAGACTTTCTCTAATCCGTTGTTCTTCGTGTTGTATATCATTTGGTTGATTGCTTTGTGGTTCCACTTGACTCACGGTTTCTGGAGTGCAATGCAGACTTTGGGATGGAACAACATGATTTGGATTAACCGTTGGAAATGCATCTCTAACATCTATTCTACTATCATCGTTCTTGGTTTTATGGTAGTAGCTGTTGTGTTCTTCTTGAAGAATATGATGGGTTGCGGTGCTTGCTAATTTAAGTGTAACTGATTTAAACTGAAAAAACATTATGACTAAAATAATTGATTCTAAAATTCCTGAGGCCCGATAGCTGAGAAATGGACTAATTATAAGGCTCACCAGAAATTGGTAAACCCGGCTAACAAACGTCGTTTGGATATCATTGTGGTAGGTACAGGTTTGGCTGGAGCTTCTGCTGCTGCTTCACTTGGTGAAATGGGATTCCGCGTATTCAATTTCTGTATTCAGGATTCTCCACGTCGTGCACACTCTATCGCTGCACAGGTGGTATTAATGCTGCAAAAAATTATCAGAACGATGGTGACTCTGTTTATCGTTTGTTCTATGATACTGTAAAAGGTGGTGACTATCGTGCTCGTGAAGCAAATGTTTACCGTCTGGCTGAGGTTTCAAACAACATTATCGACCAGTGTGTTGCTCAGGGTGTTCCTTTCGCTCGTGAATACGGAGGTACATTGGCTAACCGTTCTTTCGGTGGTGCGCAGGTATCTCGTACTTTCTATGCTAAAGGTCAGACTGGTCAGCAGTTGTTGCTGGGTGCATACTCTGCATTGAGCCGTCAGGTAGGTGCTGGAACCGTAAAACTGTATACTCGTTATGAAATGGAAGACGTGGTATTGGTTGACGGTCGTGCTCGCGGTATCATTGCCAAGAACTTGGTAACTGGTAAGTTGGAACGCTTCGCTGCTCACGCAGTAGTAATTGCCACCGGTGGTTACGGTAACGCTTACTTCTTGTCAACCAATGCAATGGCTTGTAACTGTACTGCTGCAATGGCTTGCTACCGCAAGGGTGCTTGGTTTGCTAACCCGGCTTACGTACAGATTCACCCGACTTGTATCCCTGTACACGGTGACAAGCAGTCTAAGCTGACTTTGATGTCTGAGTCATTGCGTAACGATGGTCGTATCTGGGTTCCGAAGAAACTGGAAGATGCAAAAGCATTGCAGGCTGGAACGAAGAAGGGAAGCGATATTCCTGAAGAAGACCGTGACTACTATCTGGAACGCCGTTATCCGGCATTCGGTAACTTGGTTCCGCGTGACGTTGCTTCACGTGCAGCTAAAGAACGTTGTGACCACGGCTTTGGTGTAAATAACACAGGCTTGGCTGTATTCCTCGACTTCTCTGAAAGTATCGAACGTCTGGGTCTTGACGTAGTTCGTCAGCGCTATGGTAACTTGTTCGATATGTACGAAGAAATCACCGACGTAAATCCAGGTGAATTGGCTAAAGAAATCAATGGCGTAAAATATTATAATCCGATGATGATTTATCCGGCTATCCACTATACAATGGGTGGTATCTGGGTTGACTATGAACTTCAGACTTCTATCAAAGGTCTGTTCGCTATCGGTGAATGTAACTTCTCTGACCACGGAGCTAACCGTCTGGGTGCTTCTGCATTGATGCAGGGATTGGCTGACGGATACTTCGTATTGCCTTATACTATCCAGAACTATCTGGCTGACCAGATCACTGTTCCTCGCTTCTCTACTGATCTGCCTGAGTTTGCTGAAGCAGAAAAGGCTGTTCAGGATAAGATCGATCACCTGATGAATATCAAGGGTAAGAAGTCTGTAGATTCTATTCACAAGGAATTGGGTCGCGTGATGTGGGAATACGTTGGTATGGGACGTACTGCAGAAGGTTTGAAGACTGGTTTGGCTCGTTTGAAAGAAATCCGTAAAGAATTCGAAACAGAATTGTTTATCCCAGGTTCAAAAGAAAGTATGAACGTTGAATTGGATAAGGCTATTCGTTTGAATGACTTTATTACAATGGGTGAACTGATTGCTTACGATGCATTGAACCGTAACGAATCTTGTGGTGGTCACTTCCGTGAAGAATACCAGACAGAAGAAGGAGAAGCTAAACGTGATGATGAAAACTTCTTCTATGTAGCTTGCTGGGAATATCAGGGTAGCGATGATAAGGCTCCGGTATTGTATAAAGAACCGCTGGTATACGAAGCAATTAAAGTTCAGACTCGTAACTATAAGAGCTAATCAGTGAAGTTAAACAATTAAAGAATCTAAGTAAAATGGATAAAAATATATCATTTACGCTGAAAGTTTGGCGTCAGAACGGACCTAAAGAAAAAGGTCATTTCGATACATTCCAGATGAAAGATATCCCGGGAGATACTTCATTCTTGGAAATGCTGGATATTTTGAACGAACAGTTGATTGAAGAAGGCAAAGAACCTATTGTATTCGATCATGACTGTCGTGAAGGTATCTGCGGTATGTGTTCTTTGTATATCAACGGACATCCTCACGGACCTGCTACTGGTGCTACTACTTGCCAGATCTACATGCGCCGTTTCAAAGATGGCGATGTAATCACGGTTGAGCCTTGGCGTTCTGCTGGTTTCCCGGTTATCAAGGATTTGATGGTAGACCGTACAGCTTACGATAAGATTATGCAGGCTGGTGGTTTTATCAGTGTACGTACAGGAGCTCCTCAAGATGCAAATGCTATTCTGATTCCGAAGCCAGTTGCTGACGAAGCTATGGATGCTGCTTCTTGTATCGGTTGTGGTGCTTGTGTAGCTGCTTGTAAGAATGGTTCTGCAATGTTGTTCGTTTCAGCTAAGGTTAGCCAGTTGAACTTATTGCCTCAGGGTAAGCCGGAAGCTTTGCGTCGTGCAAAAGCCATGTTGTCTAAGATGGATGAACTTGGTTTTGGTAACTGTACAAATACACGTGCATGTGAAGCTGAGTGTCCGAAATGCGTTTCAATCAGCAATATTGCTCGTTTAAACCGTGACTTTATCAAGGCTAAGTTGAAAGATTAATTCCTTGCTGTAAAGCTTTTATTTGATAGAGAAATCCCTGCTGAAGTAAAATTCGGCAGGGATTTCTTTTTTTTGATAAAATCAAAGTGTTATTTTGTGCGCGCAAACGTCTTTAAATGTAAAATAGTTTTAAACATTTTGTAATATTGTTGTTTGCTCTTGCGTGATATCTTACGAATTATTACATTTGCAATTGTGATTTTTTTCATAGTATTAGATTTAAGGTTAACAAGGTTGGAGAAAGCGTTTCTCCCATTTTTTTTTGCCCTTTTGTTTGCAGGCTATGTTTGGTTCATCTTATATCAGTTTATATACCCCTCCGGCAAGTGTACGGATTATTCCTTTCATTTCCAGCTCAAATAAAATGCCCGTCATTCGGTTGATGGCGATATTGCTTTCTACAACAAGTGTGTTTATTTGGATTCCGTCGGGGTGCTTTTGGAGTAAGGATACTATTTTTTCTTCATTTTCATCGAGTTCGGGGAATAACTGCCGTTGTATAACCGCAGGAGCTTGTACTTCACTATCCCAGTTCATAGCCTTTATCAATTCCTCGGCGCTCTGAAGCAATACAGCACGATTCGAACGTATCAGTTCGTTGCATCCAGCCGAATACATATCATTGATGCGTCCTGGAAAAGCGAAACAGTCGCGGTGATAACTTTCTGCTATTTCTGCCGTGATAAGTGATCCCCCTTTATTTGCTGATTCGATAACAATGGTTGCGTCACTGATACCTGCTACGATACGGTTTCGTTTGACGAAGTTCTGCTTGTCGGGATTTGTACCACTCATAAATTCGGTAAGCAGTCCTCCGCATTGTGTCATTTCGGCCGCTGTACGCCGATGTACAGACGGATAAATTCTGTCCAAACCATGAGCCAGAACACCTATTGTTTCCATTTTATGTTGCAAGGCTGCACGATGAGCATGTATATCAATCCCATAAGCCAGTCCACTGACAATTATTACATCTGGTAACAATTCTTTCAGTTCACCGATAAATCGCATGCATATATCTTTTCCATAATCAGTCGCATTACGGGTTCCCACCATGCTGATGATATGACGCTGGTTCAAATCACTTATTCCCCGGTAAAACAAGACAAGTGGAGCATCATCACATTCCCGGAGCCGGGAGGGGTAAGCTTCATCATCACAAGTAAGACAGGCTATATGATTTTTTTCTGCGAACGAAAGCTCTGCTTCACAACGCCGCAAAACCTCCGGTGCATCGAATACAGAAGCGATCTTCGGTGAAATGCCGGGAATGATATCTCCCAGATCCTTGGGATGGTCAAAAAGCATAGCAACTTTTCCTTCCGTAGCATCCAGCAGCTTATGAGCTCCTGCAATACCGATTCCCGGAAGTTGAGTCAGTGCCAGACGGCAAAGTAATTCATGATTTTTCATTCGGCAAGATAAGGAGCAAAAGTCGTATCGAAAAGTTCACTGTTGCCCAGTCGTCCGTTTATTACACATACGGTTTCTACCGTCGATTTAATGACAATTTTCATGTCGGGCAATCGGAATATGTCTTGATAGAATACATATTTTATTCCTTCTTTCTTCATATACAGTTTCGAAACGAACTCGTCGCCGCTTTTCAGAGGAGTTTTGAACGCCATAGTCAGACGTGCTACAACCGGATCTATTCCTTCTTCGTGCAGTCGGGCAAAACTGATGCCTGTAGCAGTAAGAAACTCATGTCGTGTGTGCTCTATGTAATGTTGGTAATTGGCATTGTTTACGATGCCTTGCAGGTCACATTCATAATCGCGCACCTTCATTTTCAATTCATAAATGTATTTATCCATGGGGATGATTTTTTAATGTATTCTACAAAGGTAACGAATTATCCGTATATTTGCGGATGTATGGAACAGAATATACCGGCAATTTATGCAGCGCCGTTGCAAGGATTTACGGAGGCTGCCTGGCGCAATGCGCACGAACAGACGTTTGGAGGTGTAGATGCTTACTATACCCCTTTTATTCGTTTGGAAAAAGGTGAAATCCGTAACAAAAATAAGCGGGAAGTACTGCCTCAGCAAAATACAGTAAGTTATCTGATACCTCAACTGGTAGCTTCAGAACCTGAAGAACTGAATCAGCTAGCCGGCTTTCTGGCTTCACAAGGTTATCGGGAGATAGACGTTAACATGGGATGTCCTTTCCCGCTTATAGCCAACCGTGGAAAGGGATCGGGCATATTGCCTTATCCCGAAAAAGTTGCTGCGCTGCTGGATGCGATGCGTCAGTTGCCGGAAATCCGTTTCTCTGTCAAGATGAGACTTGGGTGCTACATGCCGATGAATGGAACAGGTATTACCTTACTTGAACGGCTCAGGGGTGTCTCAGATAACTCGTTCATCCACGTATCGGAAAACAGCAGTACAAGGGAGAAGTGAACCGTGTTGCTTTTAAGGAGTTTTATGACTCCTGTGAACTGCCATTGGTGTATAATGGAGATTTGTGTACACCAGAAGCTGTTCAAGAGTTGCTGGAGGAATATCCACGATTGAAAGGTGTGATGCTAGGCAGAGGGCTGCTTGCTGATCCTTCGCTTGCCCTATCTGTTCGCAAAGGTCAATCTCCCGATAAAACAACATTATACCGTCAGGTATCTGCAATGCACGGTTGATGTATGAACATTATTGCCGGATTATTGAAGGAGGCGAGGCTCAGTTGCTTGCCAAACTGAAAACCATGTGGGAGTATTTACTTCCCGATATAGACAAGAAGAGCCGTAAGCTTATCTTAAAAAGTAATCGTCTGGACACTTATCTCAGAGCGGTAGAAGAAGCCTTGCGCTAATCAATAAGAATTTATCAGCAAGAAGTGACAAAAACATCGTCTTCTTTTTTTATTTTTTGTACGAAAGACGGGGACTTTCGTACAAAAAAAAGAGTAAATATGCTGATGTTTTTTGAATATGTGCAGAAGTATTTTCTGCATCGTTTTAATCAATTTGACTTCTTACCTTTTATGCTTTCATAGTTCTGGATTTTTCTTGGTAAATTAACTTCTTTTTGCGAATGCAACATAGTGACTTAGGCATTTTTGTACGTCATTATGTAAAACATGATTCATAATATCAAAACTAGAAGTAAGTGATATGAATTTTGATAATTTGTTCAGATACCATTACAGACCTTTATGCTTGTACGCCATACACTATATTCACGATGTAGATGCAGCTGAAGATATCGTGCAGGAGTGTTTTTCGGTTTTGTGGGAAAAAATGGAACAGGAAGGTGGGGAGATCGTTAATATTAGGTCGTACCTCTATACGATGGTCAGAAACCGTAGCCTTGACTGGCTGAAACAAAGTAGTATGTTCGATACTAGTCTTTCTCCATCCGATCTGGAAGACAGGTTACCCGAGGAAGATGTAGAAGAACGTACGATCATGGAAGCACGTATTTGGACAGCCATTGATTCATTGCCCGACCGTTGCAGGGAAGTGTTTCTGTTGAACAAACGGGATGGCATGAAGTATAAAGACATAGCCGACAAGTTTCATATCTCCGTTCATACGGTTGATAATCATATACAGAAAGCACTTCGACTGATACGTGAGGGAGCATATAAAGTATATACTTCTTTTTCGGCTAAAATTAGCTTGTTGGCAATAGTGAATTTCAACCTTTGTACAGTCTTGTCTATGAAACTTAAAATCGAAGAAGTATGAAAGATTTAGAAGAAAAATGTCTCCGGTTTGTACTGAAGCATTATCGTGTAAATAAACTTGATACGCAGAAGGCATTGCAGACTTTTAGGCACAAACATGCTATACCCGAAAGCAAGTCAGGTCCTGGCTCGTATGTGATGGCTTTTGCGGGGATAGCGGCCGCTGTACTTTTGGTGTTTGTAATAAAGATATACCTGTTTACTGATGCGAAATGGACGGAGATTACGGCATACGAGCATTCGGTCGATTGTCTGTTGCCGGATAGTTCTGCCGTAATGCTCTATCCTCATTCTTCCATCCGCTATTGTTCCCGTGAATACTTGTCTGTCCGTCGGGATGTCCGTTTGCGGGGAAAGGCTTCGTTTAGGTTCGTCATCATGCTGCCCGGCCGTTTACGGCAAGTGGCAGATTGTCGGAAGTGAGGGTGTTAGGGACTCGTTTCTTGCTGGATGAAAGCCGGAATGATACGGCATTTGTACACGTTGAGGCGGGAAAAGTACAGTATACGGCTGTAGGACAACCGGATGCGGTAATTCTGACACGTGGAATGAGGGCGCAGGTTGTCAAAGGACAACAGAAACCTCAAGTACTTACGCAGAGAGCACAGACACGTAAAGGTAGCTTTGTGTTCAGCAATACGCCTTTGCAAAAGGTACTCGATGAACTTTCCAGGTATTACAATGTCCGTCTGACAGCTGACAATACGGATAAACGGCTGACTGCCAATTTTAATTCCCGAAGCCTGGATGAAATAATCGAGATAATAGAAAAGGTGCTGAAAGTAAAAATTGAAAAGAAGAAGTGATGAGAACATTTTTCTGTGCTGTTCTGCTGTGTCTGCATGTGGCGGCGAATGCTTCATCCGAATCCACAGAGATGAAAAGAGCGATAAGATACCATGCAGGAGGTATATCAATGTAAGTTTTGTATACGATTCTGCTTTGGCTGATGTGATGCCTGCGGGCAGACCGTTGCCCGACAAGACACTGACGGAGAATCTGAATATTGTTTTGGGCGGGACTGGTATCAAGTGGGAAATCAAGGATGAATATGTGCTGCTGTTCAGGCAGAACAAGTATACCTTTTCGGGTTATGTCTGTCGGGATAATGGTGAATCACTGATTAATGTGACGGTGTATGACAAGACTACGCGTACCGGAACACTGACTGATGAACATGGCTTTTTCAGTATTACCTTACCTGAGGGGAAGCATGTGCTTCGTGTGTCTTATATTGGCTATGAGGAAGTGGTAAAGGAACTCGATTTGCAGTCTGATTATTTTGGAACTATTTATCTGAAGGAAAGCACAACGGCACTGGCAGGTGTGGAGGTTACAGCAAATCTGAATGATCCGCTTTTTACCACTCAGACCGGAAAGGTTTCTTTTACTCCCGAATTGCTGAATACGGAATTCTCTCTGTTGAGTTCTCCGGATCTTGTCAAGTCCATTCAGAACTTGCCGGGTGTTTCTTCCGGTACGGAATTGCTTTCCGGGCTGTATGTACATGGCGGTCGGAATGATGAGAATATGTTTTTGCTGGACGGTACTCCGTTGTATCAGGTCAATCATTTGGGTGGACTGTTTTCGGCATTCAATACGGACGTGGTGAAGAATGTAGACTTCTATAAGAGTGGTTTCCCGGCTCGTTATGGAGGAAGAACGGCATCGGTCATCGATGTTCGTACCAGGGAGGGGGACATGAAAGAATATCATGGCACTTTTTCCATCGGACTGCTGGATGGCAGGTTCCAGTTTGAAGGACCTGTCATCAAAGATAAGACTTCGTTTAGTTTTGGTATGCGAAGGAGCTGGATGGATCTGCTGACCACACCTGCCTTGTGGATAGCGAATCGAAATTTTTCAGATAAAAATATTAAGACCCGTTACGCTTTCCACGATATCAATGCTAAAATTACGCATCGGTTTTCCGATCGGAACAAGTTGTCGCTCAGCGTATATTCTGCCCGTGATCTGTTCAAGTCGAGAGTGCTGCAACAGTTTCCGGAAGGTATATGTTCCAGAAGTACGAGGAACGGGATGAGAATACATTCCATATCCGTTGGGGCAACTTGTCGGTCGGATTGAACTGGAACGGTCAGCTTACGCCTAAACTGTCGGGCAATGTATCACTGGTGTATGCCCGTAATCTGGCAAAGTATAGTTTCCTGTCGGACGAAAGCTATTATGAACAAGACAAGAGGGTGTCGATGGAACGGATGCAAAGAAGCAATTATTCGACGATTGATGATGTGGGTTACCGGATGGAGTTCAGTTATCGTCCGGCTGCGAGTCATCATATTCGTCTGGGTAGCAACTATTTGTTTCATTTGTATCATCCGCAGCGTATCGCTTCGCAGGATATAAGAGAAACGGCAGGGATTGCCGATACCTTGTCGTCGGCGGGTGAAGGTCGTTATCGGGGGAGTGAAATCTCTTTTTATGTGGAAGATGATATGCAGCTGACCGAAAAGTTGCGGGTAAATGCGGGTCTGCACTATGTCTTGTATCGGGTTACGGGAGCGACTTATCATTCCTTGGAACCGAGATTATCTGTCGGTTACCGGCTTTTCGATTGGGCTACCTTGAAGGCTTCTTATACCGAAATGAGTCAGTTTGCCCATCAGCTTTCGAACTCTTATTTGAATCTTCCTACTGACTGTTGGGTTCCTTCTACCAGTCGCATACGTCCGATGCGTTCACGTCAGGTGGCGGGAGGTATTTATATGAAGCTTCCATGGAACTTGAGCATGGACATAGAAGGCTATTTCCGTATTACCGACCGTATGCTGGAATATGATACCGGTGGTAACCTGACACTTCCTGCCGATAACTGGGAGAAATGGGTGAGGGTAGGCAAAGGAAAATCGTATGGATTGGAAGCCTCACTGGCGTACCGTCACGCGAAGAATGTCTTTCAGGCCAGTTATACGCTGTCGTGGAGCAAGCAGAAATTCGAAGATTTTTACCCCGACTGGTATGCCAGCAAGTTTGACAACCGTCATAAGCTGAACCTGATGTTCCGTCATAAGTTTAATAACCGTATCGATGCGTACGCAGCATGGACTTTCCGTAGTGGCGATCGGGCTACTGTGCCTATGCAGTATGTAGAAAATCCTTCTTTGCCTGGAACCGTCCAGCCGTCTGATGCGGCAGGAAGCTGGGTCTACGAAAAGCCGAACAATATTACCCTGCCAGCCTATCATCGGCTGGATGTAGGCATCAATTTCCGGCGGACAACCAAACGAGGTTTCGAACGTATCTGGAATATCAGTATTTACAATGCCTATTGCCGGATGAATGCTTTCTATACTCAAGTAGAACGGCAGGCCGATGGTAGTTTCAGAGGCAAGGCGATAGGACTGTTTCCTGTAATTCCTTCTTTCAGTTATACTTTAAAATTCTAATAAGGATGATGGTAAAATATATTTCTTTCATGATCATACTTGGGGTATCCTTACTGTTTACATCTTGCGTATATCATTTCGATCTGGATGAGGCGGAAGGAATCCCTAAGTTAGTTGTATACAGTTATCCCGGGAGTGGAGATACAACCGTGGTACGTTTTTCACGCAGTCTTCCAGTCACAGGCAAGGGGGCAATTGTTTCTGGTTTAACAGGGACGGATGTCCGGCTGGAAGTAAACGGTACACCTGTCGGTCTGTTGTGGACGGACAAAGCTTTACCGGGTGTTCCCGCCAAAAGTTATTATACGGTGCAGAGATACGAGGAAGGCGATCGTATCCGGCTGACAGCTTCTGCTGAAGACTTGGAAACAGTTTCGTCTGTTACGACAATTCCAGCTCCGTTTCCGTTGAATTCTGTTCATATGGAACGAAAGCCATCCGATCCTGGTATGCTTCAGTTTCAGATAAACTTTACCGATAAGGCAAGTACAGTAAACTATTATGCCGTAACGGTGAAAGAAAGAGCAAAGTATTGGAGGAATGGAGATTCACGGGTGTATTATGACGAAGAATATACGGCGTATATGGATTGGAATGATGAACCGCTCCTGAAGGTCTCAGCCGGTTTGGATGAAATTCTTATAGGTGACTATACGTATTATGAGCAGTTGTATATTTGGAGCGATGAGAAGATTCAAGGGAAGAACTACACACTTCGGCTGAACAAAACTTATATATCCGATTATGAACCTCTATTCAGGGTGAAGTTTATACAAACAGGAAACAATATAAGGTTTGTCTGTATAGTTTGTCGGAAGAGTTCTATCATTATCTGAAATCGATGAATGAACAAGTAAACAATAAATTGGGAGAATCGGAATTGGCTCCTGTACGCCCTACCTATACCAATGTAGAGAATGGTTTTGGACTAGTAGGGGCTGTCGGATGATGCAGACAGAATGGATGGATGGTGTGAAAGAATGAGTTGGAAGTAATTGATTAAACACAAAAATTGATTGTATGATAAAGCGTTTGACTGTTCTTATATTGTTGTTTAGTGGCTGGCTAGTTACTTACGGACAGACAGGCCGTTCCTCAGGTCTGACAATTTATGGAGGAAAAGATATGGTAGGTTATGATATGGTTCCTCCATCAGCCGGGATACCTCCTTTTGATGCTGGGAAGACTTATTTTGATTCCAGATTCTCTTTAGGTTTCGGTTATCGTTGGCGGTTGAAGCCGATTGATTCCCGATGGTTTTTCGATCTTGCGATAACAGCCGGATATCATCGTTATAAGTATGGATTAAGCTATCTCTCTCCGGACGAGCACATAACTTATGCGGGAAATGCAGGAGTTTGTAATTTGTTGTCGGTTTCTCTCTCCGGAAGTGCGGGATATTATTTGTATAAAGGATTGAATTTGTCTGTAGGGGTAGAATCTGCTTATTATTTTTATGATAAAAATTTTGTAAATGTACCTGTGTTTGTACGTTTGGGTTATGACTTTGGTTGTATGGAAATTGCCATACAATATAAGCGGGGAATGACTCGGAAATTTGATTTATTCCCTTTTGCGAACAACCGTTTGTCTGGCTGGGAATTGATGGTATACATACCTTTGTCTAAAAGAAATACAAATTAATTGAAGGTACAGAAAACGTGCCTTCAACAATAAATTCATAAAAATATTGGTACATACCTAGTGAAATATTGGGCTATATACCAATATTTTTTTGTATCTTCATAGATATAAAAATAAATTTTTGCTTCCTCCAGCTCTTTGTCAAAGTTCCGTAAACTACGTTTGAAAGGCAAGGACCTGTTCGATTTTCTCATTAGTAAGACTGTTTTCATCGTAATCGAAAAAGGAATCATAACGTGTTGATAAATCCTTATAAAATATTTGGATAATCTTTTTTTTTACATTTGTAAATGTAATAATATATAGCATATTGCGATTCTTTTTGCGACTCTTGCAAGGATGTTCTTGAAAACAATTCTTGATATTTTTTATGGTGAACTTTATTAATTATTTGTTACTTTAATTCTTTTAACAATGAAAATCAGTTAGTATGTAAGACTTCTTCCATTGATTATGTTTTTATCCAGTAAAGTTTGAGTAATGGGGGAAATAGAATCAATGTAACTTATTATTAAAAAGATAATGCAAATATACAGTAGGAGAGAATCCGAATTTTAGTATAATTACCTTTCAACGTTATAATTGAGAACAACTAATAAAGGTATAACAAAAAATGGTTGGTTTTATTCTCCAGAAATATTCCCAGATGATTTGCAACAATTAATTATAATACCTTCTTATTAATCTAATTAGCTTATGAAAAAGTTTATTTTAAGTTCAGTAGTCCTGTTATTATTTATTTTGATAAGTGGTTGTGATAAAAATGATAAAAAATGTTGAGTTTAGCGTTTACGAATTTTATTTCGACTGGTAGATGAAAATGGAAATCCATTTGTTGATAACATGGATGACATGGAGACACTTGCTGATAAAATGGAACTCAAATGGCTGAATCCTGAAACCTCGAAATATGTAGAGTGTGATTATTTTGACTTAAAGTGGGGCTACATGGAAGATGGGCATTATTATTTTAGTGTGAATAGTACTGATGTTATTGGTGATGGAGATGATCGTACTGCTTCATTTTCTTTTGATTTAGTATGTGAAGATATATTTTCAAAACCGGTGAATATAAAGACCGAATGGATAACTTCTTTACCAACCTATAAGCTATATTATCCGTTGGATAAAATTTATGTGAATGATGTAAAAGCAGAAGTTACTAATATCGATAGAGGAACTATTACTGTTCCTTCTGTTCAAACTATTTATATTCCTTCTATTCAGATAAAAGTAGATACAGTTAAAAATTAGTTACTACTTCGAAATATTATATTTCTTTTTTCTTGAAATACTCATATCCGATGCGGCAGTACAAGCATTTCTTCAGGTCACAGTAATTCTTTTTGAGCTGGATAAGTGCCTGACTGTCGCCTGCATGTGATGCTTCTAGTCCACATTCTTTCCACATACGGATGATGTAATTGTTTTCTGGCTTCAGTTCCTCTAGCAGTTTGGTCGCACGCAGGCATAAGGCGTCGTTCGACTTGTGCTTGCCGTAGGCATAAAGAAATGGTATTACCGTATTGATGATAAGTAAATCGGTTGAGCTTTGGCTGATGGTTTTGGGATGAGAAGGAGAAGGTATACCAAAAGTGTAGTGTGTCAGCCAGTATTCCGATGTTCCACCTTTCAGGAGATTCCGTAATTCGTTCACCGATTCTGCTTCCATCAGTTGTGAGAATAAGCCCTGTGAACGATGGTACAGGCAGGCAAGCTGTGCGATGCGGATATGTGGAAAATTACCTGGACGCAGGCGGAGAAAACGCCAGCGGCAATCAGAAGAAGGTTGTAGTCCGAACTTCTGTTTCAGGTAATTGTATTCTTTTATCATGTTTTCCGTATATGCATCAACAGGCAACTCTTGCAGAAGTCCTGCTTGTCCGAAGAAAAAGGCCTCTATCTGAAACAGATTGTCACGATGTTTGTTGACAGCAGCAAGCGGTACACTCTTCGCCCATAGCTCGAAAGTATCACTGTTTACACCAAATCCGAAATTACGTGCCAGCGTAATGAAAAACGCGTACTCCCAGTCTTGGTTGTATTCATGCAAGTACTTCTCTATTTGCTGCGTTTTATTTTCGAAACGCTCTACCTGAAGCGTAGACAGCCAGCTGTGTAGCAGGAAAGACGGCAGTTGGGGAATGATTCGGAAACAGGCCGGATAGCGGTCGGCGCGGATTAATTCTTCATAATTTTCCAATAGATAAGGTGGGTAGTGTAACTCCATCTGTGGAATAATCTCTCCGTTGCTTCGTGTGGGAACAGCATCTATATCCGAAGCCACATGCAGAATAACCGAATCGTATGTCGGGTCGAGATGATGATTATGGCGGAACCAGTCGGAAGCCTGCTGGTGTATTTCGATGTTTCCTACCCATGTTACATCGTTTATCTTGATTTTTGCATTGAAAAAATCCGGACCGGCATGCATGTTTGCCAGACCGGGATCGATAATTTCAATCGGTTGTCCGTCGGTTGTCTGCAAAGGTTTCAGTGTGAAAAGTTTGTGTTTCCACACGTAGTGCAAGAGTTCTTCCATGTTAATGAGGTGTAAATGTTCGCTAAATGTAATGATTAATAACGAAAAAACGTTATCTTTGTGCCTAAAATAATTTGAGATTTATGAAGATAGCATTAATAGGATATGGTAAAATGGGTAAGGAAATCGAAAAGATTGCAGTTGCCCGCGGACATGAAATTGTAAGTATTATTGATGTAGACAATCGTCAGGACTTTGCATCGGAAGCGTTCCGTTCAGCAGACGTTGCGATTGAGTTTACGGCTCCTTCTGTAGCTTATGGCAACTGTCTGGAAGCTTTCAAAAACGGAGTTAAGGTAGTTTCCGGAAGTACAGGTTGGATGGGCGAGCATGGAGAAGAAATGCGTCGTCTGTGTGCAGAAGAGGGAAAAACTCTTTTCTGGTCGTCCAATTTTAGTTTGGGGGTAGCAATTTTCTCTGCTGTCAATAAATATTTGGCAAAGATTATGAACAACTTTCCCAATTATGACGTGTCAATGGTAGAAACACACCATATCCATAAGTTGGATGCTCCAAGTGGAACAGCAATTACACTTGCTGAAGGTATCTTGGAGAACCTGGACAGAAAGAACAAATGGGTTATGGGTACACTTACAGCTCCGGATGGAACTGTAACCGGTACTACAGCGTGCGCATCGGATGAAATGCCTGTAAGTGCAATCCGTGAAGGAGAAGTGCCCGGAATTCATACTATCCGTTATGAATCGGAAGCTGATTCTATCATTATTACGCACGATGCAAAGAACCGCAAAGGATTTGCATTGGGTGCAGTACTGGCAGCCGAGTACACAGCAACTCACGAAGGATTTTTAGGAATGAACGATTTATTTCAGTTTTAAGATATGATACAGGCATCACGTAAGCAGTGGATAAAGTTTAGTATAGTATTAGTTCTGTACCTGATTTTCCTGATCTGGTTGCAGAGCTGGCTGGGAGTGGTTGTTGTTCCTTTTATCTTTGATGCTTATATCTCAAAGAAAATTCCATGGACATGGTGGAAAAAGTCGAAAAATAAAACGGTTCTGGCAGTAATGAGCTGGGTAGATGCAATTGTATTTGCGCTGGTGGCAGTGTATTTTGTCAATCTGTATTTCTTCCAGAATTACGTTATACCATCTTCTTCACTCGAAAAGTCGTTGCTGGTAGGCGATTATCTGTTTGTCAGCAAGATGAGTTATGGAGCACGTATTCCACAGACTCCGCTTCATATGCCTCTTACTCAGCATACACTTCCGGTATTCAACTGTAAGTCGTATCTTGACTGGGTACATTGGGATTACAAGCGTGTTGGAGGTTTGGGTAAGGTAGAACTGAATGACATTGTGGTTTTCAACTTTCCGGCCGGTGACAGTGTAGCTACAGCCGTTCCTGCTGAAGATTTGTATCGGTTGAGTTATCAGGCAGGACAGCAGCTTTCGCAGCCGTAGATATGTCGCGCCTTACTTTGGAACAGCAGCGTCAGGTGTACGATTTCTATTATCAGGCAGGACGCAAATATATTGATGAAAATCCGCAGATGTACGGTAAGATTATTACCCGTCCGGTCGACCGTCGTGAAAACTATGTAAAGCGTTGTGTCGGACTTCCCGGTCAGACATTAGAGATAAAGAACCGTATTATTTATCTGGACGGAAAAGCGAATAAGGAACCGGATAATGTACAGTATCGTTATTTTGTCAAGACTAAGGGAATGCTTCCTGATGATTTGTGTCATGAACTGGGTATTAGTCAGGAGGATTTGATGATGTATTACACCGAAGAATCGGTTTATAACATGCCGTTGACAGAGAAGGCTAAAGCAGCTTTGCTGGCTCGGAAGGATCTGGTTGTGTCTATAGAAAATACTCCAGATGATGATGCCGGCGGATTGTATCCTGTAAATAAACTGACTGGCTGGACTGTAGACAATTATGGTCCGGTATGGATTCCGAAAAAAGGTGCTACAATCGATTTGACACTGGACAACCTGCCGATTTATGAACGTCCTATCAAGAATTATGAAGGAAATTCTCTGGAGGTGAAGGACGGAAAAATCTATATAAACGGACAGGAAACGACGAAGTATACCTTTAAGATGGATTATTACTGGATGATGGGTGATAACCGTCATAACTCTGCCGATTCACGTTTCTGGGGCTTTGTGCCTGAAGATCATATCGTTGGTAAGCCTATCTTTATCTGGTTGTCACTCGATCAGGATAGAGGTTGGTTCGACGGAAAAGTCCGTTGGAATCGCTTGTTTAAGTTTGTCGATTCGATAAAATGATACTGCATCATATTGAGTAATGACTGGAAAATAGGACTGAAGCTATCGGCATTTGTCATTATTGCTGTATGGCTGGTTAGGACTTTTCTTGTTACATCATGTTTTATTCCTTCGTCGGGAATGGAAAATACACTTTATCAGGGCGAAGGGGTGCTGGTGAATAAGTGGAGTTATGGTCTGCGTATGCCTTTTCCTTCATTCTTAGGTTATCACCGTATCGGAAACTGTGATGTAGGGAAAGGGGATATTGTAATTTTCAATGATCCGGGGGCTACTCAGCGAAATAAACGGCTTGAGTGGCGCAGTGTCTTTATAAGCCGTTGTATTGCTACTCCCGGAGATACACTGATGTTGAATCGAGAGTTGATAAATACCGGAGATGAGATTTTAAGTCCGGACAGTAAGGCTTTGTATGTATATCCTGCATCGAAAGAAGATCTGATGAAGATTATATTGGATGCAGTAGGGCTGAAAGAAAATTCACTGGTAGGATATACCGAAGATGGAGGGTATATCCGTAGCTTTAGTCATTATGAATTTTATTTGGTTTCACAAAAAGCAGGACAGCGAATCGATTTTGTTCCGCTAAACAACAGACTTTCGCAAGAGATACATCCTTATGTTGTTCCTCGCAAAGGGGAAGCTGTAAAAGTATATCCGTGGAATGTAGTATTGTTATGTAATACAATTGTTTCGCATGAGCAGAAGCAGGCTGAAGTGCGGGGCGATACGTTGTGGTAGAAGGAAAACCTGCCACTTCGTTTACATTCAGTAAAGACTATTATTGGATGGCTTCGAATGATCCTGTAAACTTGTACGATTCACGGCTGTTTGGTTTTGTTCCGGAAGATCATATTATTGGTAAAGCATGGTTTATCTGGTTTCCTTCCTGTAAAGAACGTTTTTTTTTCAACGTGTGCAATAAGAATGAAGAAAGAAGTTATACTTAGTTCGGCGTATCTTGCGCCAGTAGAATATTATACGAAGTTGTTTGCGTATGATACTATACATATAGAGCAGTTTGACCACTATATGAAGCAAACTTATCGTAATCGTTGCACGATAGCTTCGGCAGATGGAAGTTTGTCGTTGACTATCCCGACAGAAAAAAGTGATGATTTAAAATGCCTGATGAAGGATGTGCGTATTTCTGATCATGGCAACTGGCGGCATGTGCATTGGAACGCTTTTGTTGCAGCTTATAAGCAAAGTCCTTTTTTCGATTACTATGCTGATGAGTTTCATCGGTTTTATGAACATAGATATGAATTCTTGTTCGATTTTAATATGGAATTGTGTAACTGGATATGTGAACAGATCGATTTTACATCCTTCCTTTGTAATGACAAAGGATTATGTTGCCAATGTAGAGGATATGGATGATTTTTCGTGAATTGATACATCCTAAAAAAGCATATGTGCAGTGTGATTCGGATTTTCTGCCTAAACCTTATTATCAGGTATTTGACCAGAAAAAACAATTTTTTGCCTAATCTCAGTATTATAGATTTGTTATTTAATATGGGACCTGAAAGTTTATTGGTTCTACGTGATAGTATTGTAAAACATGAATAATAGATAACTTATGAACAACCTACCTACAGTAACTAAAAATCTATTGATTATTAATGTATTGTGCTTTTTTGGCACAATAGTGGCACGACGCTACGGCATAGATGTGGAAAACTTGTTGGGATTACATTTTTTCCTGGCCTCTGATTTTAATCCTGCGCAGCTTATTACCTATATGTTTATGCATGCCAACTTCCAGCATATATTTTTTAACATGTTTGCCGTGTGGATGTTTGGCCGGGTGCTTGAACAAGTTTGGGGTCCTAAGCGTTTTTTATTTTACTACATCTTATGTGGAATAGGAGCCGGACTAATACAGGAGGCTGTACAGTATACAGAGTATTTGGTTAGTTGGTCGCACTACGATGGAGTAGATACAGGTATGGGAGTTATACCTATGGCTGAGTTTTTGAATCGTCTGAATACGGTTGGAGCTTCAGGTGCTGTATATGCTATTTTGTTAGCTTTCGGTATGCTGTTCCCTAACAGTCAGATGTTTATCTTCCCTTTGCCGATGCCGATTAAAGCGAAATATTTTGTAATCGGATATGCTGTGTTGGAGCTTGTTCTTGGTATTGCAGGAGGTGACGGAGTAGCTCATTTCGCACATTTGGGAGGAATGCTTTTTGGTTTTATTTTGATTATATATTGGAGAAAGAAGAATGGCGGCGGACAACAGTTTTATTACTAACCTAAAAGAAAATTTCAGGAGAGGGGATATTGTAACTCGGCTGCTATATATAAATATAGGAGTTTTCCTGGTTGTCACACTGGTAAACATTGTACTGACTTTGTTTAATCAGCCTGCTGGCTTTTGGACGAACTATTTGGAATTTCCCGCTTGGTGGGAGCGTTTTATCCGACAGCTTGGTCGTTGTTTACCTATATGTTTATGCATGCTGGCATACTGCATATATTGTTCAATATGTTATGGCTGTACTGGTTCGGGCGTTTGTTCTTGCAATTTTTTTCGGCAAAACATTTGCGTGGCTTATATGTATTAGGCGGAATTGTGGGAGGATTGATGTATATGCTTGCATATAATTTGTTTCCCTATTTTGCTGGTGCGGTATATTCTTCTTATTTGTTAGGAGCTTCGGCTTCAGTGCTTGCTATTGTAATTGCAGTTGGTGTACGTGAGCCAAACTATCCTATTCAGTTGATGTTTGTCGGTACTGTAAAGCTAAAGCAGGTAGCCATATTCATGTTGTTGCTGGATTTGTTGTTTATGACTTCAGGAAATGCAGGTGGACATATTGCTCATCTGGGAGGGGCTTTAGCCGGTTGGTGGTTTGCCGCAGGGTTACAGAAGGGCCATGATGCAACAAAATGGATAAATAATATACTCGACTTTTTTATCTGGAAGCTGGAAGCCTGTTCCCAGAAAGCCTAAAATGAAAGTGCATTACAGTGACAAGCAGAAAGACTATGATTTTAATACCAGAAAAAAAGAACGTACAGAGGAAATAGATAGAATATTAGATAAGTTGCGTAAGTCTGGCTACGGTAGTTTGACTGATGCTGAAAAAAAGAGCTTGTTTGATGCAAGTAAAAAGTAAATAAAGCTCGTTTGGGCTTCTGCCAATGGAAGAAAAATATATCCGAATGCAATATTGATAATATAAAATAATGTAGATATGAGGAAAATTGGATGTTTGGTTCGGTGGGTATTGTTTACCTTAAATATATTAGTTGCCATTGGCTTTTTGATAAGTGCTTACAGTCCGTATATATCTCCGGTCAGTCATCCGTTGTGGGCGTGTGCTGGGCTGTTTTTCCCTTTTCTGTTTCTTGCTAATCTCCTATTTATATTTGTGTGGGTTTGTATCAAATGGCAGTATGCTTTTTTTCCGTTGCTGGTTCTTGTTGCCGGCTGGAGCAGTATTTGGAACTATTGTCCGCTGGGATCAGAAGAGAAACCGGAAGGAGGAGAGGTAATTAAGTTGCTTACTTATAACACGCAGGATATTGCGTTAACGAAAGAGTATGATAAACAGGAAGGTAATCCTGTTCTCAATTACTTGCGGGACAGTGATGCTGATATTATTTGCTTGCAAGAGTTTAATCCTAGTGCAAAGGTAAAACAAAAGGAAATAGATCGTGCTTTGGCATGTTATCCTTACCATGTACGTGTAAAGGGAGAGGGGCCGGGCAGACTTGCTTGTTATTCACGCTATCCAATTCTTTCGGCAGAAACAATAGATTATAAGACTGAATCCAATGCCAGTATTCTTTATCGGTTGAAATTTGGAAATGATACTCTTGTGTTAATCAATAATCATTTGGAGTCGAATAAGCTTGATGCACATGATAAGACTGTATATAATGATATATTGAAATCTCCAAGGGAAAAGAATATAAAAAATGGGGGAAAGCATTTGTTTCATAAAATAGCAAAGGTTGTGGCTGTACGTGCCCCCTCAGGCGGACTCTGTTGCACAGGCTATTGCTGTGAATCGTACTCGCTATATGCTTGTTTGCGGTGATTTTAATGATTCTCCTATCTCGTATGCTCATCGAGTAGTCGGACAGGGCTTGAATGATGTTTATAGAAAGGCGGGTAGAGGACCTGGTTTTACTTATTATGAGAATCGTTTTTATTTCCGCATAGACCATATTTTTGCCAGCGATGCTTTTCGTATACTGGAGTGTAAAATTGATCGTTCCATAAACGCTTCTGATCATTATCCGGTTTGGTGCTTGCTTGAAAAAACGAAATAAATTTTTATTGATGCTTGCCAGACCAAATTTCGGCGAAATACTTTTTATAGATTGATCTTTGTTTTATAATAATTCGCAACGAAAACAGGCTAACTTCTTTTCTGAAGTTGGCCTGTTTTTATTTTAGTTATGCAGTACAGCTGTTTTCTAACGATTTGATCTGTCAAATTATAATACTGATATGAAATGCTTCTTTGAAAAAGGGAAATTTATAGCTTAAAACTTAAATATTTAGAAACCTTTCCCTTTATAAATGAAAAAAAAACTATATTTGCAACCTTGAATAAACGTATATTAATTAAAAAGTAAATATATAAATTAAAGTAACATGCAAAACAAAGGATTCGTAAAGGTTTTTGCGATATTGCTGACCCTTGTATGTGTGTTCTATCTTTCGTTCTCTTTTGTAACCCGCTATCATATGAAAAAGGCGGCAGAAGATCCGAAAGGGGAAACTCACTACCTTGATTCAGTACAGAATGAAAAGGTTTGGTTGGGCAGTTATACGCTGAAACAATGTCGTGAGATGGAAATCGGACTGGGACTTGACCTGAAAGGTGGTATGAACGTTATTCTGGAAGTTTCTGTACCGGATGTTGTAAAAGCTTTGGCTGATAACAAAACAGATGAGCATTTAATAAAGCCGTTGCTGAAGCTGCAAAACAACAGGTTACCAGTCAGGATGATTTTATCACAATTTTTTATTCGTGAATACAAGAAACTGGCTCCGGAAGGAAAGCTGGCAGAGTTATTCGCTACTCAACAGTTAAAGGATAAAGTAAACTACACGCAGTACTGATGCTGAGGTTGAAGCTGTATTACGCGAAGAAGTGAAAGCTGCGGTAGACAATTCTTATAATGTATTGCGTACTCGTATCGACCGCTTTGGTGTGGCTCAGCCTAATATCCAGACATTGGAAGGTAAGATGGGACGTATCATGGTAGAATTGCCTGGTATTAAAGAACCAGAACGTGTCAGAAAATTGTTGCAGGGTTCTGCTAATCTGGAATTCTGGGAAACTTTTGAAGCAAAAGAAATCGTTCCGGTATTAGCTTCTGCTGATAGTCGTGCTCGTGATTTGCTTGCAGGAACAGCTACTGATTCTGTACAAACAGATACTGTTGCTACTGCTCAGCCTGCAATTTCTGCTAAAGACAGTTTAGCTGCTGCATTGAAAGGTGAAACTGCTTCTAATGCTTCTGGTGCAAATATTGAACAAATGAAGAAGGAACATCCGTTGCTTTCTGTTCTTCAGTTGAACCAGAGTGGCGTAGGAGCTATTGTTGCTTATGCAGACCGTAACGATACAGCTGAAGTTAATCGTATCTTAAGTATGCCTGAAATACAGAAGCAGTTACCTCGTGATCTGAAATTGATGTGGGGTGTTGCTGCTGCTGACTTTGATAAGAGCGGACGTATTTTCGAATTGTATGCAATTAAATCTACAGAGCGTAATGGCCGTGCTCCTTTGGAAGGTGATGTCGTAACTGATGCAAGAGATTCTTACGACCAGTATAATAAACCGTGCGTGAGCATGTCTATGAATACAGAAGATGCTCGTCGCTGGGCTGCTTTGACTAAACAAAATGTTGGCAGATCAATCGCTATTGCATTGGATGGTTATGTATATAGTGCTCCACGTGTTAATGGTGAAATTCCTGGAGGACAGTCAGAAATCTCTGGTAGCTTTACTCCGGAACAGACAAAAGACTTGGCTAACGTGCTGAAGTCTGGTAAAATGCCGGCACCTGCACGTATTGTACAGGAAGATATCGTAGGACCATCTTTGGGACAGGAATCTATTAACCAAGGAATTATTTCATTCGTAGTTGCACTGGTTGTCTTGATGATTTATATGTGTGCTATGTATGGATTTATTCCGGGTATGATTGCAAACTGTGCATTGTTTGTTAACTTCTTCTTTACATTAGGTATTCTATCTTCTTTCCAGGCTGCCTTGACAATGTCTGGAATTGCCGGTATGGTGCTTTCACTTGGTATGGCGGTGGATGCTAACGTATTGATTTATGAACGTACAAAAGAAGAGTTGAAGGCTGGTAAGGGAACTAAACAAGCTTTGTCGGAAGGTTATGCTAATGCATTCTCAGCAATTTTCGACTCAAACTTGACTTCTATTATTACTGGTATTATCTTGTTTAACTTTGGTACTGGTCCTATCCGTGGATTTGCCACTACATTGATTATCGGTATTCTTTGCTCATTCTTTACAGCTGTATTCTTGACTCGTCTGGTTTACGAACATTATATGGGTAAAGATAAGTGGTTGAACTTGACCTTTACTACTGGTATTTCGAAGAACCTGATGCAGAATGTGCATTACAACTTTATGGGTGTTACCAAACGTTCTTTCATAATTTGGGGAGCTGTAATTGTTGTTTGTATCATTTCATTCTTTGTTCGCGGTTTGTCACAAAGTATTGACTTTACCGGTGGACGTAACTTCGTTGTTCAGTTCGAACAGGTTGTACAACCGGAAACTGTACGTAGCTTGTTGCAGCCAAAGGTGGGTGATGCTAATGTTCAGGCTATTGCATTGGGTACAGATGGTAAGACTATCCGTGTTACAACAAACTACCGTATAGAAGAAGATTCTCCAACTATCGATGCTGAAATTGAGGAATTCTTGTATGATGCATTGAAAGAGGGTAATTTGCTTGGTGAAGGAACTACACTTGAAATATTTATCGACCGTGATAACCGTACTGGTGGTTCAATCATCAGTTCACAGAAAGTTGGTCCAAGTATCGCTGATGATATCAAAACATCTGCTGTTTGGTCAGTTGTGTTGGCTCTGATTGCAATTGGTCTGTATATTTTAGTTCGTTTCCGCAATATTGCCTATAGTGTAGGTGCTACTGTTGCATTGGCTGTTGATACACTGTTGATTATTGGTATGTATTCTATTTGGTATGGTATACTGCCTTTCTCATTGGAAATCGACCAGACATTCATCGGTGCTATTTTGACTGCAATCGGTTACTCAATCAACGATAAGGTGGTAATTTTCGACCGTGTACGTGAATTCTTCCACTTGTATCCGAAACGTGACCGTGCTAAATTGTTTAACGACTCACTGAACACTACATTGTGCCGTACTATTAATACCTCATTAAGTACTTTAATCGTATTGTTGAGTATTTTGATTTTAGGTGGTGATAGTATTCGTAGTTTTGCCTTTGCAATGATTCTGGGTGTTGTTATCGGTACTTTGTCATCATTGTTCGTGGCAGCTCCAGTTGCATATCTGACAATGGGACACAAGATGAAAGATACAGAAAAAGCAGAAGCTTAATAAATTTATTAAAATTATAGATTGAGGTAAAAGCCTCTACCATAGCACTTATGGTAGAGGCTTTTCTTTTTTGCCTATGATTTTTTATTGCTGATTATTGAGTTTGAAGAACAAAGTGGGCATAGATTTGTTTTATCTATGTACTGTAAGATTAACAGACTGACTAAACAACTAACTAAACTATTCAAAGTATGAAAAAAAGATTTTTTTTCGCAATGGCGCTTGCAGCTGTTGCAATGGTGGGTAATGCACAAGATGCATACGTAGGTAATAAATTCTTTGATAATTGGTACATGGGTATCAAAGGTGGAGGCATTACCCCAACAACACATTCTGCATTCTGGAAAAATATGCGTGGAACAGCTGGTATTGAGCTTGGGAAACAAATTACTCCGGTGTTGGGAGTTTCTTTTGAAGGACTGACAACTGTCAACACGAGCGAAAGCCGTACAGCGTTTGATGCACTTAATTTGGGAGCCTTGGGTAAAATCAACTTAAATAACTTATTTGGTGGCTATTTGGGAAAGCCCAGATTGTTTGAAGTTGAGGCGATTGCCGGCATTGGCTGGGGACATGATTTTGTAAATTCAGTCTGGGCTATGACAAATCATATATGGTAAGCCGTTTTGGAACAAGTTTTAACTTCAATTTAGGAGAGGCGAAAGCTTGGACTATAAATGTTACGTCCTGCTATTGTATA
>ENA-OQAN01000226-OQAN01000226.1-human-gut-metagenome-genome-assembly--contig:-NODE-226-length-31481-cov-3.833929_pt1 | contig 31481 bp, 40 predicted proteins | sample MGYA00242735_ERZ504527 | MGnify/ENA primary metagenome ERZ504527 (study PRJEB26092, sample SAMD00036230) | human gut metagenome | host: Homo sapiens | study: EMG produced TPA metagenomics assembly of... | reverse complement strand
ACTATCCCGCGAGGTGTTTTGGCATGAATATGCCAAAATCCCGAGACATACAAGCCAAAATTCCATTGCCGCAGGCAATCTGGAATGAATTTTGGCTACGTTACTGTGAACGGAGTGAACAGTAACGTATTTTCCATTACACGGGAAGGTGAGACTGCCGATATCCAGCATTATCTTGATGAACATAAAATCTCTGAAGAAAGCCAGTATGATGGACTTTATGCAGTATGCACGGACCTGTTAGGCGATGAAGTCAGCGATATTTTAAAAGTAAGTGAAGGAAGATGGCAGATCGAAGAATTTTTCACCTCGGCGCAGCAGGTGTCGCCATTGCAACTGTGATTTCCAATGTTCTCAGTTCCGCTCTGGTCATTATTTATCTGCACAAAGGCCGGACGAATTCCGGTTTCAGATAAGAAATATGAAAATAGAAAAGAATGCTTTGAAGATGGTACTGGCTATCGGAATTCCTGCCGGAATACAGGATGCAATCTTCTCCGTATCCAACGTTTTTATCCAGAGTGGAATCAATTCTTTTGGAGAAAACGCAATCGCAGGATCTTCACTGGCAGTCATCTTTATGATCTGGGACGATTTCTTTGTAGGAATCTACATCACCAGCAGTGCCGTTGCACTCTATGGACTGGTCAGAATGCATCATGTATGTTCTCTGGAAGGACTGACCGCTACATATGAAGTAGAGAGCGCCGCCCTTCGAGGCATGGGAAAATCTCTGGAGCCTTCCATTATTACGATTCTGGGCACTGTTGTATTTCATTTAGTCTGGATGGTGACTGTATTTAAGTGGATTCCTATTTATGACATGCTTATGAATGTGTACGTCGCATCCTGGATTTTCACAGGTGGGGCTATCTTTATTATTTACTGGCATCATATGAAGAAAGTCAGTAAATTGGGAATCAGATGAATATTAAAAAGACTGATACACAAGCTTTACGATGTATCAGTCCTTTTTATCTGTATTTTTTTAATGTTTATAAATCAGTCTTTCCAGTTCCCAATTATTATAAAGCAGAATTCTTAATCCACTTTTGCTATTTACTCATAACTATCTGTTGTTCCTGAACCCTTTTTATTTCTTCTAAAGACAAATGCAGCATTTCTGAAACTTCTTCTGGCGTTTTTCCACTCATAAGAGCTCCCAGAATCATTCCATCATGGCGTCCCTCCTGTATTCCTTTTTCATAAATTGCATCACCAAATCCCGTCATTTTTTTCACCTCCTGTTGAAATGGTTCTGACCATTTTATATGCGAGTATCCCTGTATTTTTTGTATATCACAGTCAAAAATACCTCTCAGATAATCAAATATTCCCTTTTCCTCTGTTTCTTTCCCCTGTCGAATGAGAATAACTGTTAACAAATCATAATCCTCGTCAGGCTCATCTGTCTCCCCTATAATATCCTTTTTAGACAAAGAATATTCCGTTAACGTATTTTGTAATTTCTTTGGTATATCTTCCGTACAAATCCATATGGAATAACATTTCTCCAGTTTTGAATAATCTGTAACTTGCGTAATATTACTGAGCTGAGCTGAAAGATCTCTCGCAACATAATACACTGCACGTTTTAATACAGGATATGACGGATTGCTCGGACGATAACTCCTTTGAGCCTCCATATCAATATGTAAATTTACCCGTATCTTCTCCGTAGATAACTGTGGATTTTTTATTTTAAATCGAATATCAAATCGTACCAGTTTCTCCACCAAAGAGGACAATTCACTTTCTTCCTTTGCCAGTCTTAAATCTTTTTCTATATTTGGTATATCACTTACGAAATCATCTTTTGTAATAGAAGAAATATCCAGACATTGAAGAATTTCTTCCTGTGAGCACATCTTAAATTCCGGTACTGTCATCTGCAGAATTGGAATAATAATCTCCTTATTACTCATAAGCTGTTTCATTCCCGCATCATATTCTGCACCAGTTACTCCAGACGTATATACGTCTATTATTGTCTCATCACGCATGATTTCTCCTCTCCAAAGGAACTGGAACTGTTATTCTTTTGTATATAAATATATTAACATGCAAGTCTTTCTCTTGCAATTCCTTCATAATACTTATTTTATCCAAATATAATTGAAAATGTTACTACTCCGTACCATCTAATACGTTTTGCAGCGCTAAAACACATGAATAATGACTTACAAATATGCCACAACAAATAGCAACATTTTCTTGCAAAATCCTCTTAGGCAATTTATGATAGATGTATCTAAACTGTTTTACGAAAGGTATTGCTACTATGAAGCTTGCACTCGCCCAAATATCTATGACCTCAAATATGCAGGAGAATCTGGAAAAATCTTTGTTATTTTGTGATCAGGCGGATGGAACTGATTTGCTGTTTTTCCCAGAGATTCAGCTTTCTCCATTTTTTCCTCAGTATGAAAAAAGGAACGTTGACTGATATTGTCTTCAGCCTGATTCTGTGGAAATCTCAAAATTAAAAGAAAAAGCAGCACAGCATCACTATTATCTGTCACCTAATGTTTACCTGGAACGTCAGGGAAAAAGGTATGATACTTCCCTGTGGATCACACCCGATGGACAGTTAGCAGATACTGCGCAAATGGTTCATATTGCACAGGCAAAACAGTTCTATGAACAAGACTACTACACCCCTTCCGATACAGGATTTAAGGTATTTGACACGCCCTTCGGAAAAGTAGGAATCGTCATCTGCTATGACAGACATCTCCCGGAAAGTATCCGCACCTGCACGCTGAAAGGAGCCGATCTGATCATTGTTCCTACAGCCAACACGAAAGCAGAGCCAATGGAAATGTTTGAATGGGAAATGCGTGTACAGGCTATGCAGAATCAGGTGTTTATTGCCATGTGCAATCGCGTTGGAAAAGAAGACTCCATGGATTTCTCGGGCGAATCACTGGTTATTCATCCAAACGGTGATGTTCTTGCAAAAGCAGATGATTCCGAACAGCTTCTCACCTGTGAGATCAATCTCCAAGAAGCATCCCAATTAAGAAATAAAATACCTTATCTGAAAACACGCAGACCTGAATGTTATTTATACGGAGGGACCTCATCATGAAAGTACTCGCTTACCGTAAATGCAGCACCTGCATAAAAGCCCTGAAATGGCTGGATGAGCACAATATCAGTTATGAAGAACGTGCGATTAAGGAAGAAAATCCTACTTACGAAGAATTAAAAGAATGGTACACCAAAAGCGGCTTACCGCTGAAGAAATTCTTTAATACCAGCGGAATGCTCTACAAAGAAATGGGATTAAAAGATAAGTTAAAAGAAATGTCCGAAGACGACCAGTTAAAGCTCCTCGCCACAGACGGAATGTTAGTAAAGCGTCCTCTTGTGATTGGAGATGATTTCGTACTTACTGGATTTCGTGAGAAAGAATGGTCAGAGGCTATGCACGTATGATGTGCATAGCCTCTTAAAATCTACATAAATCCTGTGCTCTGCTTGATTTTTCCAGATGTTCTCCTACATCTAAACCTGAAGCATTATCCAGTGCTGCCATACATGTAAGATAACCTCCTGCCGATTCTCCCATAACGCCAATCTTTTCCTCATCAATATTGAACCTTTCTGCATAAGCTCTCAGATAACGTATAGCCGCCTTTACATCCTGAATCTGCGCTGGATATTTTCCTTCATTAGATGTACGATATTCAACACTGTCCACAACAAATCCTTCTGCCGCCAGTCTGCTCAGATATAAATTATGTGCAGATTTATCCATCTGCTGCCAGCCACCTCCACAGATCCATACAATACACGGATATTTTTTCCATGTGTATATTATGGATACATAATATTCATTCTCAAATCTCTTCTACAGTGTTTAAACCAGGAATCCACCTGCAAAAATGTCAGGTCTGTAATCGTCATATATTGCGGTCTTTTCGCTGTTATTTCCAGTACTCGTTTCGTCACTTTCATTTTCTAATTTTCTCCTTTTTCATTTCTATTTTTCCACATGAGTACATTCCAGCTTCTCTCTGCAGATCTGATTTCCTGCTGTCCATCTTACCGCATTGCGGATAATCTGCCGAATAGATGGATTGAAATAAGATCTGTTTGTCTCATGTCCCGGCTGGAAATAGAAGATTCTTCCATATCCTCTTGTCCAGGTACAGCCTGACCGGAATACTTCTCCTCCGCTGTACCAGCTTAAGAATACCTGGCTTTCCGGAGTTGGGATATCAAAAAATTCTCCATACATTTCCTCTTCTTCCAGTTCGATACTATCTGGAATTCCCTTGGCAATCGGATGAGACGGCTGTGTTGTCCATATACGGCAGAAGTCACCTTCTCTCCATTTTAAAGTACCACTTGTCCCAAGCAGGAAGCACATTGGTTTGGACATGTGTGCAGAGTGCAGGAAGATGATTCCCATTCCCCGCAGTACATACTCCTGCACTCTTCTGGCGATTTCATCCGGCACCTTGTCCTGTGCAACGTGTGACCACCATACCAGTACATCTGTATCATCCAGAACCGTCTCTGTCAGACCACACTCTTCCATCTCAAGTGTTGCAATATGGCAGACCTTAAATTCCTCGTCTTCCTCAATCAGTTCCTTCAATGTCTGATGGATTCCGTGCGGATGTACCTTTTTGATTTCTTCTGTCCTTGCGAAATTTCTCTTTTTCTCATCCTCCGGCATTCCCTCGAATCCGAATTTTTCCAGTGTTTCCTCGCATAACTGCTCCTGTACAAATTCATTCCAGATTGTAACTTTGATCATCTTGTAAAAGCCTCCTTTATTTTATTTCGTTTTTACTTTGTCTTTATTTTTATTGTATATTTCATTTTCCCTTTATCTGATTTCACACAAACATCTCATGTCTTGTCTTTTCATTTATGCAATTTGTGTTTGCTTTCTGTTTTGTTTATGGGTATATTTTAGCAACAAAAAAAAGAGAAACTCTCTCTCTAAAAACGGAAACGTCGCATTTTAATGACCTTATTATAAACAAATTTCTTTTCTTTTTCTGTTCAGGTCAAAAAAATTTAAATACTTTTTTTTGACCTGGACAGAAGACAAACTCTTACTCTGCCAATAACACCTTAGATCTTTTCCTATAGCAGGCAATTCCATATTTTACAACATTCTCCATACCATCCCCATGCAGTGCTGCCTCATAATACTTTTCCTCAATCTGTTGGATTGCCTTATTGCAGGCAGAATCAAATGCTGCATCTTCTGCATATTTGATTTCCACCACAATTCCAGTCCGGCTCTCTGGAACTTCAATGAGAATGTCGCTGTATCCTTCTCCGGACTCTGCGTTAGATTTCACCAGCCAGTTTTCTTTATATCTGAGAAGTCCCAGAATCATTCCATGGTAAAAGTTCTCCTTTTTCTCTCTGCCAGATATGTCCCGAATACTGATAGTATTCCAGAGATATTCATTCAGAAGCTTTTCAATTTTCATAGCGTCTTCCTGTGGAAAAGCCTGACAGAAAGCTTCCAGTGTCCCTGTATCCTTCCTTGATGACTGACGAAACCATTCCCTAATCTGCGTTATAAATAATTCCCTGTAAAGCATTTCCAAACATTACACGAAGAAGCGATACCATCTGATCATAGTACCCATACTGAAACGCTTTATCCAGAAGAACATCATATTCATCTATAAGAAGAATTACGTTTTTTCCATAATGCCTGCAAAGTAAGTCTGACAAAGTTTTCAGACTGGTATCCAATACATCATTTGTCATGGCAAAAAGACTGCCTGTACCTTTTCCTATTTCTGTAAGCTGCTGATAAATGTCTTTATCTTTATCAGATAGTCTGTCACTTTCGAGGAGAAAGCTGAAACGCAAAGCTTCCTGAAATGTCTGTCCCTCTACGCCTTTAAGGCTAATAGAAATCACCGGAAACTGCCCCATATATTCCTGGCACAGTTCTTTTTCCTCTGAGATCTTCAGACCATCAAACAGTGTCTTATCACAACCAATTTCAAAAAATGTCTGCAGCATAGACATATTGAGACTTTTTCCAAATCATCTCGGTCGGGTAAACAGATTTACTTCTGCCCAATTTTTCAAAAGCTCGACCAACAGACCTGTTTTATCTATATAGTAAAAGTCATGCTGAACCAGTTTGTTAAAAGAATCGACTCCTACCGGCAGTTTCTTTTTATTGCCCATCTGTTTACACTCCTCTCTGAAAATGGTACTGTTCACTCCATGCCCAGCAACCTAAAAATACATTTCTTCCATTCATTCTTTTCCTTATCTTAACATCCCCAAAAGACAATAGCAAGGATTCTATTTTAGTAGCTTCAACTACACAAAAGAGATCAACATTTCATATTAAAATATTGACCTCTTACATATAATTGTATTTTATTTTACCTTCACTTTCCTTGTCCTCATCTGCTAACAAGTTGATTTCATGAATAATCTTATATCTGAATTTCTTATTTCTACGTTATCGGCAGGCGCCGTAGCCACTGAGACGGAAAGTCATTCATTCATAACCGATTTATGATTTATCTGGCAGGAAGTATAGATTTCCTTAATTTTCTCAGCTATCTGCTGTAACTTCTGGGCACGATGTCCGAAGATTCTCAATGCCAGATCACCTGTGGTCAGGCGGGTGACGCTCCATCAATTTCAGAATCTTCATCCAGAATCTGCCAGATTTTTTCCTGCAGTTCTGCAGTTCTGTCTGAAGTTCTTCCGGTTCCTGAACTATTCATCTGTTTCTTTATATCCATTCCATCTATATTTGTTTCTTTTCCACCGTCTACGTTATCTCTGTTGCACAATTTAGACAGAAACAGGTTTGCCATATGTGTGTAACCCTCGTACAACCCGATTCCTTCCATCGGCATTTTGTCTGGTTCGTATCGGGTGTTGTCTCTGTAGATCAGTTTTTCACCCCGGTACAGCAATACCTTTGAGGAAAATCTGCGATACTGAAACCGTTCCTCATGTGCATTTCGACCACAGGAAATGATCTCCAGCAAAAACAATTTCGAAGTTTCATCTTCCAGATGAATCGTCATTTTGCTGTCAAAAGCAGACTGTGCAAAAGGGATTACAGGCTGAGGATAATAGTATAATGCAGCATTTTTATCTACCTGCACTTCTATGGTACGGCTGGCAGAGCTTCATCCATCTTGTGAATCTTCTCGAAAGACTGGGACAGAATCTCCAGGTCTGCACCTTCTTTTACATGGTAGGAAAATTCCTGTGAATCTCCTGCATGATTCCGGCAGATGCGCAGAGAGGCATGATCTGGATTCCTCCATTTTCCTTTTCAAAAGGTGTCATGATCTTGTATGGTGCTGTAAAAGACAGGTCTTCCAGAATGGTTTTTCCATCTTTCAGTGCGGCGCAGGCACTGATACGGGAAACTTTTCCAAATTTGTTATCCATAGGCTTTCTTTACATTCCTTCTAAGAGTACATTCTTCTTAATCCATTCCACTACTTTATCCACGTTCTCATCTCCGCGAATATTTGTGAACTGAAATGGTCTGTCGCCACGCATTTTCTTAGAATCCCGTTCCATTACTTCCAGACTTGCGCCAACATAAGGGGCAAGATCAATCTTATTGATAACCAGAAGATCCGAGCGTGTGATTCCAGGACCGCCTTTACGTGGGATTTTATCTCCCTCAGCTACGTCGATAACGAAGATAGTTGCATCTACCAGTTCCGGGCTGAATGTTGCAGACAGATTGTCTCCGCCGCTTTCAATGAAAAGAAGTTCAATATCAGGGAAGCGTTCCATCATCTCGTCTACTGCTTCCAGATTCATGGAAGCGTCTTCGCGGATCGCTGTATGAGGACAGCCGCCTGTTTCCACACCAATGATACGCTCTACCGGAAGAACACTGTTCTTTGCCAGAAACTGTGCGTCTTCCTTTGTATAAATATCGTTTGTGATGACGCCGATGCTGTAATCTTTTGCCATCTTTCTTGACAATGCTTCAATAAGTGCTGTTTTTCCGGAACCTACAGGTCCGGCAACTCCGATTTTTACATATGACATACCGATTTCCTCTTTTCTACTTTACTTGTTGATAGCTTCTTATAATCTGTTCGCTAATTTTCCACATATAAATTTTTAAGATTTCATATTATGCACATGATTCTATTTCTATTCACATTTTAGCCTGGAAAAACTAATGTCAGATTCAAACTACGACATATATAACCTGGAATAGAGTTTCTCATGCTGGATTCCTCTGATATCAAATCCCGGCGCAGAGAGACACATATCTTCTTCACTTCTTGTCATCACATCTTTTAATATCTCGTCAAATTCTCCATAACAGCCACTTAGCAGCTGCTGCCCGGATGTCTGACTCAATGGAATTGTTTTTACACAGTTTGTCACAATAGCTGAGGTCTGTGCATAGAGATAATGCGTTAAGGCTTCGTCCAGCGGAATCTGCATTTCTGCGCAGAAACTCCGTAAATACAGCAATGATTTACTGCTTTTCCTTTTCGTGCATCCAGATATTCTCTGAAAATCCCGTTTTCACCGATGGATAATCCAAGTTTTTCAATGGTTTTTGCGAAACGGGAACCCATTTTTCTGGCTGCCTCTCTCTGCTCCATAGGAATTCTTGATGCTTCCAGAAGTTCTTCCAGATATAGAAGTTCTTTCAGGTCTTTTTTCTCAGCCGCTTCATAGGCTAGTCTGGCTGCCAGAAGCTCTGTGTATGCAAGATTCCATTTGATTTTGTGCGTAATATATTCTCTGGCTGTGTCTACATCGTGGACAATTCCCCGCTGGATATAAGTCTCCAGTCCCTGTGAATGAGAATAGCCTCCGATTGGAAATAACGCATCATTTACCTGCAGTAAATAAAATTGTTTTTCTGACATGAAGAACCTCCATAATAATTCATTTGCATATTGATTATCCAGATAAATTTAGTGATGATGATTATGAATACTTGCAGAAATTCTCCTGTCAAAGTCCAGCTTCAACACTTCTTTCTCTGCCTGAACTCCATGGATTTTCTGAAGCATAACAAGCATTGGCTCGTTATAGATCGTGATAAACGTATCATTCTCTCCCCAGAAAAGCGGTGCGTGTCTGTTGCCAATTTCGTAGCAGACTTTTGCAGACATTTTCTCATGTCCCGGAGTCAGAGAAACGCGGATTACTTCACATGGCGGTGTATTTACCACTACAAGTTTCTCATCATCTGCATAGATCACATCATCCTGATACAGACCTCTGGCGAGAATGGAATCGTCCATGCGGATTCCCACTTCTGTTCCTTTGTCTGTTATTTTTTTATGTATTTTCTTAAATGCTTCGTGCCATTCAATATCTACATATTCTATTGTTTTTCCTGTAGTATCAAAGTCATGAAGCTTTCCTAAAACCTGTTCACACAGCATTATTTTCGACCTCCTAATCCGATAAAAATTTCTTATCAGATTTATTTTTTACCAAATCTGAAGTAACATCATAACTCCAGGAACCCATGCAGTTACGATTCCTTCAAATACCTGAAGATATGGAACGAATTTTCCCAGTTTTTTTCCGCAGATATCTTCTACAAAAGCAGTTCCCCAGAGAATTGCCCACAGATACCAGATTGCTGCCCAGCGCAGATCCGGTGTGATTCCCAGTGCAGTGCTTCCTGTAAATCCCTCGATTGTACCGAAGATTACCGCATTGATGGCTACAAAAGTAGAAAACCATGCAAATGGGATAGGGCTTGCTTTCAGGAATTTACTCAGAGCTACGAAAAGATAGGTAAAGCAGAACAGTAATCCTGTTCCTGCTGCATAATAATTGCCCTGCACCAGATTGACAAAGTTAATAAATAAAGAAAGACCACCTGTAAAGATGTTCATAATGGCGGTTGATTTTCCGTCTACATTGTATAAAGAACACATACCGTTGTTGATCAGTACGATTCCTACGAATAAAAGACAAACTCCTAACATAATATTCTCTCCTCTCCTGCTTCTTCAGTATATTTTTCTGTTAAATCTGACAGGACTGTCATTATATTGTTTGGTAAGTTCTTATAAAAGTTCTCACAAAACTCCATAAATAACAGTCCTGCGAATATCATTTTTATGATCAGATAACCAGAATATAATGGTTCAAAATTGTTTAAAACAGACTGTAAAGCTGTGTCAGCGGAAGTTTCTCTGCCGGTTTGGAAGTGATTTCTTCGCCGTCAACAGTAACCTTATATGTCTCCGGATCTACGGTCAGTTCCGGTGTTCTGTCGTTAAATACCATATCTTTTTTGCTGATATTTCTGCATCCCTTTACAGGTACTACAGTTTTCTCAAGACCGTATTTCTCTTTTACATTCTCATCCATGGCAGCCTGGGATACAAAGGTCAGGCAGGCTTCGTTCTTAGCTTTTCCATGAGCTGCAAACATTGGCTGATAGAGAACCGGCTGTGTAGTCGGAATGGATGCATTTGCATCGCCCATCTTAGATGCAATGATCATACCGCCTTTGATGATGATATCTGGTTTTGCACCAAAGAATACAGGATTCCAGAGAACGAGATCTGCAAATTTACCTTCTTCCACAGAGCCCACATACTGGGAAATACCGTGTGTGATTGCCGGATTAATGGTATATTTGGAGATATAACGTTTTACACGGAAGTTGTCATTGTCATGTCCTGCATCTTCCGGAAGTGCACCTCTCTCATCTTTCATCTTGCTTGCTGTCTGCCAGGTACGTGTGATAACCTCACCTACACGTCCCATAGCCTGAGAGTCAGAGCTCATCATACTGAAGATACCCATATCATGAAGAACATCCTCTGCTGCAATTGTCTCAGGACGGATTCGGGAATCTGCAAATGCAACATCTTCCGGAATTCTCTTGTCAAGGTGATGGCAGACCATCAGCATATCCAGATGCTCATCCAAAGTGTTTACTGTATATGGCATTGTAGGGTTTGTGGAGGATGGCAGTACGTTCGGAGCTGCTGCTGCGCGGATGATATCCGGTGCATGTCCACCGCCTGCACCCTCTGTATGATAAGTATGGATAGTTCTGCCGCCGATGGCTGCAAGTGTATCTTCCACACATCCACCTTCATTTAATGTGTCTGTATGGATGGCAACCTGTACATCATATTCATCTGCCACATTCAGACAGTGATTGATAACTGCAGGTGTTGCACCCCAGTCCTCATGGATCTTCAGTCCCATAGCTCCGGCCTTGACCTGCTCAATGAGAGGAGCTTCGTCTGAGCAGTTACCCTTTCCAAGGAAACCTAAGTTCATCGGGTATTCCTCGGCTGCCTTTAACATCATTTTTAAATTCCATGGTCCAGGTGTACAGGTAGTCGCATTTGTACCGTCTGCAGGGCCTGTACCACCTCCGATCATAGTAGTTACACCACTGTATAATGCACAGTCGATCTGCTGTGGGCTGATGAAATGGATATGGGTATCAATTCCACCTGCAGTTACGATCATTCCCTCTCCTGCAAGTGCTTCTGTAGATGCGCCCACTGTCATTCCGGGTGTCACACCATCCATGATGTCCGGATTTCCGGCTTTACCGATTCCGGCGATTTTGCCGTCTTTGATACCGATATCTGCTTTTACGATTCCTGTAGAGTCTACGATCAATGCATTGGTAATTACCAGATCCAGATCTCCGTCTTTGCTGCAGGTTTTTACAGACTGTCCCATACCGTCACGGATTGTCTTGCCGCCGCCGAACTTTACTTCGTCTCCATAAGTTGTATAATCTTTTTCTACCTCAATCACAAGGCTTGTATCTGCCAGACGTACCTTATCTCCTGTAGTCGGGCCATACATTGCCGCATATTTGCTTCCGGAAATTTTTTGTACTCATTATTGTCCCTCCTTACAGAAATCCTTTTAATTTCGCAGTTTCCATGGATGCTGCTTTTGTATCGTCAGTTGCCTGTGCACGGGTAAGGTCATTCAGTCCGAATACTCTCTGTCTGCCGCCCATTTCTGTAAGCTGAACCTCTTTTTCTTCACCCGGCTCAAATCTTACAGATGTTCCTGAAGGAATGTCCAGATGATATCCATAGGCTTTTTCCCTGTCAAAAGAAAGGCATTTATTTACTTCAAAGAAGTGAAAATGAGAACCGACCTGAACCGGTCTGTCGCCTTTATTTGCCACTGTTACTGTCACTGTTTTCTTGCCTTCATTAAGTGTGATCTCACGATCTGCGGCCATAATTTCACCGATCTTCATGCTCATTCTCCTCCTTACTGAATTGGATTATGTACTGTTACAAGCTTGGTTCCATCCGGGAATGTTGCCTCTACCTGAACTTCACCGATCATATCAGCAACACCGTCCATTACGTCATCCTTTGTAAGAATCTTGGTTCCAAGCTGCATCAGCTCTACTACTGTTTTACCATCTCTTGCAAGCTCCAGGAGTTCAGAACTGATATACGCAAGTGCCTCCACGTAATTCAGTTTCAGACCTCTTTCCTTTCTCTCTTTTGCAAGATTTCCTGCCATATGAAGCATTAATTTTTCCTGTTCTTTGGGATTCAGCCTCATGATATTCCTCCTCTCGAATTGTGCGGATTATAATATGCAAAAATATGTTACTGTTCACTCCGTTCTCAGTAACGTAGCCAAAACACCTCGCGGTATAGTGGTGTGTGAACAGTAACAAAAATCTTCGTAGTACGCAAAAAAGAGCAGTCAATGGGATTCTTTCTCAGACCCCATTGTCTGCTCTTTGCACGAAAATTTTTATATAGGGGATTATAACTTGTGTTTCTTTGATGGTCAAGATGTTTTTTGTGAATTTTTTGTTTTCTTTTTTACATTACACCAACCATAACACTTATCTTCTTTTTGTAACTCGAATTTTATAAAACTTTTGCAAGAAATTCTTTCGTTCTCTTATGTTGTGGCTTTTCAAATACTTCTTCTGGAGAACCGTCTTCTAATATAGCTCCCTGATCAAAAAACAATACCCTGTCACTCACTTCTCTGGCGAATCCCATTTCATGGGTAACTATAAGCATTGTAATTCCCTCTCCTGCCAATTTCTTCATTACATCAAGTACTTCTCCTACCATTTCAGGATCTAATGCTGAAGTTGGTTCATCAAATAAAAGAATTTCAGGGTTCATAGCCAGTGCTCTTATAATCGCAACCCTTTGTTTTTGACCTCCGGAAAGCTTTGATGGATAAGATAGTGCTTTCTTCTCCAACCCAATTCTCTTTAACAGTCCTATTGCTTTTTCATCTGCTTCCTCTTTTTTCCATTTTCCTAATCTTACAGGTGCAAGAGTTATATTTTTCAGCACTGTCATATTTGGAAATAAATTAAAATGCTGAAATACCATTCCTACATTTTCTCGATATTTATCAATATCTTTCCTTTTTTCCAGAATGCTCTCCCCTTCTATAATAATTTCTCCTTCATCTGGTACCTCCAGAAGATTCAGGCATCTCAAAAAAGTAGATTTTCCAGATCCTGAAGGGCCGATAATACAGACACATTCACCTTTTCGTATTTCTATATTAATACCCTTGAGAACCTGCACATTTCCAAAAGATTTTTTCAGATTATGTACACTAATCACTTTGTCTCATTCTCCTTTCCATCTTTTCGAGAAATATAGAGAGTATTTTCACAATCAGATAATACATAATTCCAGCAGTTATCAATGGTATAAACATCTGATAGGTTCTTGATGAAACATAACTGGAAGCTTTGGTAAGATCCATAATACCTACATATCCCAAAATGGAAGTCTCCTTAATCAACTGTATAAATTCATTTCCCATTGCAGGCAGAATATTTTTTAAAGCCTGTGGAATAATAATAAATCTCATTGTATCTTTATATCCAAGTCCCAGAGATCTTCCGGCTTCCTGCTGTCCTTTATCAACTGCCATAATTCCGGCACGTATCACTTCAGACACGTAGGCACCACTGTTAATCCCGAAGCTCACAACTGCTGCCACATATCCCAACCGGCTATGAAAGACAGCAAAATACACGATCATCAATTGTAATACCGAAGGGGTTCCACGAATCACATCTACATATATATGGATAATCCTCGACAATACAGTTTCTTTTTTCTTACGATCGGCATTCAATTTTATCATTGCTGCCATTAATCCAATCACAGTTCCCAAAAGTACTGACATGATTGAAACCAGGAGCGTAACCTGTAGTCCATTCAGGTAATATTTCCAACGGTTATCCTGCAGAAAAATAAATTTGAAAGTTCCAATTATTCCTGTGTTATCTGCTATCTGACTTGCGTTGTATCATTTTCTCCTGAGAAAATTTTTCATAAATCTGGTCATATTCTCCATTATCTTTTAACTTTTTCAGTCCCTTATTTACTGTATTTAAAAGTTCTGTATTTCCTTTTTCAATACAATACACTGTATCCTCTTCCGTTCCATCCACTTTCTGATAAACAATATCATCATTCTGTCTGCAGTAAATCTCTGCCATAATAGTATCAATTAAGACAGCATTTACACCTCCGTTTTTCAGTTCCATTACTGCACTTGCAGCGTTCTTAAAGCGGACAACTGTTGCATTTTCAACAACACCATAGTCTGTATTCTCTCCGGATACAATAAAATCACTCTGGGATCCTTCCAAAACTGCTACTCTTTTCCCGGATAATTCAGCAAAATCATACAAAGGTGTTTTCTGACTGCTTACAATGCTCTGGGATCCTGTATAATAAACATCCGAAAAATCTACACTTTTTTCCCTTTCTTTTGTTGGTCCTATCGCTGCTGCAATAATCTGAATATTTCCGGTTTCCATAGAACCAACCAAAGAATCAAAGGGCATATCTTTCCATTCCAATTCCAGATTTTCTTCTTGGGCAATTGCTTCCAGAAGTTCATAATCAAAACCTGTGAGATTTCCATTACTGTCCAGATATTCAAACGGTGCATATTCTGCATTCGTTCCGACAGTTATCTTTTCCTTAGCATAGACACTCTGCGTTCTACATGCACATAAGAAAAGCAGAGTAAGCATGATGCATGAAAAAAACTTTTATTTTCATTTTATCACTCATAGCTGATCTCCTATAATATGAGTTTTAGCGTATAAATGTTTCATATGCTTTCATATTCCGTTTATCTGCTCTAGCCGGATCTTCAAAATAGTCAAATTCTGTAATTTCCTGTCCCAGATATCCCTTATATCCATGACGATTGATTGCCTTCAGAAACTCCTCAAGATTATGTGTTCCATCCCCCCAAATCAGATGACCATAAGGATTTCCATCAATAAAATGCATGTGGATAATATCATCTCCAAGTATATCAAACCATTGATCAATTGTTTCACCGGCAACTCCCATTGCTGTGGTATCAATCATCGCTTTCAGATTTGGATGATTTACTTCATCCAGCATTCTTTTTACATCATATACCGTAGTAGCAAGGTTGGATTCCTGCGGACGAAGAGATTCCATTGCCAGTCGGATATTTTTTGTTTTGGCATATTCTGCCAGAACAGACAGCATTTCCCTTGAACGTTTCCAGGCTTCCTCCCTGTCTTCATTCCAATATCCCCATCCTGAATTGATTGCCATTGTTTCTACACCCAATTCTTCACCGGCATCCAGAGCTTTCTTAAAATATGCCATACTTTTTTCAAACTGCTCTTTTTCCTGTGCAGCGAACTGATATTGGTATGTACAATTTTCCGGTGTAATCACCTTCACAGTCAAATCTCTTTCATCAAGAAGTTTTCTGACATGTTTACAGTCAGAATATTCTATATAGCTTAAAAAGAAATGCGGTGTTCCAGGCCATAATTCAATTGTTTTAAATCCGGCTTCTTTTTGTGCATCAAGAAAATATTCCAATGAATAAAATAAATAATGAATATTCATACCTGCCAACTGTTCTCTGTTGATTAATTTCTCCATTTTTATCCTCCATGCTTTCTTCTGCTGCCTGTTCATAGTTCAATAATACCTATATAATTTCCTATTTTTCCAGTTTACTACCCATATATCTATGAAAATCAGGATCTGACGGAATATTCAAATCTATCTTTCTTGCCTGTGATGTCATAACAAACAACATTTGTACAGGCAGAATATATTCCAGAATTGAAAACTCAAGATCGTCTGTAAACGTACAGTTCAATATATATTTTGTATTTTCATCTGCCAAAGCGGAATTAATTCCAAATAAACAGTAACCCTGCTTTGTATAATAATCGAACAATTTTCCCATTCGATTTCTTTCATAACCATTAGGTGGAAAAATATATAAAAAGTTAGTTTTTGAAGTGACAGCATTATACATACCATGCATAAATTCTTCTGCTTCATATCCCCTCACCGGAAATCTGCAAGTCTCAGAAAATTTTAATATTCCCTCCAGTAGCAAACTCCTCATTTTATTACCGGAAATAAGTATCATATCTTCATTATCCTTTAGTTTCTCTGATATTTCTGAACACCAGAGTTTGCTTATCTGCAGAACATTTTTCATATTCTTTATTACAGCATCTATTCGCTTTTTATAGTTTTCAGCTTCTTTTTCTGTAATCCTTCCAATGCTTTCGGCAGTATCAATAATCCATATCATCAAGGTCAATACTGTTGCCGTAAAACCTTTGGTTGTTGCACCAGCATCTTCATAACCACATTCAATATATATGTTAGCATCTGCATGTCTGGTAATTTCCGTATCATATTCACCGGTCATTGAAATTGTGACAATGCCGCGCTCTCTAACATCATCCAGTGCCTTTATGACTGCTGCACTGGTTCCCTGTTGTGAAATTCCTGTTACCACTGCGCTTTTTGAAATAAATTCATAATCCTCTATAAGCATTACTGGTATACAGGTGTAACCCGTATACCCAGTAATTTCTTTGCAAAATCGGCTACAGCTACTGCTGCATTATAAGAAGATCCTGAACCTGTCAGGTAAATTTCTGATATTTTCTTATCTTTCAGCACTCTGCTGCTGTCCTCAAGAATTTCCTTCTTATGTTCCAATATGTATTGCAGGATATCAGGAGTTTCATATATGTAATCCATTGCATTTCCATGGTACAGCATATATTTTCTCCTCTTTATTTTTTGCTTTATACTTTATATATTATATTTCTAATCCTCGTATGGTTTTCCGTATCCAAAAGCACCATTGAGTGTACATACATGTGCTGCAAATTTAGAAGCTTCTTTTAAAGAAGTACGGATTGCTTCCTGTCTGTCAGTTCCTCTTTTCAGCTGTGATTCTGTATAGCAATAATTTCCCGTATGCACAAAATCAAATTCTTTCATATATTCAAGGTCAAAACGGTCAAGAATATACGGAGTCTTTCCTCTTACTCCACCTTCATTATAATCCCCAAATATACGGTCTCCATCACGAAGTGTACATTTAGACCATCCGTTTTCTCCTACCAACTGTTTGCACTTTACAGTTTCAATTCCAAGTTCATTTAATACTGAAATTACAAATTCTGCAATGTCATCACTTCCAAAATATCCCATATATGCAGCTCTCTCTACACCAAACATTTTGGAATATGCACACAGATTTACACAGTTCCCGCCTGGATACATCATATGAGAATGTTCATACAAATCAACTACATTATCACCAAATCCCAATACTTTTGTATTATACTTTACCATTTTTCTTCTCCTTTTTTATCTGGCAGATTCATATCTGCCAGACTTGTTACGAAAGAATATTAATATTCTACAACACCCATGTATCTTCTCATATCAAGAGGATGTCTTCTCTTGTCCTGTAAACCTGTACGATATGCTACTGACATTGCATAGAATACCATTGGGCAGAAATATTCATTTACGCTTTCGTCAATTGCATCAATTCCAAGTTCCTTAGCATCAATTACTTCATATTTCTTTCCGTATTTTTTCAGGAAAGTAAGTGCTCGTTCATCCATAACTCTGGCTGCACCTGTTCCCATAAGAAGAATGTAGAGATGGTCTTCATCTGTGCATTCGAATGGTCCATGGAAATATTCGCCGGAATGCAGATAGCAGCAATCCATCCACTGCATTTCCTGAAGAGAACAGATAGAGAAACCATATGCCTGTGAATAAGAAGCACCAGAGCCCATAATATAAAGGAACGGCTCTTCAAAATATTTCTCAGCAAATACCCATGTACGGTTCTGTACTTTCTTTACTGCTGCACGGACAATACCGTCAGCTTTTTCAAGTCCATCCAGTACAGCTTCATATTTTGTATAAGATGGCTCCTGTAACTTCATCAGTTCATTAAGAACACGCATTACAATTCCCTGCGGTCTTTCTTTTTCATTTGTATCATCTTCCCAGCTATATACGACTGGATTCATATCTTCCTGTGCACAGATAGAATTTGGATTATGTGTCATAGTAATCACTGCTGCACCACGTTCTTTGGCAAGTTTCGCTGCATTTACAGTTTCATTTGTATTACCACCATGAGAGCAAAGAATTACAAGTGCACCCTTTTTCAGAAATTTAGATGGGGATACAATCAACTCTTTTGCTGTAAGCCAATGAGAGTGCATAGTTTCTGATTCTGCATTGATAAAATAGAATCCTGGATAAAGATCTACTAAAGAACCTCCACATGCTGTAAAAATACATCATTAATCTGTCCCTGCTCTTCATAGATTTTTTTGATTAATTCTTCTGGTCTGTTCATTTTAATAATCTCCTTTTATTTATATTTTTTATTTTATAGTTTTCTATAATCCTGCTGAAATTGTACAGAATACAATTGCTATAACCGCCATGATCAAAAACATTTTCCAGATAGTTTTCCACCACTGTCCAAATGAAATCTTGCAGATTGCAAGCCCCGCTACTGTTGTTCCTGCTACTGGACTCATAAGATTTGTCAACTGATTTCCATACTGTAAAGCTGTAACTGCCGCTTCCGGATTTACACCATGAAGGTCACATAAAGGTGCCATGATTGGCATAGATAATGCTGCCAGTCCTGAGGAGGACGGTACTAACAATGTCAGTAAAGACTGAACCACATACATCACTGCCGAGAAAACAACATTATTGGATTTTTCTACCAGTCCACTTAATGCATTTAAAATAGTATCAATAATCATTCCATCCTGCGCAATTACCATGATTCCACTGCAAAAACCAATTACCATAGCTGCAAATGCAATATCCTTTACGCCATTGATAAACTCTTCTGCTATTTCTGTTTCATTCATACCACCAAAGATTCCCATCAGGATTCCCATTCCCAGAAAACACATGGATAATTCATTCATATACCAGCCATTTTTTACAAGTCCTACTACCACTATAACCATTCCGATCACAAAAGTGAGGAGCACCAGCTTCTGACGAATTGTCATTTCCTGATTAAAATCAATATCCGTATTCATTTCTTTTTTCTTGAGCAGATCATCCTGATACGTAATAGACTTTTCAGGATTTTTCTTAATCTTAAATGCTCTCCAGGTTACAAAAGCAATAACCAAAGCCATCATAATCACAAACTGGAGCATTCTAAATACCAGCTGTGGATTTCCCTGAATCCCGGCAATGCCCTGTGCAATCAATACACAAAATGGATTTACTGTAGATGCAGCATAACCAACTGTTGCAGATAAGCAGACTGTCATAAAAGTAGTCATGGAATCATATCCCATCGCAAACATAATTGGCATGATCAACAAATAAAATGGAATCAACTCATCTGACATTCCAAAGGTACTTCCACCCAATCCAAAAAGAACCATTAGAATCGGTATGATCAGAATTTCTTTTGCTCCAAGTTTTTTCACAATCTTCTGAATTCCCATATTCAGTGCATTAGTCTTGGCCATAATCTGAAATACACCGCCGATAATAAAGACAAATGCAAGAACCTCTACCATCTGTTGAATTCCTTTTCCAGGTGCCATAAGTACCTGAGCAATTCCCTGTCTTAAATTTGTTCCATCTTCAAGAACTTTATCTACCGAATGATAAGTTCCTGCTACTGCTACACTTCTTTCTCCTGCAGAAGTTTCCATTACCTTTCGTTCAAACTCACCACTTGGAAGAATCCATGTAAGTATTGCCACTACAATTATCAGGAAAAAAATCAATGTGAGCACATGTGGCATATGAAGTTTGAATTTTTTCTTTTCTTCCATTTTACCTTCCCCTTTTCTTATTGTTTTCTGTCAGATCAGTTTTTTTCTGTCTGACTATTTTCTGTAAAAACGGTTCTTCCGTCCATGATTGTCATTACAACCCTTGCATCCCTGGCATCTACCGGATTAATTTCAAGTAAATTTCTGTCAAACACAGTAATATCTGCCAGTTTCCCTTCTTCTAACGTTCCAAGCACTTCTTCCATACCCAGATTTTTCTGTCCACCGATTGTCCATGCTTTCAGAAGTTCCGGTACAGTAAGAGTATTTTCTGATTGAAATGCTTCAGCACGTCCATCCATGTATCCTCCACAGGAATAATAGATAGATTCCGGTATACTGGTAAGCAGTAACGGTAAATCTGTGGCACCACTTAAATTCATTCCACTGTCTTGCATTTTACGGCGGTTCCAGTAATATTTTCCACGCTCTGTACCTATCGTCTGTTTAATATTATTAATCAGCACATCTGCCGGATCCAGTGACATAATCTGAAAATATAATTCTGCTGTTACCCCAATCCGACCAAGGATTTCCAAATCCTTTGGATCTGTAAACTCCATATCTGTAATTGCATGTCTGTTTTTCAGCTTTCCCTGAACCTTCTTGCATTTCTGATAAATTTCTGTAATTTTTCCTACTGCACCATCTCCCTGTGCATGTAAAGACCATCTGAAATCTTCTGCATCTGCTGCCAGAACGTCTTTTTCAATTTCTTCATATGGAACCGGATCTTTACAGCAGAAATCCTGATTTTCATATGGCTCTTTTAAATCACCCTTATAAGAAGCAATCGTACCATCAGTCATCCGGTTAAAACCACTGAAACGAATCTTATTTCCTGTAAACTGCTCTCTCATTCTGCGGGCATAAACAAGATTCATTCCTTCACCTACAGGCTGTGACATAAAGAAGGTTCTCAGATTAAGATCTTCAGAATCTTCCAGTTCTTTAAGATAATCTGTAAATCCATAGAAGTCATCAAATCCCATTTCCTTTACAGTAGTTACCCCTCTGGAATTCATCATTTTCATATAATCTGAAAATTCCTTTTTAATAAATTCCCGGTCATTCAGATATTCTCTCATGATGCGGTAATAGCTTTCCGGATAACATGTTTCTGCCGAAAACTGATAAATATTTCTGGCTTTCTGATTCATAATACAACAGGAACGATCTGCCGAAAAAATGATCACCGCTTTATTTGGAAATTTCTCTTCCAGCATTTCTTCTCCGTTCTGCCTGTCCCACATCTCCGGATTCCATCCATGCCCCAGTAATGCTCCCTCCGGATGTCTCTTCTGCTCATATTTTCTCAGAATACAGCATCCCTCTTCATTATCTGTCACTTTCGAAAAATCTGCTCCTACATGATAAATTGCATATCCGGTAAAAAATGTATGAGTATCTGTAATTCCCGGCATAACCAGTTCATCCCTGAAATTAAGAACTTCCTGTGCCTGATTCAAAATATCTTTTTCAGGTTTTCCTGCTTTTTTTTCGACAATATGATTTCCACTTAAACACAGATATCCTTCGTAATCTTTCTCATTTATACCGTCAAAAAGATGTTTTGCAATAATCACTTTTGAAAATCTTTTTTTTCATTTATCACGTCCTCCTTTCTTGGTTTGTATTATATCATCATATAACGTCATAATACAATATGATCTTTTGGGCAAATCATAACTTTGTGAATTCTTGATATTTTATTCTTTATTTTTTTGTCTATAACACACAAAAAAAGGATTTCCGTTTCTCATTTTCAGAGTATATTTCTGTGCTGAAAACAAGATTTGAAATCCTTCTTTTTATTCAATATACCTTTCGTGTTTAAACGGTTCTTCACCATCTATTAATATTACATTTTCGTTGTCTATATGGAAATTTTGTAACGTGAACCAGCAATAATTTCATAACTGATATATAAAGGTTCTTCTTTTTCATTATTAATATAGCTTGCCAGAATCATAACAGGTTCTCCTTCATTCATTCTAAGGTATCCTGCCACTGGTTGAGAAACTGTACTGACTTCTACTGTACTTCTCGCTTTTTCAGATTCTTTCATATGATATTCTTTATTGAGAAGACGTGTAAGAGATCCATTTTCCAGCTTTTCCACCTGAAAATCTGGAAGAAAATCGGTTGGAATATAAATATGTTCATAAATAATCGGCAAGTTATCGGCTGACAAAATTCGTTCTATGTGATATATCTTAGTATGTTCAGGTTTAAAAAAATCCTGCTGCCATTCCTGCATTTCCATAATATGACAGGAAATGATATGTGAAGACGGCTTTCTTCCATTTGAACGACACGCTTCAGAAAAACTCATGTTGTTATCATTTTCTATTTTACGATATATTTTGGGTATTTCCACAAAAGTTCCTTTTCCCTGTCTTTTTACAAGAAATCCCTGAGAGCATAACTCTTCAATTGTTCTGCGCACTGTAATCCTGCTGACCTGATAGGCAGCGGATAATTCTCCTTCTGTGGGAATCTGATCTCCCTCCTTATATGTTCCCTTTCGAATCTGATCTTTTATCTCTTTCATTAACTGAGCATATAATGGTAACTGTGATTTTTTATCCAAACTCATTGATGACTCCTTCCATATGCAAACATTATATAATGTTATATTATATCATATTTCTTAGAAAATCGCAAAAAACTGTCAGAAAAAATCAGAATCCGACATTGTCAGTGAACACGGGAGTTTGACAGTTGAATATAAGAAAAAATGCTTGCAGTCCTTATGGTACCTGCTTTTTTATGTCAAATTTTTTGCTTTATTTTATAGTATTATATAGCATTATTTTCAGAAGTGTGTAGAGGGATTTTCCATGAAAGTAACTACATCAAAATCAAAAAATTCGGAATCCTTTTATATTGCCAAAAGCTATATTAACAATAAGGGAAATGCAAATAAACAAACTTCTTTAAAACCACAGTATGCAAGATATCAGAAATCCGTTTGAGATGCCCAGATAGAACGTGCTGAAAAAATGCTCAGCACCGGTACGATAAAGAAGGAACGTAGGAATCCGAATGATCCTGCTCGATTCATAGGGAAAGTCGCAGCAACTGAAGATGGAGAAACTGCAAAGATCCACAATTATCTGGACACAGAAAAGATCGAACAGGAAGCCTTATATGATGGGATGTATGCAGTAACTACAGACCTCTTAGACGATGACGTAAAAGATATCTTAAAAGTAGCGAAGGTCGTTGGGAAATCGAGAAATGTTTCCGTATAATGAAAACTGATTTTGAAACAAAACCATTTTTTCTTCAAGACGATATACGCATAAAAGCCCATTTCCTTATCTGTTTCCTTGCATTAGTGATATATCGTTACCTTGAAAGAGACCTGGAAAATGCCATCAGCTACGAAACGATCTTGGATAAACTAAGAACGATGAAAAGGCCGGGAATAAAATACTATATTCCAAAACAACACAAAAAATCGCCGAACCTCAGTAAAATCAAGAGGTACAGCAATTTTTTTGTTTAGTAACTGTCAAAGACAGGATTATAACTTGTGTTTCTTTGATGGTCAAGATGTTTTTTGTGAACTTTTTGTTTCTTCTTCTATTTCCATTATTCTGCTACAAGTCTGACCAATTTCCCAGATATCTTTGTTTAATTCTCCCCTTGACGATAAGCGCCCCCAAAGGTGTATCATAGTTTTGTGTTAAAGGAGGTAAACTATTATGTTTGAGACATTAGGAGAAAAGGCTGAAGAAAAAGCAATGGTGCAATTCCTTGAACGCTTTACAGACTATCCATTTCTGGTAAAGTTCAAGAATTCCGAATATCCAATCGGAGAGGGAGAACCCACATTTACAGTAAATTTTAAGGAAACAATTCCTCTGGCCGAGCTGCTCAAAAGCACTTCCCTGGCATTAGGCGAGGCTTATATGCGGGGAGATCTGGATATTGAAGGAAATCTTTACGAGGCACTGGATCATTTTCTGGGACAGATGAGCAAATTTTCTACCAATGAATCTGCTCTGAAAAAGATCATGTTCAGTTCTACATCCAAAAAGAATCAGGAAAAGGAAGTCACCAGCCACTATGATATCGGAAATGATTTTTATAAATTATGGCTGGACGAAACCATGAGTTATTCCTGTGGCTACTTCATTCATGACGATGACTCTTTATATCAGGCACAGGTTAATAAAGTAGATTATATTCTGAAAAAATTACACCTGGAAGAAGGTATGAGTCTTCTTGATATCGGCTGCGGATGGGGTTTTCTGCTGATTGAGGCTGCCAAAAAATACAAAGTACATGGTACAGGAATCACTTTAAGCCACGAACAATATACAGAATTCCAGAAGCGCATCAAAGATCAGGGTCTGGAAGATTATCTTACAGTGGAACTGATGGATTACCGTGATCTGCCGAAACATAACTATCAGTTTGACCGGGTAGTCAGTGTGGGAATGCTGGAACATGTTGGCCGTGACAATTATCAGCTCTTCCTTGACTGTGTAGAAAAAGTTCTGAAACCGGGCGGATTATTCCTGCTTCATTTTATCAGTGCACTGAAAGAACATCCGGGTGATCCATGGATCAAGAAATATATCTTTCCAGGCGGAACTGTTCCCAGTCTGAGAGAAATCCTGAATCATATGGCAGAGGACAATTTCCACACTCTGGACATTGAAAATCTGCGTCTGCATTACAATAAAACTCTGCTCCACTGGGAAAAGAATTTCCGTGAGAATATAGAAAAGGAAAAGACCATGTTTGATGAATCCTTCCTGCGTATGTGGGAACTTTACCTGTCAGCATGTGCTGCAACCTTCCATAACGGAATTATTGATCTGCACCAGATTCTGATGACTAAAGGAATCAATAATGATCTGCCAATGACACGCTGGTATTAAAATAACTGCCTGGATTTTTGTTTTTGAAATCCAGGCAGTATATATTATGATATTCCAGTACAGACCAGTAATCCATAGCAAGGGTTCTAAGCTGAATTTCTACCAGTTCCTTCTGTCTGCTCCTCTTCCTTTTTCCTCGGAACCGGCTTCTCACTCTGCTTATCCTGTTTTTTATTCTTTGATTTCTTTTTATTCATGATAGCCTGCACTTTCTGAAAATATTTGTATTTTTTATAATATATCATCTGCAGAGTATTTACATCAAAATCTATGTAATATGCAGGCAAAAGTTACTGGTAAATAAAGCCCGGTATTTACTCACTATTTTAAGTTTTAAGTATCAAGATTTATTCTATTTACAGGATTTTTGCCAGAAATTCTTTCGTTCTCTTATTTTCGAATCCGACGTTTTCAGTGAACAGTAATGAATCATCACAAAATTCATACAAAACGACACAGGATTCCATTGTTTCGCTGCATATCTACATGCTATACTAGATTACATATCTTATGGGCATTTCGCCCGCAAACAGAAGGATTCAGGCCAGAAGGCCGGGAGGTTTTTATAATGATTATTTACGTTGATGCATCCGTGATCCAGACCGGAAACGGAACAAAAGAAAATCCATTCAAAACTATTCAGGAGGCCGCTGCAAAGCACTTCCGGGAGATGAAGTCATCGTTGCACCGGGATTATACCGTGAAGCTGTTAATCCGATTCACGCTGGAACGGCAGACAAGCGTATCACCTACCGTTCTGCAATAAAAGGACAGGCGCACATTACAGGAAGTGAAGCTGTCAAAGACTGGGAAAATGTAGAAGGTACTGTATGGAAAGCAGTCATTCCGAACGGAATCTTCGGTGATTATAACCCATTTACTACCCTGGTATCCGGAGATTGGTTTATCGCTACATTTATTGCTCATACAGGAGATGTATATCTGAATGAAAAATCCATGTATGAAGTAACCACTCTGGATAAAGTTAAAAATCCACAAAAAAGTACTATCTCATGGGATCCTGATTTCTCTGTATATACATGGTATGCAGAACAGGATGAAGCCAATAATCAGACAATTATTTATGCAAACTTCCATGAAAAAGATCCCAATAAAGAAAATGTTGAGATCAGTGTAAGAAGAAACTGCTTCTATCCAGAAAGTGAAGGAATCGGATATATCACTCTCTCCGGTTTCCGCATCAGTCAGGCTGCTACTCAGTGGGCTCCCCCTACCGCTTATCAGGAGGGAATGGTCGGTCCTCACTGGTCCAAAGGATGGATCATCGAAGACTGTGAAATCTATGAATCCAAATGCAGCGGTATTTCTCTTGGTAAATATCTGCAGCCTGAAAATGATAACAAATGGTTAAAGTGGAAATACAAAGATGGAACTCAGACAGAACGCGACTGCATCTGCCAGGCTTCCTATGAAGGATGGGATAAAGAACACATCGGTTCCCATATTGTGCGCAGATGTGAAATCCATGACTGCGGTCAGACAGGTATTGTAGGACATCTTGGAGGCGTATTCTCTGTTATTGAAGACAACCATATCCACCACATTAATAACAAGCAGAATCTGGCAGGAGCAGAGATTGGCGGTATCAAAATGCATGCTGCTATCGATGTTATTTTCCGCCGCAACCATATCCACAACTGCACCCGTGGTCTGTGGCTTGACTGGCAGGCACAGGGAACCCGCGTTACAGGAAATCTCTTCCATGACAATGCTCTTCCTAATGACTTCGAGGCAGGGGATGACGCTGTCACAAGCGTAGGAGAAGATATCTTCGTTGAGGTTTCCCATGGTCCGACATTAATCGACCACAATATCCTGCTGTCTGACCGTGCACTGAAAATTGCAACCCAGGGTGTTGCCCTTGTACATAACCTGATCTGCGGCGGCTTCGTTTCTGTTGGTATCGGTACAGACAACGGTGCACCTGATATTCCATCTCCGAGATATACTCCATATCACACCAAACACGGAACTCAGGTTGCAGGATTTATGACCATCCTTCATGGAGATGACAGATTCTACAACAACATCTTCGTTCAGAAACCAATCCGTCCTTGTATGCAGGATCTGGCTGATCTTATGGGTAACAATGGAAATATGTGGGATGACTGCAATGTGATCACAGGAACTTTCAAATTTAACGGATATCCAACCTTTGATGAATGGAACAGACAGTTCGAAGGTTACTGCGGAATGGGTTCTGAGACAACAGGCAACTGCTATTATGATCATCTTCCTGTATGGGCATCCGGCAATCTCTATTTCAATGGAGCACGTGCATGGGAAAAAGAAACAGATGCAGTCACAGATACAGAACACACTGTAGATATCTCTGTTGAAGAGAAAGAAGATGGCTGGTATCTGAAGACCAACCTGTATGATATCATCAAAGAAGAAAACGACGGTATCATCTCAACTGAAACACTTGGTATGGCATTCGAACCGGAGCAGAAATACGAAAATCCTGACGGAAGCCCGATTATCTTTAATCAGGATTTCTTTGGAAATCACAGAGATGTCAAAACTGTCGCAGGACCATTTACGGATAAAAAAGCATCTGAGCAGAAGCTCTTTTAACCTGATATCCATATAGTCAATAGCTTTACCATATATAAACCATACATAAAAACAGCTATGAAGAGTACAGATATTTTTATCTGCTGCTCTTGCATAGCTGTTTTCTTATTTTGTCATACTTTTATTATAACAGTCCTAATAAATAATGCATTTAAGACAGTTCAGCAGAGTGCGAAAAACAAGGAAGATATCTGCAGACACGCTCTAACGCACGGCAAAGATATATGACGCAGAATTTCACACTCTGATGGGCTGGATTATGATGCATTATTTACTCGGACTGCTATAGATGCAAGCATTTTTGTAGACTTTCGGATGCACCACAGGCATGTCGGAAAAATATAGCAGGTTGCTGTGATCCAGGCAGTCTGGTCTGCGAAGCAGATGGCTGTGAAGCCAAAAGTTCCTACAAATCCAAGACAGACAACTGTTCTGGCGATCATTTCTGTTACGCCGGAGAAAACGGCTCTGCCTGAATATCCAAGTCCTTGAGTTACCATACGGGCGACATTGAGAATACCAAGACTCCAGTAGAAAAATCCCATACATCTGAGGTATTTGGCAGAAGCATCCAGAACTGCCACCGCACTCTTTCCAACAAACAGCATAGAAAGTGTACGCCCTGCAAAAATCAGTAAAATTCCTGCTGCAATACCATATCCTACTCCCACTGTAATACCACAGCGCAATCCTTTCTTAATCCTGTCAGACTGTCCTGCTCCAAGATTTTGGCTGCAGAATACAGAAGCAGAGGTTGCGATAGCATCAAATGGACACATGGTAAACTGCTTGATCTTCATTGCTGCAGTAAAAGCTGATACATATGTACTTCCAAGCCCGTTGTTCGCAGACTGCATAACCATACTTCCGATAGCTGTGATGGAGAACTGAAGTCCCGTAGGCATTCCCATTGCCAGAAGTTCCTTTACTGCATTCCCTTTTATTGTCCTGTTTTCTTTCTTGAGCCACAGAAGTTTCATTTTGCGGATAATAAAAATAAGGCACAAGATTCCACTGATCGCCTGTGCGGAAATGGTTGCAATGGCAGCTCCGGCACATCCAAGTTTCAGCACTACGATACAGAATAAATCCAGAAAAATGTTCAGAACAGCAGATAACGCCAGAAATATAAACGGTGTCCTGCTGTCTCCCACTGACCTCAAAATACTGGACAGATAGTTATATAAAATCGTAAAGGGAATCCCCAGGAAAATGATTAACAGATAACTATATGCATTGCCATAAATGTCCTCTGGTACAGATAAAATATGCAGAATCTGAGGACATAAAACACTGCATAATGCTGTCAGGATCACTGCGATTCCTGCACATAATACAGTTCCATTAAAGATATAATCCCGCATTTTTTCTATTTTCTCTGCACCGAAATATTTAGCTACAGGAACACCAAAGCCTGTACAGCTTCCCATGCAGAATCCCAGTACCAGAAACTGAATACTGCTGCTGGCTCCTACACTTGCCAGTGCTTTTGCGCCAAGAATCTGGCCTACGATCGCAGCATCAATAATATTATAAGTCTGTTGCAGCAAGTTTCCTAATAATAAAGGAAGCGCAAACTGCAGCATCAGTTTCAGCGGATTCCCTTTTATCATAGATGTGGTCATTTCTCTTTACTCCCATTCTCTATATTTCTATAACAATTCCAGCTGATAAAATTATCTGCTTTGCTATTGATTTGATTGAATCTCCATTGAAATACAAATATCAATTTCAACAGAATTCCTTCATTATCATAACATTCCTATTTTTAGTTTCAATAAGAAATTTTGACATATTTTATCTTAAAGCCAAGTGTTTTCATACGTCAGGCGAATATTCGCAATTACATCAGGAGACTACTTGATTCTCCGCCTGCGACGGGTCGCTTCAGCGACATAATTCTTCTAACATAAAAAAGCCCTACAAAACGCCATCCAGGCGCATTGTAGGGCTTTATATATTGACTTAGCCTTTAATACCGGAAGATGCAATACCTTCTACATAATATTTCTGCATGAAGATGAACATGATGATCATCGGGATTGCAGAGATTACCAGTGCTGCCATGATTGCACTATAATGTACAGGCTGTGTTCCGAAGAAGGACTGAACTGCGAGCTGGATCGTACGCTTGTCTTCACCGGTCATAACCAGGAATGGCCACATAAAGTCATTCCAGTGAGCGACGAAATCAAGGATAAATACAGTTGCATATACAGTCTTGGAAATCGGCATAACAATCTTGAAGAAAGTTCCTGCCGGACGACATCCATCAATTGCAGCCGCCTCGATCAGATCATCTGGAATATCACAGAAAAACTGACGGAACATATAGATGGAGAAACATTTTGCTACAAAAGGAATTACCAGTGCTGCAAGTGTATTTACCCAGCCAAGCTGTGACATTTCAATATATAACGGAAGCATGATTGCTTCCATCGGAAGTACCATCAGGGCTACTACCAGATTCATGATCGCGCCTTTTCCTTTGAACTCAAATTTTGCAAGCGCATAACCACACATGGAGTTTACAAGCAGATCAAGAACCAGGATGAGTGCAATGTAAAGCAAGGTGTTCTTAAATACCTGAGGAAGATTCATTCTGGTAAATACTTCTACATAGTTATTAAAAGAAGCCGATACCGGAAAGAATGTTTTCAGGGAGTTCATATTTGCAAAAATCTGAGATTCCGGTTTCAGAGACGCGGAAATCATCCAGATCAGAGGAGAAACAAAGATAATACCTATGACAATATTTCCAAAATAAAACATAAATTTGGAAAAAGCCGCAGAAAATTTCATTGATGATTTTTTCATTTTCCTGTCCTCCTTAATCAGTTGCAGTAGTTACTTTCTTCATTAACAGTGACATTGCCACAACAATAACGAAGAATACAGTTGCGATTGAGCAGGCATAACCAAAGTTACCTTTCTGGAAGCCCTGTGTATAAATGTAATATACCAGAGTTTTGGTGGAGTTCTTTGGTCCGCCTGTGTCATGATATATGGCTGTGTGAACAGCTTCATTGCCTGGATCATAGTGATCATAATAACATATTTTATAGTTCCTTTCAGTCCCGGAAGTGTGATAAACAGGAACTGATTCCATTTGTTTGCACCATCTAACAGATGCTGCCTCATACTGATCTTTCGGAATTCCCTGAAGACCTGCCAGGAAAATCATCATCTGATAACCTGCGCCCTGCCATGCAGACATAAAGATAATGGAGTTCATGGCTGTATGCTCATTGCTCAGGAAATTAATAGGATCCATTCCCAGTGATACCAGCAGAGAATTAATAAGACCAGTGTTTGGATTTGCATTGTAAAGTACTGACCACAGAACAGAGATAACAACCATAGAAGTTAACTGTGGACTAAAAATACATTGTTCTTGAACACTGCAACTCCGCGGAATTTTTTTGAAACCAGAAGCGCCAGTCCAAGTGCCAGTATACACTGTACAGGTACAACAACTACTGTGAAATATACAGTATTTTCAGAGCCATCCAGAAGTTTTTATCCTGGAACAGTTTCTGATAGTTTTCAATACCAATCATCTTTATGGCATCCGGTCTCATAATCTGATATTTAAATCCGGAATAGTAAACGGTATAGATCATCGGTACAACCAGAAATGCGATCAGAAGGATAACTGCCGGAGCAGTAAATGCATATGCAGTGATTCTCTCGTCACGTTTTCTGCCTGTCAGCTTCGTCTTAGCCATAATCCTTTCCCCCTTTTAACAAACTTAAAACGCCGCACCGCAGAAGCGATGCGGCCAGGTTTCTATCCTGATTATTCAGCGTTAGTTATGTTTCGTAATCTTCTGTGTAATGTTTCG
>ENA-OQAN01000225-OQAN01000225.1-human-gut-metagenome-genome-assembly--contig:-NODE-225-length-31578-cov-2.479985_pt1 | contig 31578 bp, 47 predicted proteins | sample MGYA00242735_ERZ504527 | MGnify/ENA primary metagenome ERZ504527 (study PRJEB26092, sample SAMD00036230) | human gut metagenome | host: Homo sapiens | study: EMG produced TPA metagenomics assembly of... | reverse complement strand
CCTCCACGCCGGCCACCTCCACCCAGTACCCTTTCAGGTTCCCGCCGCTGAACGTGGCGCAGCGCATCAGGTCATGGGCCTGGAAACTGTTGTCCTGCTCGAAAGTGATCCTCCAGTAACCGTCCTCAAGTACGGCGGTCTTTATTTTCCCGTTGGCGGCGCTGACGCACAGCTGGCCGCCAACGCTGCGTACCTTCTCGATAAGCAGCTCCAATACTACCATGACCTGGCGTACCGTCAGCTTGTCGATGGTAAGATGGGACAAAGCGTCCTCCATCCACAGCCGCCACCCCTCACCGAAAAGACCGTCCACGAATTTCGGGCTGCGAAGGAACTCACGCACGACAAGGGTCAGCAACTCGGCATTGCCCTTGTCATCAATACCCGCATTATCCTCCTGTCCGAAAGAGGCTCCCGCTTCGAAGGTGATCTTCCCCTTTGCACGGTCATTCTTTTTTTTGCTGATGTGTTCCGCCTGACTTCTCCGCGCGGAAAAAAGATTGTTGTCCGTAGGCAGTGTCTTGTCCCAGCTACGGATAATGTCAGGAAGCGCGGCACCCTCCGCCTTTGACTTCGTATAGTTTTTCAGTTCCCCGATACTGTCATTCACCCGTTCAAACGCACCACTATGCAGGGCATCGCTGATCTCGATGTCCATCTCCCCGGGTTGGTTCACCTTCCGGGTAATTTTCGTGATGCGGCTGCTGCGATAACCGGTTTCGGGGAAATACTCCTCGCTTTCAAGTCTCACACGGCGGCCTACGGACAGGGAAACACCGTTCTCCTCAATCCACACATGGTCGGTCGGGGCCTTGTAAACGGCAAGATCCTGCCAGCATTCGGTATTGAACTGTTCCACCGCCGTAAGAAACTCCTCCTCGGCAAGCGGGTAATATTCGTCCGGCATACGGATATTCCAGAGAATATAACGGTCACCGGATTTCGGAATAAGTTTGCCGCCGGGGAGTTGCGTGTCATCATCATAGGGCCATATCGTAATAATCTCGAACTCACGGGTGGCACTGTTGAAATTCACCTCGAAATAGTGGTCCTCACCCTGCCCCAGTCCGGAAAGGTCACCGTCCTGGAACGATACACGTTTGGTCTCGTCGGGCAGCTCGTAATCGTTCGGATCGAAATTCAGGCTGTCGTCCCTGAAATAATAGACCGTGAAAGGGTTGCCGTCGTCATCTTTCACATCTTCGCTGCGCACACTGCTGACAGCCCCGATCCTGCGGGGATAAATGCCGCTGAAGGCGTCTTGCTCGTAACGGTCATAGATGCCGTACTCCTCCGTATGTATCTCGACATATTGCCTGCCCCCCGGAAGCATCAGGCGGCTATGCCCGTATTTTGACGGATCTATGTTCCGCGTGCTGCCTACCGGGAACAACCGGGTATAAAAATTGTCGGTACCCGTCGTGTCGCGTTCGATTCCGGTCAGTCCCTTCCCGTAGCCCAGCGTTATTTCCTCGCCATGCTCACACCGGCACACGTTCACGGTCTGGCCTTCCACCCACCATTCAGCCTGCCCGCCGACCGCTTCGGCTATCTCTTTCAGGGCTTCGTTGCAGTACTTCCCCTCGTAATCGATGACGATAAGGTCCGTACCGTCCACCCGCCCCACTTTCCAGTCGGTGGTGTGGTTCATTCCGTCATTGATACACTTCACGATCATGGCCACGTGTTCACGCGGAGTCGCTGTCAGCGTGAACACAGGCTCGGTGTTCCCGTCGGTGGTCTCCAGCACAAGAAAACGTCTCACCAGGCTCTCGATACCGTAAAACTTCAAATCATATACCCACTCCTGGCCGCTCTTCTGCTTCGGGATGTACCGTTCGGTCAGCCAGTAGCGCTCACCCTCAAAGTCCACCCGGTCATTCACGTCCAGGGCGATATATTCGTAATGCGTGAAAGAGAGTGTCAGGACATTGTCACCCTGCACCTCCTTCACCTGGGTGGAGCTGTCGCCCGCCTCGATATCGGTCCGTCTGTTGCCGTTGCTGTCATAGATGGTCAGCATGTCTGTATCTTGTTTAAACGTCGTTTGAATAGGGTTTGAATCACATTTATATGACCGGGACAGGTTCCCGGAACTTCACCTTGAACTTGCCGGCGTGCACGCCTTCCTTCCAGAGATAGGTCAGAGGCTGGAACTTGCTGCAATCCGTATATTTCACACGGAGAGTCAGGGCAAGTTGGGGAAAGGAAATCTCAAGCCACCCGTCACGGCCTTTCTTCAGGAAATTGATGAACTCGAAATACTTCTTCAGCCAGCCGGCCTGCGTTTTGCCAAACAGGGCGAAATGAAGCGTCACGTCACGGGCCTCGTTCCTGGGCGTCAGCACGGAGGAATATTTCTCCCCGTCCTCCTCCCGGATATTCACAGCCGTGTCCGTTTTCGTCTTGCTCGGGGTCAGGATGGCGGTCAGGTTATCCATCCCGCCGCGCTTGTCCTCAACGAGGAACACCCCGTATGTACTCCAGATGTCGGTACCGTTGACAAGTACCAGACCGCCTAATATCTTTTCCATATCATTTGCATTTTACTCCGTCACGATTGATTTTACGAATCTCTTCCTCTATTTTGCCAAGGTGCGACGCGCTCGTGCCGGTGTTCTCCTCGATACGGGCAAGATGCCCCTCGGCGGTGTTCATCTTGTCGATGACGCTCTCCATCTTCTCATCGATGCTCGACCAGTGTTGCAACCCGCTGGTGAACATGCCGTCCAGTTTTGTACCCTGGTCCTGTGTCATGGCTGAAAAACCGCCGGTTTTGGCGCTCTGGCTCGTACCGCCCGAGTTATCGTACCCGGTGGCCGCGGCAAGATTGTCACGAAGAGCGATGGCTTCCTCGACATACTTCATGTACTCGTCCTGGAGGGCCTTACGCTCGCTTCTGTAAGGTCATTGTCTTCCATCGCCTTGCCGAATTTCTCCCACCAGCCTTTCAGCTTGTCGGAATACAGCTCACCGATCTTGTTTGACAGCATCGCACGCATGAAATACTCGGATATGTCCTCCGCCGCGGCTGCGGCATCATACTTCATATCCATCAGGTTATCCACGAAACTGCTGTACATGCTGTCGAAGGAAATACCGGTGAGACCTTCATACAGCTGGTCGGTAAGTTCCTCCAGCTTGCCCGCCTGGTCGATATAGTCATCCAGCTTCTCGGTCAGACGACCTCCATATCCGCCCTTGCCGGTATCCTGGATCTGCGTCCACATGTCCACGTTACTGCGCAACTTCTTCATCTCCTCCGGACTTAGGTTCCAGATGTCACCGTTCCAGCTACGCCCGATCTGACCGCTCAAACGGTCAATCTGTTCCTGTGAGAAACCGCCCCAGTAATAATTCCAGCTGTGATGCGAACCGTGATAGCCGGCCTGCGACATGGCCATGTCAGATAGTTCGAGTTCGTCTCCTGCTGGAGCCTGTAGGCATCCCGGTAGGCGGCCACGGACTTTGTACCCTTGCTCGCCTTGATCTCCTCCGTCAGGTCCTCGATAGCCGTCTGCAAGGTCTCGTTGCGCTCGGTCAGCCGGTCGATGGTTTCCTGGACCTCTTTGGCATTGCTTGAAGTCGTCCAGGAGGAAAATCCGCCCCAGGTCAATGCGTCGAATATCTTGCCCACACCGGAAAGCAGCGATTTTCCGATAGTCACAAAAAGATCACCGGAAAGCACATCGTCAAGAATACCGCTCACGGCATTGAACACCGCGTCGAGCAGGCCACCGATGACCACACTCAAACCATCTTTGAAAAGGTCTATAATACTTACAATCCAGCCGACAACAGGCACATCCTCAAGTGTTTCGGAAACCTTTCCGAAAGCCTCGCCCAGTTTGCCGTCCACTTCCTTGGCACCTTTGCCGAGTGTGATCAGGCCATTATACGCCCCGCTGATACTGCCGGAGGCAATCTGCTGCAATCCGTCCCTCACATTCTCCATACTGGTCTTCAGACCGGAGGCAGTATTCGAGAGGGACTGCCGGGCACTGTCAGCCGTTTCCTGCAAGGCGTTTATATTCTCACTCGCGGCATCGGCATTAGCCTGCGCCGTTTCCAGGGCTTGCCGGGCGGACTCCTTCTCCTGTTCGGTTCCGGACTGTTGCGCCTCAATGTATGATTTCTGGGCGGCAATGAGTGCCGTATAGGTGTCCGCATACACCGCCTGTGCCTCCTTCAGGTCTGAAAGGGCTTTCTGGTAGGCAGTAACCTCGCACCCAGTTTCTTGAAACTGACCTTGCCGGAACCGCCCAAAGCCCTCTCCATCTGCTGGACGGCAGAGACAAGCGCGTCCTGGCTGGCATGGTCGGCATTTCGGAACTCGTCAGTGAGCATGTATTTTCTGGCATCCGCCAATACAGGCTTTATCATATCGGAAAACATCCCGCCGAATTCACCGAAGACAGTACCCCAGTCAATACGGGCTTTCAGTTCCTGCACTTCGATGCCGGCAAGTTTGCTGTCACGTTCAACACCGAGAGAGAGCTTCTCGCTGCCGGACGTCGTCTTTTGTATCTTTTCCGCATATTCGGTCGCGATGGCGAGTTTCTGCTGCTGGAAGGTGCCGTAGGCCTGCAAATATTCCTGCATCACTCCGAACTCTTCCCGATAGCTTCCGCTATTTTCTTCTGTCGGCCGGACTCGTTCAGCTCACGGGCCTTGTCTATTTCGGACTGCTGATCTTCCGACAGCGAACCGGACTGCCCCGCTTTCGCGTTGTCACGTTTCCAACCGGCTTCCTGCCTGGCTATTTCATCCTTGCGTGCCTGGTATTCATTGTCTATCTGGCGCAGCTTCTTCTCCAGCCCCTCGGTCATCATCTCAATCTCCGCCTCGTCATTCTTCCTTTGCAGCCCGGCGAGTTCCTGGCCCAGCTTTTCAGAAACCTGTTTGCGGCGTTGGGCTTCTTTCTCCGCCTTGTCCGCCTTCTTCCGTTCGGCCTCGGAATCCTTATCCTCACCGGGCTTGACCTTGTCGTACTCCTTTTTGGCGGTATCGACGGCATCCTTCAGTTCTTTCGCCTTCTTCTCAAACTCCTCACGGGAAAGGCTGTTGGACGTTTCCTGAAGAAAGGCGTTATAAGCCTTGAGCGCATCCTGGTATTTCTCTTTTGCCGCAGCCACCCAGTCAGTGCTTGAATCCGTGGGCAGGTTACGCCGGTTTTGTTCCGAAACCAGTTTGTTCAGCTGATACTTCAGTTCGTCACGGGAATAAGTTCCGGTAAGATTTTCGTCACCCTGCGTAATCTTTCCGTATTCCTTCTCCTGGACAGACATCCGGGCAAGCAGGGTTCTACGCTGCTTTATCTGCTGTGCAAGGGTCTCGTTACTCACACCGGTCAGGTTTTCGAAATAGGCATTTACCTCGTCCTTGCGGATTTGTCCGTTCAGGCTCTTGCGTTTTCCGTACAGATTCTGAAGCTCTGCCTCCTCATCCCTTGAACGTGCGGATTTCCGGACATATCGGGCTCTTTGCCGCCCGTAGCTGTCCTGGTAATATTCGGTTGCCAACCGGGTCTTGCCTTCAAGTTCTTTTATCCTGTCATCCACACGTTTCAATTCATTGGCGGGATTGGATATGGACTCACCGGCTTCCAATCGGGCTATCTCTTCCTTGATTTTCTTGATATTCTTCAGTTTCTCATACTCGGTGTCGTATTTGGAGAATATATCCGGATATTTCTGTTCCAGCTTGTTTAGCGCCTCACGCCGGGCATCCGTGGACACGGCTTCATCCCCGGCAATGGAACACAGTTCCTCTATTTTGCGCCTGTGCTCTTCCTCGGCCTCTATGGTTTTCTGCTTCTGCTGCTGATACCTTTCCTCGGATTCCTGCAAACGTTCGGTTTCCGTCTTCATGGAGATCAGTGCCACGGCAACACCGGCAAGCAGGGTCGCAACCAGCACATAGGGATTGGAAAGCATGGTCCGGTTGAGCATTTTCTGCGCTTTCTCAACCAGCAGGAGCCAGTTGTAATGCAACGCCTCCGCAGCCACCGCCCAGCCTTTCACGGCCGTGACTGTCATGACGGCGGTCCGGTACACACCATACGTACCGACAAGCCCGAGCAGGATACGGCCGAAACGTTCGTAATGCTCCACCATGTAGGAAACACCGGAAAGCGTGGTGTTGATGACACCTTCCGACTGTTGCCCGATTTCATTGAACATCATTGAAACGGCATCCTCTATATTGGAGATCTGTCCGGTTATCGTTTTGGATTGTGCCTCCATCAGACCACTGAATTTTCCGCCCTCGTCCGTCAGGCTCTCTATGACCTTCTGCACTTCGGGAAAACCGACCTTGCCTTCCTCCACAAGCTCCTTCACCTTGCTTTCAGCCACGCCGAACTGCTTGGCCAGTTCGGCGATCATAGGGATGCCCCGGCCGGTGAACTGGTTCAGGTCCTGTGTATAAAGCCGTCCCTGGGACATGGTGGTGCCGTAAAGATAGACCAGATCGTTCAAAGGGATGGAAAGTCCGGCAGCGATGTCACCCAAGCGGATCAGCGTCTCGTTCACTTTCTCCGCTCCAAACCCGTAGGCAAGAAGCTGCTTGGCACCCTGCGCGACATCCTCCAGGCCGAAAGGAGTGGTCGCGGCCGTATGTACCAACTGCTGCATCAGGGTGTCGGCCTTCTCCGCACTGCCGAGCATGGTCTGAAACGACACCTCCAGCTGCTGGAACTCGCCGCGTACCTTGGTGATGTTCGACACCAGCTCCTTGATAGTAAAGGCGGCCGCCAGCTTGCCGACGGTGTTGTTCAACAGGGAACCGCTCCTGTCAAGTTCCCGGATCTGTCTGTTGGCGGACGATGCCTGCTGGGACATCCGCTCGATCTTGCCCACGGCCTTGTCAAGACGGGCGCTCAAATGGTCCACCATAAGGAATTCTATTTGTACCGGTTTCATCTATTTTAGCTTGCTTTGAAAAAATCCTACTATTCCATCCGCTTCATCCTCGGCGCTCCGCTCATCCGCAGGACCGGAAGATCCGGACTTGTCACGGACATACCGGGGAGCGTCACTAAGCATCATGATCAGGGTCTGGTAATTCACCTTGTTCAGTATATAGTCCACGCTCCAGCCGGTGGCACTGGCAATCTGCCACACAAAACCGAAAGGGCTATGGGAGCCTTCATAACGGCTCTTTAACTCCCCTTCTTTCTTTGGCTCAGTCTCAAGCTCATCGGATTCGTCCGCTCGGCTGATCTGATAATAGGTATAAAAGGTCGGTACCCATCAGGCTGACAAAACGCTTGATCGCACCCACCAGATAACGCTGTTCCATGAAGTTCCTTATGAGCCATGCCACCGGGCGCAAAAGCACGCGGCGGCTGAAAGGGCCACGACAAAGGGTATAGGCCACCATACGGCTCACCGCCTTGCCGTGAGAGGCCAGAAACTGCATTTCCTCCTCCTTGCTGAACCCCCACATCTCCTCACTGGTGATCCCCATCGACAAATATGTCCGGGCAAAAAGAATCTGACCGGACATATAAGGCCGCCTCATGGTCACGCGCAGCTCCAGCGGGGATTTCCTGAAAGGGATATGAAACGCTTTCAGCGGGACGCTCACACCGATATCCAGCAGCGCGTCCGCACCCTCACGCTGGATCTGCTTGATGACAGCTTCGTCCATACGCTACTCCTCGGCCAGGTTAGTGGAAGCAGCAGCGGCAGATTCAGCAGGAGGCAGTTTATACTGTTTCCACTCTTCCGGGATAGAATCCGTATTGAATACGCCATGGGGCTGGGAGCCGTCTTCCGGCATGGCCACTTCCAGCGTGCATTCGATTTTCGCCGTTTCTGTCAGGGTCAGCTTGCCGCCGAGATTGGAAAGTAGCGTGCCATTGGGAATCAGGATGCTCTGCCCCGAAACAAGGGCTATTTCCCACGGACCGGTCAGCAACACGGCTGCCGTCGGGGCCGTCCAACCAATCGGGGTTTTCTTTTCCGAGTCCTCTTCCTTGTAGTGCATGGTACCACCCAGCAAGCTATGCAGGTTTTCGTAGTTCAGCTGGATAACGTTGAACGTGGGGGCGATGCTGCCATTCGACTGGGGAATGATAAGCACCGGGGTTCCCGGCACCTGCTCCGCCTCGATTTTGGCGGATTCGGGTTTCTGCCCGCCCATGTCAAACGAATTCTTCTCTATGTAACCCACCACAAAGTCCTTGTATTTCACGGCACCGACGCCGTACATGAAATTCTTATTCATTGTTTCTTGATTTTGAAAGTTAATACTATGCCGGCAACACATCCGGTTATAAAAGCGGCCAGCGCTATTTTAACGGGACTAAAGCGACGTTCAAATTCCGTTTCAACTGTGAATGAGTCTCATGTGTCTCATTACGGATACGGGTCAGTTCCTCCTCATAACACAGTACCAGCCGCTGGAGGCTGTCGCAGGATGCCTCCGCTATGATATTGCCGGCCGCATCGCTCTTCACCGTCAGGCCCGCCTGCCCGTTCCTGGAATGGTAGGACGAACCGGAGGGAAGTTTACGGAGGCTGTCCGGAGGGATCGTCAGGCTCACCGCCGATTTCGGAATCCCCGCCATCAACAACCCCCGCCTCACGTTTGACACGTTGTCGGCGCTTGACGACAGGCTGCTGTTCCGGTTCACCTCCGTCCTGCTCTTTCGAGTACTCGCGCATCCCGTAAAGAACAGGACAATCATCATGATGCCTGCAACTGTTGGCAGTATCAATGGCTTTCCGGAGGCGTGCCATTTCACGCCGGGTCGCCTGCAAAGCTTTCCTGTTTTCATTCAGTTCCTCTTTTAAGGGTTCTACAATATTCTCGATCAGGATACGGGTGGCATGTTCGGTATTGTCAATCCGTACCGTCTCGGCTTCGGCGGTAGCTTCTCCGCTTTCGCCCTCGCTTCCCTGACCGTTGATTTCAGGGTGATGATGGCTATTATCGTGGCTACCAGACCACCGCCCAGCACCAGATTCATGACAGCACTGAAGTCCATACGCACACTGGTCTTTCAGGTCAAAGCCTATTTACCGGCATCCTTACCCGCAAACAGTCCGATGAGCCACTGGACAAATCCCGTATCGGCAACACCATTGGACACAAGGGACGCACCGAACCCGTAACACAACGCGATATACCACGTGGCATCAGCGACAAAGCCCGCATCCAGCCACCATAAAAGCATGGCGGCCACAATGCCCACACACCAGCTGACAATCTGTGTCGCCAAGCCCTGCATTTTTGGAAACAGAGCCTTGATCCCTTCCGTGAGCAACACCACGCCACCGACAAAACCGGCAAAGGTGGTGATCATCGCGCTATAATCGACTTCCGGTACTGTACCGGTCTGGGCAAAAGTTGCTGACACGAATCCGAGTATCAGCACAAAGAATAAAAGAAATCTTTTCATGTTGTTGTTGATTTATTGAGTTATACCTATTTGTTTAAGCCATCTCTGTACATCAAAACTGGGGCAGGCTTTGGCCGCCAGTTCATTGTGACCGACGATTCTCACATCGGGAAAACGACGATGGAAATCCTTCACGTACTTCTCAAGCGCCTTTTTCTGCCAGGAGGTACGGGTGTCCGCAGGCGTTTTACCATCCTTTGCACACCCGCCGGCATAGACGATATGGCGGCTCACGGAATTGTAACCGGCCACGCCGTTGGTCACTTCCCACGGGTCCACATTCGCGTCCTCGTTATTGTTCACCAGGCGTTCCACTCCGCCGTTCAGATGGAACAGGTCGGTATATCCGACCTGCTTCCAGCCGCGGCCGCCCTTTGAGACGGGGTTCGTATGCCAGGCGCGAATCTCCGCACCGCTTACCTCACGCCCTTCAGGAGTGGCCGTGCAATGGATGACAAGATACTTCAGCTTTCCCATCACTCACCGCCTTCCTCTTCATCAACGGCCGCCTGGGACAGTGCTATCTCCACCTTCTTCTCCGGATCGGCGTCCAGGCCCAGTACAAGTGTGCCGGATACCGCCTTGCCGCTACTGTTCACACCGGCGGTGACCGTCAGAGAGCCATCGGTACCGACTGCCGTGAAACCGGCAGGAATGGAAACCACGCTGTAATCACCGGAGGCAGTGACCTTCACCTCCTTGCTCTCACCGGCGGCCTTGAAAGAAAGAGCGGCCGGATCGGCAGAAATGCTGCGTTCCACTACCTTGAACACCGGAGTCTCACGGGTGTCAAGCACCACGAACTCCTCGCCGAAGGCGATTTCCGTGTCGGCCTTCATAAGCAGCTTGAAGAAGTACAGCTCGCTGGAGTTCATCCACTTGTCAATCTGGATCACCTCCTCATCGTCCTGGAGGTTCACACCGGCAAAAAAGGTTGCCGTCAGCGCTCATCGAGCAGAGCGTGGCTACGATAAGGCCATCAGGCCAGGAATTCAGCGTCTCGATGGTGATACCCTTGTAACGCTTCTTGTTGATGTCCGTCTCGCTCGTGTTCTTGTACTCGCGTTCGGTCAGCTCGTCATCGTACTTGTCGAAGTCGTCAATACTCATCAGGATACGCAGGTTCGGATTCTCACGCAGGCTTTTGGAATAGCCTTGCGGACAGCCTTCAACTTGCCGATCATGGAAGTATCGGAAGGAGCCGGAACCACGATCACATCCGGATCTTTAGCCGCCTGGGTCAGGATACCGTTGAAAAGGTGGTCGTCGTCCGAACCGAACTCGCCGTTCAGGTAATGCCAGCCCAGCTCGAACTTCACACTCTTGCTAAGTTCATCCAGAAGCGTGTTCTGCGCTTCGGGGGGAAGTTCGGCAAACACGAGGTTGCCCTTCGGCTGCCACTTGCGCCAAACATGCTCGAAGGCACGGGGATTGAAAGTCGTGAACGCCATGAAGTCCTCCGGATCCAGTGATTTCTCCGAGTAATTGAAATTGCCTTTCGAGTCTTCCAAAGTCGGGTTCTCCTTACGCTTCTGGAGCATCTTGCCCGTCTTGATACGCGGCAGGCTGATTTTTTTCTCCACACCGGGGATCACCATGATCAGACCTTTTTCTACAAGGTCATTCCCGGTGGTGGCCAGGACCAGTATTTTCTCCAGTACCTCGCCGTTGTAATTCGTGTTTCTTACTACTATTGCCATGGCAATGTTTTTATTTATGGTTCAACTTGTCCTTAATCTCGCTCATGCGCTTGTTCCAGGGGCTTTCACCCGTCGGATTCACACGAAGGTCGGTCATGACACTACGTTTGGGGGAAAGCTTCTCCAATGCCTTTTCCCCGTTCTCCCGGTCTTTTGCCAGAAGGTTCTCATAGATGGGGCGGGTGGCGGCATCGATACGGCCGTCCTGTTCCGCATCATCAAGCAGTTTCTTACGCGCGGCAGCGTCATCCGCATCCGCCTTGTCCTGGAACACCTTCAGTTCGCCCTTCAGGCGGGTGACCTCGGCATCAAGGGCCGGGACTTGCCAGCCTCCGTTTCCAGCAGTCCGATTTCACGCAGGAAATCGTCATCCGTCGCACAGTTCTTGAACCGCGGACGTCTCTTGAGTTCGTCTAAATTCATGCTATTCTCGTTTTGTGGCTTGTGCAGCCGGTTATTGAATATTTGAAATACTTGTTCGGGGGTACTGTCTCCGGTACCGGGTCAGCGTCATAAATACCGTCGATAAGCCCCAGCGCCAGCGCCTCGTCGGCACGCAGCCAGTGATCCTTGCCGTCAAAATACATCGCGCGGATTTCCTCCTTGTCCTTGCCCATACGGGTGGCATACATCTCGCAAAGGGTATCCTCAAGCGCCTCGATCTCACGGATGCAGTCCTTCATCTCATCCTTGTTGCCGTAACAGCCGCCCTGGACACTGTGAAGCATCAGACGGGCATAACGGCTCATCTGCACGGGCTTGCCGCAAAGGGCGATGACGGAGGCCATGCTGGCGGCGATGCCGTCCACGTAGATGGTAATGTCGGCCTTGCTGTTCTTCAAGGCATTGAAAATGGCGATGCCCGAATAAACCTCGCCGCCGTTGCTGTTGATACGCACGTCCACCTTCCCGGTCAGGGCTTCCGCTTCCAGAAGTTCACGGGCAATATCACCGCTGCGCACGTTATCATCGTACTCACCGATGTCACCGTAAAGAAGGATGCAACAGGCATCGGTTCCGGGTATCATATTGAAAAATCTACTCATGTCACTATCGTTTTGGCAGGTCCTTCCCTGCAAAGTTTACGGTGCGAAATTAGGGGGATTAAAAGCCTTTTTCAAACCGCGTTTTCATCATGGAGACTTTAAAGGATTGCCATGACGCTTTAAAATGTCATCATGCGGAGCGCGTTTTTTTTCGCTCCTTTTCCTTATCAATTTTGCACGTAAAAAAGGAGGTAATATGGCCGAACTTACAAACGAGCAGAAAAAGGCATGGGCGAAAACGCTCTACACCCGCGAAACGCTCACGCAGGCGGAAATAGCCGAGCGTGTGGGGGTTTCACGGGGTGACTGTGAACAACTGGATAGGCAAAGGAAACTGGGAGCAGCTGAAGGCTCCATAACCATCACACGGAGGAGCAGCTGAAGAACCTGTACCGGCAGCTGGCGGAACTCAACAACGCCATCATGGGAAAGCCGGAAGGGGAACGGTTCCCGAACGCCGCGGAAGCGGACACCATTTCCAAACTGTCGAACGCCATCAAGAAACTGGAAACAGAAGTGGGGCTGGCGGACATCATCTCCGTGTTCTCCGACCTGCTCAAATGGGTGCGGACCTACGATTCCACGCAGGCGAAGGAGATCACCCCGCTTCTGGACGCGTTTGTCAAATCAAAATTATCCTGACATGGCAAAGAAAAAGACTCACACCCCAGGACAGGATCGCACTGGACAACTGGAACGAGCTGGTGGCATCCGTGCGCGAACATTCGGACATCAACCCCACGGACACGGAAACGGAAATCAGGCAGAGGCGGGAAAGACTGGAGAAGAACGACGAGGAGTGGTTCAAATACTACTTCGCCATGTATTGCACCTGCGAGTCCGCCGCCTTCCACAAAAAAGCCACCGGGCGGCTGATGAGGAACAACCGCTGGTACGAGGTAAGGGCCTGGTCACGCGAGCTGGCGAAATCCGCACGCTCCATGATGGAGATATCCAAACTGGCACTGACAAAAAAGATACGCAACGTGCTGCTGATCTCCAACTCGGCAGACAATGCGGAAAGGCTACTGCTGCCGTTCATGGCGAACTTCGAGGAGAACCAGCGGATCATACAGGACTACGGACAGCAGAAAAAACCGGGAGCGTGGGAAACCGGGGAGTTCACCTGCATGTCCGGATGCTCCTTCCGCGCCATCGGAGCCGGGCAGTCACCGCGCGGTACGCGTAACAAGAACTTCCGGCCGGACTTCATTCTGGTGGACGATATAGACACCGACGAGGAGTGCCGGAATCCGGAACGGATCAAAACCAAATGGAAATGGCTGGAGGAGGCGCTGATACCGACCATGTCCGTATCGGGAAACTACCGCATCCTGTTCAACGGGAACATCATCGCGCCGGACTGCTGCATCAAAAGGGCCATCGAAAAGGCAACCGAACTGAAGGCGAAAAGGAATCGGGCACGTGGATATCATCAACATCCGGGGAAAGGACGGGCTGTCCGTATGGCCCGAAAAGAACTCCGAGGAGGATATAGACCTCTTCCTCTCACTGGTCAGCGCGGCGGCGGCACAGAAAGAGTTCTTCAACAACCCGGTGGTGGACGGCGGCGTGTTCGCGGAAATCACCTACGGGAAAGTGCCGGCACTTTCCAAGTTCAAGTTCCTGGTGATATACGGGGACCCCGCACCGGGAGAGAACAAGACGAAAAAAAGTTCCACCAAAACGGTGTGCCTGCTCGGGAAACTCGCGGGAAGGCTTTATCTGATAAAAACGTTCCTGGACAGGGGGCTGAACGCGGAATTTGTAGAGTGGTACATCAAGCTGCTGGAGTTCGTGGGCGGGAAAACCACCGTATACTGTTACATGGAGAACAACAAATTACAGGATCCTTTTTTCCAGCAGGTATTCCAGCCCATCGTGCGGCGGATACGCAGGGAAAGGAAAATATCACTGTACATCACCGGGGACGAGGAGAAGAAGACCGACAAGGCCACACGTATCGAGGCGAACCTGGAACCGCTCAACCGGGAGGGGAACCTGGTACTCAACGAGGCCGAAAAGGACAACCCGCACATGAAACGGATGGCGGAACAGTTCAAGCTGTTCAACCTGCAACTGACCTATCCGGCAGACGGACCCGACTGCGTGGAGGGGGGAAACAGAATTATAGACCGCAAGGCCAGACATCGGAAAAGCCCGTCATTGTCACAAGGAAAAGCACGCGGTCACAAAACAAGTACAGAGTGTAAACTTCAATACCTATCATTATGAGCAAATTTATCGAACTTTCAGACTACGACGCGAGCATACACCGCGAGATTCTGGACGCACTGACAAGGGAGGACGACGCGTCGTGGAGATATGCGAGGACCGCGCCGTCGCCGAGATGCGCTGCTACCTTTCCAGACGTTACGACTGTGACAAAATATTCACGGCAACCGGTGACAAACGCAACCAGCTTGTCCTGATGATGGCCATCGACATAGCCGTGTACCACATCTTCTGCATACATAACCCGAGGAACCTGTCACCGCTGCGGAAGGAACGCCACGAAAGAGCGGTCGAATGGCTGAAAGCCGTGGCGGCCGAGGAGATATCGGTGGACGGCCTGCCCCTGCTGTCCGAAGAGACGAGGGCGGCAAAATCAAATTTCCTTATCAAAAGCAACCGTAAACGTGTAAACCATTGGTAATATGAACAAAAGAAAGAAAGGGGCCGGAAAGATAACCCAAAGCGGGAACCTGCCGAGGCCCGGCAGAAAGGACCCGCAACCATCATACTGACACAGTCCAGAAGGTTCGGTATAGACATAGCGGACTACATGCTCGCGGTAAGGGCTTTCGAGAATGTGGACTACTCCAGACGCTTCAGGCTGTACGACCTGTTCAGCGACATACTCATGGACACGCACCTGACAAGTGTCATAGAGAAACGGAAGAATGCCGCACTGGCATCTTCCATAGAATTCCGCAGGAACGGGAAGCCGGACGAGAAGGTGAACAAGCAGATCAGGTCCCCATGGTTCCGGAAGTTCATAGGGACATCCTGGACGCCAAATTCTGGGGGTTCTCACTCGTGCAGTTCTACCGCAAGGGGGAATGGGTGAACTACGACCTGATACCGCGCAAACACGTCGATCCCGTGCGCAGGCTCATACTGCGGCACCAGACGGACACCACCGGGACGTCCTGGGACGAGTACCCCGACCTGTTGTTCATCGGTTCACCCGACGATCCCGGACTGCTGGTGAAAGCAGCCATCTGGGTGATATACAAACGTAACGACGTGGCGGACTGGGCACAGTTCGCGGAAGTGTTCGGAGCGCCCATCAGGGAGTACACGTATCCCACGGATGACGACGAGGCACGGCAGAGGGCGCTGGACGACGCGGACAGCACCGGAAGCCTGTCGGTTTTCGTGCACGCGGAGGATACGGTGCTCAAGCTCGTGGAAGCCGCGAACAAGACAGGGAGCGCGGACCTCTACGACAAGCTCTGCGAGCGCTGCAACAACGAAATCTCAAAGCTGTTCCTCGGAAACACGCTCACCACCGAAGCTCCGACAAGGGCACACAGGCACTGGGAACCGTACACAAGGACGTGGAGGAGAAAGTGACGCTCTCCGACAGGCAGGACATCCTCGACGTGCTCAACTATGACATGGCCGACATATTCGCAATGCTCGGAATAGACACCACAGGCGGGGAGTTCTGCTATCCGGAAAAGAAGCTTATCGAACCGGAGAAAAAGATGTCCATCCTCACACAGCTGCGTACGAACTTCAACCTGCCGGTAGGTGACGACTACCTCTACGAGGAATTCGGGATCGAGAAACCGGCAAACTATGACGAGCTGAAGAAACGCCAGGAGGAGAAAGCGGCGGAAATCGAGGCAGCGAAGGCCCGAGAGACCGAAAAGGCGGAAGAGGATGAACCGGATCCGGAAGAAGAACCGGAACTGGAAAAGCACGGTAAAGGAACACCCAAAGAAAAGAAAAATGCCCTTAAAAACGCATACAACTGGCTGAAACGTTTTTTCGGGAAAGCCCCGGGGAGAGACGGGGCAGCTTTAGAATGGTGATAAACGACCTCTACAGAATGGAGGACAAACAGGTGGAAACTTTATTCTCGTTCGATGAAGAGGTACTGAAGAAAGCCTGAAGAACATATACAGCAAAGATTTCCATCCCATGACCGACATCGAGGAGAACCTGTTCGAGGCCACGTGGAAAACGATGAACAAAGCCACCGACAAGGGGTTTGGGACACGGAAAACCGATGATCCGGATTATGACTTCTACCGTGAAATCCGAATGAACAACGCCGTGTTCGCAGCTTTCAAGGTACACAGGGCACAGAACGACATGGCAGCGCTGCTGCTGGACAAAAACGGAAGTTTAAAGCCGTTTGAACAGTGGGTGAAGGAAGCCATGCCCATAGCCGACCACCAGATGATCCATTGGCTGCGTACAGAATACGACACGGCCGTCATACGGGCACACCAGGCCGCGGACTGGAGACAGTTCGAAAGGGAAAAGGATGTATTGCCGAACCTCAAATGGATGCCGTCCACAAGTGTGACGCCGGGGAGCCGACCACCAGATTTTCTGGGGGACCATACGTCCGATAGATGATCCGTTCTGGAACGAGCACAGGCCCGGAGACAGATGGAACTGCAAGTGCACGCTCTCATCAACGGATGAAGCGCCGACAGCGGTACCGGACGAAAACGGGCAGAACAAGGCACATGACGGTCTGGAAAACAATCCGGGAAAAGACGGCAAACTGTTTTCAGACAAACACCCCTACATTACTGAAGCGCATCCGGGAGCAAAAAAAGCCGTGGACGCACTGACCAGGCGCATCAACGAAATGATAGCCGAAATGCCGGACAACCTGACGCTGGAGGAAAAAACCGACATCGCCCGCAACAATCTCAAGATAGAAAAGGCACTCGGCGTTACCAAAGGCAAGCCGATGACATACGAACAGGCGAACAAGGGAAAGGAGAACCCGAAATTCGGAAAAGAGGAAGGATACCGCGTGAATTGCCAGACCTGCACCGTGACACACATGCTCAGAAGGTTGGGGTTTGACATCGAGCAAAACCCAACATCAGACAAAGCGCATACAATGAAATGGCAAAACAAGGTATCACATGGGAAGAACGTTTCCTGAACCGGGACGGAACAAAGCCGGATTATGACTATACCTATAAATGGCAGGTCAGAAAGGGATATCAAGTAATGAATGCAAACCGGCTGAAGGAATACTTCAGGGAAAAATTCAGAGAGGATGGAATATACGAGATATATTGTGCCTGGAAAGGCGGCTCCGCACACGTGTTCTGCGCAGAGGTGACTGAAGGAAAGACAAGGTTCTTCGACCCGCAAACCGGAAAGGATGATGCAAGCAATTACATACAGAGCATGAAAGCGGGCCGTGTGGGAGTGATAAGAATAGACAACAAACTGGTAAATCCCAAAATCATGGGACTATTCATCACCAAATAAACGGGAAGAAAGTGCCAGCCCCTCCTCACCGTCCACCAGACGGCAGGACTGGCCGTCGAACAGAATAAAGGCGGGAAGACCGACAGGCAACTCAAAACCATCCCCGTCAACACAGCCCACGGAATAGATGCTTCCTTCAGGGGAACTGGCTGATAAGACAACGGAGTTGTAACCGCTACTGTTTGCTAATTCCGACACTTGTTTAGGTATTTCCATAACGCAAAAAGGCACATAAAAAAACGCCTTGCTGCAAAAGTATAAAATTATTTTTTAATTCAGTCATTCATGGACATAAAAGAATATTCAAAACTGATAAAAGCCAAACGGAAAGAACTGGATGGGCTAATGAAACGGAAAATGCCGGTTATCGCTGGACGAATGGCAAAAGACCATTTCCAGGACAACTTCCGCCGGGAAGGTTTCGTAAACGGAGGATTACACCCGTGGCCGAAAGCGAAAAGGCTGTCCTCGGGACGGACCGATGCGGCAGGGAGCTACGGGACGCTGCTCTCCGGAAGGAACCATCTCTTCAGCTCCGTCAAATACATGCCGGGAGAATACCGAGTGAGGGTGGCAAACGAACTCGTCTATGCGCCGGTCAATAACTGGGGAGGAGAAGTTCATCCGACTGTTACGCCCCAAATGCGGCGTTTTGCATGGGCGAAGTATTACCAGGCTTCAGGCAAGGCTAAAAAAGCCGCCACGGGCAAAAGAAAAGGCAAAAAGAAGGGTTCTGCCGCAAACAATGAACCGCAGGAAAATCAGGAAGCGCTGAAATGGAAAAGGCTGGCGCTGACCAAAAAGAAAAAGCTCCGGATAAAAATACCGCAACGCCAGTTTATCGGGGAAAGCCGGGAACTGTCCGAAAAGATAGACCGTAAAATGGAGAATGAAATCAGAAATATTTTAAACTTATAACAACATGGAAGAAATTTTTATCGCGATCATGGAACGCATCGCCGAAAAGATGCCTGAACTGTCATACATTGACGAGGACTACGGACAGCTTGAAGCCGGGGCGGAGGAGGACCACTATCCGGTAACTTCCCCTGCGTGCTTGTCGGGAACGCCGAATCGGACTGGAATGACCTCGGTTACGGGGTACAGAAAAGCGAGTCACTCATCACCATACGACTGGCCATTGACTGCTACGATGACACCCACTACACCTCCGGAACCTATGACAAGGTAAGGGAACGGCAGCTGAAGGCCAAAGAGCTGTACAAAGCCTTGCAGGAGTTCCAGTGCACGGAAGAGACCAGCCCGCTGGTCAGGGTAAAGAGCCGGGACTATTCGCTGCCGGGAAACATCAAGGTGTACGAGACGGTTTATTCTTTCACGCTGCATGACGAGTCGGCCATGCAGTAAGGGGAAGGTTCATTCCCCCGTGAACAGGGAAAGCTGGACGGCTGTCAGGCGGGGTTTCTTAACCTTTGGGACGGGCTTCACCTCCAAGTCCTTCAGCTCCCGGCACTTGCACCGGATAATGGACATGATCCGCTCCTCGGAAATGAAAAACTCCTGGCGGGACAACACTTTCAGGGCATCATCAAAACGCAGGCGCTGCACCTCCGTCCAGTAATAGTAACGGCGGCACAGGGCTTCATCACGGAGTTCTATCAGTTTTTTGTCTCGTCCTTTAGCCATAAGTTCAGGTATATGCTGCAAAATTAGGCATTTAACCGGGGATGTTAATAAAAAACGCCGCATCGTGTATGAATGCGGCGTTTTTCTGTTTAGAGTGTGAACAAAATCACATGGTCATCAGTTCGGTGTCATCCTCACCCGGAACAAACGGCTCGATGCGGGTGATCACCTTGCTCTGTACCTTCACCCGCCCGCTGCCATTACAGACCGGACATTTTGCGGATAAAGGAGCTCCTCCCTGGTCCAGGTAAAAGATACGTCCCTTGCCTTCACAACGCTTGCAGGCCATGACGTGCGGCGCGATGTTCTTCGTCTTCTCCATGACTACAACCGGCAGAATGAGGGTTCGATACGGTGCCAGACACCGTTTTCGTCACGTTTGTGGAAATAGTAGTTCACCGCGGTCTTGTACACCACGTTGCTCTCACGGAAGAGGTCCATGATCTCCGTGTACTCGCTGTCGAAACGGTCCTCGAGCTCGTACAGCTTACTCACGGACTTGTAGTCCAGATCGCCCTGGCGGTTGCGCTCGATCATGGTCATGCCGAGCTGGTACATCGGGTCGTCGGTACCCAGCTCGCGCCCCATGGCGTAGCGCTTCAGGTAATCCACCAGGCGTTCGGCGGCAAGGTCGGCACGCTCGTCGAAACTCTTCACCTTGTTGCTCCTCACCTCCAGCTTCATGTCACCGTCCACGATGGTGAAGCTCGCCTGCTCGTCCTTACGCAGCTGGCCGTATTCACGCATCACCGCACGGAAGGCGGCGGCCTCTTTCTCCACCCAGTCGCGGAACGCCTTCACGTCATCCACAACCGGGAGCAGCCGGTTCTTCACTTCAAGCATGAACTGCGCACGGAGGCCCTCATAGGCATCGCGCCGGTTACGCTTGCTTTCCTTCTCTTCCTGCTGGAGCTGTTTCAAAAGCTCCTTCCTGTCCTGGGCGGACAGGCTTTTTAATTGTTCTTTCAAATCCATAGCTAAAAAATTAAATGGTTGCTATTGTTGTTTATTCTCACGTTTACGGCGGATGGCACGCAGCTTCACCTGCACGTGTCCAACGCCTCACAGTCAAGTTCACGGAACTCCTTGCCGGCGATACGGCTGTCCCGGCAGAAGGCGTTCACCCAGTCCCAGTCGGCCGTATCGATACCCAGCAGCTGCATCTGGTGCAGTACCGCGGAACGCTTCTGACGGAGAATCTTCCGGAGCTGTTCCTGATAAGTGGGCGGTACCAGCTTCTGCATGGCGGACACGGCGCACTGTATTCCTTCAGTGTCATGTCACGCAGACTCGTGGTACGTCCCTCCGTGTACTGGGAAACGATGCTTTCCTTCAGTGCGTCACGATCCGATGTCGGAAGGCGGTTCAAAAGGCTGTAAAACGCCGCATAATTCTCGGGTTTATTTAACTGCTTGCGGCTGTTGATGTCTATCTGCATGGCTATACTGTTTTTTTGTTTATTTTAAGGTCATTGATTTCCTTAATCACTCTCTTTACTCTGATAGTACACAAATAATCAAGAAGATGCTCTTTTTCATTTTTTGTACACTTATACTGGTCGAAAAATTCAAGTATGCCCATTCTATTCAGATTTTCATTAACTCAAACTATTCATACCACATCAGCACAACTCTATGATTTCACCCACGGCAGAGCGTAGAAGAGTACGCAAAACCGAAGGTTTCCGCTATCATAGATGACTTCCACACAACACTCATGGCGTGCGTTACGTGACACAACCAGCTCGCAAGTCATATTCTCACAGAGCCATTTTTCCACTACTTTACGGACACCAACTGCGGTGACCACAATTACCATTTTTTTACTCATAATATTGACCGTGCTGTATGTTATTCAACTCTTATCCTCCCGGTGTACTGGTTTCCCCGAAACTTCATCCCCTTGGTGAAGCCGCCCGGATATCCCAGTTCCTTGCTTCTCGCGTTTGCCAGCAACAAATGTTCCGGCTAAGGGAGGCTACAAAACCTTTGTCCTTTTCCAGTCCCATCTCTCGGGCCTTCCGGGTGACGCTGCGTTCGGAAACACCGAGCATTTCAGCCAGCTCCCGGTTGAGGGTATTGTGATAGTGGCGACGCATGATGGAAAGCATATTACCGTTCCAAAAGATACGGGTGGAATATCCCTTATGCTCGACGAGCCGTCCCAGTGTCCGGTGCATGAAAGTACCGTCAGCAACCTTCCGGTGCTTGCGGTACTGTTCACGCTTGTACACCAGCACACATTCATGACACCAGGAACTCCGTCCCCCATTCTTCAACGGATAGAACTCACGCATCCACAACTTTCGGCCGCAATGCGGACAGACACGTTTACGTTTCTGCTTGTTGTTATTTTCACTCATAGCTGTTTATGCTGCATTCATCAGTTCATATTCAAATTTTCACCGAACGGAATAGTATTAATGTCAACCTTTCTCGTGTAGGCCTGCATAAGTCCCACGGAAAGCAGCATATAGACATTCTTATTCGCTTTGACAACCCCGGAAATAGAGCCGACAATATGTTCAGTCTTGCCGGTAATGATTGAGCCGGCTATCTGCTCAAGCCCGTCTGGATGGTCCTCACTGGCCGCAACGCTCATAAAGGCACTAAGATCGTTTTCCTTACAAAAGTTATCCACGTATTGGCAGAGTTCCTTTACTGCCTCTTTCTGTTTTTCTGTAATCATTTCTGTTAAATTTTAATGGTTAATAATTATATGTTGAAATCGCGAAATCTCTTTTTTGATACTGGCTGTACATAGTTTCCTCCCAATCCGTCTCTTCCTCCTCCGGAAGGTCATCCTCATCAAGTTCTACCTCCTTACGGTAAATCAGATACCGTGCCTCCAGAAAGAAGAGGACCACGCGGCGCAGGAACTCACGGGCGGAGGCGATGCCGTGCTTTTCCATGAAGGAGGCGATACGGTCCGGACCGATAGTGTTCGTGCGGATGCTCACCAGACACTGCCGGCGGAAGTCCTTCAGCGTGCTGCCCCTCACCTCGAACACGCGGTCAGCGATACGGCCGAGACTCTCCGGAATATGGTATCCGGAACCTTCGTCATCCGTTCCCACCAGCAGTTCAGCAGCAGCCGTCAGCATACCCTCCACGCTCATGCGCTGGGCAGCGGCCGTCTCCTTCAGGAACACGTACTGGTAATTGCTCACGTAGGTATGTATGAGGTAGCCTTCAGGACGGCGGAACACCTCTTCGGAGGCAAGCTCCATCGAAAGGTTGTTCAATGTCACACCGGCACCGCAGCAGAAGGCGCACACCAGGCGGACGACAAGACGCTGGCGGTTGCCCCAGCCGCCAGCGATGATGGCACGCTGCAGGCTGCCGGCAACGGCCGGATCCATCTCGAAGAACAGCACCGACTTCTCCTGACGGCGGAAGAAGAACGACATGTCCGGAATACGATCCATGCAGAGGAGGATGCGCCGGGTGGCCGTGGAGACCCTGCCACCATCCGTCATGCGGATGTAGGACTTCACCAGGTGGTTCATCACTACCGTCATGTCGGAAAAATGATAGTCGGCAACCTTCCCGCGGAACAGTTCATGAAGCAGAACGGGCAGCTTCACAACGTAGTTGTAATACTCCTTTCTCATGGCTCACTTGCTTGAAGGTTTCCAGTCCACTGTTATAATCGCATCCAGCTCACCGCTGCCGCCACACACCGGCAGGATACATGCACGTCCTCGCGGCTGCCCTCTTCCGTTCCCCAGAACCAGCCGTTGCCCTTGCAGTAACCACACTTGTGGCCGGTACTGACGAAGTTCTCACGGTTAGGCCCCTTACACATATAGGCGGGAGGACAAATCTCCAGCTGTTTCTTTATCCTGCTCATGCCTGGCCTCCTTTCTGTTTCGGTCCCGCCACATTCCAATAGTCATAGGCGCCCTTCTCCCAGATTGTGTATTCACCAGTGGCCCCCTGATAACGTCCCTTACTGAAGGCGACGTAGCCCTCTACCCATATCTTCAGGTCGGCATCATACATCACGCTCGTGGCCGCATCACCTTTAGGATTCTTGCCACGGGCATGGCTGATGAAAACAAACAGCTTGTCCGGAAACTCCTCCTTCAGCTGGATATAGTCACGATACGTCATCTGTGTGTATTGGAAGCTGTCAATGATCACGATGTTGAAACTCTTATGACGCCGGAGCCTGATCTTCAAGGTGGGGATGTCCTCCTTGATGAACGCCAATGGCGGCTTACCTCGGCCATACCAAAGCGCCGCAGGTTATTCTGGACTGTCAGAGAAGTTCCTTCCTCCAGGGAGTTGAACGCCACACGGTCATACTTGCAAAGTTCCTTGCAGAGCTGCATCACGAAAGAGGTCTTACCGTTACCGCTGTTGCCCCACACGAACCAGCAGCCCCGGACTTCCGGAGTGTCGAAGGCATCCTTCCATTTCCCTTCGAAAGGGAATACGTCATACTTCTTGTTCAGGATGTCCCTGACATTCAAGGCACGTCTCATGCCCGCTTTTTTATTATCCTTTTTCTCTTCTTCCATGGTCAGAACAGTGTTAGTTGTCGGATATTGTCAATTCGGTCAAGTACGGCCTGCCGTGCGGCACCCCGCAGTTTCTCGTGGCAGAGCATCCTGCCGAGTGCCCACAAAAGGGCATTCTCACGGGTGGCAAACTGTCCCCATTTACGTCCCGGGTTGAAACCACCGCCGGAACCGCCCACCTCCATGTGAACGCCGGCAACCCACCAGCGTCCTGCTGTCCCACAAGGCGTCCAGGTAGTCGCGACCATTCCGGTAAACGGTCACCGTCTCGTATTCCCTCAAGACTGGGTAATCGCTCCAGGGAGCGGGAAGCTGCTCGCGACCGTCGATCTTTAAGTATTCAAATTTGTTTTCCATATCCTTAAAATTACGTTTGAACGGTATTTGAACGGGGGTCATTCCCCCGTCATGCGTTTCACCTTGTGAATGGACTTCCTCACACGCCGCAAATCAAAGTCACATGTCGAAGCCTCCTTTATCACCTTATCGATGTCTTTCCTGTCAGTCACACCGTTGGCGGAACAGATCGCAAACACGTCGTTCACGTCCGTAGGCTCCAACTCATAAAATTTCCGTCCGATACGGCTGTAGAACTCCTTGTAGCCGGGCTTCTGGTACCGCAAGCCGTTGCTGATGCGCTTGGCAATATAATCGGTACTCAAGAACACGACACCGCATTTCTCCTCCAGCTTGTTGTACAGGCTGATGAAATAGTGGAACACCGGTTCGGTCAGCTTGTCCGCCTCGTCGAACACCAGCAGGGGCGCGTCCATCTGGATGATGTCATCCAATATAAGCCCCCACACCTCACGGATATTATACCCTTCGGTCCGGATTCCGACCGTACGGGCGATCTCGCGGACAAAGTCACCTTTCTTCATGTCCTCAGAGCAGAGGATATAGAAAACCTCCTTATGCTCCTGGAGGTAAACACGGGCGGTGGTACTCTTGCCACAACCGGCCTCGCCGGTCACCCAGGTAACATTGCGCCAGCGCTGCGCATCGGAGAGTACAGCCGTGATCTCCTGGTAAGCACCGGTCTCCACGATCTGCCAGCCGGTAGCGCTTACACCACCGACCTGCGAGGCGACATTACGGAACATCTCGTCGCTGATATTCTCATAACGGCCATTCAGGATATTGCTAACAGTACCTACACTAACCCCCTTCAGGCTGCCAGCAGCCTTCGTCTGGCTCGGGTATTTCGCCACGTAAGCCCGGAGGCTTTCACTGATGGCGTCCTTTTCTTTCATTGTAATTTCCATAATCAATATTTTTTATCTTGTTATAAATCTGTTCCTTATAATTTCCCGACCACCTTGCGGATGCTCACTTCCTTCTTCTCAAAGCTGTCCCATGTCACGTTGCTGATGACTTTCATGTCTCGGCCGATGGAAGGACGGGCCGGCTGGCTGTATTTTCTTGTGCGACGGTCAATCTGGCGTTGCGCCTCCTTTCCGAGACCTTTCAGGTCAGGGGTACGCAGACCGTTCTGTTCCGGTGCGACACCATGTTCGTACTCGATGTCCTTGGCAACGACCTGGCGGTTTATACGCTCGTTGATGACGGCCTCCTGCTGGGCGCGGATGAAACGTTTCTCGGCTTCCGTCTGCTCCTGCTGGGCACGGTGGATCATCAGCGGGAACGAAGCCACACACTCAAAGCGCATCGCTCCGCCCTTATCCTTGTACAGCAGACGTACGCTGCTCATGTCATAAGGATCGTACTGGACATAGAACTTCTTGTAGGTGTTACGTCGGCGCCATTCCAGATCAGGCTCACCGGGGGCGGAGAAAACCTCGTAAGGTATTTCTTTCCCTGTACCGTGATCTCGATACCGTTGGCGGTGAACAGCGACGGTTTCTCGGTCGTGTACCAGAACATCTCCACCATATCCGACACACTTACCGCATCGGTAGCCTCGTTCACGCTGGTATTGTACATCTCAATCCGGGAGATGCCGGTGGCAGGGTGTTTCATTGAATTCCACTGCTCACGGGCGGCGGCATACTGTTCCTTCAGTTCCTCCAATGTGGGGAGGGAGTCGATGTTCGCGTTGATGAATTCCAAATTCGGACGGCTTGTATCTCTCTTTGCCGTAATATTCTGCCCGGTGAAACCGAAACGTTTCTTCAATACCTGGCTCTGGAAGCGGTAGAAAATGTTCTCAATCGTCTTAGATTCGCCATTATACGGAGCTGTCGGGCGGTGGATACGCTGATCTTCGAGAAAAGGCCCAGCGCCGCGTTCTTCTTATGACCGCCCTGGTTGTCGCACACGATCTCGTAGGGTTTGTGCCGGCTCGTCTGGATAGCCATGCGGAAAGCATGGTACTGGGCGATATAGTCCTCGTTGTCGCTGATGTAATAACCGAGCAGGACTTCACTATAGGCATCCACCACCTCGTACACGCTTGTAGTGCACTTGTTTCCGTTCTCGTCACGATAGTAGAGGTTCAGCTTCGTGCCGTCGCCATACCAGAGGCTGTCACGACGGCCCGGAAGGATGGTCCGGTGCTTGCGGTCATAACGCTGGTGTGCCTTCATTTCCCCATAAACGGCATCGTACCACAGAGGTTCGACACGCGGGCTGTTGAACCATTCGCGGAGGCTGCGGGGACTCTTCAGGGCTTCCAGCCACGTTCCGGAGCGACACGGTTGTACTCCTCGAAGATCTCCATGTCAGTATAAACCGGAACGCGGCTGCGTTTCAATGCTACAAGGTAACGCCCGCCGTCCTCCTCGATCTTCAGCGTGTTGCTGTTGCCGTATTTACCGCTCACAAGCACACCGTAGTTGTCGGGACGGAACTTGTTTATCAGGGCTTTCAAACGCCCCACACTGCCCGGAAGACTGTGCCCGTACACCGGACGCCATTCCTCACTCGTGACAAGCAGAAGTTCCCAAAGGTTACGGCGGAAACCGGTCAGCTTGTTATTGGATGAACTCAAGCGTTTGAACTCTTCCATCAACGCGTTCAGCACCGAAGCGTTCCAGGTGTATTCCTTCTTCACATCCTCGGGAAGAGCGACCATCTCACCGTTCTTGTCGTAACGGTAATCCTCGAAAAAGTTCTCGGCCTTCTCGTCTTTCTTCACTATGTTACGGATCATTTCCTGTCTCATTTGTTTCTCGGGTTCGCCATGACGCTCAACCCAACGTTTCTTGTATTTCTCGGGAAGGGAGGAATAGGCATACAGAGCCGGATTATTTTCACCACCGCCACGGGAAACGACATCCAGTTTTTCTCGGGACAGCTGGCTATTCAAAGTGCCTTTGGGCATTATATCCAGCAACTCTTTGTAAGTTACACACAATATATTATCAAAGTATTCCATCTCCCAGCTTGATTATCAATCCTCTAAATCATTCAAAGGGACATGCTTCTTCAGCAGCCGCACGGAGATCCCGAAATTCAACACTACGAGAAGTTCCAGCAGCGGATTAATAAAAAAAATAGAGAGCAGGATCCCGAAACTCATACAGAAGTAAAGCACGCAAAAGCGCTGTTTTCGTTTCAGAACGAGCAAACCAGTGCAGCTGGTCGCTGAACAATGTCATCAAATCATTTTTCATGGCTACTTGTATTTTGAGGATTACCACCTACTTTGGATCCACCGCGCTCAATGGCGAGCTTACGAATGGAACGGGCCAGTTTGCTGTTCTTACGGAAGGCAAGCGCATGACTCACCATCACGTTTGTACAGCCCATCAGTCGGCAATTTTATTCACCTCACCGTATTCTACAACTATTCGTTCTTTCATACTATCTAATATTTAAATTATCGTAGTGGGCAGTCGCGGATTCGAACCGCGGACCATAACCTCTCCATTATAGGAGTTTAGTTTGTTCTACCAGCTGAACTAAACTGCCCGAGAAAATTATTAAAGCTCCTTTATCGCATCCTCCGGAACACATATTACAGTCCAAACCTGACCATTTTTCATATAATCGATATTATATTCCCGCACGAACGTACAAATGTTATAATCCCAGTCACGAACTATACCATCAATGATCTCACCATTTCTCTTGGTGATTCTCACACTTTGTCCCTTTTTAAATTTTACTTCCATTTTGCTTCTTTTTAAATTCTCATTGTTACCTCAAGCCTTTTTTGTAGCTTTGGGGCGTGTTTAAACTTTAATCACGTGGCAAATATAGTCTAAGTTTCTTAGACAACAAAGTGTTAATCCAAATAATTTAGATTTATGAGCGTTTTTTCTAAGAATCTTAGATATCTAAGGGAGAGTAGGGGACTTAAATTAGATGAATTTGAGTTTCTGGGCATCAAAAAAGGTACAATGTCAAACTATGAACTGGGTAATACAGAACCTAAATTGAGTTTGTTATGTGAAATATCTAAGTTTTTTAGAATATCAATCGACGACTTTCTTTTAAAAGATATAGAAGCCGAAAAAATTACACCAGTAGTAACGGAAACAGCTCCTCCAGAAACAGCTAACAATAATTTTAGGGAGCTTCTGGATGTTTTAAGGGAAAAAGACTCCACCATTCGAGAAATGGCAGAGGAAATAGGGATGCTCAAACAGACAATTACACAACTTAAACAGGACAAGTCGGGGCGTGTTTCGGATGCAAGCGATTCTACGGTTGCCAATGCCATCTAAAACGTGTTTTATGGGGAAAGGGAGGTAAAAACAGTTAAATCACTATTTTACAGCAGAATATATAAAAATACAGGGGAGTAAATAAATATTATCTATATACAATTTACCCCCTACAATATTATAAAAACCGATGAATACCAAATAAAAAAAAAGATATTTCCCCGTTTTATTAGAACAAAATAGGCACAAAAATGAATAACCAAATGAATAAGCAATCAAAACATTTCGTTTTTGTAATAGCTTAAATGAATAACCAAATGAATAAGCAAGTGAATAACCTTTCCACTTTTTAAGACGTTCAAAGCGTTCAAACGGATAAATACAGCCTTCCATCATAGTTTGACACTTATAAGGGCAAAAAAAAGCCGCTTTTGCGGCTTTTAATTGCGTTCTAAGGCATTTTATCCCTTTCTGGTACATGTTATCAAGCGAGACTGAATAATCATTGCACGTTTCGTGTATTTGGCAATGTCATCAACCAGTCCAGCATGTAAAAGACTACTCTTAGTGATTCCGACCTGTTTCTCCGTCAGAGTTTCAAAAATGGCCGATATACTACCAAAGTAGATGTTCTTTTTCTCAAAAATCAAATGTACATGGATAACTTTACTCATGATATATAGTATTTATTTCACTGCAAATATACCAAATATCAGCTATATGGAATAATTTTAATAAATAAAAATAGGAGAGAAGCGAAGCGCTCCCCTACTCCACTTGCATAAATTACACCATTTGGTTATCTTTGTATATGGAAGTATGGCCTGGGCAAAGCATCGGAGTGAAATAATACCATACTGCCTGAATTCTCCCCTACTCCACTCCTAATGTAAAGAGATTCATTTGAACGGCGTTCAAACAAGGTTCAAATGTAAGCTCGATGTAAAGCGATGTAAACGCTTCGTTTTTCCACCCAGCTCACTCCTACCCCGTTCTAACGCTTTGAAAACCAAAGCAATCAGATATTTTCAGACCGACCGAACTTTGACACGCATCGTTTCTCCCCCCTTACTTCCTCTTTTACTGACATGGAAGGCGCTCAAAAGAATCTGGACACCGAGATACCTCATTGGGATTTTGACCGCACCCGGCAGGAACTGAACTCCATCTGGGAACAAAGGCTTTCACAAGTTACAGTACAGACAAACAACCGAAACGATAAAGAGAAATTTTACGGAGCACTCTACCGTGCCTCATTCCTGCCACGTACATTCAATGATGTAGACGGGCGCTACCCTTCTTTCTCCACAGGACACCCGTTCAGACAATCAGCCAACGGTAGAAATTACTATGAAGATTACAGTATGTGGGATACTTACCGTGCTCTCCATCCGTTAATCAATATCCTGACCCCAAAGAAAGCCGGAGACATGATGCAATCATTGGTGGACAAATATGAACAAGGCGGCTGGCTGCCTATATTTCCTTGTTGGAACAGTTATACCGCAGCCATGATAGGCGATCATTGCATCTCCGCACTGGGAGATGCCTATATCAAAGGAATCCGTAATTTTGATATCAACAAAGCTTGCGAAGGAATGCTCCGGAACGCATTCAGGACTCCCGCCACCTATGAAGAATATAAAAACGGAATGGGACGGCGTGCTTTGAATTCTTATCTGAAATATGGATACATTCCTTTGGAAGACAGCGTACCGGAAGCCTTTCATACCTGCGAACAAGTGTCACGTACTTTAGAATATGCATACGATGATTTCGTATTGGCCCAAGTCCTGCAAAAGTTGGAAACATCAGATGATTACTTTCCTGATCCACAAAAAGCAGGACTTTATGATACATTAATGATACGTGCACGATATTACCGTAACGTAATAAACCCTGGCACCGGATATGCCCAAGGCAGATATGCTGACGGAAGTTTCCTCACCGATACCGGTAACGCCTTTTCTTTCACCCGCTTCATCACCGAAGGAGCTCCCTGCCACTATACTTGGTATGCCCCCCATGATATATACGGACTGATGGAATGTATGGGCGGAAAAGAAAAATACATTGCCAAACTGGATTCCATGTTCAGCGAACACCGCTACTGGCACGGCAACGAACCTTGTCATCAGATAGCCTACCTCTCAACTATGCCGGACAACCTTGGAAAACCCAACGGGAGGTACGTCATATTATGAAAACAGAATATCTGAATGCTCCCGGTGGTCTGTCAGGTAATGATGATGCAGGACAGATGTCTGCCTGGTATGTATTTTCTGCTATGGGATTCTATCCGGTATGTCCCGGTACACCTTATTATATAATAGGAAGTCCTTCTTTTCCCCGGATGAGCATCCGCTTGGAAAACGGAAAGACATTCACCATATTAGCCCACAACGCCAACAAAAAAAATATATATATCCAGTCAGCAAAACTAAACGGAAAAGAATATGACAAGAATTACTTTACACACCAAGATATAATACAGGGAGGAACATTAGAGTTCCAGATGGGCCCGAACCCTAATACAAACTGGGGAGCATCCGCCTCAGCCTGCCTCCCGACAATATGAAATAAGTACAAAAAATAAAAAACAATCCATATGAAGAATCAAACTATCATCAGCCTCTTATGCTGCCTCCTGTTGTTTGTGACAGGATGCAGTATTTCCCATCAAGGGAACACGTACGACATCATGACCTATGGAGCCAAAGGAGACGGACAAACAGATGATGCCGCCGCTATACAACGCGCCATCAATGCCTGTTCCGCTGCCGGTGGCGGAACCGTAATCATCCTGCCGGACACACCTTTCTATGCGGCCCGCTATATTTGAAATCCTATGTGAACCTTCATCTGGAACCCAACTCCCGATTGCTGGCCAACCCCGATGAAAGCATCTATACAAAAAGCGCATTCCGCGAAAACCGTGGCGAAGGAATGATGTGGATCAGTGGAAAAGACTTAAAACAAATATCCATTACCGGTACAGGAGAAATAGACGGAAACGGAATCGCCTTCATGGGCAAAGAGCTGGATGATTCCTACGAGCTGAAGCCCGTCACTGATTTTGACCCACGCCCACATGTGCTTACCCTTATCAATGTAGAGAAGACCGTTATCCGTGACATCACGATCCGGAACAGCGCCTATTGGACAATACACCTAATAGGCTGTTACGATGCCTTGATTGACGGTC
>ENA-OQAN01000224-OQAN01000224.1-human-gut-metagenome-genome-assembly--contig:-NODE-224-length-31712-cov-3.634098_pt1 | contig 31712 bp, 28 predicted proteins | sample MGYA00242735_ERZ504527 | MGnify/ENA primary metagenome ERZ504527 (study PRJEB26092, sample SAMD00036230) | human gut metagenome | host: Homo sapiens | study: EMG produced TPA metagenomics assembly of... | reverse complement strand
CAGGTTTTTTGCAGATTTCTCTAAAAACAGGAAAACTGTCAAAAATATCATACATAGATCAAAAAAGATATATATGGGCGACCTTTTAAAGACGGTTTATATAAAATAGAAGAAAAAAAAGGTGGTTGATTCCGTGGATATAAAAAACAGCGGTCATATATCGGTTAAACGATCTGATTAAGCAGAAAGATATCACAGTGAATGAAGCGGCGGTGCGCTCAGGCGTCCCGCTTCAACACTGAAAAATATTTTGTATGGACAAAGCAGGAATGCTGGCGTAGTTACAATTAAAAAGATATGCGATGGATTGGATATTACAATACAGGAATTTTTGAAGATCCCATCTTTGCAGATTTGGAACCGGAGTTATAGGAACAGGAAAATAATCTTAGGATTCAGATTCTGCAAGATGGTTTTTTTATGGGAAAGGGTTAGAAGAAACTAACACTGGAGGATGAATATGTGTAAAATAGCAATTTGCGACGATGATAAAGAATACAGGGAGAAAATAAAGACGGTCATAGAAACGGAAGGGATTCTGTCTTCGAATGAGATACGGTTTTATGAATATGAATCAGGAAAAGAATTATTGGAAGATGCGGATATTTTGCATGATCTGATTTTTATGGATATGCGTATGCCTGGATTGGATGGAAATAAAACAGTACTGAAGCTGAGGGAATATAATGAAGCAGCGATATTGGTGTTCTGCTCCGGCTGTTTTGAACCGACTCCTGACAGCATTAATGTTGGACAACCGTTCCGGTACATCATGAAGGATCTGCATGACAGAAGTCTGAAAAAGGAAATACCTATGATTTTATTAAAAGTGAAATTGTGCTGTGGAGATTCTTCCGTGACAGTTACATCGGCGGGAAGGATAATGCGCATCCATACGGAAGACATTTTATATATCTGTCTGGCGAAAAGGGGCTGTACGATATACATTGCCAGACAGGGAAAGATAGAAGAGATGCATTGCAAGGAATCTTTAAGTGATCTGTATAAGTGTCTGGCCGGAAGGGGATTTGAGTATGCACACAACAGCTATATTGTGAATTTGGCAAAAGTGGAAGGATTGGAAAAGAACGTTGCGTTGCTGCCGTTTGGAATCCAGTTGAATGTTTCGAGGTCGAGAAAAGGACAGTTTGCCGACGCACTGATAACATTTCTTGGGGAAAGGAACGGCATGGTATGATAATAAGAGATTATTTGATTTGTCTTCTTCAGATGTATCTGTTGGAGGACTTGGAAAAGAACATACTCCCATACAGAAGAGAAAGATTCTGGGAAAAATTTCTCGTATATTGTATCGCAGCACTGGCAATGTTCGGAACCAACCGCCTGGAATCCTCAATACTTAATATGGTAATGATTCCGGTAATCTATATGATCGCGTCTATGGTTGTGTTCCGGGGAAATATATGGAAGAAGCTGGTTACGGTATGCTGCTATTATGTGCTGGCAATTATTCCCGAATTTCTCTTTGCGGCACTTACGAATGCATATGGCGTGACTGGTGCGTCCGAGGGCTTCAGGACTGAAACAGAAAAGACATTAGCACTCCTGCTGATGAGTACCATGACATTTCTATTTATTAAATGCATTAATCAGGTAACAAGGAAAAGGATTATCTGACGATTGAAAATAAAACATTTACAGTGCTGCTCATGCTGCCAACCGCAACGATCGTTATGTTAGGATGTATGTTTTATTCGCACACTTCTTTTGAAGGAATGAACAGGGTCATGGTTCCGGTAGGAGCTTCGCTTCTGTTAATGACGAATATCTTCATTTTCACAGTATTTGACAGGTTTGTAGAAAAATCAGAAGAAGTGAAGAAGATGGACCGGCTATACCAGAAAAGCAGGGCGGAGATTGCCAATCTGCAGTATATGAATAAGGTTAATGAGGATAACAGAGCATTCTTACACGATATAAATAAATTTATCTGTACAGTAGCCGGCTTGATAGAAGAAGGAGAGAATCAAGAGGTTAAGGACATCATGGAACATTTAGGCGTCCGGATTCAGAATCTTCAAAAAAGTGTATATTGTGAGCATCCGATCTTGAACAGCATCCTATGTGAAAGAAAATTTCTTGCAGAATCTAAGGATATATCCTATAGGATTACCCTGGGTAATGATCTCAGACTGGATTTTCTGGAAGAGTTGGATTTGATCTCGATCGTAGGGAATCTTTTGGATAACGCACTGGAAGCGGCAGAAAAGACAGAAGATGGCAGATATGTGGAATGCAGGATGTATATGGGAAACGCGGGGCATTTCCTTGTCATGGAATTTTGCAATGGGTATGTCGTCCCTCTGTTAAAGGACAAGGACAGGTACATAAGCACCAAAAGAGACGCGGACAGTCACGGGATCGGACTGCACATGGTTGGAAAACTGGTCAAAAAGTATGCGGGAATTATGCGAGTGGAGGCAGGAGAACGGGAGTTCTCTGTTAAGCTGATCTTTACAATCAAATAAGGACGTGCAAAATCGCCCAAAAAGTTACCGTTTTTGCCACGGTAATTGAAAAGAGGGCGATTTTTGTGTAAACTTTCGGAAAAAAGGAGGCTTTGTAACTATGAAAAAAATAATCAGAAAAAACCTGGGAATCAAACTGCTTGGAGCTGTAAACTGTCTTGCACTATGCTTGACGGCGTATACGGCAAATCTGGCGTGCAACTGGCTGTACTATCAGGAAGATGAGCCGGAAGAAGTTAAGAAAATGAGGAAATTCTAGTGTGGAAAAAAATGGCTGGTCGGCTTTTTGAACTACAAAGCAGGAATGGGATTCTTGAAGAGAAAGACCGCAGGCTGTATGAATATGCTTACGGCGTACTGCTGGGCAGGGTGGTAATATACCTTATCATCGTCATACTTGGCATCATAACGGGGAATTGGATGGAGATGATAGTCTTTTTATTGCCCTTTACTGTTTTAAGGCAGTATGCCGGAGGGATTCATTTGGAAAAGGCAGGGGGCTGCATGGCTGTTTCCGGTATCCTTGTCCTTCTATGCAGTCTGTATCTGGCGTCTGCTCCGGCTGTAATATGGCAAATGCGGATCATATGGTTTGTCGCGGTTGGCGTTATATTTATCATGGCGCCGGTAGATGCCAGCAGCAAGAAGTTGGATGCGAAAGAGAAAAAAGTTTATGGGATGCGCGCGAGGGTAATTTTAGTTATTGAATGCGCGATAGCAGGTGTTTTTTCTGTGATTGGATATTCCCTGATCGTAAACGGATTATGGTAGCGCATATTGTTTTGGCGTCTGGTTTAATATTAGGATGGACCAAAATTTTTTTGATAAAGAGTTAGAGTGAACTAATCCATGATAGGAATAAGAAATACCTGGGAAAAGCGTATTGCAAAAGGATGATAAACAGAACAAAAAGAACATGATACAAGAGGAATATAAAAGTGAATTTGAAATTGATAAAAAATACAGAAAATATCAACAAAGAGAAAATAACCTTGTTCTGCCTGCCGTTTGCAGGAGGCGGCGCGTCTGCTTATAATCAGTGGGCGAAAAAGATGCAGGGAAAAGTAACGGTATGTCCAGTCCAGCTTCCGGGAAGGGAAGAACGGATCATGGAGAAACCGTATATAGATATGCCGGTTATGTTAGATGATCTGGAAGAGGCTGTAAGAGAGGCTGTGGACGGACCGTATGCCTTATGGGGGCACAGTATGGGCGGGAAGATCTCCTATGAGCTGGAAAAGCGATTGGAGGCAGAGGGATATAGAGCGAAATACCTGTTTATTTCCGGCAGCCGGATTCCCAGCATTCCGGAACCGAAGCCAATCTATCATCTTCCGGATGAAGCGTTTAAGAGGGAACTGGGAAGATTTGAAGGGACGCCAAAAGAGATACTAGAGAATCAGGAATTGTTGGATTTCTTTCTGCCTATGCTGCGGGCGGATTTTACCATGGATGAAACGTATTATGATAAAGCGGGAGTAGTGCTGCATACACCTATCTCTGCATTTGGCGGAGAAAAGGACGACGAAGCGGATGAGAGTGCGATCTTGGAATGGGGAAAGTATACGGACAATGATTTTAACTACCGGATATTTCCGGGAGGACATTTTATCTGAGGGATTGTGAAGACGAAGTAATAAGTGAGGTCATGAGACTGCTTTAGAGAATGAAAAATGGAGATTAAACGATACGGAGAAAAGGAATTTCTGTCAGCAGACAAACTTTATATCCGTGAAAATGAGATACATATATGGTGTATCCGCTGGCCTGAAATGACAGATTTCTGGAAGAACCATGAATATATCCTGAGTGGGCAGGAATTGGAGCAAGCCGGAAGATTCCGTTTTCCTGAAGACAGGATGCGTTATATAGCCGGGAAGGTTGTCGTGCGGATCCTCTTAAAAAGATACTTAGATATGGAAACGATTGATTTTTCTGTCAATGAACTGGGTAAGCCTTATCATAAAAAGATTGCAGGAAAGCGGACAGTGGATTTTAACATTTCGCACTCGGGTGAATTCATACTGGCGGTATTCGCTGTCGGAATGGATATCGGAGTAGATGTGCAGGAGATGGCAGAGTGCCCGGACTATAGGGAGATAGCGGAAAATTTTTATACTGCAGAAGAAGCGGAAGATGTAAAAAATGAAGGACCGGATCTGTTTTTCCAGTACTGGGCGGCGAAAGAGGCATATGTAAAGGCGCTTGGAATTGGATTAGGAAGAGGAATGGATTTCTTCTCTGTCAGAAACGAGAAAATTGCAGAAAAAGATAAGAAAGATCAGGACTGGTTTCTGTATCCGGTCAGGATCAAAGGATATGCTGCGTATGTGGCGGCGCATAAGAAAGGAGACAGATAAAATGGGTTATAAGAAAGATATGGGCAAATATGAGAATCTGGAAGGCTGGGAGAGATGTGGATTTGGAGAACAGCTTGATAGGTGGGCGGAAAAATATGGAGAAAGAATTGCGGTCACGGACAGTGAAGACGAGATCAGTTATATGGAATTAAAGCAAAAAGCAGATTGTCTTGCGGCAGCTTTTCTGCGTAAAGGGATTTTAAAGGGAGACAAAGTGCTTGTGCAGCTTCCGAACAGGATTTCTTTTGTGATCGTGTTTTTTGCGCTTTCCAAGATTGGGCGGTGCCAATCATGATGCTGCCGGCCCACAGGGAGGCGGAACTGGAAGGAATTATTGAACTGGCAAAGCCGGCCGCTTATATTGTGGTGGAGAAATATCTGGGATTTTCATATGTGCCGATGGCAAATGCGATGAAAGAGAAATATTCATGTATCCGGCATATATTTGTAGATAGCGAATCCGGGGATATCAGTGGAATGATTGCGGAAACGTATGGAGAAAATGGAGCATTTCCGGCTGTGGATGGGTATGAAACGGCGGTGCTTTTGCTGTCCGGCGGGACGACAGGGTTCCGAAACTGATTCCGCGCACCCATACGGATTATATGTATAATGCCCGCATGTCCGCGAAGAGATGCCGTCTGGATAGCAGTGACGTTTATCTGGCGTCTCTTCCGGTAGCTCATAATTTCCCGTTATGCTGCCCGGGGCTTTTAGGCACGCTGGACGTGGGAGGAAAAGTTGTGCTTGCGTCTGCGACCAGCCCGGATGATATCCTTGACGCAATTACAGAGGAAGGTGTCACGATAACGGCATTGGTTCCTGCTATGGTTACTGTGTGCATGGAAATGCTGGAATGGGATGAAGATTATGATATATCCAGCCTGCGGATTTTGCAGGTGGGCGGCGCAATGCTGGAAGATTCCCTTGCGGATAAGATCATTGAAGAATGGCCGTGTAAACTGATGCAGGTATTTGGTACGGCGGAGGGGCTACTGTCCTTTACTAGCCCGGAGGATGAAGGTTCCCTGATCGCAAGATGCCAGGGAACTCCGGTGTCTCCTGCGGATGAAGTAAAGATTGTGGATGAAGAAGATAAGGCCGTACCGGAAGGAGTTTTTGGGGAATTATTATCCAGAGGCCCGTATACGATTGATGGTTATTATATGGCGGAGGAAGCGAATAAAAAGAGCTTTACGTCGGACGGATTTTACCGGACGGGCGATAAAGCTATGTGGACGAAAGACGGAAGGTTACGTTTGGGCGGGAGGATCAAAGAGCAGATTAACCGCGCCGGAGAAAAGATCATGCCTTCAGAGATTGAAGCTTATCTTTGCAGGCATTCGAAAATCAAAGAGGCAGCCGTTGTCGGCGTTACGGATGAAACCTTGGAAACCGGATATGTGCATTCCTTGTGACCGATGATGAAGCCGGGATCGATTTGCAGGAAATACACAGGTTCCTGCGGGAAATAGGCGTTGCGGCGTATAAAATGCCGGATCAGATAGAACGGGTAGAGACATGGCCGCTGACCAGCGTAGGAAAAATAGATAAGAAAGCATTAGAACGGATGGCGCAGGAAAAATAGAAGGAGACAGAATCATGGAATATATAGAGATAAAGGAACAGATCAAACAAAAGCTGCCGGTAGCCAGAGATTTGGGGGATTCCGAAAATCTGCTGGAGCTTGGTCTTTCATCCCTGACAATCATGCGTCTGGTAAACCAGTGGAGAAAACAGGGGGTTAAGGTTTCATTCGGTTCATTGATGGAAAATCCTACCCTTGAAGGCTGGTGGGCGCTGATCCAGCGCAGCATGAAGAAAAAAGCGGGCAAAAAACGGGCGCAAGAATCTAAGATAACGCCGGAAAAGGATATGAAACAGCCGTTTCCTTTAACAGACGTACAGTATGCATATTGGGTTGGCAGGGATGAAGAACAGGCTCTTGGAGGAATAGACTGTCATGCGTATTTAGAGTTTGATGGGGGAAATATAGATCCGGAGCGTCTGGAAAAAGCATGGAATGTACTGCAGTATCATCATCCTATGCTGCGCGCCTGCTTTTTGGATGATGGAACACAGAAAATCATGGATAAGCCGTATTGTGAAAAAATAAAGGTTCATGATTTTTCCCGGATGTCATCTGAGGAAGCAGAGGCAATGGCAGTATCTGTCAGAGAACGTTTATCCCATCGGAAGTTAAAGATTGAGGAAGGCGAAGTAGCAGGAATAGAGCTTACGCTTTTTCCTGAAAATAAGGCACGCCTTCATGTGGACATGGCACTTTTGGTTGCTGATGTACAGAGTCTGCAGATATTATTGAGGGATTTGGCATCTGCTTACCGAGGGGAAAACCTGCCGAAAGAATCAAAAGGGTGGAATTTTGCTTCCTATCTAGAACGGCAGAAACAGGAAGAAGGGGAGGAACGGAAAAACGCAGAAAAATACTGGAAGAATCGTTTAGAGCATTTGCCAAAAGGCCCTGACCTTCCATTGGCAAAACGTCCGCAAGAAGTGGAAAAAACGGTGTTCAACCGCAGGATTGTGAGAATCGAAAAGGAAGAATGGGATCATTTGCAAATGCGGGCAAAAAAATACCAGACAACTCCGGCAATGGTTCTTCTTACTGCATATGCGGTGGTTCTGGAACGATGGAGCAGGAATCATTGTTTCCTTATTAACATTCCGTTTTTTAACCGGAAAACAGAGCAGCAGGGGTTAGAGGAAGTAATAGCAGATTTTACTACTCTGTTATTGCTGGAGATTAACTGCGAAGAAAATCCGACTTTTGCTGAATTGTTGGACAGGATTCAGAAGCAGCTTCATGAGGATATGAAGTATACGGCATATTCCGGCGTGCAAGTACAGAGAGACATTGCACAGATGTGTGGGGACGCATCGGCAGTGGCGCCGGTTGTTTTTGCCTGCAATCTGGGAACGCCGTTGGTAAATGATACGTTCCGGAATGAACTGGGGCAGTTTTCCTATATGATTTCCCAGACGCCGCAGGTGTGGAATGATTTTCAGAGTTATGAAGATGAAAATGGCGTACAGCTACATGGGACAGCGTGATGAGTTATTCCCGGAGAATATGATCCCGGATATGTTGGAGAGTTTTGAGATTCTTCTGCATGAATTGGGAAAGAAGGACTGGAATCAGAGATTTGATGTGCTTCCTGAAAAAAGAAAAAGAGAAATTGAAGATACAGCGCGTACAGGAGTGCCGGAGCGTGTGGAATGCCTGCATTGGGCTGTTATGAACCATGCGGAAGTTTGCCCGGAAGATATTGCGCTTATTGATGCGGGAAGCGGAAGATCGGTATCCTATGGGGAATTAAAAGCACGGGCAACAGCAGTGGCGGCAGGAATTTCAGAAAAGGATATTAAGGGCGTCCCGGTTGCACTTACCCTGCCGCGCGGGATAGAACAGATCGAGGCGGCATTAGGAATTTTGCTTTCCGGAAATTCATACCTTCCGGTCAGCTTAAGCCAGCCTAAAGATCGGAGAGCGTTAATCCATGAGAAGACGGGAGTCCGCTATGTGGTCACGAATCGGGAATTATCCGAAAAACTGGACTGGCCGGAAGGTACGGAAATCCTTGTGATGGAAGGTATGGAAGAGGGACAGGAAAATGTGAGACTGCCAGAGGTGTCGCCGAAGGACAGCGCCTATATCATCATGACGTCAGGCTCTACAGGTGTTCCGAAGGGTGTAGAGATTGCGCATGAAAGCGCATGGAATACGGTTCAGGATATTAATGAAAAGTACCATGTGACAAGTGCAGATCGGGCGCTGGCTGTATCAGCTATGGATTTTGACCTGTCGGTATATGATGTTTTTGGAATTTTAGGCGCAGGAGGAACATTGGTATTGCTTCCAGAGCAGGAGAGAAGGAATGCGGATTACTGGCTGGAACAAGTGTTGAAATATCAGATTACCGTTTGGAATTCAGTGCCGGTGCTTCTGGATATGCTTTTGATACGGGCGGAATCCATGAAACAGAAACTGCCGATCAGGGCGGTTATGCTTTCCGGAGATTGGATTGGGATGGATCTCCCGCAGAGGGTTGCGGCATGGACAGAGGATTGCCAGTTTGTCGCTATGGGAGGAGCTACAGAGGCAAGTATCTGGTCCAATTATCAGAATGTTACCCTGCCGATGCCGAAAAACTGGAAATCTATTCCCTATGGAAAGCCACTCAGATATCAGGCATATCGTGTTGTGGATGAGTATGGAAGGGATTGCCCTTACTGGGCAGAAGGCGAACTCTGGATTGGCGGTTTTGGTGTAGCAAAAGGATATAGGGGAGATTCTGCGCTTACGGGGCAGAAATTTATCACAGATCAGTATGGAAGATGGTATCGGACCGGTGATCTCGGAAGAATCTGGATGATGAGATAATTGAATTTTTGGGAAGAAAAGACCATCAGGTAAAGATCCGTGGACACAGGATTGAATTGGGAGAAATTGAACATGCGATTCAGGAGTTCCGGGTGTGGCTCATGCAGTTGTTGATACAGTTAGTGATGGTCATGGCAATAAAACGCTGGCTGCTTATATCGGAGCGCCGATACAGGAAGATTCTAAAGTTACAACGTATTTGTACGGCACAGATATCTTTGGCGGAGGCTGGAAAGAACTGAAGGATGATGTCAGCAATTGGCAGATGCAGCAGGAACGGAAGACAGCATACAAAAATTTCCTTGCCTATGCAGACCAGAGATGTGTACAGCTTATGCTGGAGACACTCATAGAGTTAGGCGTTTTTGTATCAGAGAAGGAAGTTCTTTCGCAAAAGGAAATTTGAAAAAGGGAGCATTACGGAAACACAGAAGAATACTGTGGCAAGATGGTTGGAAATTTTAAAGAAGGAAGGAATCCTGAGAGAAGAGGACGGCAGACTATCGCGTACCGGGAAGGAAGTGGCTGTACCGGAAAAAGCTGGAGATGCGGAAACGTATTTTAAGAAACTGAAGCCGTATCTGAAGCATATGGTTACTGGGAATGAAGTTCCGCTGGACGTATTCTACCAGAAAGAGCCGGCTTTGGCTCCGAATATGCTGCTTCGGAGGATTCCGGGCTGCGAGGAAACAGTGGAAAGACTGGTGCAGGGATTAAGGCTTCTGGCAGAAGAACGCAGAAAAGAGCCACTCCAGATTATAGAAATTGGTACAAGGGACACTGCAATTACAAGACAGTTTTTGAATGCACTGGAAGATGTAAGCGTGGCTTATACATATGCGGATTCTTCAAAATATTTTCTGCAGGAAGCAGAGAAAGAACTTGCGGGATATGAGAGAGTCGAGTTTGAGATGCTGAATCTGGAAGAAGGCATGGATAAGCAGCAGATGTCCTTGCATAGTTATGACGTTGTGATATCGGTAAATGCTTTACATAGAAATATTGATGCTGCGGATGCGGTAAAGAAAGTAGCGGAATTACTGAAGCCAAACGGAATATTGCTGATGACTGACCTTGTGGTAAGGACATACCTTCAGGAACTTACAGCGGCTTTTTTGGAAAATGGTTTTGCGGATATTCGGGACAAGAGAAAAGAAGCAGGGCTGGTTACCCCGGACTGCCTGCTGTGGAGAGAATGTTTATCAGAGGCAGGATTGGGCGAAGACTGTGCTGTGACAGAGAGATATGGAAGATGTATATGCTGCAGCAGACAGCAGGCGTCTGTCCTGTCCTATCATAATGGAGCACTAAGGGAATATCTGTCAGAAAAACTGCCGGAGTATATGGTTCCACAGAACTATCATTTCATGGAGCAGCTCCCAACATTGTCCAATGGGAAGATTAACAGGAAGCAATTGCGGGAAGATTTTAAAGAAGAAACTGCGGTTATCCGATTTTCAAAGGCAACGACAGAAACAGAAGAAAAGCTTTTAGATATCTGGAAACAATTATTTGGATATGAAAATATCGGAATTGAAGATAATTATTTTAGCCTTGGGGGAGACTCGCTGATTGCCACAAGGTTGATCTCGGAAGTACAGACAACCTTCGGCTGCAAAATAACGATCAGTACGATTTTTGAAAATCTGACCGTAAAATCTCTGGCAAAAGCTATTGAACAGTCCGAACAGAAAGAAGAAGATACACTGCAGATCAAACCGAATCTGGAGGAAGCATATCATCCGTTCCCATTAACCGATGTGCAGTATGCTTACTGGCTTGGCAGAAGCGGATTGTATGAATTGGGAAATGTTGCAACACACTGTTATTTTGAACTGGATGCAGACGGCTTGATACTGAGTGCGCAGAGACGGCATGGAATCTGTTGATACAGAGGCACGATGATGCGTGTTATTATCCAGCCGGATGGTATGCAGCGCATACTGGAGAATACTCCCCAGTATCATATTGACGTGACGGATATCCGACAATTGGAAGTGACAGAAAAAGAAAAGGCATTGGATGAAAAACGGGCAGAGATGTCTCATCAGGTAATTCAGACAGATGAATGGCCTCTGTTTGATGTGCGAATCACTAAAATAGAGGACCAGAAGCATAGAATCCATATCAGTTTTGACAATATTATCTTTGATGGCTGGAGTATGTTCCATCTCTTAGATGAGTGGGCAGAAGTATATCGAAATGGAAAAGCGGAAATGTCGATTACTTTGTCTTTCCGGGATTACGTGCTGGGACTGGAGCAGATAAAGTCTACCTCTGCTTATGAGAAAGATAAAAAATATTGGGAAGACCGGGTGGAGACTTTTGCGGACGCACCGGATCTGCCACTTGCAAAGAACGAAAGCCAGATTACAGAGCAGCGTTTCTGTCGCCGGAGCGCAAAACTGTCACAGAAAGAATGGCAGTCTGTAAAAGACGCGGCGGGAAGACTGGAGGTAACGCCTTCTGTTCTTTTGATGAGTGCTTATGCGGAGACTCTCCGCTTGTGGAGCAGTAATAAGGATTTTACACTTAATTTGACGCAGTTTGACCGGAAACAATTGCATCCGGAAGTGAACAATCTGGTTGGAGATTTTACAACACTGACATTGCTGGAGATAAAGAATGCAGGGAATAATTTTGCGGAAAGGACAAAGGCAATTCAGAAGCAGCTTACAGAAGATCTGGAGCATACAGCTTATGGCGCGGTTGAACTGGAGCGCGAATTAAAGAAAAAGACTGGAAATATGCGGGGCGCTATTATGCCGGTAGTGTTTACCAGTGGTCTTGGCGTGGAGCAGTGGAATGAAGGAAAGTGGCTTGGAAAACTGAACTATAACATTTCACAGACGCCGCAGGTGTGGCTGGATCATCAGGTGGTTGAAATGGATGGCTGTTTATGCCTGTTTTGGGATTCCGTGGACGAATTATTTTATCCAGGAATGCTAGATGAGATGTTCCGGGCATATACCGGCCTGCTTCATACGCTAGCAGTTCATCCGGAGATCATGCAGGAAAAACGGCAAGTCTGGTAACAGCGGAAATTCAGAAAACGGCGTCAGGCGAATGAAACGGCGGCTGAATTTGAAAGAGAAAACGTTGGATGGATTATTCTTGGAGTCGGCAGACAAATTTCCGGATAAGGAGGCGCTGGTAACGTGCAGCAGGCGGATGACATATCGGGAGATAAAAGAAGAAGCGTTTTACATTTCCGGGCAGTTGCAGAGCATGGGAATAAAAAAAGAAGAGACGGTAGCTGTATTTATGGAAAAAGGGTGGGAGCAGGTAGTTGCTGTTTATGGAATCATGTTTGCCGGAGCCGCATATCTTCCGATAGATATCCATAATCCGAGAGAACGAGTTGAAAAGATTCTCCGTGATAGTGGAACAAGAATCATTCTTGTGCAGAATCAGGCGTATGATCAGGATACCGAATGGCTGCACGAGTGGGATTGTATTTCTGTGTCTGAATTAAAAACCGATTCTGAATACAAAGCACAGGAGAATAAGGCGGGAGACCTTGCGTATGTAATCTATACGTCGGGAACAACCGGGATGCCGAAAGGAGTAATGATTACCCACCATAATGCAGTGAATACGATACTGGATATCAATGCACGCTATCAGATTACAGAACAGGATACGGCGTTTGGAATCTCCAATCTTCATTTTGACCTGTCTGTTTATGATGTTTTTGGCATTTTAGGCGCAGGTGGGAAATTGGTTCTTCCGGATCCGGAATATGGAAAAGATCCAGCGCATTGGATTCACTGGTTGAATCATGAGAATATTACCGTATGGAACAGCGTGCCAGCTTTTGTAGAAATGCTGGCAGAATATGAGGAATATCAAAGGCAGGTAACTTCACAATCGCTGCGGTTAGTAATGATGAGTGGTGACTGGGTTCCTGTTTCACTTCCAGGGAGAATCCGTAATCTGTTCCAGAATGTTGAGATTGTTGCTCTTGGAGGAGCAACAGAAGGCAGTATCTGGTCTAATCATTTCGAGATTCCAGAGGTTGTGCCGGAAGATTGGAAGAGTATTCCGTATGGGAAACCGCTTGCAAACCAGAAGTATTATGTTCTGGATCAGAATATGGAAGATTGCCCTGACTGGGTACCGGGAACACTTTATATTGCCGGAGATGGCATTGCACAGGGATATTTAAACGATAAAGAAAAAACAAAGGAAAAATTTGTTGTCTTAGATAGAACTGGAGAACGGCTGTATTGTACCGGAGATATGGGACGGTATTGGAATGACGGTAATATTGAATTTCTTGGAAGACTGGATAATCAGGTGAAAATCAATGGGTATAGGGTAGAACTGGGCGAAATTGAAACTTTTATGAATTGGATTCATGGTGTAAAAATAAGTCAGGTCGTAAATATTAAAGATAATAAACTTGTTGGATTTTACGTTTCGAATTATGAAATAAACGAGACCTATTTTCAAAATTATTTGCGTGACTATTTACCCAAATATATGATTCCACAAAACTTCATCGCTCTATTAGAAATGCCCACAACGAAAAATGGGAAAATTGATAAAAAGGAACTTAAAAGAAAGGCAATAGAGTTTCAAAAGACTTTTGAATCTAATAATCGAGCAATGACAAAGGAGGAGAAAGAATTTAGTGAAATATGGAAGGAAGTATTGAAATGCCAAGATGTAAGTTTGAAGGACGATTTCTTTTCGAGTGGAGGAAATTCTCTTAAAGCAATTACTTTGGCAAATAGAATAAAAGAGAAATATATAATAGAAATCACGATAAGAGATGTTTTGGAGTTTCCAATAGTAGAACAATTATCAGAGTTTGTACAGAAAAAAGTAAAAGATAATAGTAAGAAAAGTGGAAGTAATATAGAAGAAGGATTTTTTTAGAAAGAAGGAGAAGAAATGACAGCAGAAAAAATTATTTTAAAATACCAAGAAAAAGGTGTGAAATTATTTTTGAATGAAGATAAGCTTCAATTTAGTGGCCCGAAAGGTATCATTGATGATGATGCGCGAAAAGAACTACAGGCTTACAAAGATGATATTATTACCTATTTAAAATCACACAAGGGTCAAGTTGTATGCGATAAAACCCAAAGATTTTTGCCGTTTGAAATGACAGATATACAAGTAGCATATGTAATAGGACGAAACAGAACTTATCAATATGGTGGAATTGGATGTAAAATTTATGCAGAATACGAATTTCCTAAACTTGATTTAGAAAAATTGGAAAGAGCATGGGAAAATGTTGTGAAAAATAACGATATGCTTCATGCAGTGATTAAGAATAATAAAGAACAACAAATATTACAGGATTACGAAGTACCGGCTATAGAAAAATGGAAAATTGAGGATATTTCACCAGATGAAAGAAAAAACAAATTAAATGAAATCCGAGATAGATTGGTAATGAAACAATATAAAGTTGGAGAGTGGCCGTTATTTGATTTGGAAATATCTGAATTAGAGGACGTTACAATTTTACACATTTCGCTAGATATGTTAATTGCGGATTTCTTGAGTATAAATATTATTGTTGACGAATTGGAGGATAATTATTTTGGTGATAAAAAGAAGACTTTTACGAAAGAACTGTCTTTTAGAGATGTAATTGTTTATGAGCATAATAGACAAAAGCATCCACAGTATTCGGAAACCATGAAAAAAGATAAACAGTATTGGGAAGAGAGAATTTCAACAATGCCGGAAGCTCCAGATTTACCGGTTAAAGAAGATTTAAAAGATACCTCTATTCGTCAATTAAATACTTATATTGAAAAAGAACGCTATTTGGAGTTACAGAAACTGGCAGATGATAATAATATCACTTTATCTGGACTGATTTTAGCATGCTATGCAGAAGTATTAGCATACTGGTCAAATTCGAAACGATTCAGCATTAACGTTACTATGGCTAATCGTGAGCAAGTGCATCCAGATATTTATAGCATCATAGGGGATTTCACAAAAATAAATATTTTGGAGATATGTCAAGATTATAATTTGTCATTTATACAGAGAGTACAGTTTATACAAAAACAGTTATGGAATGACATGGAACATATGTCGTATAGTGGCATAGAAGTGTTAAGAGAGATGACAAGATTAAAGAAAAAAGAAGTAATTATTCCATATGTGTTTACAAGTACACTAAGCATGGTTTCACGAAAAGAGAGTACAAATCATAAAGGAAACTTAATTTATAAAATCAGTCAGACTCCGCAGGTTTAATAGATTGCCAAGTAATGGAATATAAAGAAGGAATATTAGTAAATTGGGATGTTAGAGAAAAGGCTTTCCCTAAAAAAATGATTGAAATGGCTTTTAGAACATTTTCTGAAATGCTTATTTATACTGATACTCAAAATATGTTGGCAGATAAAAATGTAATCAAATTGCCTTCTGATATGAAAGAAATTAGAAAAAAAAAGGAAGTCAACTATCCATATATTCCGCAACTTCTCCACGAGGGATTTTGCGAAAGTGTGAAGAAATATCCTAGTAAAATTGCGCTGTGTTCAAATGGTAAAGAGTATACATATAAAGAACTAGGTGAATATGCTACATCTGTAAAAAGGAGCTCCTTAGAAAAAATATAAAGACTGCAGATATCGTTGCAATTGAGTTAAAAAAGGGAATATGGCAGATTGCGTCTGTTTTAGGAGTCCTTTTGGCAGGAGGAACATATTTACCTGTGGACATAGGACAACCAAGAAATAGAAAAAATAAAATAGAATTAGATGCCCAAGCAAAATTTATTATCACATCGAATAAAAACATAGATTTACTGGATTGTGCGGAAAAAATTTATGTAGAAGATATGGTGGTTGCGGATGCTCTGGAAGTAGAAGTACTTAATACAAATACCAATCAGGCCGCATACATAATATATACGTCCGGTACTACAGGAAATCCAAAAGGCGTTGTCATATCACATGCATCGGCAATGAACACAATTAATGATGTGATAAGACGGTATAATATTACAAAAAATGATAGTGTGCTGGGAATTTCAAATTTAGCTTTTGATTTATCAGTTTTTGATATTTTTGGAATATTTGCAGTTGGTGGGAAACTGGTGCTGCCAACCGATGAGAAAAATGTTTCGGAATGGGGAACGCTGCTTTTAGAAAACAAATTACTATTTGGAATTCTGTTCCGGCACAAATGCAAATGTTGTTATCATATTTGGAAGCAGAGAAAAAACGCAAGGTAGAAAAATTAAGACTTATTATGCTTTCTGGGGATTGGATTCCTGTACAGCTTCCTAAGAGAATGAAACAAATATTTGGTAATTCGAGGATGATTAGTTTAGGTGGTGCTACAGAAGCAAGTATATGGTCGATTGCGTATGAAATTAATCCTGATTATGTATATGAAAAAAGTATTCCTTATGGAATACCGCTCTCAAATCAAAAATTTTATATTTTGGATGATGAAATGAGAGAATGCCCGGATTGGGTAAAAGGAAGGATTTATATAAGTGGAAAAGGCTTGGCACTTGGATATTTTAAAGATGATTCTCTTACTTGCCGGAAATTTGTATTCCATAAAGAGCTAGAAGAACGTTTATACGACACTGGTGATATGGGAAGATATAGAACAGATGGTGTTATTGAATTTTTAGGGCGAGAAGATTATCAAGTAAAAATCAGAGGACACCGAGTGGAGTTGAATGAAGTGGAATCTGTTATAAATCAGTGCGAGGATGTAGAGGGATCTATTGTTGTTACAGCAACAGAAAATGACGATATAATAGGTGCTTTCGTACAGCCTAAAATAGAAAAAAGTGTTGTTGATAATACAGCAGAAATAAATGATATAAAAAATAAAAACAAAAGCTTCAACCAAGATAGCAATCTGTTTGAGGCAAATGTCTTAGATTTTGCTGACTGGCTACATGCGTCTAATGAGACTGCAATTTATGATATGCTGGCGACCTTTTACAAAGTAGAAATTTTTACGGATCGAAACACATGGTATCCGATAAAAGAGATATTTAATTCATTAAAGGTGCATGAATATTATGAACCTTTGATTAGAAGATGGCTAAAGGCATTAGAAACGGAAGGATATGTTGTAAAGAATGACAAAAATCAGTATAGGATTAAGAAAGAGATAACAAGAGATTTAGCCGAGCATTCTTGGGAACAGTGGTTAAAAGTTGATTCTAAGGTACATTATAATGATTTAATGATGAATTTTTTTGGAGAAACGCGTACAAATTTATTACCTTTATTGCGAGGAAAACTGGATCCTATAGACTTATTTTTCCCAAAAGGAAGTTTTAAAGTAGCATTAGCAGCGTACAAGGATAATATTGTTAGTAAGTGTACTAATAGGGTTGTAGTTGAAGATATGCTGGTACTTGTAAAGCATTTCACAAAAAAAATATCCACAAAAAGCAGTTCAGGATATTAGAAATTGGAGCTGGTGTAGGTGGAGTGAGTATAGATTTAATTGAAGCACTAAAAATATATAATGTAGAATATTTATTTACGGACATTTCACGTTCATTTTTAAATGAGGCACAAGAGCGATTTAAAAAATATCCGTGGGTAAAATTTGGCTTATATGATATCAATATTGATTATTGGAAACAAGATATTCCAACATCATATTTTGATGTAATACTTTGCAATAATGTACTTCACAATGCGAATAATGAGGTAAAAGTGTTAGGGCAGTTTAAGGAAATAGCTGCTCCGAATGGAAATCTAATTATTATAGATGCCACAGGCAATAATTATGCATTGATGACATCGATAGAATTTCTGAATGGATTAAATGGAGTAGAAGATTTTAGAGCAGAAAATGAACAGATTTTTCTTCAGCAGGATCAATGGAATAAGTTATTCAAGAAATCCGACATAGAATTGTTGGCTGCGTTTCCGGAGGAGGATAGCACGTTAAAAGTAATAGGACAAACGGTCTTTGTTTGTAAATTTAATTCAAAAAGGCGAAGAATTGATCCAAGTGAAATTAAAAATTACATGGCAAATAATTTGCCGGAATATATGTTGCCATCTCATATAGAGGTACTGAAGGAATTTCCGCTAACTGCGAATGGGAAAATAGATAGAAATATTCTTAGAAATCATTTAGATGGAACATTAACACAGACAACTGAGCAAGGCGAGGCACCATCGACAGATTTAGAAAAAGCAATAGCACAAATATGGTGTGATGCTTTGAAAAAAGAAAAAATATGGAAAAATGAAAACTTTTATGAGATAGGTGGAGATTCACTCTTAGTCGCACAAGTTGTAGCAAAAATGAAAGAAAAGATAGAAGAGGCAAAAGCGTGGGATTGGGATAAGCTAATGATCGCTTTAATTGAATCACCAACTATTGAAGGAATTAGTAAAAAGCTAATGGAAGGTTTACCGTCAGAGGAAACGAAAGAAAAACAGGAAAGCTTAATAATTTTGAAACAGGGAAACAATAATAAAGCATTAGTACTCATACATGATGGAACGGGTACAATAAGTCCATATAATCAAGTGATTCCCTTTTTACATTCGACTGAAGGAAGCTTATTGGCTTTGCAGTGTAATGATATGGAAGAATACTTATCTGTTAAGCCTGAAAAATTGATACAATTCTTGGGTGAGAAGTATGCAAAAATATTAATTGACACAGAAAAAGAAGTCTACGATTTGGTTGGATATTGTATGGGAGGACTTATAGCACTTGAAACTGCTAAGATTTTGACGGAAGCTGGGAAAACAGTGCATTCGTTAATAAGCGTTGATACTACGCCTAGCAGAAGAATGGTAAATAATGAGCTACTGATGGAAAGAGCTTTTGGAATGATAATTGGAGCAGATACGTATAAAGTGGGGCATACAGTAGAGGATGAATTATTGAAAAGAGCAATTAAAGAATTAGGTGAAAAATATGGAGATAATGTTTCTAATGAAGAACTAGTAAGTTTGGAAGGAGAATTTTTACCTGTAAGTCAGTGCTATGGTAAACTCATAAAGAAGACACATGCTGAACGCTTATTAGAGCTGTATAATACACTTCCTGCGACTAAAGGAGAAACATCTGGTTATTCAAAGGAAAGATTAGATACTTTATACAAAGTGTTTTGCCACGCTTTAGCGCTGTAATTATGTATGATGCAGGTATTTATGTAGGAAATGCGTTAGTATTAAGTTGTCGCAATAAAAATTCTTCTTTTTTACCAGTTGAACCCACGGATAATGAAAGATTTTGGAAAGAAGCCACAGTGGGAAATATAACATCTGAGTTAATAGAAGGGGAGCATTTGACCTGCATGACAGGTTCATATGCAGATAAAGTGGCTGAAAGAATATTGAAAGAAGAGAGGCTGTAGCAATTTTTGTGAAAGGAGTGATAAAGCGTGAATAAGCTGATTGGAATATTAGGATGTGGAGGAGGTGTTGGGCAATATGTGGTAAATTATTTAAAAGGAAAATATCCGCTGAAATGTGGTCAGAGAAAAATAGTAAACATGAATGCGGATACAGATATAGAATATGTTCAAGTTGATGTGCGGAATAGGAAAGAACTAATAAAGTTTTGCCAAAATTGCAGTATTGTCATTAACTGCACTGGACCGTCATATTACCTTTCACGAGAGATAGCAAGTGTAGTGTGTGAGCATAACATTGATTATATAGATACATTTGGCATAGGCATAGATAAAGAAGAACTCTACAATTATGAAAGCACTATGATAATTGGTGCAGGAAGTTTCCCCGGATTATCGGGGATTCTTCCTGTATGGATAAGAAAAGAACAGCAGGAGAGTGAAATTAGGAGAGTAAATATTTTTGCCGGTGGTAACGAACATATAACAGCCTCAGCATGTGCTGATTTCCTTTTAAGCACGTTTTCTCAATTCGGTAAGATTGATTCATACTATTCACATCAACAAATAAAAAAAACAGAAAATATAACAGAAAGAGTACCATTAATTTTTCCGGATACAGCAGAAATAATGGAATATTTGCCAGACGAAATTTATTTGAGTGCGGAATATAGTAGAATTGATGAATTGCATTGGTACAATGTACAAACGAATTCAGAATATAGGAATATAATACAAGAAGCACTCTTGAAGTTAATGATTAGTCAAGAATATGAGTATGTCAATAGGCTTGCTGAAAATGTAAAAAGAAAACTAGAAAACAAAAGAGAAGAGAGCAAAACGTGGTATAGAATTTGGCTAGAGATAGAAACTGTTACTGAGAAAAAGAATTATGGATATGAGGCTTTGGACTCGTATAAAATTAATGGAAGAATCGCAGCATTTTGTGCTGAAGCATTATGTTCGGGAATATGTCAAAAAGGCATATATTGGCCATTTGAAATATTGGATGCAGAAATAGTCATGAATTCGTTGATAAATGAGGAAATACTAATTGGATTAAAGGAAAATGATAAAAAGATGCAAGAGCATGATTTGAATTACGAGGAGGGCGAATTGTAAATGGAAAAGAGACTTCGGATAATTGTTTGTGGGGTTGGATTCGGACAATTCTATATTAGAGCAATAGATAAAATAAAATGTAAATATAAACTTGTAGGGATCTATCGAGAGGAAGCGAATGGTCGAAACAATGGACAAAAAAATATGGAGTAATTCTATATACAGATATTGATGAGATTACGAAAGAAAATGTGGATGTAGTCTGCGTTGTGATAAAATCAACTGTAGTAAATGGAGAAGGAAGCACAATAGTGCATTCATTACTTGAGAAAGGTATAAATGTGATACAGGAACATCCAATTGATATAGATGATTACATAATGTGTATTAAGATTGCTCAGAAGAACTGCTGCATGTATAGACTAAATACTTTTTATCCGCAACTTTCCAATGTAAAACAATTTATTTTTCTTGCAGGAAAATTGAGGGAAAAAAACGACGTGCAATATATTAATGCGGAATGTAGTGTGCATGTGCTTTTCCCGCTTATAGATATTTTGGGAAGAGCGATAGGCGGGTTAAGACCATGGAAATTTGAGAGAGTAGAAGAAACGTACAAGAATTCCCCATTTTGTATAATATATGGTTCGATATATAATATACCAATCTGTATAAATGTTCAAAATCAAATGGATCCAAGTGATCCGGAAAACAGCGTACTTTTATTTCATAAAATATCGTTATACACGGAATGTGGAAATTTAACTATGATTGGAACGAATAGTGATATTATGTGGGAACCACGTATACGAAAATATATTGCTGCAGATGGTGGGTTTCATTTAGAAGCAGACGATGAATATTTAGATCTCCCAGTATATGAAGAAATGCACAATGACGAAGGAAAATGTTTTAGGGAAATGTTCAGTGATACATGGCCTGATAGTATAAAACTATTTTTGGAAGATTTTTATAGAGACTTCTATCTTGGAAAAAAAATGGACAGCAATGCCCAATTTTTGATATCTGTTTGTCAGGCATGGAAAGATTTGGGAAACAGTATAGGATCTGCTAATATTATACATGCATACACGACCAAACCTATTAAAATATCGGAGATTGTAAAATAAATAATTCAGATGTAATGATATTTATGAATCAAGAAGTCCCCTCAAAAGTGTTAAACGGATTTGAGGGGACTTCATTATTATGGTGCATAACGACAGAGATAATACAATGGTTATGAGATGGAAATGAAATTATATCTGTACTGTTATCGATGAGACATTTTTCGATACTCAATGGGCAGGAGTCCCGTACTCTTACGAAACAATTCCGCAAACCGGCTAGAAGTAGAGTAGCCAATCATTTCCGCAATCTGTCCTATCGTGAAATCCGTATCAATCAGCAAATGCTCTGCCTGGCTCATGCGGCGCTGTTGAATATACTCTGTGATTGTGCAGCCCTGCAACTGCTTAAAAGATGTTTTCAGCTTGGTGGTTCCCATACAGGCGATTTTTGCAAGCCGCTCCAATGGGATATCAAACGCATAGTGGTCATTGAGATAAGCAGTCACATTTTCCAATTGTGCTATATCCTGGTCGGATAGATGTTTCTCCTTGCGGGAGAGAATTTTTTTCTGTTCTTCCACCACAAGGGATACGCCTCGGCCACTTTCGCTTCATAAAATAGTCCTGCGGCAATCCCATCCCCACGGTAGACCTTTACCTCATGGAGCAGCTTTGCCATAGCCGGGAAGTCTGTGGTCTGATCAACCTGCCGGAAAGCTGCAAGTGGCTGATATAGTCCCCCGGATATTGTTTTTGCAAATAATCCTCATAGTATGCAGGCATGACTTCGATACCAATAGACCGGATGGGGATTTTTTTATGGATGATTGCCTTGTATGGCTTATAGCCGCCAATAAAGGCTTTGATACATTCGGCAGACATCCGCCGGTAGGGATTTAATTCTTCGCCAGAGATGGATTCATACTGAGTAATACTCAGAGCTTCCGGCAAATGAAATTCCATGAAGAAATCCTCATGGAAATAAAAATCATGGATTTTAATGTCGTACAGGTCTTTCTTCGCATAGACCCAGTAAAAGCCTTCTCCAAATTCAGGCGATAACTGCCAGCATTGTCCGGCAGAATTGAAGTGGTTATTGCTATCTACCGGGATAAAATGGTTATCTGTTAAAAGCGGCTCATAGTAATCCGCAATAATGTTATTGTTCAAATGACGGCCTCCTTTGCAACGATTGGACGGAGCTTTGCAACGAAAAGACGAATGCGCCTGTAATGTATTGCAGCCCGCCCATAAAGTTAGTATGATATAGACCGTGGTTAGTAGCATCTAATCATAATATAACAGATTTCAGACGGTAGGTCAACCGTTCTTGAAAGCAGGAGGAAAAAATATGAGTAATCAAGTAAATGCAAAGGCAGGATTGTCTGTCAAGGACTTAGTAACAACGGGAATTTTTACTGCGCTTCTGTTCGTATTCATCATGGTAGGAGCGTCTTTTTTGCTACCAACGGTGCTGACTTTTTTTCATGCCTGCCGGGAGTGCTTTGCTTGCCGGACCAATTTATCTGCTGATGATCGCAAAAGTACATAAACGCTGGAGCGTCACGATCATGGGCGTTATCATGGCCATCATCTGGTTTGTCACTGGTATGCACTGGGCGTTTGCGTTGGGCTATCTCATTATGGCTGTCGTAGCTGATTTTGTTGCCGGTACAAAGCAGTACAAGAGCAAGAAGATCAACAGTCTGTCCTATATCCTTTTCTCCCTGGGCGGAACAGGGTCGTACCTTGTTTTCTTCGCTGATCCCCAGGGGTGGGCGCAGACCATGTTGGGAAATGGAACCGAGCAAAGCTATATCGATACCATGCAGACGACCGCAAATGCGGGAATCTTTATCGCCATGTTTGCCGCTCTCCTTGTAACAGCTTCTATCAGTGCATTTGTGGGCTGCAAAATGTTGAAGAAGCAGTTCGAAAAAGCGGGTATTACAGCATGATGGGTAACACCGTCCAGAAAGGGCTTTGGCTTGACCCGCGGGCCAAGCTCTTTCTTATTTTGATGTGTGTACTGAGTTCCATGTTCGCGCCTTCTCTTACCTATCAGTTGCGCTTGTCCTGCTGATTGCTGTATTAGGAGTGCTTTGTGGAAAGTGGAAATATGCCGTAAAAGGGGTATGCTTTTATGCGTTAGTCTGTGCACTGACAGTCTGGATTATGGCGGCTATGACGGGGACGCTGCGGACCATGTTTGTTGCGTTCCTTGGGCTATTTCACAAGGTTTACGCCTGCGGGATGCTGGCAGGGATAGTCTTGTTTACAACAAAGGTCAGCGAATTTTTATCCGCCATGAACCGAATCCATGCCCCGAAAAAATTTGTCATCACATTTGCGGTCATGCTGCGCTATATTCCAACCGTCCAGGAGGACTGGCATTTTATCAAGGACGCCATGCGTATGCGGGACGTATCGCCCTCCCTGGGCGGATTCCTTTCCCATCCGGGAATGACAGTAGAGTGTATCTATGTTCCGCTGATGATGATGGCCTCCAAGGCAGCGGACGAGCTTTCTATCGCTTCTGTTACCCGCGGGATCGAGAATCCCAATCCCCGGACCTGTCTTGTCCAGATAAAATGCGGGATTGCAGATTGGACGGCGATGTTATTTGCGGTTGCTTTCTTTATTTTTGAATTATGTAAGCGGGGAGGTGTGATCGGGTGATTGAGTTTAAAAATGTATCATTTTCTTATGAGGGACAGGAGCATGACAGTCTGCATGGAATCAGCCTGAAAATTGCAGACGGGGAATGTGTCTTGTTCTGTGGCCGCAGCGGGTGCGGAAAAACAACGGTCACAAGGCTGGTAAATGGCTTGATCCCACAATTTTACCAGGGAGAACTTCAGGGGCGCGTGCTAGTGGACGAACAGGAAATCAGTGACCTGCCCATGTATCAGATCGCTGCAAAGGTGGGGTCTGTGTTTCAAAATCCCCGGACACAGTTTTTCAATGTGGATACGGACAGTGAGATTGCCTTTGGAATTGAAAATGAGGCCAGGCCGGTAAGGGAACTGGAGGAACGGGTAGAACAGACAACAAAAGATTTGCATATTGAAAAGCTACGAAACCGAAATATTTTTGAACTGTCGGGCGGAGAAAAACAGAAAATCGCGTTTGCGTCGGTCTATGCAATGAACCCGGAAATCTATCTGCTGGACGAACCATCCTCAAATCTAGACATGGCTTCCATCCAGGAATTGAAAGAACATCTGCGGCTGATAAAGAGCCAGGGCAAAACCATTTTGATTGCGGAACACAGGCTCTATTATCTGATGGAGCTGGCAGACCGCATTGTTTATCTGGAAGATGGGGAAATAGCAAGGATTTTTACGTCAGAGGAATTTCTCCGGCTGACGGAAACCGAACGGGAACACATGGGGCTGCGGGCAGTTGACCTGACAAGGGTTCTTCCTCCAGCCATCCATCCTACGGTTCTTCCTCCTACATTAGCAATCCGTGATATTACGCTGCGTTATAAAAAGAGGACGATTCTACACCAAATTGCTCTTTCTGTCGCAAGGGGAGAAGTCATTGGGGTTGTCGGTCATAATGGAGCCGGAAAAACCACGTTTTCCCGCGCTCTGTGCGGGCTTCATAAAGACTGTGAAGGTGAGTTCCTTTGGAATGGTCAGCCGCTAGAACACAAGTTGAGGCTGAAACGCTCTTATATGGTGATGCAGGATGTGAACTATGAATTGTTTGCAGAAAGTGTGGAGGCAGAATGTTCCTTCGGAATTCGAAACCCGGATCAGGATTTAGTAGAAACAACCATGGCGGAACTGGGGCTTACAACCTACCGGGAACGCATCCCAACACGCTTTCCGGTGGACAGAAGCAGCGGGTGGCTGTGGCAGTCAGCATGATCTGTGGAAAAGATTTGCTGGTGTTCGACGAGCCCACCAGCGGACTGGACTTTGACAGCATGGCGCAGGTGGCGGGATTGATCAAACGGTTATCCGAACAGGGAAAAATCATTTTTATTGTCACCCATGATTTTGAATTTGTCTGCCGTACCTGCTCACGTGTCTTGCATTTTGATGAAGGGGAAATGCCGGATGACATCCCTGTTGTGATGGATTTCCTCCCAAAGATCCGGGAACTGTTCTCTGTTTCAGGGGGAAAGGAGATGTGAAGTGATGAAACAGAAAAAGAAAAACAGGATTGCATTGCTACTTCAATGGGCCGGTGAGCAGAAAATCTGGCTGCTACTGGCAATTCTGCTAGCTATGGCAAGCGGCCTATGCATCATTGTACCGTATATCGGGATTTACCGTGTGATGGATGCCGTTTTCCAGCATAACTGCACAAACGAGTTTGTCGTCCAGACGATTATGATGATTGCCGTTTCTGTGGTCCTGCGTTTTGTTTTATTTGGGTGTTCCGGTGTGGCTGCCCATAAAGGTGCTTACGGCGCTTTGTTCAAGGTGCGCTGCATGGTAGCGGAGCATCTGGCAAAAGTTCCTCTTGGTACGATGAATGAGAGGCGGATCGGGGATATCAAAACAGTACTGAATGAAGACATTGAAAAATTAGAGTTGTTCCTGGCTCATAACCTTCCAGACCTTGTGTGCTATATGGTAGGGCCGGTAGCGATTTTTATCTATTTGATGACAGTAAATATCCCATTGGCACTGGTTTCCCTGGTGCCGTTGATTCTGGCTGTTGTGGTAATGGGGGTTATGTTCCGAAATACAGATGACCTGATGGACCGGGCGAACCGATCCATTACAACGCTCAATTCTGTGATGATCGAATATATCAGCGGCATGAAGCTGATTAAAGCGTACAACATGGGGAGCAAGTCGTTCCAGAAATTTTCAGGTGCAATTCAGGAAGAGAATGCCATGTGGAATGAAACATCCCGGAGAATGGGACCTCCTTACGCAACCTTTGTGGTTCTGATCGAATGTGGGATGCTGCTAATGGTTCCCCTGGGCGGAATGTTCTTCCTGAAGGGCTCCCTGGCGGCCGGCGCTTTTTTGCTGTTCGTCTATGTCGGCTCCATGTATCTGACAGAGATCCGGCCTTTGCAGGAATTGGGGACAAACTTTGCGAATGTCCTGGGTGCCATTACCAAAACAAAAGAAATATTGGATGTTCCTGTTTATGAAGGCGGAAAGGACTTCCCGAAAAACCATGAGATTGAACTTAAAAATGTACGTTTTTCCTATGATGGAAAACGGATGTATTGCAGGGAGTCAACCTCACAATCAAAGATGGGGAACGCATGGCACTTGTGGACAGTCCGGTGCGGGCAAGAGTACCGTGATCGAACTGATCTCCCGGTTTTATGATGTGCAGGAGGGGGAGGTGCTGATCGGCGGGGTCAATGTGAATGAACTGAACTATGATACCATCCTGAAGAATATTGCCATTGTATTCCAAAAGACATTTCTTACCCGTGACAGTGTCCTGGAAAATATCCGTATGGGCTCGGACGCCAGTCTGGAGAAAGTACGAGCTGCCGCCAGGGAGGCGCAGATTGATGACTTCATCATGTCACTGCCAGATGGTTATGACACAAAGGTAGGCAGTTTCGGCTCCCGTTTCTCTGGTGGAGAAAAACAGCGGATCGCCATTGCAAGGGCAATCCTGAAAAATGCCCCCATTCTGATCCTGGACGAAGCGACAAGCGCTTCTGACCCGGAAAATCAGATGGAAATTGATAAGGCCATCCAGAACCTCTGTAAAGGCAGGACGGTCATTGTGGTAGCACACAGGCTGAGCGCCTGAAAATGTGCGACCGTGTGGCTGTGGTAGAGAACCATACAATTACCAATGTCGGCACCCATGAGGAAGTACGGAAAGAGAACGCTTACTATCAAAAAGCATGGGAGGACTACGAAACAGCGAGGGGAATTACTTATCAACTGGAAGGAGGCGGGCAGAATGAATCCGAATAACGTATGGAAGAAGAACCGGGAGTTTTATATTGGTGTTGCCGGGACTGTTCTGGAAGGATTGCTCTCTGGAAGCCTGTTTATGCTGCTGTATTCCGTCATGCGGTTTTTATGGGACGGTCAGTTTGATATGAACCGTGTGCTGGTACTGACAGCTGTTATCGCTGTCATCTTCCTGTTCCGCATTTTGATATACAGCTATGGCTATACCAAAGCACAGATCGGCGGTGCCAGAGTCAGTAAAAATATCCGCCTGTTTATGGGCGACCATCTCAAACGTATCCCGATCTCCCGGTTTACGAGGGGGCAGACTGGCGATTATATCAATACAATTACCAGTGATGTAAATAATTATGAAAAAATTCTGACGCATAAGATTGGGGACATTGCAAAGAATTTTGCCTTGTCGCTGATGCTGATCGTTTTTGTGATGACGATTTACTTTCCTGCCGGATTGATTCTACTGACTGCTGACTTGCTTTTGTTTCCAGGATTATGGCTATCCTTCCGGCAGGTAGCGAAATATGGAAAAGAGAAGAACGATATTTGTGCGGAGAATGTCAGCAGCATTGTGGAGTATGTATCCGGTATCCAGACTTTCCGGGCCTATGGCGTTGGCGGTCTGAAAAACAAAACGGTGATCCATGCCATGCAGGAGTTTAGCAGGATCAGCTTTGTGTATGAAGCAAAGGTTCTCCCGATTGGTGCGGGATTTGGTATTTTGAGCTGGCTGTCCTGTCCGGTTGTGATCTGGACGGCCTATGGCCCCTGGGCAGCTGGAACTTTAGATACCGTGTCCTATCTTTTGATTTGTATGCTGCCTTTGTTCTGTGCAAAGCTGGCAAATTCCATTTTTGTAGACCTCACCAGCTATAAGAATCTGATGATCTCGAAAAATAAAATCATGGCTGTGATGAAGGAACCGGAAGAAACCGGCAGCATGGAGCCGTTACAGGCAGCCTCCCATGAGATTGTATTTGACCATGTGGACTTTTCTTATGTTCCCGGGGAACCGGTGTTAAAACAGGCTTCCTTTACTGTGCCGGATCAGAAGCTGACCGCCATTGTGGGGGATTCCGGCTCCGGCAAGTCTACCATCCTGAACCTGATTGCAAAATACTATGAAGTATCTGGCGGCACGATTTCCATAGGGGGCAGACCGATCAATCATGTAGCTGCGGAACGGGTATTAGACCAGATTTCTATGGTGGATCAGGATGTGTTCCTGTTTGATGATACGGTGCGGGAGAATATCCGCTATGCCCGCCCGGATGCTACGGACGCAGAAATTGAAGCGGCCTGCCGGGAGGCAAACTGTGACGGCTTTATCCGCAAGATGGAGAAAGGTTATGATATGCCGATTGGGGAAAATGGTAATCTCCTGTCTGGCGGTGAACGTCAGCGCCTTTCCATAGCACGCGCCATTTTGAAAAACAGCCCAATCCTGCTGCTTGATGAGGCAACGGCCTCCCTGGACATTGAGAACGAGCTGGCAGTAAAGCAGGCGATTGCAAAATCTGCTGAAAGAGAAAAAAACAGTGGTAATGGTTGCACATACCCTGTCCATCGTAAAAAATGCAGATCAGATTTTGGTGGTTTCCGATGGCCGGATTACCGAAGCTGGTACACACAAAGAATTGTTAAAAAAGAACGGGAAGTATGCAGCTATGTGGGATGCTGAACAAAAAAATGTATCTTAAAGCTATGTGTGTGCGGGAATAAGAATTTAATTTGTTGTTCAATATAAATGCAGAATAGAGATATGTGGAAAAGAATTTAGTGTAAATTGACGGCGCAATTGATTCTAAAGTGTAATTAGCAAAAGAATAGGGTTCTTGTTAAATTAAATGTAACAGAATGAAACATTATCAGTGTTTTTTGCGCCGTCACAGCGATGGAGGAAGAGTTTTAATTATGAAGATTTCCTATATTGTTATAGGTGTTTTTGGATTTTTAGTATTTATTAGTTTTGTAATAGCGTGCGTGGGAATAGAAATTCAATTTGGAAAAAGAATTGAACAAAAAGGACCAAAGATGGTAATCCCAGATTGGATTCATCAAAAAGAAGTTGAATTTGTGTCTGGTAAAAATAAGCTTAAAGGCTATATCTTTTGGAATGCTAAAGATAATAAATTATCTGAAAAAATAATAGTATTAGTTCATGGATATGGAGTAACATATAAAGATTATGAAATAGAAATAGAAGAATTCGTAAAAAGAAAGTATTCAGTTTTTGCTTATGACATGACTGGCTGTGGTATGAGCCAGGGAAAGAAAATAGGCGGATTTTCACAATTTTTGCTAGATGCTCAAAGTGCAATAAAATATGTAGAGAGTATGAATCTCAATATGGAAATTGAGTTGGTTGGTCATAGTACAGGCGCATATGCGGTGGCTGCGCTGCTAAATTTTGATAATTTAGGTGTAAGTAAGTCGATTATTATATCTGGATTTAATCATCCCAGTTCATATGTCAGTTCATGCTTACAAAAGACAATAAAAGGACTATCTTATTTGGTTCAAGTGTGGATTATACATAATGGGAATTGTAAAATATGGGGAAATAGCAAAATACACGGGGGTGGACGGAATTAACCATTTTCAAGGTGAGATTCTTGTTATGCAAAATGAAAGAGATGATATGGTAACATTAAAGCAGTCATTGTATTCGAATAGAAGCAAAATAATCAATAGAAAAGTAACTGTTCTGGTTGAAAAAATGATGCAGGGCATTATCCGACAAGAAAAAAAATTAATGGAAAAGAAATTGCTGAAGATGCTACATTTGAGGTTATTAAAAATTTCTTGGAATGAGTTGAATTTCTAGCGGCTACAGTACTGCAGGCGTAGTCACCATATTTAATTATACTGAAATTTTTAGTAATATAAATTAAGATGGATAGAATAAATAAGAACATTATTCATAGCTAGAAATTGGATTAACTAGTACATGGTTGCATTAATAATTAAGTAATATCAAACTGTCAAAGGCACACCTTTATAAGTCCACTTAAAAGGCTTTGCCATAACGTTATATTGCTCTACAAAGCGCAGGATACCCGCTTTTAGTTCCTCTATAGAGCGATAGCTTTTTCTTTTAAGAAGACGTCGGTTTATAATGCCAAACCAGATTTCCTCTGAGTTCATCCAGTGAATGAAACTATCTGATATCAAGCCCTGCCATCCACTGATCTTTCATGGTGCGGAACCAGCGCTCAATTTTTGCCTTCTGTGTCGGGGAGTATGCTGATCATAATGGATGACAGAACCGATCCGGGCTGCAAGCAGTTCCATCTGCTTGTTTTTATAGCTTCTGCCATTATCAAAGTTAAAAAGTTGTGGGCGACCGTATTTTGCAACGGCAGACTTAATGACCGACATAAGATTTACAAAGTTACCGTGAAAAAAGACATCAATGCCGACAATGAGGCGGCTGGCATCATCAATCAGCGTAATGATATATACCTGGTGTTTCTTACCATCGTCAGTTTTTAAATAAGGTCCCACACTGGAATCTCCGCACCAGATTCATTGACGTGAGGTCTTTCATAACGGCGCATATCAGGGTTTGTGGATGTTTTAAACTGGACTGCCAGCTGGTTGATATACTGGTTGGTTAATGGTAGATGCCGATACTTCCCCATTTTTAATGCTGCCATTGTCCTGAAGCTGGGAAGATTTAGAAGACAATAATTGAGTTGTCAGTGCAATCTTATTTATCTCTTGTGACAGAAACAGGTTTCCGTTTTGCCGGAAGTAAGTCTGAATTGATTTCAGGAGCATCGAGCAGTGCAGTGAAATTCTGCTGAATGATATCCAGTGTCTTTTGTTTTTTCTGTAATTCTTGCTTTTCCCGGACAGTAGTAGCCTGTTCAGATTCAAGATTTTCAATCAGCTTTTGGACTTTATTAGAGCTTGGGGTTTTGGTAACGCCGAGATCCTGAAGCTTTTTTTTTAGTGAATCGTGGAGCTGGTATTCTGCCTGATGTTTGGTGCGGTATGCTTTTGGATTTTTAGCAGATTTACAATCTTCAATTACTTTACGACAAAGCCGGTAAGAATCGCAGTGTTTCTG
>ENA-OQAN01000223-OQAN01000223.1-human-gut-metagenome-genome-assembly--contig:-NODE-223-length-31774-cov-1.901223_pt1 | contig 31774 bp, 40 predicted proteins | sample MGYA00242735_ERZ504527 | MGnify/ENA primary metagenome ERZ504527 (study PRJEB26092, sample SAMD00036230) | human gut metagenome | host: Homo sapiens | study: EMG produced TPA metagenomics assembly of... | reverse complement strand
CCATCGGGACGGTGCCTTCGCCAGGTGCCGACGTTTGAAAGCGTCGTACTTGCGCTCATCGCGGTCAGATACTTCAGGGCGGCGATGTGGGCGTCGGCCAGATCGGAAACATGGATGTAGTCGCGCACGCAGGTGCCGTCCGGAGTCGGGTAGTCGTCGCCGAAGATCGCCGGAGCCTTGCCCTTCTTCAGGCGGTCGAACAGCATCGGGATGAGGTTCAGGATTGCCGGATCCTCGAGCTCGACCGGGCCGCAGCCGGCTACGTTGAAGTAGCGCAGACCACAGAAGCGAATGCCGTATGGCTCTTCGCAGGCGCGAGCCATCCATTCGCCGAACAGCTTGGTCTGGCCGTACGGGTTGATCGGCAGCATCGGAACGACGTCTTCCGGAACCACGTCGACCGGCGGAACGCCGTAGGTGGCTGCGGAAGAGGAGAAGACGAGCTTCTTGGCGCCGGAGTCGCGCATGCCGATGAGCACGTTGAGCATGCCGTTGATGTTCTGCTGGTAGTACCACAGCGGCTTTTCAACGGATTCGCCGACCTGCTTGCGGGCTGCGAAGTGGATGACGGAATCGACGCCTTCGGCCTTCATGATTTCGGCGAGGCGTTCGCCGGCACCCGGTGCGGCGATATCCATGCCGTACAGGCGGGAGCCTTCGATGCGGGTTGGCTTGCCGTAGCTCAGATCGTCAACGACGACGACCTGTTCGCCGGCCTGGTGAAGAGCGTGGACGACGTGAGCGCCGATGTAGCCGCACCCACCAGTGACGAGAACTGTCATGTTCTGTCCTTTCCTCCAAAATGAGCGTTAAAGCGCTTTGGTTCGAAAAACAAACGTCCAACGAACGTTGTTCACTTTTGCTCTAGTTTGTTACCTTTTGAACAATTTGAGTATAACACATGAACAGGAACGCACATAATCGACCCTTTCCTGCGTTTCCTCTATAAATTAGGGTATGCAAGAAGATGTGAACACGCCGACTGAAAATCAAGTTAACGGCGAAAACGAACAAAATATGTCAAAAACGCAAGATGAACAACGGGCTGATGCTGGCCAGCGTCCTGCCTTGTATGGGCGCAAGGTGTTGTCCTTCGTGCGTCGTTCCGCCAGGCTCGACGCACGCTTGCAGCGTGCATGGGATGCCTATGCAGATACGTATCTGCTGAAAATCAACGCGGGCGAGGGGTCGCTTGATGTGCGAGGCGATCTGGTGTTCGATCGGGCGTATATCGCGGATGTGTGGGGCAATGTCAATCCTCTGATTGTGGAAATCGGTACCGGCCAGGGGGAAAACGTTGTTGCGGCCGCTGCTGAACACCCCGATATGAACTTCCTGGCGCTTGAGGTCTATGATCCGGGCGTGGCGCATACCATGCTGCTCGCAGGCAAGCAGGGCCTGACCAATCTGCGCATCGCGCAGGTCAACGCTCCTGAGCTCTTCAAAGCCGCGGCGGATGGCTCGATCGCTGAAGTATGGACCTTCTTCCTGATCCGTGGCCCAAGATGCGCCACCACAAGCGTCGTATCGTGCAGCCGGAGCTTGCCGGCGAGATTCATGCACGTTGCGGGATGGGGGAATGGTGGCGTATCGCCACCGACATCGAAGACTATGCATTGCATGTGCATGAGGTGATGGATGGTCTTGAAGGATTCCATAATGACGGCATGCTTACGGTGAGTTTGCCGGTCGAGCATGTTGGCAAGGGGAATGCCGACGAAGCGGCCGGTCTGCGACACGCCGATTTCACCGAATCCGAGCGTTTTCCGGACGAATTCTCACGAATTTTGAGAAAAAAAGGACTTGCTGCGGGTCGTGTGATTCATGACCTCACCTATCGCTGCGTATAGTGCCGGTTGGTCTGTTGTTGAAGTGCTGAAATGGCTTGATTTCAATGATTTTCAGCACTTTGGCAACGGGTTGATGGCGATTTTGCGACGCTGCGACACGCCGAGATTTGCATGTTCTGAGGATTCGCGTATAGTTAAGCGAGTTGTCACGCGGAAACGCTGAAAGCGCCCCCTTCGTCTAACGGTTAGGACACCAGACTTTCAATCTGACAACGAGAGTTCGACTCTCTCAGGGGGTACTTACCTTGGTAACAAGGTGGCAATGGCCCCGTAGCTCAGTTGGTTAGAGCGCCGCCCTGTCACGGCGGAGGTCACCGGTTCAAGTCCGGCCGGGGTCGCTCGAACAGATTCCTGTTCATGGCTCTGTAGCTCAGTTGGTAGAGCGAACGACTGAAAATCGTTAGGTCAGCGGATCGATGCCGCTCGGAGCCACCATGCTTTGAAACCTCGGAAACATCCGAGGTTTTTTTGTTTTTGCCCACACTTATGACGATTGCGGCCGTATGTCTAGCGCCAAGCACTGATGCCGGCTGTTGGTCGAATACGCGCTCGCATTGCGGGTAAGCCCCTTAAAATGGTCGACGCAAGTCATGTTGACTTGCGAGTTACTGAGAAATGACCAAGAAAACCTCCGTTAGAGGGGGAGTCTGTCTGCTGTTTGGCTACACTGGAACACCGTAAGGCAGTAACAATGGGGGTTTTGTGGGCAGAGTTATGCCGTAACCCCGTTAAGGGAGTATTCGCTGGAGTGGCGGCATGGAAGTGCTTCTGGTCGGCAACACCGACTTCATTACCAAGCAGTGGATTCAGCATGCCTTTCCTGAGGACCACGTGGTCATAGCTCAACGCGAAAACACCGTTGATGGCTCCGATCGCCTCAAAATCATCGATATTTCCGACCTTGCGGCAATGACCGAAGTCATGACCACATACGAATTCGATCGCATCGTATTCTTTTCCGAAGGCCTCACCCCGCGAAGTGAGCGTGACGGCGATCTCGGATATCTTCGCAGATTGCTGCACGCCATACGTAACAGATCCACGCAAATGCTGATGGTATGCGGACCGGAATCCGAATTCACCTATCCGAAGAACGCGACGTACGTGATACCAGCAAAAGTCTGATGTCTCGAGCGTCGGAAGAACTCTGCCTGTATTACGCGCGCACGTATCAGATCGAAGTCAAAATCATTCGTAGTCCGTACCTGTATGCGCCGGATCGTAATGGTGTTACCGCATATTTCAACACCTTGTTTGAACAGGCCGAATCAGGCGCACTGTCGTTCTGCGAACGCAAAAGCCAGAAAACGTGTTTTCTCTGCGCCGACGATCTCGCCGAATTGATCTACCGTATTTTCGATGATTGGACCGCTGACAGCGAAATTTTCCGCATACCGAACGTTTTCAATTTCACATACGGCGATTTGGCGAGGTAATCGGCAAAGCGTTTCCTGGCATGTCGGTCACGTACGGCAACGATCGTCCGCAACGCTACCCGGACGACGATCATGCGCTTCGATTGCGATACGGCTGGTCGCCGCGATATTCGCTCAAACAGGATCTTCCCCCAGTGTTGCAGCGCTGGAAAGAGGCGCGTGCTCAGGAACAATCCGAAAAGCACCCGATCTGGGATTTTCTACGCAACCATTCAAAACCATGGATCGCAATCGAAATCTTCATCACGTTCATATTGGAAGAACTGCTTCGCACCGCGGTACAAGGCAACAGCCAGTTGGGAACCGTGGATTTGCGCCTGTTTTTCGTGGTGATTGTCGGCACGATGTACGGACTGAACGCAGGTGTGTTCGCGGCCGCGCTCGCATGTGCCGGCATGGCGTTGTCGTATGCATCGAAGGGTGCGTCATTCGCTCCGCTGTTTTACGACACGTCGAACTGGCTTGCGTTTGTGGTGTATTTCGTTGCCGGCGCAGTATGTGGTTATGTGCAGCTGCGTAATCGCGAAAATCTGCGATTCATGCGTGACGAAAACAGTTTGCTGCGTGAACGGCTTGCGTTCCTGCGTGACCTGTACCACGATGTGCTCGATGATCGTCGTATGCTGCGCGGGCAGATTATCGGCAGGCGTGACAGTTTCGGCAAAATGTATGCGATGACACGTGAATTGGACGAAGTGCAGCCGCAAAAGCTGTATCACACGACCATTCGCATTATGCAAGACACATTGGGCGGCGATAGTTTCGGTGTTTACCGCATTGACAGCGGCGGTCGATTCGCGCGTTTGATGGCTGCGAGTCCGCAAACCGAATCCCTGTTCAGCAAGTCGGCGCTGCTTGAGAATTATGCCAACATTATTACAGCTTTGGATCATGGTGGATTGTGGGTAAACCGCAATCTCGAACCGGACCTTCCGATGTATGCGGCAGGCGTGCATGCCGATGGCAAGCTGGCCGTGGTGATTGTGCTTGCCAAAGCGCAGCCCGACCAAATGAATCTGTACTTCCAGAACCTGTTCACCATCATGTGCGGCTTGGTGGAATCCGCGATGGTGCGTGCGTTCGACTATGAGAATGTGGCGCGTCAGGCGATGCTGGTGCCGGGCACCGAATTCCTGAACACTCGGGCGTTTCTACCAAAGTGCTTGCCGCCAACGAACTCAAGCACGACCATATGGGCGATCACCTGCTGCTGCGTGTGGATGATGCTTGGCAAGACAATGGCAGCCGTCTCATGGGGGCCATTCGTCAGACGGACGAGGCGGGTGTACTGCAAGACGGCAACGTGTATGTGTTGATGAACCAGGCCGGCAAGCATGAGCTGCTATCATCAACAAGCGTTTGGCCCAAGCTGGATTGCATGTGACACGCGTTTCCGGGCAAGAGGAAGACGCGCTGCTGGATGAGGCTTCGGAACAAGTGGCCGCCGAATCGCACGAAGGCGGCACGGCATGAACACAACGGTAGTGACGATGCTGCTTATCGTCATACATGTGCTGGTATGCGTGCTGATGTGCGTATTGTCTCGTTTTGGCGTGCTTCGTGTGGAAGGCGTCTGCTTCCTTTTATGCTGTTGGTGCCGCTGTGGGGGCCGTTATGCGTGCTCTTGCTGCATGTGCGTACGCTGATTCGTGCGGGCGAGCATACGGCTCCAGATCTCGAACAGATGCGCGTGGACGATGAGGAACGTCGAAGCATTCTCGTTGAGGAACGTACCGATTTCGTCAATACCGTGCCGCTGGAAGAGGCGTTGATCGTCAACGATTCGAGTCAGCGTCGCAGTCTGGTGATGTCCATTCTCAACGACAATCCCAGCCATTATATCGATGTGCTGTCGCAGGCCCGACTGAATGAGGATGTGGAGGTCGTGCATTACGCGGCTACCGCCTTGGCACAGATCAGTGCCAAGGAAGATCTTGCATTGCAGCGCTGCCGCAACGATTATCTGCAGCATCGAAATTCCGAAACGATGTTGGAACGCTATTGCGATGCGCTGGAACGATATATCAATTCCGGTATTGCGCAAGGATACGCATTGCAGTTGCAGAAGCAGCGATATGCCGAAGTATTGCAGGAACGACTTCGCCAACATGGCGATTATTACGTTGCGTGCCGTCTTGCGCAAATGCAAATCGATCTTGGACTCTTTGATGATGCCGCGCACACCATTGATGGCGCTATGGAACAGTGGCCGGATCAAGGCGATGTATGCTGATGCGTCTACGACTCGATGCCGCACGCAATGATGGCGATGCGTTGCGCCACACTGTTCAGCAGATCGAAAGCAAGCATATTTATCTCGGTGGCCAAGGAAGACGTGTGCTGCGGTTCTGGACCGGAACCAAGGAGGCTGAACGCGCATGATCAGAGGATTCCTGTCAGACGTGTTGGCCAAGTGGAAACGATTCCGCTGGCAAGGTTTGGTCAAAGTGTGGGCCGTGTTCATGGCCATCGCATTGGTGTTGCTGGTGGAAAGCTTGGGCGTGCATTACGGTGCCACGCGGTTCGACATCACGTATTTGGATCGAAACAAAGCCATTCCTGCAGCCAATGCCATCGCTGGCGAAAAAGCTACGAATCTGTTGGTGGTCGACAGTTCGCAGGAGGGCGTCAGCGATGCCGAAGCCATGCTCGACCAGATTCTGCTTGATATGAAAGTCCCCACCACTACGGTTGACGTGGCTGACGAAAACGCTGAATTTCCAGCGTTGACTCACTACAGCACCATAGTGGTGGCCATGCCTAATCTCGACCGTCTGGGCGAGCATGTGCTGCAAATCATGCAATGGGCCAAAAAAGGCGGAGGAGTCATGTTTGCCATGACTCCCGAAAAAACCGGCTATTTGGATGTGATCGGCCCGCAGATCGGCATTGAATCGTCCGCATACGAATATGTGCTGACTAAGGGCATTGCACCCTCCAAGGATTTCATGTTGGGCGGCGGCCAGACATACACGTTCAGCGATCCGTTTGAATCGTCGCTGAGTGTCGCATTGCATGATCGCGCACAGGTCAAGGCCGTCAGCAGTAATGGGCGCACACCGTTGATTTGGAGCACGTTCGTGAATTCAGGTTCGGCGGTGGTGTGCAATATCGGTATTTACGGCAAGGTGCTTCGAGGATTTTACGCTTCGGCGTTCAGCCTGCTCGGTTCTGCCACGGCCTATCCGGTGATCAACAGCGCGGCGTTCTACTTGGATGATTTTCCCTCTCCGGTACCGTCAGGCAATGGCAAATACATCAAACGTGACTACAACATGAGTATTGCTGAATTCTATTCTCAAGTATGGTGGCCGGATTTGGTGCGTCTTGCGGAACGGTACGGTATTCGTTTCACCGGTGTGATGATTGAGAATTACGGCGATGACACCAAGGATGATCCGGTACGGCAGACGGACGGCGCACAATTCGAGTATTACGGAGGATTGCTGCTGCGGCAAAACGGCGAAATCGGATATCACGGGTACAACCATCAGCCGTTGGTGTTGCCGAATACGGATTATGGTAAGGAATACGCGTATGTGCAGTGGCCGAATCGCAAAGCCATCGTCGATTCGTTGAACGAACTGATCGCATTCCAGAAAGACGTATTGCCTGCCGCAACATCGTCGGTATACGTGCCGCCGTCGAATATCCTCTCCCAAGAAGGACGAAAGATCATAGGCGAGGATGTGTCGCAGATTCGCGCCATCGCCAGTACGTATATGCCTTCCGACAGTTCCTTGACGTACGTGCAGGAGTTCGGTGTTGCGGCCGATGGCGTGGTGGAGGCTCCACGTATCGTGTCCGGCGGCATGGTGGGTGACATGTACATGCGTCTTGCCGCGGTTTCCGAACTGAACATGCACTATGTGAGCACGCACTTCATGCATCCCGACGATTTGCTTGATGAAGATCGTGGAGCGAAAGAAGGATGGAAGAAGTACTACCAGGGATTGGAAAACTATCTTGACTGGCTGGAATCGTCGGCACCGTCCATTCGTATGCGGACAGGCACGGAATGTGCCGCAGCCATCCAACGTTTTTCGGGATTGACCGTTTCGATGGAAACGTCCGACGATGGTTGGGATCTGAAACTTGGCAACCTCACCGATCAAGGGTGGCTCATGTTCCGTGCCAACAATGGCACGCCTGGCAGGGTTCGTGGCGGAAACCTCACCAAGCTGACCGGCAACTTGTATCTGCTCAAAGCCACGAACGCCACGGTTCATATCGAACGCAAGACTGGGGGAGAGGCATGAGAATCTGCCTGGTTTTGGAAGGATGCTACCCGTATGTGCATGGTGGCGTGTCCACGTGGATGCACAGTTATATCGAAGCGATGAAAGAGCACGAGTTCGTATTGTGGGTGATCGGCGCCAAAGCCGAAGACCGTGGCAAATTCGTATATGACCTGCCCGACAATGTGGTGGAAGTGCATGAGGTGTTCCTCGACGACGCCTTGCGTCTGAGCGGTGAACGCGCGCAAGTGTCGTTCACCGAAGAGGAATTGCGGTCATTGCGCGAACTGGTGAATCTTGGCAGCCCGGATTGGGATGTGCTGTTCAACCTGTTCCACACCAGAGGCGTGCATCCGCTGTCGTTCCTGCAAAGCCGTGAATTCATCGACTTGTTTACGCAAATCTGCATGGAAGAATATCCGTATGTGGCCTACGCCGACGCTTTCCATACCGTGCGCTCCATGTTGCTGCCGGTGTTGTACTTGATGGGCTGCGAAGTGCCGGAAGCGCAGATCTACCATGCGATTTCCACTGGATATGGCGGATTGTTGGCTTGTTTGGGGGGGGTATCAACCATGCACCGGTATTGCTTACGGAACATGGCATTTATACGCGTGAACGCGAAGAGGAAATCATTTCCGCCGAATGGGTGCTGCCGGCGTTCCGGCCGCGTTGGATCCGCTTCTTCTACATGCTTTCGGAACAGATCTACCATCGTGCGTGGCGCATCACCAGCTTGTTCGGTCGTGCCCGTCTTATCCAAATTGGCATGGGTGCGCCCGCCGATGCCTGCCAGGTGATTCCCAATGGCATTCAATACGAACGTTTCTGCGATATTCCTTTCAAACCCGACGACGGTTGGGTTGATATCGGCGCGGTGGTGCGCATGGCGCCCATCAAAGATGTGAAAACCCTGATTCACGCGTTCCATGAGCTTTCCTCTCGCGTTGACAATGTGCGCTTGCATATTCTCGGCGGTGTTGACGATCAGGAGTATGCCGACGAATGCTATGAGCTTGTGGAACAGTTGGGTGTGCGCAATCTTGAGTTCACCGGCCGTGTGAACGTGGTCGAATACATGCGCAAGCTTGATTTCACCGTGTTGACCAGCATTTCCGAAGGCCAGCCGCTGTCGGTGCTGGAATCGTTCGCAGCCGCACGCCCCTGCGTGACCACTGACGTCGGCTGCTGCCGTGAGCTTTTGGAAGGCGAGGAAGGCGACGATTTCGGCACGGCAGGCTTCTACGTGCCCCCGATGTACCGCGAGGGCCTGAGCCGAGCCATGGAACGCATGTGTTCCAGTCGCACGCTGCGTGAGACCATGGGGCAGATTGGCCGTAACCGTGTGAACGCCTATTACCGGCATGAGCGCATGCTTGACGATTATCGCAAGCTGTATAGCGATACCGCGGATCAGTTCGGATTGAATCAGTTCGGATTGGAGCACTGATATGGCCGGTATTGGATTTGAACTGAAGAAACTGTTCCACCGTAGAGGCTTGATGGCGATGCTGCGAGCTACGGCTATGCCGGCGTGATTTGCGCTGGTCCGATGCTGTTGGGTGTACTCCTGCAGTTCGGCGTGCTGATCGTGAGCGGCTGGTGGCAGGTGGGCCGCCCCGACCGCGATCTGCTCGTATGCATGATCACCTACACGCTGCTTGCCTCGTTGGTGTTGACAAGTTTTCTGTCGATGCCGGTCACACGTTTTCTGGCGGATATGTTGTTTGCTCACGATGAGAAGATGATTCTGCCGTCGTTCTGGGGGTCTACCGGCATCATGCTGGTAGTGGGCGCGGTGTTGTACACGGTGTTTCTGCTGTTTTCTGGATCCACGCTGATGCAGGGCGCGTTGTGTTTGTGGCTGTTTCTTGAAATGATCGTCAACTGGAATGCGATGAGTTATTTGACGGCCATTAAAGATTACAAAAGCATTCTGTATTCTTTTGCTGCTGCAGTGCTGGTGGCGTTTATTACGTCATGCGTGCTGCTTGCGTTGGCATGCCCTCCTGTGGAGTCGCTGTTGTTTGCGGTGGTGCTTGGCTATGGTGTGATGCTGGTATGGGATGTACTCCTGTTGCATCGTTATTTTCCGCAAAGTCGTGAGCATCCGTGGCTGTTTCTACAGTGGGTCGATCAGTTTCTGCCGTTGGCGTTGACCGGATTGCTGACCACCATCGGCCTGTTCGCCCATTTGGTGATCACATGGTGCGGTCCGCTCGGCATCAAGGTGAAGGGCCTGTTTTATGGCGCGCCATATTACGATGTGTCCGCCATGCTGGCGTTTTTGACGATTCTGATCACCACAGTGAATTTTGTGGTGTCGGTGGAGGTCAATTTCTACCCAACATATCGGTCGTATTACAGTCTGTTGAATGATGGAGGCACGGTCAAAGACATTACCGTTGCCGAAAACGAAATGTTGGCTGTGCTCAATCGAGAATTGCATTACACGGCGTTGAAGCAATTGTTGGTGACCGCTGCCGTGATTTCATTGGAAAAAACAGTGCTGAACGCGCTTCCTTTGGGTTTCAATGATGTGATGCACGGATATTTCCGTGTGCTCTGCGTGGGGTATGCCCTTTATGCGGTCGGCAACACCGTGATGCTGATTCTGCTGTATTTTACCGATTATTCCGGTGCGTTGACGGCGTCGGCATTGTTTGCGGGTTCGACGGTTGTGTTCACAGTAATCGGACAGTTCTTCACTACCACACTGTTCGGCTTCGGTTTTCTGATGGGAGCGTCGCTGTTCGCTATTTATGCGACATTCCGGCTCGCCTCATACACCGACAATCTGCATACCGAGTGCTGGGGCAGCAGCCGATTGTGGCACAGACGAAACGTGGACGTTTCACCGAACTGGGCATACTGCTTGAACATGGCGAACAGCGGGTCAACCAATCATTGCATCGCTCAGGGCATGCACGGTCTTCTGACAAGGCGAATATTGCAGAAACGGATGTCATAATCGGGAGGAATCGTAAATCATGACATGGTGGAATCGACGCAACACAAAAGCCATTACCACGCTTGTCAAGCAAATAGCGGCATTGACGGCAATGCTGACGGTGCTTTCCTGCGCCGGATGTGCGACTTCATCACCCAACGATAATGAACAATCACAATCGTCGGATTCAACGCAGACGCATGAGCAAGTCAAGAAAAGCGCTGAACAAAGCATCGACGGCGCACACTTGCGCGACAACGAATCGTTATACAAGGTGTATGACGACAGCGGCGTGGAAACCATGTATCTGACGGTATCGCGCGGTAATTCGTCGGAGGGAACCGACCATAGCTGGAGTGAAATTAACCAGTATTCCGTTGATGACTATGCGGCAATGGGCGTTGGGCGCTACAAGGTCAATGGTTTGCTGCAGGTCGGCGACGAACAAGGGCCGGTTTCCGGGGAGCTTGGTTTTGGCGAAAGCGCGCCGAACGCCACCGTGCAGGTACGTGGTCAGTCATCGAGTAAAAACGAGCAGAAGAATTACAAGATCGAGTTGAAAAGCGGCAAAGGCAAGTGGCGTGGACAGCGTACCATCGCATTGAACAAGCATATGGGTGAAGGTCTGCGTTTCCGTAACAAAATGGCCTTTGATCTCATCAAAGGCATCGACCAGATGATGGGGTTGCGCACGCAATTCGTGCACTTGTATGTGAAAGACGAGACCAGCGGATCGGATCCTTTGACGATTACGGGCTGTATACGCAGGTCGAACAGCTCAACAAAACCGCATTGCAAGCGCACGGACTTGATAAGAACGGCCAGCTGTATAAAGTCAATTACTTCGAATTCCATCGAGACGAAGACGTGATCAAACTCGCCGACGATCCCGACTACGATCAGACAAAATTCGAAGAAAAACTGGAAATCAAAGGCGACAACGACCATACCAAACTGATTGCCATGTTGAACGCGCTCAACGATTATTCAGTGCCGATGAGCGACATTCTCGGCAAATATTTCGATACCGAAAATCTCGCATACTGGATGGCATTCCAGCTGTTGACCGGCAATATCGATACGCAAAGCCGCAATATGTACCTGTATAGTCCTACGAATTCGGATACTTTTTACCTGCTCGACTGGGACAACGACGGCATGCTCATGCGCAAGGAATATGAGATCAAACAACGTTCCGACGGCAAAAGCTGGGAGAACGGCATCAGCAACTACTGGGGCAATATGCTGTTTAGCCGCTGCTTGCAGACCAAGTCGTTCCGAACTGCGCTCGACAAGGCAATACAAGACGAATACAAGTACATGAATGCCAATCGCATCAATTCCATGGTGCGGCGGTACCGTTCCATCGTTGAACCATACGTGCGGAAGATGCCCGACTCCATGCATGAGCCTCTGACGTCAAGCCAATACGACACGGTGGCAAACCAATTGCATAGTGAAATCGAACAGAACTACCAGACGTACCGAACCGGGTTCAATAAGCCCATGCCGTTCTATATCGGCAAGCCGACTCCTACCAACGGCAAGCTCAAACTCAGCTGGGATGTCTCCTATGATTTCAACGATGAGGATCTGCGCTATACCGTTACCATGGCCAAGGATTACGAAGCAAAGACGTGGTGTTCACACAGAGCGACCTCGTATTGCCGGAAGCCGTGATGGATATGCCTGGTGAAGGCCAGTACTTCATCAAGGTGAGCGTGCGCAATGCATCAGGCGAGACGCAGGACGCGTTTGACTACTACGTCACCGACGGCAACAAGATCTACGGCACCAAGTGCTTCTATGTGAAAGCCGACGGCAGCATTGTGGAGGATGCCAATGTGCAGTGATGGTGGCAATCGCGGAACGTCGCTGCTGCAACGTATCAAACATCGCGTCGGCGAGGAATTATCCGTTCCACCGCGCACAGCCAAGGAACGGTTCCGTCATGAGCTCAAATATCTGATCTCATACGCGCAAAAAGCCGACTTGAACGTGCGTATGGCGCCGCTGCTTGGCTTCGACAAGCATGCGAAAAACGGCGGCTATATGATTCGCAGCCTGTATTTCGACGATTATTGGAACACCGCATATCAGGAAAAAGTCGACGGTGTGCTGCTGCGTAGGAAATACCGTATTCGCATCTACGATTACAGCGATCGTGTGATCAAACTGGAACGCAAACGCAAAAAGCGGACAGTTGGATCTACAAGGAGGATGCACCGCTCACGCACGAGCAGTTCGACCGTATTCTTGCCGGCGATTACGAATTTCTGCGTGACAGCGAGTATCAGTTGTGCCGCGAGTTTTATGTGGAATGCATGTGCAATGTGATGCGCCCTCGCGTGATCGTCGATTATGAGCGCGAACCGTGGATTCTTGACGCCGGAACCGTACGCATCACCTTCGATATGAACGTGCGTGCGGCGGTCGGCGGATTCGATATTTTCGACTCCACACTGCCGGTACTGCCCGTGCTTGAGCCGGGCAAGCTGGTGATGGAGGTCAAATTCACCGAGTTCCTGCCGCAAGTGGTGCGTGATCTGCTGCCCGGCAAGGCGCAGGAGTTGACATCGGCTTCGAAATACGTGCTCTGCTACGACAAAGCCTCGTATTTGCGGGGATTCGACTACTGGCAGGAAGGCTGGAGCGTGCCAAGCCTGTAAAGCCAAGCCTGTAATCGGCTGGCATGTTGACTGGCATTCCAGCAAAAACAAACGTTACGAATCAAGGAAGCAGGAGAGAAAGAAACCATATGAGTGTCAATGACATGATCAAAAAGTCGGTGCTGAAATCCTTCGGCCAATACAATGTGCCCAAAATGGCGCTGGCGTTGCTGGTGGCGTTGATCGTCGGCATCGTCATTTACTGCGTGTACCGCCGTTTCTACACGGGTGTGGTGTATTCGCGCAGTTTTGCCGTTACGTTGGTGGGCATGTGCGTGCTCACCTGCATGGTCACGCTGGCCATCAGTACGAATATTGTGATTTCGCTTGGTATGGTCGGTGCATTATCGATTGTGCGCTACCGTACCGCGGTCAAGGATCCGATGGATCTGTTGTATTTGTTCTGGGCGATCACGTCTGGTATTGCGGCGGGCGCCGGCATGTATGTGCTGGTGATTGTTGCCGGATTGGTGATGATCGGCATGTTGGCGCTGTTCTACTCGCGTCAAGACAAGGGGCGCGTGTACATTGCGGTGATCCACTATGTGGGCGATGTAGTGGGAGATGAGATCACGCGCGCGTTCGGACGCACCAAATTCTTCGTAAAGTCCAAAACCATGCGTGGCGAACGCACGGAAATGGCGGTTGAAGTATTCTGTGATGATAAGGACATGACGTTCGCGGAACGCGTTCGCGCCATTGAGGGTGTCGAAGACGTGACGCTGATACAGTACAACGGTGAGTATCATGGGTAATCAATTCGATGTTGCCGCAGGCGCGCGGCTGGAATCCACGGGCAGGGCGCCCAGCAACGACGAAATCGTACCCAGATTCTCTCTTGACGACATCAACCAGGCGTTTGACAACAACGAATTCTGCTTCTACCTGCAACCCAAATGCAATGCTGAAACCGGCGCAATCGTGGGTGCGGAGGCGTTGGTGCGTTGGAATCATCCGGAATATGGCTTGGTGTCTCCCGGCGAATTCATTCCTCTGCTTGAACGTGAGTCAATGGTCACGCGGTTCGATTTGTTCATCTGGCGTTCCGTGTGTGAAATGCTGTCGCGTTGGGATGGGGAGGGGCGCAATCTGGTGCCGGTGTCCGTCAACGTGTCGATGACGGATATCGAGGCGATCGATGTGGCTCGAGTGCTTGGCGACCTGCTCGATCGGTTCAGCATCGATGCTCGCCTGCTGCAGGTGGAGATCACAGAAGTGCGATCGCACATAACATGGATGTGGTCGAAGAGACCATTCGGGACCTGCATGCGCGAGGCATTGCCGTGCTGATGGACGATTTTGGGTCGGCGTATTCGTCACTCAACATGTTGAAGGACATCAACGTCGATGCCATCAAACTCGACATGAAATTCGTTGACCTGAATGCTGACAATGCGGCGAAAGGTTTGAAAATCATCGAATCCGTGATCGACATGGCCTACCAGCTGAGACTGTCGATCATTGCGAGGGTGCGCGAGACCGCCGAACAGGTGAGCAAGTGCGTGAACTGGGATGCATGTACATCCAAGGATATTATTTCTACCGTCCGCTCACTGTGGGAAAGATGGAGGATTTGCTGGAACACCGCCCGGATGACCAGCATTTTGGAATATCTCCAAAGATCTGATGCATCGCGACTACCGCATGTCGACGAACGGCCGCAGCATGCTCGAATCGTCGTCATTGTCGGCGCATATTTTTGAAATCCTTAACAAGGGCGTTGCGGAACTGTCCCGACTGAATCTCATCACGGGAGAATATCGCACCATCAAACGCGATCCGAAACTTCCGGACGTGTATGCGGATGATTTTCATGATTACTGCCATGCATTGGTTTCAAAACGGATCATTCATCCAGATGATGCCGGAGAATTCCTGAAACACACGCGATTGTCTGATTTGCGCGACCAACTATTCAGTAAGAAAAATCGGAATTCACGTATTTTAGAAGCGAGGTCGAGGCGAAAACCAGCGTGATCGCATTCGGTATGCTGGTACCCCCTGATTGCAGTGAGACCAATCCGTGGGCCGTGGTGCTGATCGGATTCGACCTGTCGCTCGACCTAATCGCCAAGAACATGAAGGAAATCTATCGGCAGGACTCCTTGACGGGATTGCTCAACCGCAATGCATACGACAGCGATGTGGAGCAGCTGCGGAGCGCCGACATCGGGGCGGTGGCGTGCGTGTATGCGGATATGATCGGCCTGCACGAGGTGAACAACCATCTCGGGCATAAGCAGGGCAACCGCATGTTGTGTGAGTTCGCGGACGCGGCGCGCGCGTTCTTCGGCGATGACCGGTTGTATCGCATCGGCGGCGACGAATTCGTGATAATCAGTTCCGCGCATACGGAAGCGCAGACACGCAAGCAGCTGAACTACATGCGTGAGCGCTTGCATACGCAAGGCTGCGAGATATCAGTGGGCGTAGCGTCGAGCGAGTCGACTTCCGATCTGCCGAAAATCATCGAACAGGCCGAAAACGAGATGCGCCGCGAAAAGAAGGAATACTACGTGCGAGGCGGCAGCAAACGCCAGCTGCGCGGGCTCAACAAAAAACTTGAGGACATTCTGGTGCGTAATCAGGATATGGAATCGTTGCTGCGGCATTTGAACGGACGCTATTCAATCGCATGCATGGTGAATCTGCGTACTGACTCACAGCGTGCGATCATGGTGCCCGACTATTTCCAGAAGATGCTTGACGCGCATGACGGTTCGTTCAAAAGCGCGCTGCATGACTATTGCGAACGATTGGTGGCGCCGTTCTGCAAAGACAGTTTCTCCCTGCTTATGGATTACGACTTCATTCATGCCCGCGTCGAGTCGGTCGGCGTGTTGCAGTACGGGTACACGCGAAACGACGGAGAGAAGTTCCTGCTTACGATTTTCGCCGATCGACGTTCCAAAGACGAGACCATGTGGGTGTTCTCCAAGGATGATCTGCCGCAGGTCGAGATGGAATTATTCGAGTCATAAGCCGTATTGTCTGGTTTTATGCGTTTTTGTGTGATGCGTTCGCATATTTTGTGAGAACGCTCACAGAAAAGGTTGTGTCGATTTCCAGCCGAATCGCAAAATGGGGTCTATGATGAGAATCGTTGGTCATGGCAACGGTTGCTATGACACGGCGAACAAGCACAGTCGCTTAAAGGAGACATCTATGGTCTATCGCATGATTTTCAACCAGACTGCATACTTCGGTCGCGGCGCCATCAAGGAGATCCCGGGCGTTGCCAAGTCCCATGGCTTCACCAAGGCGTTCATCGTCACCGATCCGGTACTGCTGGAAACCGGCACCGTCAAGAAGGTCACCGATGTGCTTGATGAGGCAGGCATGCCGTACGAGGTCTTCGACAACGTCAAGCCGAACCCGCCGGTCGAATGCATTCAGGATGGCGTTGCCAAGTTCGCCGCATCCGGTGCTGATTTCCTGATCGGTCTGGGCGGCGGCTCCCCGCAAGACACCTGCAAGGGCATCGGCATCATCACCGCCAACCCGGAGTTTGCCGATGTGCTCTCCCTGGAAGGCGTTGCCGACACCAAGAACCCGTCCGTGCCGATCTTCGGCGTGCCGACCACCGCAGGCACCGCTTCGGAAACCACCATCAACTATGTGGTCACCGATACCGCCAACAAGCGTAAGTTCGTGGCCGTCGACCCGCACGACATTCCGATCGTCGCCTTCGTCGATCCTGATCTGACCGACTCCATGCCGCGCGGCCTCAAGGTCGCCACCGGTCTTGACGCCCTGACCCACGCCATTGAAGGCTACATCACTCCGGGCGCTGGAGCCTGTCCGACTGCCTGAGCATGCAGACCATCCGCATGATTGCCAAGAACCTTGCCAAGAGCGCTGACGGCGACGTTCCTGCAGGCGAGCAGATGGCCTACGCTCCTACATCACCGGTATGGCCTACTCCAACGTCGGCCTCGGTCTGGTGCATGGCATGGCCCATCCGCTGGGCGGCCGCCTCGGCGTTGCCCACGGCGTTGCCAACGGCATTCTGCTGGCACCGGTCATGGAATACAACAAGGACTTCACCGGCGAGAAGTATCGTGACATCGCCGACGCCTTCGGTGTCGAAGATGCCTACACCGGCGATCTCGAGACGGTTCGCGAAGAAGCCGTCCAGGCCGTGCACAAGCTCACCGTCGACCTGAAGAACCCGACCACCATCTCCGAAGTCGCGCAACCGAAGCCGATCTGGAAGCACTGGCCCACGACGCTTCAACGACGTGTGCACCCCGGGCAACCCGCGTCAGGCCACCGAAGAAGACATCCTCGCCATCTACAAGAGCCTGATGTAATGCGAAAACTCTCACGAATCGGCAATCGCATGCAGCGAATCTGCAGTGAAACCCGATTGTGAGAGAACATCGCTGAAAGCATTAAAAATCGTGGTGCGAAACTTCACAAAGCATTCGCACCACGATTTTTATATCTGCACATATATTACGGATTAATCGAAATAATGTAAACAATAATCCGTGATTACCAATCGCAAGTATTGGAATTACTCGTGCTTTTCGCTCCACTCCTCATCGGTGGGAGTGTCATCGTACCATTCGCGGCCTTCCTGCTCGGCCAATTCCATCTGCTCGTTGATCCACGCCGCCTCCGCAGGATTGATATCGGCGGTGTCAAGCACCTTCTGCCATACCGGATACAGCAGATGCATCACCGGATATAGCGCGGTGAGTAGAATCTCCGGCTTATGTTTGCGCGAATGCTGTGGATGCGCGTCGAACGTGTTCTTGAAACGACGCATGTAATTGTTGAACGACGTGAGCGACGTGTCCATACGGCGGGCGCTGATGCCGGCGATCATACGCGGGCAGTACACGGTTTTCAGATCCTTGCCCAGCAGATGCAGCGAAATATCGATATCCTCATGCATCACATCGGCCTTGTCTCGGCACACTTCGTCAGAAATTTCGCGCCAAGCTGAAGCGCGGACCGCCATATTCGAGCCAAACAGCAACGGCTGGCCGCCATCGGCCTTGTAAATACGCTTGCGTGTGGAATTATCCCCACGCAAACCAAAATGGCGGCTCGGCAGATCGTAATACATCACCGGACCAGTGGCACCCATGGCCTCCGGTCCTCAGTGAAAATGCCGGACACCACTTCGACCCAATCCGGCCGAATCATGCAATCGGCGTCGAAACGGCCAGAATGTCGCCGGTGGCGTGGTTCAAACCATAATCGCGCGTCGGAATCAGCCCCTGCTCCTCATCCTGATGCAGCAGACGGACGGGTGCTTCCGGGTGGTCTTTGATGAACTGCTCCACCATGGCCACCGTCGAATCGGTGGAACGATTGTCGACAACGATCACTTCATGGGGCATCACGGTCTGCCTGGTGGCATTCAACAGGCAATCGTTGATACGCTCCTCTTCATTCCAAGCGGGGATGACAATTGAAACGTTCAGCATAACTACCACAATAGCTCAGCCTGTACACGACGCCTATCGCTACAATAGGGAGCCATGAGCGACAGCGAACAGCGAATGAACAATACGCAGAGCGAAAACGGTGCGAACACCAGCGAACAGCATGGGACCTCGGCACCCTGTTTCCAGCCAAAGGAGATCCCCGAAAACCACCGGAATGGCTGGGGCGTGCGCTGCTATACATCGCCATAGCCATTGTGGGGTTTACTTTCTGCTGGCGCAGCTGGGCAAATCGAATATCTGGTGATCGACATCATCGTCTCGCTGTTCATCGCGCTCGCGGTGGAGCCGGTGGTGGTGCCGCTGGTCAAGCATGGCTGGAAACGTTCGTTCGCGTCGCTGTTCTCGCTGCTGATGCTGGCCGTGATGCTCGGCGTGCTGTTCACACTGTTCGGCAACCTGTTCGTGCAGCAGATGATCGCCTTGGTGAACGGTCTGCCCGACCTGTATGAGCAGATGTGCCAGTTCGCCAGTCAATACGCGAATTTCCAGCTTCCTGAGATCAATAATCTCGGCAATGAGATTCTGAAGAACATTCAAACGTCGTGGGTCACTGATTTCGCGGGTACCGCGCTGAATACGGTGTCGGGATTGTTTTCGTTCCTGATTAACCTCATGACGATAATCATGACCACGTATTACATTTCAGCGGCTGGTCCGAAACTGCGTCGTGCCGCATGCCAGTGGATGGCTCCGGCGGCTCAGCGGCGATTCCTGTTCGTATGGACGGTGAGCCAGAGCCAGATCTCATCGTTCCTGTTCTCCCGCGCCATTCTCGCGTTGCTGAACGCGTTCTTCACAGGAATCTGTCTGATGCTGCTGCACGTGCCTATTGGCTACCGTTGGCGCTGTTCTGCGGTGTGGTTTCGCAGTTCATTCCTATGTTGGGTACGTATATCGGCGGCGCGTTGCCAGTGCTGTTCGCATGGGGTAGCTGCGGATTGTGGCAGGCCGTGGCGGTGCTGGTGTTTATCTGCGTGTATCAGCAGATCGAGAATCTGATTTTCGCGCCGAAGATCTCCCAGCGCACCATGGATGTGAACGATGCCGTGGCGTTCCTCGCGGTGCTGGCGTTCACCTCGCTGTTCGGCGCGTTGGGCGCGTTCCTCGCATTGCCGGTGGTCGCGTCCGTGCAGACGATCTTCCGCACCTATACAAAGCGGTACGAGCTGGTCGATTCCCCGCTGATGGACGATCCGGTGCCTGAAAAGAAGTCGAAGCTGGTGGAAGGTGCCGAAGTACTCAGCGAGCATCTGCACAATATGCCTCGCGCGGTGCAGGGATCCAGTGCGCATGTGCCTATTCCCGACGAAGTGCGGCAGTTGCAGGAGCAGGCGTACAATATCACCCGTTCCGAGGAATCGCTGGAATCGGACGAAACCGTCGCCATTCCGAAGCACGTGTTGGACAAAACGGAACGCAAGCCATTGCAGGGTCTTGAGAGTGAAAACACATCTCAGGAATCCAACGAAAATCCGGAATCCGGCAATGAACGGAAGAACGGCGAGTCGCGGGAAACTGAAGGAAGTACGAAAAACGCGGATGACAATCCAAGAAGTAGGTGGCGTTAATGGTACTGCTGAGCGTACTTGACATTCTGCTGGTCATCGTCGGTGGCGCAGGGGTGGTCTATCAGGCAGTGTGCATTCTCATCTCCCTGTTCACCAAGCCGATCAAATTTCCCGACGCGCCGATGGACAAGCGTTACGCGGTGCTGATTTCCGCACGAAACGAGGCGAACGTCATCGGCAACCTCATTACCTGCATCCAAACGCAGACCTACCCGACCGAACTGGTCGACATTTGGCTTGTCGCCGACAATTGCACCGACAATACCGCCGAAGTGGCGCGCAATATGGGCTGCCATGTGATCGAACGCTTCAATAAGGAGCTTGTGGGCAAAGGCTACGCGCTGACGTATCTGCTCGATCAGATGAACGATTCCGGTGCATCCGACCCGTACGATGCGTTCTTCGTGTTCGACGCCGACAACAAGCTCGACAAGCATTACGTCGAAGAGATGAACAAGGCGTTCCAGTCGGGATTCAAGATTCTCACCAGCTACCGCAATTCCGTGAATTTGTCTGACAATTGGGTCTCTTCCGGTTCTGCATTGTGGTTCATCCGTGAATCTCGATTCCTGTCGGCCTCGCGCATGTGGCTCGGCAACAGCTGTCATGTAGGGGGTACGGGCTTCATGTTCTCGCAGGAGATCATGCGCCGCAATAATGGTTGGAAATTCCACCTTTTGACCGAGGATTTGGAATTCACCATGGATTCCTTGCTGCACCGGCGACCGCATCGGCTACTGCGGTACCGCGATTCTGTATGACGAGCAGCCTGTCACCTTCGCGCAGAGCTGGCGTCAGCGTTTGCGTTGGAGCAAGGGCTTCCTGCAAGTGTTCCGTTATTACGGGCCGGCTTTGGTCAAACGCGCCATTCAGGGAACGCGATTTTCCGCCGTTGATTTCACGCTGTTGTTGTGTCCGTTCACGGTGATCGGTATTGCGCGCGTTCTGCTGGGACTGTTGTTCGCGACCTGCGGATTCGTGACATGGCAGAGCCAGTTGAGCTCGTTGACCGGTTGGACGTCCGGCATTGTGACGTCGGTGATCGGCATGATGGCGTTGGCCGCGTTGACGATTATTGTGGAACGCGATCAGATTGGCGCCACCAACAAGGAGCTGTTCGCGTATGTGCTGAGCTTCCCGATCTACATGTTCAGTTATGTGCCGATCTCGTTCCAGGCGATGTTCGCCAAGTCCGAATGGAAGCCGATCGAGCATAAGGGATGACGTTCGTTCGCTGGCTTGCGCGTTCCTGCCTTTTCGTTTTCATTTCGATTTCCTCTTATGACTGGAGTGTTGTTGTTCCATGGATGATTCGGCTGAATACCGGCATGTGAAACGCCGTCGATACATCACGGTGGCGCTTTCCGTGTCGCTCACCACAGTGTTGTGCGTCGGCTATGTCGTGGCCGACATTTTCGACAAGTTGCCGGGTGTTCTCACATTGCAGGAAGTCGAGCATGCCACGGCCAAAACGCCGGGCAATGCCATTGCGGCCGCGACGATGGTCGGAGGGCTTGACGCTTCGAAAACCGTGGATGCCGTTGCGGCAAAGGCTCTGATCAGCCAGTTTGAGACGGCTGCCTCCGATTTTGGCGGTGAATACGCCATCGCCATCGCCGACGCGGCTGGCAATGTGGTGGCCGAGCAGAATCTCGACACGCCGTATACGCCGGCGTCCACCATGAAAACGCTGACGGCGTATGCGGCTGCGGCCACGCTCGACATGGGGTCGACGTTGGAGACGCAGACCTATTTGGAGCAGCGCGAAGATGGCACTTCGCGATTGGTGCTCAAAGGCAACGGCGACATGCTGCTCGGCGTCGACGAATCTGATTCGGCGCACATCAATGGGCGTGCCGGGCTGGGAACGCTTGCGGCAAACACGGCCCAAGCGTTGCGGCAGCGGGGCATCACTTCCGTGACGCTCGTCTACGATGATTCCCTGTTCGGCAACGACCGTTGGCCCAACGGCATCGCCGAACTCGATCCGGACCACGTGTACTACGCGCCGACCGCATCCATGGCCGTGGATGGCGGGCGAAACTGGAACGGTGCTAATCCTACGGATCCCGATACGTTCAGCACATATCCCGTTTGAGCACGCAGCCGGCTCGCGAGGCCGCGCTGGTGTTCGCGCAACGCCTGACTGAGCGGGGCATTGCGGTGAACGGTTCCGTGGAACAGGGAGCCGTTCCCGACGGGACCAGCCCCATTGCGACGGTGAGCTCCGCATCGCTGAACGAGATCATGGCGTTCATGCTTCGGCATTCCGACAATTCGCTGGCCGAGGAATTCGGCAGACTGCTGGCTTTGCACCTTAACGCCGGCAATTCACCGGCCGGAGCGGTGCAGTCGGTTGAACAGGTACTGGCTCAGCGAGGGATTTCCACCGAAGGCCTCACCATGGTTAACTGCTCGGGACTGGCTGAGGATTCCAAACTCACCGCGCATACCCTGCTTGACGTGCAGCAGCGTAATCTGACGAGCGGGTCCGGTTCCGCCGCCGCTGAGGGGCTGTCGATTGTAGGATTTGTGGGCACTGCTGCGAATCGTTTGAACGATGCTGACGAAGCTGGTCTTATCCGTGCCAAAACCGGCAGTTTGGGAGATGTGACTTCCATGACCGGCAATGTGTCGCGCCATAATGGCGGTGCGTTGAGTTTTTGCCGTGATCGTCAACGATCCTGATGATTCCGAAGCCGCGAAATCCGCTATCGACACATTTGTGGCAGCACTACCGAAGTTGTGACGCCATGGTGTATTCGTCACGTTTGCGCAAGGGAATCGGCGAACTGCGCGCCGCGTTGGAATCGGCCGGTTTGGGATTGCAGGATGCCCGTTTCGCCCGTCATGGCGAGCACGCGCCCGATGTGGACGCTCCGCTGATTATGGTGTCCTGTTCCGGTGGGCGCGATTCGATGGCGTTGGCTGCGGTTGCTGCGAAAACGTGCGCTTCATTGGGATTGCGATGCGGGGCGATTATCATCGACACCAGTTGCAGCAAGCTCTGCCGGTGTTGCGCGGGCAACCGCCGATCGTTGCGTTGCGTTGGGTCTTGACCCAGTTCGCGTTCGTGCGATTGACGTACCCGACTCCCGTGGCATCGGTGTTGAGGCAGCGGCGCGTGAAGCACGCTATCATGCGATTGTCGACGCATGCTCCGACGCTTCGGCCGTGCTTCTGGCTCATACGAAAAACGATCAGGCGGAAACCGTGATCATCGGTTTGTTGCGTTCCGCGGGCTCGATGCGGTTTGCGGTATGAACGGTTCCTTCATACGAGACGGGGTGCGTTTTCTACGCCCATGGCTGAATGTGACCCGCGAAGAAACCACCGGCATCTGCGAGGATCTGCGGCTTGCCTGGTGGGACGATCCCACAAATGGGCCGGATGTGGGAGATTCGGGTGGAAATGAGCCTCTTCCCGCGAACTATCCGCTGCGATCCCGAATCCGGCACGATCTCATGCCATATCTTGCATCATTCGCGGGAAGCGACGTCGTGTCGAAACTTGCGCTTGGAGCGAGGCTTGCCGAAGACGATCGCGCATATCTTGACGATGTGGCGCAACGCGTGTGCGAGCAAGGCGTAACCGTGAACAACGGCGAGATAATCATCGACGTGCGTGCGTTGCAATCGCAAGACATTGCCATCAGAAGACGGGTGATTGTGCGCTCGCTTGCAGAAGCAGGCATTTCGTGCATGGCACGGCAGGTTGAAGGGATCGACAGGCTGATCTGCGACTGGCACGGCCAGCGAGGCGTGAATCTTCCCAGCGGATATTCAGCATATCGCCAGAAACACGTCATTCGCGTGTGCCAAGATGGTGGGCATGCGAATCGCTGACGTACAAGAAGATATTGATCACGAGCTGATCAGTAAAGAAGAGATTGCCGACATCATCAACCATGCTGCAGCCCAGGCCAGTGAAGACTACCGGGGCAAGAACCCGCTGCTGGTTTGCGTGCTCAAGGGTGCGGTGAACACGCTTGCGGCGTTCTCGCAGGCCATGAGCATCCACGCGGAGATGGATTTCATGAGCTTGTCGAGCTACGGTTCCGGCACTCAATCGAGCGGCAAGATCACCGTGCGGCAGGATCTGTCCACCGATGTTCGCGGTCGTCACGTGCTTATTGTGGAAGACATCATCGATTCGGGCGTCACGTTGGCGTGGCTCGTCGATGAGCTCAAAAGCCGTGGTGCCGCTTCCGTGGAGATTTTTGCGCTGTTGGAAAAGCCGGCGCGCCGTAAGGTGGATGTTCCTGTGAAATATAAGGGACGTGAGATTCCCGATGAATTCGTGGTCGGTTTCGGCTTGGATTATGACGAGCGATACCGCAATCTTGATTCGATCGCGGTGCTGAAGCCGGAAGTGTATGAAGGAGGTCAGGCATGAGTTTTCCTGGTCCGGGCCAGTCGCCGAATAACAACGGCGGCGGCAATAACCCGTTCACCAATCCGTTTGGACGCAATAATAACGCCGGCAATGGCAACGATTCCAACGGCAAGGGTGACAAGTCCAACGGCAACGGATCCAATGGCGGTCCGCGTCCGTTCTGGCAGTCCCCATGGCTGTGGGTTGTGGTTGTGGCATTGCTTGCCGTGACCATGTTCCAGATTTTCGCCGAACCGGTTCCCAGACCATCGACACCAAGGACGGTCTGCAGATTCTCAACGGCAACAATGTTGAATACGCACAGATCGTAGACAACACCCAGCAGGTCAAGCTCAAGCTTAAGAGCGACTACTCCGCTACAGACCCTGATACCGGGCGTATGAAGAACTACGGCAAAAACGTGCAGTTCTACTACACGTACGCGCAGTCCGCAACCGTGGTCAAGGCCGTACAGAAGGCTGATCCGGTCAAGGGCTGGACGGCGACCATGCAGCAGAGCAGCATTTGGACGTATCTGCTGACCTCGCTGCTGCCGTTCCTCATTATCTTTGGTCTGTTCTGGTTCATGATGAGCCGTATGGGCGGTGCTGGCGGCATGTTCGGTATGGGCGGCAAGAAGAACAGCGGCAAGCTGCTCGAAGGCCAGACCCCGACCACCAAGTTCGCGACGTGGCCGGCGAAGAGGCTGCCGTGCAGGAAGTCGAGGAAATCAAGGACTTCCTGAAGGATCCGTCTCGTTACAAGGCTTTGGGTGCCCGCATTCCGCGTGGCGTATTGCTCTACGGCCCTCCAGGTACCGGTAAGACGTTGCTGGCACGAGCCATCGCAGGCGAAGCCGGTGTGCCTTTCTACTCCATGGCAGGCTCCGACTTCGTGGAAATGTTCGTGGGTCTTGGCGCCTCCCGTGTGCGCGATCTGTTCGATGAGGCCAAGAAGAACGCTCCGGCCATCATCTTCATCGATGAGATCGATGCCGTCGGTCGTAAGCGTGGCGGTTCCGGTATGAGCGGCGGCCACGACGAACGTGAGCAGACGCTGAACCAGCTGCTCGTTGAGATGGACGGCTTCAATAACGACACCAATCTGATCATCATCGCCGCGACCAACCGCCCCGACGTGCTTGATCCGGCACTGCTTCGCCCGGGCCGTTTCGACCGTCAGGTAGCCGTCGAAGCGCCTGATTTGGAAGGCCGCGAGGCTATTTTGAAGGTGCATGCCAAGGGCAAGCCGTTCGTGCCTGATGTCGATCTGCGTATGATCGCCGTGCGTACGCCGGGCTTTACCGGCGCTGATCTGGCCAATGTGTTGAACGAAGCCGCATTGTTGTGCGCCCGCGCCGGTGCGCAGCTGATCGACAACCGCGCCATCGACGAGGCCATCGACCGCGTGCAGGCGGGCCCGAAGCGCCGTTCCAAGGGCATGGCGCTCGACGAACTGCGCAACACCGCATACCACGAGGGTGGTCACGCGCTGGTGGCGGCTGCCATGAACGATACCGATCCGGTCACCAAGGTCACCATTCTGCCGCGTGGCCGCGCACTTGGCTACACCGCGGTGATGCCGACTGAAGATCGCTATTCCATGTCTCGCAACCAGCTGCTCGACCAGATGGCGTACGCCATGGGTGGTCGCACCGCGGAGGAAGTCGTGTTCCACGATCCGACCACCGGCGCTTCCAACGACATCGAAAAGGCGACGAACATCGCACGTCAGATGGTGCTCGACTACGGCTTCTCCGACAAGCTGGGTGCCATCAAGTGGTCCGATGACGAACAGAGCGACCTTGGATCGCTGAACCACAAGTATTCCGCACGCACCGCCGAAATCATCGACGAGGAAGTGCTCAAACTGGTGGAAACCGCGCATACCGAAGCGTGGAACGTCATCAACGAGAATCGTGAGATTCTTGACGAGCTCGTACGTCAGCTGCTCGTCAAGGAAACACTCAACGAAAAGGAACTTGCGGAAATCTTCGCTAATGTCAAGAAGGCGCCGAAGCGTGAAGTGTGGCTGAGCGACAGCAAGCGCCCGGATTCCGACATTCCGCCGGTTCCGATTCCCGAATCCCTGAAGAAAAGCGCAGGATTGACCAACTGATGAGCGATACCGAAGCATTCGATACCCTCTTCGACGACAAGGCCCGTGCCGCCCATGCGGCCGGGCCTGTCGGCTATGACGAGGAAGGCGTGCGCCAGGCAGTACGCCTGTTTCTGAAATCCATTGGCGAAGACCCGGACCGTGAAGGCCTGCTCGACACCCCCGACCGTATTGGGCGTGCCTGCAAGGAGCTGTTCGCAGGCCTTGGACACGGCCCCGAGGAAGTGCTCAAAACCAAGTTCAAAGTCGATACCGACGAAATGGTGCTGGTACGCGATATTGAACTCTTCTCGGTATGCGAACACCACCTGCTGCCGTTCCATGGCGTGGCCCACGTCGGCTATATTCCGTCGAACGGCCAAGTGGCGGGCTTAAGCAAGCTTGCACGACTGGTGGAACTGTATGCCCGACGTCCGCAAGTGCAGGAGCGCCTCACCCAACAGGTGGCCGACGCGTTGATGGAAGGTATCGAAGCACGTGGCGTGATCGTAGTCACCGAATGCGATCACATGTGCATGGCCATGCGTGGCGTAAAGAAGGCGCAATCGCGTACGGTTACATCGGCGGTGCGCGGCTGCATGCGAGACGCGACGACGCGAGCCGAAGCCATGAGCCTGATCCTGTCGCAGCATGCGTGATCGGCGTGACTGCAGCAAGTCGAATCGTAAATACCAATAACCGGATATAGGAGGGGAAACCGGATGACCATTGATATGAAATCGATTCATGATAGTGACCGTACGCTGGTGATGGGCGTGCTCAACATTACGGAGGATTCGTTCTCCGATGGAGGGTTATGGCTCGATCCTGCGAATGCGAAAGCGCACGGCGAAGCATGATGAAAGATGGGGCTGACATCATCGATATCGGTGCCGAATCCACTCGCCCCGGAGCCAAACGTGTCAGTGAGGAAGACGAGCAAAACCGCGTGCTAGGTGCTGTGGATGCGCTGATTCCGGAAGGCGCGGTGCTGTCCATCGACACTACGCGCGCCTCAGTGGCTCGCATGGCGTTGGAGCACGGCGCGCAGATCATCAACGACGTGTCCGGCGGTCAGCTGGACCGCGAAGTGCCCCATGCGGTGGCCGAACATACGGAAAGCCTCTACATTGTGCAGCATTGGCGTGGCTGGCTCGCCGGCTCTGCAGGCGACGTGCCTGACGCTAATACGTCCGTGTACGCCAATGACGTGGTGAACGACGTGTATGACGAACTCATGAAGCAGGTCGACGACGTGCTTCAGGCAGGCGTCTCGCCGTCACAGATCATCATCGATCCGGGTCTTGGATTCTCCAAACCGAGCATCGAACATAACTTCCCGCTGATGGTGGCATTGGAGCGGTTCAACGCCACCGGGTATCCGGTGCTGATCGGAGCCTCGCGCAAACGATTCGTTGGCGCGGCGCTTGCCGATGCCGGTATCGACGAGCCAAGCATGGGCAGCAAAGACAATGCGACCGCCGCCATCAGCGCCCTGTGCGCCGAACATGGCGTGTGGGCCGTGCGTGTGCATGACGTGGCAAAAAAGCGCGATGCGGTGGCCATCGGCAATGCGTGGCGTGCTTTCGCCAACGCCTGATACGCGGTGCTCGCATACGTCGTGCGTTCCTGACAGCGTAGGAGCGGCAACGCATTTCCACCATTAAACCTTGAGATATGCAAAGAAAGGCTGGCATGGATCAGATTCGATTGACTGGCGTTCGCGCGGTCGGCAAACACGGTGTGCTTGATTTCGAACATGAGCGTGCGCAGACGTTCGTCGTCGACGCCACGCTGTTTCTGGATCTTGCGCCAGCCGGGCATTCCGATGACCTGCGGGACACCGTCGATTACGGTGCCATCGCCAAAGGAATAGTTGCCATTATCGAAGGCGATCATGTCGATCTCATCGAAAAACTGGCCGATCGCATTGCCAGCATGATTCTTGAATATCCTGCTGTGGCGCGAACGCAAGTGACCGTGCATAAGCCGAGTGCGCCAATCGTCGTACCATTCGACGACGTGAGCGTAACCGTGGAACGTTCTCGTGAAACAACTTCGGCTGCATCGCAAGTGCATCATGCCATCATTGCCATGGGTGGCAATCAGGCGATGTAGTGGCCACCTTGCGTGACGCGGTGCGTTCGATCGACGGACTGGCGTCCACTCAGGTTACGGGCATTTCGCCGCTGTACCGTACCGATGCGTGGGCATGCCGATGGTACCCCCGACTTTTACAATGCGGTTGTTTCCGTGACCACCAAATTGTCGGCAATGGAACTGCTGCGAGGATTGCAGCGCATCGAAGCCGAACATGGTCGAGTGCGTACCGACCATTGGACTTCGCGCACACTTGATCTGGACATCATCGATTTCGATGGTCAGGAAAGCCAAGATCCCGACCTGACGCTGCCTCACCCCCGTGCATGGCAGCGGGCGTTCGTGCTCGGTCCATGGCTGGCGCTCGAACCCGATGCCGAACTGCCGGGCGATCATGCCGGTTCCGTGGCTCAACTCCTCCATGAATCGACCGATCGCGACCATATCGACGAAATCGCCGACGATTGGATGGTCGGAGGCTCAGTCGGTGACGGTATCGCCGACCATGCCGACGATACCGATAATGCGGATGATATGGGCGAATCCTATAGTACGATTGATGCCAGCGATCTTCCGGAAGGAACCGCGGCAGACAAAGCGGCCGCATCGGCATCCGTACAATCCGGTCCCGCATCCCGACGCGCAGTAATCTCGCTGGACAGCCCAGCAACCGATGCCGAACAGCAGTTCCGCATGGCCATCGTCACGTTGGACGGCATTCCCGGCAACCAAGTCGAGGGCATCTCACCGCTCTACATGTGAGCCAACTCGACGGACTTCCCGACAAAATGGCCGCGGTAATCCAGATTTCCACGCGCATGGGCGCCCATGATCTGATCGAAGCATTAAGCAATGTGGAAGCCTCCGTCGGCGAAGACTTCGATCTCGACCTGATCGACATGGAAGGCGTGGCGTGCGACGAACCCGACTGCAAGGTACCGTGGCCCACCGCACGCAACCATGCCGCAGTGCTCGCGCCATGGCTCGACATGGATCCCGATGCGCGGCTGGGCAAGGATCCGGTATCATTCCTGCTGGCCATGGCCCCCGATACCGCGCAAGTGGGACTGCTGACCGACAATTGGATCATCGGAGGTACGCTATGAAAGCGCGCAGAACCCCTTGGTGGTGCTATGTTCTTGCTGCCGCATTAGGAGTGCTCGCTGGTATTGGCCTGGCGAAATACGGTGAGATTTCAGGACTACCGCTCGTGGGCGCTCCATGGATCGTGCCCGTGGTGTTGACGATTCTGGGATTCGTCGTGCTGTATATGGCATTGCAGATCCACAAATACACCACCACGGATCCCGAAAAACGCGCGCAGCTGAAACCTTTGGACCCGCAGAAGGCGTTCGCCACACTGGTGTCATGCAAAGCGTTGGGCGTGGCAGGAGCGGCGTTGGCCGGCTGGTATGGTGGACAGCTCATCATGAGCCTGCCACATGGTGAGGCGACGTTCTACAGTCAGGCCATCCTCGAATGCGCGATCGCGGCAATCGTATGCATCGCTGACATGATCATCGGCATTGTGGGGGAGTGGTTGTGTCAAATCCCACCAATCGACGGTCCGGAAAGCCCGAAAATGAAAACGGCCACGCAACGAAACCGTTACGCGGCCGCGGCAACCAAATCGGCAACCCAAACGAAAGCCTGATTGTCCTTACTTCTTCAAATCCTCCTCAGGAACACGGATCATCGCCTCCTGAGTCATGCAGCAACAAGCTCGCCATCCTGCGTGTATACCTTCGCCTGCCCCAAGCCACGGCCGTGAGCCGCGGTAGGCGTATCCTGCACATACAAATGCCACTGATTGATGTCGATATCGCGATACCACCACATCGAATGATCGATCGAAGCGAACGAAATGCCAGGCGTGGCAATACTTAACCCGGCACGACGCAACACCGGCTCCAGCATCACCTGATCGCAACCCATAGCCAACATCGCACGATGCATGACCTGTGGAACGTCAACCGTGCCGTCGGCCTTCATCCACACCATCTGCTTGCCGGAATCGTTACTGGCGCTCTTCTTATCGGCACCCAGCATGATCGTGCGCGTCACATGACGAATGTCGAACGGCGACTTTTCCGCATAGTATTTGGCATACGAAGACTTTTCGGCAAACGGCTCCATCAGCTGCTTCGCACTGGTCAACGTTTCCGGCTCTGGCACGCCTTCCGGCATGGGATCGGCGAACTCAATGCCATCCTGACCCTGCTCCTGGAAGCTGGCGATGGCCGTCAGAATCGAACCCTGAGCCTGCGTGACATTCACGCGACGAGCGGAAAACGAGCGGCCATCACGCAGATTCTCCACATCAAACAGCAAATCCTGACGAATATCGCCGGCGGAAATGAAATAGCATGAATCGAATTCGGCAGACGAGATGGCGGAACCGTTTTGGATGCGGCCATCATGGCCTGCGCGATCACCTGACCGCCGTACACGCGGCCAGTGGGGAAATACAGGCTTTCACCATTCACGTACGTGTGGCTGCGGTACGTGGAAGGCGTGCCCAGCTGAAGCACCTTCGCCAACCGTCGTAACGGAGTTATTGCTGTCTGCGCTGTCTGTGTCATAACGGGCCTCGATTCTTTGAGTCACATACGATAAACGCTTCGTTCTGGAAACGAGTCTACGCAAGGGCGGTAAATTTCGCCGGATTGTTTTGTAACGAATGCGTGAGAAGCGTGAACGGCAGGTAATCGTCAAACGATTCACATACGGCAAAGCGCCGCACTTCGTAACGAAGCACGGCGCTTTGCTGAAATTTGCGAGTAACGTTCGCAATTATGGTCTTGCTTCGCAAGGCTCATTGTTGCCTTCGTTCGGCTGTCGCCTCACTCAGGCCAAGCCTACAGACAGTCCACAGGACTGTCTGCTTAACGGCTAGCCTGTGGCCCTGCAATTATGGTCTTGCTTCGCAAGGCTCATTGTTGCCTTCGTTCGGCTGTCGCCTCACTCAGGCCAAGCTACAGACAGTCCACAGGACTGTCTGCTTAACGGCTTAGCGCGTTAGCTTGCGAT
>ENA-OQAN01000221-OQAN01000221.1-human-gut-metagenome-genome-assembly--contig:-NODE-221-length-31880-cov-3.908387_pt1 | contig 31880 bp, 32 predicted proteins | sample MGYA00242735_ERZ504527 | MGnify/ENA primary metagenome ERZ504527 (study PRJEB26092, sample SAMD00036230) | human gut metagenome | host: Homo sapiens | study: EMG produced TPA metagenomics assembly of... | reverse complement strand
CACAAATGTATCCCACCCATTTTTCCTCATTTCGCTATAAGCTCCTGCTCGCATTTCTGATCGCAACTATGGTACCTCTGATTTCCCTGACCTTCATCAGCTATCACATTTCCTATAACATTGCCAGAGATCGTATCATCGATTCTGCCGTAATGACTGACAAGCAGCTGGTCTCTCAGCTGAACGACCGCCTCGGTCAGGTTGAAAATGTAGCAGATACCATACAGTTTCAAATGTACTCCCTAAATCAGCCTTCCTCTAATAAGGTAGATGCACTGAAAAAATTCACCACTGTAAAAAACAATATTTCGCTGTATAAATCCACATTCGATTTCTTCCATATATATGTTTTTCTGCAGCCCGATCAGCTCGGTTCAAAAGAAAGCCTGTACTTCTTTTCCACAGATGAGCTTTCTGCATATGGTCTGGATAAAAATATTGTTTCCGGTTCAGGCTTTCCTCTGTCTGGATACCGGTTTCCAATATGCCTCTGCCTAAAATACTGTCCACAAAAAATCATCTGCCGATGTGATCCTCTGCGTCCGGGCACTGAAAAATCAGGCCACCGGTATTCTGGAATACGCCTACGGCATTGCTCTGGACACCTCAGAGCTTACCACTTATCTGCAGCCTGCTGCTTTGGATTCCCGCATATACAGCTACATTCTCACAGATCACGGAGAGATTGCAGCAAAAAATACATCCTCACTGAATTTATCCGGAATTTCCAAAGCACAGTTTCAGAAACTCAAAGGAAATGCAGATTCTTCTTTTCACAGCGGCGACAAATATTATAACTGCTGCACCTTAAGCAATGGCTGGCTTCATGTTACCGAAATCCCGGAAAGCTATATTCAGGGCAACACGCACATCCTGATCCGTGCCTTACTGATCACTGTCCTTATTTTCTTGCTCCTTACTGTTATCATCGTTATCCTGTTTTCCGAAAATCTTACCCGGAAGATCACTGCACTTTCCTATGCAATGGAAGCCTTTCAGCTGGGATATGACCCGGAACATCTATCTATCGTTACTGTTCCCCACCCGGATGATCCTTCCAGGTATGATGAGATTGACAGACTGGGCATCACCTTTGAAGATATGCAGCACACAATAGCCGGAAACCTGAAGTCCATTGTAAATCTTTCCGTAAACGAAGAACGTCTGAAATACCAGCTGCTCCAGTCACAGATCAATCCGCATTTTCTTTACAATATCCTGGGATCGATCCGTACCTGCCAGTCCCTTGGAAAGCTTGACATTGCTGATCAGATGATTGCAAATCTGACTGCCTTTTACCGTCTTACCCTGCGTAAATCAAAGGAACTTATTCCTATTAAAGATGAATTGGAAATTGCCCGGCTTTATCTGGAAATGGAAAAGCTCTGTCATAAAGATAATCTGGACTGGGAGATCGAAGCAGAAGATGGAATCGAAAATTTCCTGATCTGCAAGTTTACACTTCAGCCATTTCTCGAAAATTCCATTCTGCACGGGATTTCTTCGGGCACACCAGCTGTTTTCATTTCGATCCATGTTCTTTATGGCGATGATACGGTTGTGATCTCCATTGAGGACAACGGTGCCGGCATGGACTCCGAAACCCTTGCACAGCTGCGCCATGCTATTGAGCATAATGTTATTGATTATGAGAAGCATTTTGGAATTTCCAACGTAAGTTCCCGTATTTCCAACCCATTATACGGAAACGGTTCCGTAAGGATCCGCAGCAACCCCGGAAACGGCACATACGTCACCATTGAATTCGAACAGATGGAGGAAGATATCGATGAAAAAAATAATGATCGTAGATGATAATTACTTATCTGCAGAAGGTATCGAAAAAAACATAGACTGGGAAACACTGAATGCAGAGATCATCCATGTCTGCTACAATGGAACCTCTGCTATCGAAGCCATGAAAAAAGAACCGGCAGATCTGATCATTTCTGACATTGAAATGCCTGATCTTGACGGCATTTCCATGAGCCGTCAAGCTCTTGAGATCAATCCTATGGTGAAGATCATCCTGATCAGTGCCTATGATAAATTTGAATATGCAAGACGCGCTCTGCTCCTCGGTGCTCTGGATTATATCGAAAAGCCTCTGGATTATGCCTATCTTATCCAGAAGGTAAAAAACGCTTTTGCACTGATGGAAAAGGAACAGAAAAATCTCCAGCTTCTGAAACAAAGCAGGCCTCTTCTTACGGAAAAATTTTTCCGCGAGATCACACACCTTCCGTCTTCTGAAGCAGCCTACCGACTGAAGCCTTATCTTAAGTATCTGAACCTGGAGCTGAATTATGATTTTTATACAGTTGTTATTCTGGAGCTTGAAAATGCTCCGGATCTAAAAGCTGTTTACGGGATTGAAAAGTTTCAGATGGAGCTTTTCAACCTTCAGGATCTGATAACTGAGGAAACCGCTTCTCTTGATTTTGTGTATCTTCTCCCGGATATGGATGGCTATCTGTGCATTCTGGGACACAGCGGCTGTCAGTCCAACAGCTTCCGCCAGCTTACCAGCGGACTTATTTCCTCAATCGCAGATGCCTGCCAGCCACTGGGACTTTCTCTCAACGCAGGCATTGGAACAATTGTCCAAGATTTTTGGAACCTGAACCATTCTTATAAAAGCGCCGTACATGCACTGGAATACAGATTCTTTTTCCCGCATCAGAATATCTTTGACGGAAGAGAGGCTCTGGGTTCCGATCTGTCTGTTGCAGATTTTTCAGATACAAAGGAGGATGAACTGATCCGGCTTCTCTGCAAAAAGGATACCGCTGCCATAGATCTCTGGTTTCAGAATTTTTCCGACTGGCTCACTCAGAAATTTCGCACAAAGAATTTCGCTTTCATACAGATTTATTCTCTTCTTGGCCGGATCCTGAAATTTTTCTATGAATTAAATCTGGATACGCATGACCTTGAAGCTAAAATTTTGTATGTTTACAACCACATAAATGAGTTTCATAATACGGAAGAGCTATGTCAATGGCTGAAGGATCTGTGCCATCTTTTATGTCGGAAGCTTGATTCCTCCATGAATGATTATCACCAGAAGCTCTGCGAACTGGTGATTTCCTATATCAACGAACACTACACTGACAATACGCTCTGCCTCAATGATATTGCTGCCTCTGCCAATGTAAGCCCTGCTTATTTAAGTGCTCTTTTCAAAAAAAATCAGGGAATCAGTCTCAGTGACTTTATCACATCTCAGCGAATTTCCGCAGCCGCCCGTTACCTGACTACGACTACTATGAGTCTGAAGGAGATCAGCCTGAAATGTGGTTATGCCAATCAATATTATTTCAGCACCAGCTTCAAAAAAGAAAATGGGGATCACACCTTCCGCCTATCGGGAACAGCATACATAACTTCTTCTCTTCTTTATAACAAAGTTACTGGCACAAATGCCAGTGCCCTTCTCCGGAATTTTACTTATAATCAATCAATAAAGAGAACCATCATATTTTTTCGAAGGAGGGATCGCTATGAAAAAATGGAAAAAAAATCCTGATATCTCTGATAACAGTCTTTGTACTGACCATGCTTCCGGCAGAATCGGCAATTCTGCCTGGCACAGTCTGTGTTACAGAGCCGCTCCCAGGATTAGTTCTTCCAAGCTTACCATGATCAAGGGGCAGAGCAGAACACTGAAGATCACCGGTCTCAAAAAAGGGCAGAAAATCACCTGGAAGAGCAGCAATTCCAAGATCGTCGCTGTAAACAAAGCTGGCAAGCTTCAGGCTAAGGCTAAAGGCTCTGCCACCATTACAGGAACCGTTTCCAAAAGGAAATACACCTGCAAAGTCACTGTACATGCCCCGAAGCTGAACAAAACCGCAGTAACTCTGAAAGTCAGTCAGACATATCAGCTGAAGCTTAGTGGTACCAATCAGAAGATCACCTGGAAGAGCAGCAATTCCAAAATCGTCACTGTAAACAAAACAGGCAAGCTTTTTGCAAAATCTGCAGGAAATGCTACAATTACTGCTCAGGTAAACGGAATCCGCTTTGTCTGCAAGGTTAAGATACAGAAAAAAGCTGCTCCAGCAAAGCCAGCTCCACTGCTGCTCCGGCAAAACCAACCCCTACCGCAGCTCCGAAGCCCGGCATAAAATTAAAAAATCACATTCTGAGCAAAAGGCAAAAAGGCCAGTGATGGAAGCGTAAAAATTGAACTTAATACACACGATGAATCAAAAAAAGTCGATATGGATTTAGGCGGTTTGGGGTCGTCATCTTCTTCTATGCAGGTTTCCGTAGATGAATATCGAAGTATCACATACATTCCAAAAACCAACAGTTTTAAATTCTATTTCCGGTTTTCCAGCCATGATGATTTAAAAAGTGATATTACTTTGACTTTCCCGATGAATTCTACTGCGGCTTCTTTTAAACTTTTATTTTTACATGAGCATACTTCCTGATGATGAATCCGGTACACTGATCGCCACTATGAGCAGCTCCGCTCCGCTTTCCGCCATCAGGAATGAATCCTCTAATTTATCCTTCCACTTCCAGAAGCTTACAGATCCTTATGAGGTCCTGACACAAAAAGATGCTTCCGAGCTTGCCAACGACACTCTGGATATGGCTGTTCCATATTGGGCTGATCTTCTCAAGGGCTCCGGCATCACCCTGCGCTCCCTAGGCTTTTCAACTACAAAATAAGCTTTTCCTAAAAACAGATCGAGCATACCCGGCAACACCCCTGCTATTACAGCCAGGGGTGTTGTACTGTCAGCTGCTTTGCAGCCTATTCCGTTAATTCTTCCAGATTCTTTTTTAATTCGAGCATCTTGTCTCTCAACTCAGCAGCCTGCTCGAAATTCAGGTCTGCTGCCGCAGCACGCATCTGCTTCTCTACCTGAGCGATCACCTTCGTCAGTTCTTTTCGGTTCATGGATTCCGGATCCTTTTTAAGCTTCACTTCTGTCTCTGCCACCTTCTTCGAAACAGCGATCAGATCACGGACCGCCTTCTTGATCGTGGTCGGAGTGATGCCATGCTCCTGTTGTAAGCCTCCTGTATCGCTCTCCTTCTTTCTGTCTCCGAGATTGCTTTTTCCATGGATTCTGTCATGTTATCCGCATACATGATCACATGGCCTTCGCTGTTCCGGCAGCACGGCCGATAGTCTGTACCAGGGATGTTTCCGAACGAAGGAAGCCTTCCTTATCTGCATCCAAGATCGCTACCAGTGTAATCTCCGGAATATCCAGCCCTTCTCGCAGAAGGTTAATTCCAACCAGCACATCAAACACATCCAGTCGCATATCGCGGATGATCTCTGCACGCTCCAGAGTGTCAATATCTGAATGGAGGTATCGGACACGGATTCCCAGATCCTTCATATAATCGGTAAGGTCCTCTGCCATACGTTTGGTCAGGGTCGTGATCAGGACTTTGTTTTTCTTTTCTATTTCCTTATTTACTTCTGCTACAAGATCATCGATCTGTCCTTCGATCGGACGCACCTCCACCTTCGGATCAAGAAGCCCTGTAGGACGGATGATCTGCTCTGCGCGGAGAAGCTCATGGTCATATTCATATTCTCCCGGTGTCGCAGATACAAACATTACCTGGTCAAGCTTGTTCTCGAATTCATCAAAGCTCAATGGACGGTTATCCTTAGCAGACGGAAGTCGGAAGCCGTAATCCACCAGTGTCTGTTTACGGCTCTGATCACCGGCATACATACCGCCAACCTGGGGAACTGTCTTATGGGACTCATCTATAATAAGTAAAAAATCATCTCCGAAGTAATCCATCAGTGTATACGGTGGCTGCCCCGGTGCAAGCCCTGTCAGGTGCCTGGAGTAGTTCTCGATCCCGGAGCAGAATCCCGTTTCCTTCATCATTTCCACATCAAAGTTGGTACGCTCCGCAATTCTCTGAGCCTCGATCAGCTTATCCTCACTTTTAAAGTATTCCACCTGCTGCTTCATCTCTTCCAAAATGGCATCTGCTGCACGACGGATCTGCTCCTGAGGCACAACGTAATGAGATGCAGGGAAAATCGCTGCATGGCTTTCCACACTTTTGATCTCTCCGGTAAGCACATCGATATCTGTGATACGCTCGATCTCATCTCCGAAAAACTCCACCCGTACTGCCCGGTCTGTAGAATTCGCCGGAAAAATCTCCAGCACATCACCCCGGACACGAAAGGTTCCACGGTGAAAATCCATCTCATTTCTTGTGTACTGGATATCGATCAGCTGTTTGATAACCTCATCACGGTCCTTCTCCATTCCAGGGCGAAGAGAGATCATCATATCAAAAAACTCCTGAGGTGCACCTAAGCCATAGATACAGGATACCGACGAAACCACGATCACATCCTTGCGCTCACATAAGGCTGCTGTGGCGGAGAGACGGAGCTTATCGATCTCATCGTTAGTGGATGCGTCCTTAGCGATGTAGGTGTCTGTGGACGGAACGTAAGCTCCGGCTGGTAGTAGTCGTAGTAGGAGACAAAATATTCCACTGCGTTCTCAGGAAAAAAATTCTTTCATCTCGCCGTAAAGCTGGGCCGCCAGTGTTTTATTGTGGGCAAGTACCAGAGTTGGTTTATTTAACTGGGCAATGACATTCGCCATTGTGAAAGTCTTACCGGAGCCAGTAACACCAAGCAAAGTCTCGAAACTGGTTGCCTTCTTTAAATCCCTCGACCAATTTCTCGATGGCCTGGGCTGATCGCCGGTTGGCTTGTATGGGGCTTTTAATTTGAACTCATTCATGGTAAATCCCTCCATTTGTGACTTTTACTATGATCATTATCAGCTAAAAATTCGTATCCAGATTCGTAACGAAAAGCTCATTTTTATAGTGAATAGATGTGTTTCTCACCTCGTTACGAATAAAAGTCACAAAACTAATATTTGCGGATAAAACAGCACTCGGAAATACCTGAAAATACTGGCCTCCGGTCCTGTCATATTTTTACTGTTTGTTCTTGTAACAGTCCCTATTATATCAAATAAATTTTTGAAAGTATATAGATTAACGCAAGAAAAGTACAAATGTTCGATTCTTATTTGTACTTTTTTCTATCACTACTATTCTATTTTTTATCATGCTGCGTTGAAATATTCCTCCAGGATTAAGTCTATTTCAATCACTTTCGATACTTCACTCAATATGATAAGTTGGCGTAAACGCAAAGAAACAGCGACTTTGAAAAGTCAAAGCCGCCGTTTTATACGGGCGTGTCAAATGACTGCTGTACGACGGCTTTTTTCTTTTGCCGTCGTGCGGCAGATAATTATTTCTTATTTTTAATTGAAAAAGAATTTTTATAATATCGCTTATTTTTATATTTGAAAAGTTATCCCGCTTTTGCTTACCATATTATTTCCTTAAATTAACATTCATGTAACGCCCAATATTACGCAAATTCATCGAGTCCTCTACAAACTGAAGTTCATCCCAATATGCAGACCTTTGATTATACACGCTTATAAATTATTGGTTCATCATATCCAAAAGTTCTCTTTCCATTAACTTCCATGCTTTCCGATACTTCCAGAAAATTGTTGGAAAACTTTTCCCAAAGTTTGAATGTCATTACCGGAGAGAACTGGCTTGTGCTGCCTCCCTCCCAGATTCCGTCCTTTTCATGATAAAGTGCCGGATTAAATTTTTCAGATTTTTCTAATTTAGAGTAATCAACATTCTTCATAGAATCATATGAAAATGTATTTTTATCTTCTCCTTTTGGAATTTTATAAGAAGAAAGTAAAATTCCCTGTTCTATTTCCGTGATAAGGAAAAGATGTGGAGATGCATGACGTTTTCCATTAATTTCATAATAACTCTCTTCAACAACAAATTTTCCTTTGAAATCTTCAGGAAGGTTATTTATTTTGTCATTACAGATTGTATTTACATGTTCCGCATATGGATATGTTTTCCCTTCTGCCTGCATCTTATTAAATTGATCCTTATTATCAAAATGTCCTGTCATCATTCCTACAAAATTATCAAGTTTCATCATATACTTTACCTCCTGGTATTTGCCTAATCACACTATTCCTCTTTTGCTTTTGCCATACTGGCGATATCTCCCACTCCATTCAATACCATTGTCGGAAGATAAGCATAAGTTTTGAGTGTATCCTTCGTTGAACATCCAGAGAGAACCAATACAGTAGACATACCACTTTCCATTCCTGAAATCACATCTGTATCCATACGATCCCCAACCATTACAGCTTCTGCTGAATGACATCCAAGCATATTCAATCCTGTTCTCATCATCAGTGGATTCGGTTTCCCACAGAAATATGCCTGTGTACCTGTTGCCATTTCTATAGGTGCAATCAATGCACGACAAGCAGGAGCGATGCCGTTCTCAATCGGTCCGGAAACATCTGAGTTTGCTCCGATCAGCTTTGCACCTTTCAGAACTAAATTCGTTGCTTTTGTTAATGTATCCAATGAATAGGAGCGTCCCTCTCCCACAACAACATAATCCGGATTTACATCATTCATTGTGATACCTACATCATAAAGTGCATTTAACAGGCCGGCTTCTCCTATCACAAATACCGAACAGCCTGCCGCCTGTTCTTTTAAAAATGCGGCTGTTGCTAATGCACTGGTATAAAAATGTTCTTCTGGCACATCAAGTCCCATCCTAGCCAGTTTCTGATTTAATTCTCGTGGTGTATATCCACTATTATTTGTCAAAAACAAATATTCTTTCTTTTCATCATGCAACCACTGGATGAATTCTGGAACACCTGGCAATATCTGATTGCCATGATAGATCACACCATCCATATCACAGATGAATCCTTTTTTTTCATTAAAATCGATTATGGATTTTATCATGTTCATGTGCGCCCTGCCTTTCTTGTTTCTTTAGAATACACCTTACTCTTTTCATAATAGAATAAAACTCTTTTTTCTACAAATACTTTTATATTATATCATCCACACATGAAATCAAATACATAGCACTGTAAAATCAAAGTAAATATTTCGATCAACAGAACCTTTTATGACAACATCTCTTTCACACAAGTACTTCGATAATCACTTGGTGATATTTTATATCTTTCTTTAAATACTCGGTTAAATGTTCTCTGACTTTCAAATCCACTATCCAGACAAATATTTGTAATAGAATCACTCGTATTTTCCAAACGATGGCATGCATAGTTCAGCCTTGCATCGTTAAGATATTGATTAAAGTTTCTATGGAATGTTTTGGAAAAGAGTCTGGATAAAACATATTTGCTCACCCCCAGATCTTTTGCCATCTCTTCCAGAGAAAAACTTCTTCTTAAAATTTGCTGATATATAGGAAACTGTCTGGTAAATAAGATCATTGCTCCCCACACTACTCTTTTCTACCAAATTTAATTTTCCTATGCAGCGTGCCAACACAATTTGAAGATATGCCTGTGCAACAGTAATATCCGACTGTTCTGTCTCTAAAATTGCATTTATAACCCTATATACCTCCGGTTCAACCTTTTCCGCTTTGATGATTGGGTATTCAGGAGCCATGGATTGCATGATATCTGCAAATTTGGCTATCGTAAATGGCGATGCGATCAGATAAGTCGCTTTATTTACACCGGGTGTCAGTACCTGATAGTGATGAATAACATCTGGAAATACAAAGCCTATATCTCCTTTTTCCATATGGTATAGTTCCTGTCCGACACCAAGTTCTAATGCTCCACTTGTTACACAAACGATCTCCAGTGCATTATGAAGATGTGGTTCAATATGTTTTGACTTCCTATTTATTGCTATAATCTCCTCTTTTGTGTCAACATATTTTAACTGCATGAAATACTCCCCTTTGCAACATTTGTCTATATCTTCTTTCGATTTGGCAAGCAATCCTTTTACACCTATCTTATAATCAACTTGTAAATAAGGAAAGGAGGAATTGCAAATGAGCAACCTAAAAAAATATCTGAATGACCTTTTAGTATTCTACACTGAATATTTTGAGCATCCTTACCATGTATAAATACTAAAAGGACTATTTTGTGAAAACTGAATATTTTCTTAAGGCCATTTCACAAAAATGAAGTGGTCCTTTTTTATTTTCAAAATACAGTTCAATCACTTTATATATAGAAAAAAGCACTGTCTCATCGAGCAATGACCAGACAACGCTTTCTCCTGTCAATTCTAATTTATGTCCGATGCATCTGTTACTTCATCTGCAGCAATTTCTTTTTCTGCTTTCAGTTTTTTATTTGCATCTTCTACATTCATTCTTGAAAGTACAAACATAATCAATACATCAAAGATTAACGGAAGCCAAAGATACATAAACTGCATCATATCAAGTGCAGACTGCGGCTGAGTTACATTTGTTCCGACATATCCACTGAACTCAAGCATCCATCCAACAACAGCGGTTCCAATACCTCCACCGATTTTTACGCCAAGAGAAGTACAAGAGTACATCGTTCCGTCAATTCTCTTTCCCTGTGTAAGATAAGTGTATTCAGAGCAGGATGCGATAACTGCATTCATATCTCCCTGCCATGGTCCCTGACCTAAGGCTGCAAGAGCTGTAAACGCCATCATCAGCGGAACACTGCCCATATATCCTGCAACAACAACAAGTGCTCTACCGATGACTGCTAAGACATAACCTCTTAAGTTCAGTTTATACATACCTTTCCACTTACCAACTAATGTCGGTGTGAAAATCAGGGCAATGATCAGTGGAATATTTACTGCCCATGCAAATTGTCCAAACAAATTCTTATTTTTCAGTACCCATGTCATGTAATAAATGCCAGCTCCAATCATGGCACCATATAACTGCTGTAAAATATATGTTCCACAAATCATCATGTAATATTTGTTTTTAACAAGAAGCTTGAATGCCTGTACCATTCCGTACTTTTCATTATCATCCTTTACTTCTCCTTCGTTAAGTTCTTCCTCAGGAAGTTCCTTAACAGAAAGTGCTGAAATCGTATTTATGACAAGACCAATGATTGCATAGATAATAGCAACCGTTCTCCATGCCGCAGCATCTCCACCACATTTATCTACAAATCCAACTGTAATCGCCTGAATCAGAAGACTTGTTGAAAATGCAAAAATAAAACGGTAAGATCCATCTGTACACGCTCTTTGCTGTTCTTTGTAATCAGTGACGTAAGTGCTGAATAAGCAATATTGTTTGCTGTATAAAACACACTATTTAACAGTGTATAAGAAATAAAGAACCATACATATTTAGCCGTTGTTCCCAAACTCACCGGTACTGCAAAGCAGCCGACCAGCGTAATGGCACAACCAATATATCCGTATAGCATCCAGGGTTTCGCTTTTCCCATTTTACTGTGTGTTTTGTCAATCATTGATCCAAAAAATATATCCGTAAAACCATCAAATAGTTTTGATACGGCAATCAGGTACCCACGACACCTGCAGCAAGTCCTACTGAGTCCGTCAGATAGACCATCATAAAAGATGTCAGGAACGCATAGACTACATTACCTGCAATATCACCTGATCCGTATCCAATTTTGTTATACCATTTCAAATACTTTTTTTCTTCCATCGAATTTCTTTGCTCCTCATCTTCATCGCACTTAGAATTTCAAGATGTCTAACAGAGTATGATGTCTAATTCTAGTTTTTTCTCTGTTTTTGTCTGATTGCTCTGTATATCCGGACTTTACATAACAATCAGACTCTCTTTCCTTGTTTACGGGTTACATGAAACTTTATTATCCCTTTACATACGGTATCAGCGTAAACTGGAACCGGAATAATACATCATCAAATCGGTACTGATCCAATACAACTGGACCACAACTATTAGAACCAATGCCATTTAATGCGTAGTCAACGCAAAATACTACACTATCTGATTCTGTCAGTTCATAATTATGCGTTTTCTTCTCAAGTTCTTCCTGTGTATAATAAGAAGCATTGAATGAGAAGGCATTTTCCGCAGATACCACAATTCCATATCGGCTGTTGTTAAGCTCTACATATTCACAATCATAATGGCTTCCATTTTCCTGTGGGCGAATATAATCCTCATGCAAATCATCTACATTTGCATGATACAAACCGTGGCTCGCAGCCTGATGTTTGTCACAATAGCTTTCCTGTGGTCCCATTCCAAAGTATCGTGCAGCTGAAAGTTTTTTATCCAGGAACATCCTCACACCAAATCTTGCAGGTCCGGAAATTCATCATCTTTTGTTACTGCAATATCTGCATCAATCTTTCCAGCAGCTTCTATTTTCCATGTGATCGTCACATCAAGAATCTTCTGTACTGTCTCTGCCACAACGGATGCATGGCTTGTAATTTTCACACCATGCTTTCCCTGCACGACCTCTGTCGTGTAAGCTCTTGTATAAGCTTTATCATAATGGGCTTTCTTCCATTCAGACTTGATGTACATATCGTTATCTGTTGGAGCTCTCCAAATATTTAATTCCATCGGATGGTTCAAGTATTCCCGCCCTGCGAATTTCATCTCTGTAAAGAGTGCAGTACGTTTGTCTATGGTATAAGCAAATTCACGCCCCTTGATATGAATCTGTGTATCATTTTCATTTACCTGTAATTCAGAGTCCACTGCTGTTTTTTGTAGCCATTTCTCAGCAAGTTTACATTTTGTATCCTCTTTACTTACCTCAATTTCATCAAATCCAAGAATATGGTCTTCATCCAACAGTGGCAATTCTTTTTTCAGATGGTAAATAAGTTTTAAATAACATTTCCCATTCTCTGGAACATTGATCTTCAGGTTTGTTTTTCCTTCCCCGTGTGGTGCCACAGAAAACTCCGGAAGTATGCCTTTGCTGATCACAAGACCATCCTGGGTCAGCTCATAACTAATCTTCACATAATCTTTCAAGTCATCAAAATCCATGTAGTTATGAAGCACCAGTCTCCGCTTTCTTTGTTATAGGAAATAACTCTTGCCGGGCGATAAACATTCTTGTATTCCAAAAGTCCTGTATGTACCGTTCTGTCCGGATATACTAATCCATCCATACAGAAGTTGCCATCATGAATTTCTTCGCCATGGTCGCCCCCATAAGCATATATAGTCTTTCCATTCTCAGCAGTTCCATGAGCAATCGCATGGTCACACCATTCCCAGACAAAGCCGCCGCACATTTTATCATTATCCTGAATCATCTGGAAGTAATCTTCAAAATCTCCAGGTCCGTTTCCCATGCTGTGACAGTACTCTACCAAAAGGAAGGGTTTGCTTCCATCTTTATCCAGATATTCCTGAATTTCGGAAAGCGCCGGGTACATCCGGCTGTACACATCCAGATTGCTGTAATCATATGTTTCATCATAATTACGGTATCTTGCACTCTCATATTGTGTGATGCGGTCTGGATCAAAATTCTTTGTCCATTCCAGTGCTTTTTCAAAGTTGCAGCCATAAGCACTCTCATTTCCCATTGACCACATAACAATACAGAAACGGTTTTTGTCACGTTCCACCATGAGTTTTACGCGATCAACGATTGCCTCTTCCCATACCGGATCATCTGCAATCTTCTCATTCCATCGTTTGAACCGATTGTAATCAGTGTCTTCTTTTCTGTAGATCATAAATGGACCATGAGCTTCAATATCTGCTTCATCTATTATCATGAATCCATACTTATCACACATTTCATAGAAAAATGGTGCGTTCGGATAGTGGCTGGAACGGATCGCATTAAAATTATGCTGCTTCATTAACGTAAGATCGGTTGTAATCTGTTCCGTATTGATTGTAAATCCAGTAACCGGATCAGAATCATGTCGATTGACACCACGGAATTTAATCTTCTGTCCATTTAAATAAATAACCTGGTCTTTAATCTCTATCTTTCTTAATGCAATGTGATCTACAATTACTTCATTCTCTGTTTCAAGAATCAGTTTATATAGATATGGATTTTCTGTATTCCAAAGTTCCGGACTTGCGATTTCTAATACAGCTGTTCCTTCTTCAGCAATACTTCCTAGTGCTACAACTGCTCCGTTTCTATCTTCAATCGAAATTTTTACATTTAACGGAGAGTAGAATTTCATTTCAATTTCTACTTTCGCAAGCATATCCTCAATTCTTGTTTTAATATGATAATCACTGATTGCCTGTTTTGGGCGTTTCAAAATGTACACATCCCGGAAAATACCACTCATACGGAATTTGTCCTGATCTTCCAAATAGGAACCATCACACCACTTCATGACCAGAACCGCTATGCTGTTCTCTCCGTCCCGAAGGAGGTCGGTGATATCAAACTCACTGGTCATATGAGAAACCTGGCTATACCCTACATAAGAGCCATTGATCCATACATAAAAGCAACTGTCTACTCCTTCAAAATTCAAGAAAGCTTTTGGTGCATTTTCATCTTTGTGATAAACAAAGGTATGTGCATATGTTCCACATGGAATATCCTGTGGTACATACGGTGGATCAAATGGGAACGGATACCTGATGTTTGTATACTGATGTGTATCATATCCTGCCATCTGCCATACACTCGGAACCTGAATCTCATCAAAATTTTCTGTATCATAATCTTTCTCAAAGAAGGGTTCCTGAACATCATAGATACTGTTAAAATACTGGAACTTCCAAGTTCCGTTCAATAACTGCATTCGGTCTGACTCTTCCCTGTGCTCCACCAGGTTATCCATTCTTTTGGATGCCGGAATAAAATAGGCTCTGGCTGGCATTGTATTTTCATGCAGTACGCTTAAATCCTCATAATAACGTGGTACAATCATAAATAACTCTCCTTTAATACATATACATTTTTTTGCACTTTGTTTTTCCACAGCAAACCTTGTCTTTTACTTTTATGTTTACGCTTCTCTGTTTTGCTATATATATCTTATCCTAATCTGCAAAACATGTCTATGAATTGGATTAGACAAAATATGCACTAAATGATACAATAACAAAAAAAGGAAAAGAGGTGCTACCATATGTATATGAATACCGGTTATTTAAACCACTCCCATATGGATTTCAAAGACAAAAGTCGCCCACTGGTTGTAGGAAGTTGCGGTACTTACCGCCTTTCCAGCCATCCAAAGTTACCAACCTACCGTCCAAGGGGACGCCTGGATTATCAGATTATCTATATCACTGCTGGTTGTGGGCATTTTCATTTTGACAATGTGGATAACGAAACGATTGTCCCCGCCGGTAATATTGTACTGTACAGACCGAAGGAACTTCAGAAATATGAATATTATGGAAAAGATAAGACAGAAGTATACTGGATTCATTTTACAGGCAACAATGTAAAAAAATATCCTACGGCAATATGGATTCCCGGATAAAGAGCGTGTATTTCAGGTCGGAACCTCTATGGAATACGAACAGATTTTCAAGCGTATTATCATCGAGCTTCAGCGTTGCCAAGATAATTATGAGGAAATGCTTGTCCTTCTGCTCCGTCATCTTCTTATCATCTTTCATCGGGAACTGACCAGGGAACATATCTCGAAAAATGAATACCTGGATCACGAGATGGATAACGCAGTTACCTTTTTCAGTGAAAATTATAACCAGAATATTAGCATAGATGATTATGCTGCCTCACGTGGAATGAGTGTCAGCTGGTTTATCCGAAACTTCAAAAAATACACAGGTTCTACACCAATGCAGTTTATTGTGGGAATCCGAATTAACAATGCCCAGATGTTACTTGAAACAACAACCTATTCCATCAATGAAATTTCTAAAATCGTCGGGTATGATAATCAGCTTTATTTCAGCCGGCTTTTCCACAAGCTGAAAGGATATTCCCCAAGAGAGTACCGAAAGATAAGAAACAAGTTCTAAAATCCACAATATCGCATTGGCTTGTATCGTTATTTTTCTATTTTGCAAAGCCATTAGTTTCACTTCTACTTGTGACGTATCAAGATCTGCCGTCACTTTTTATTTTAAAATCTGACATGTAAAACCTCCTTCTGTATTATTATATTATGATATTATTTTAAAAAATTGCATAAGAAAAGAGACTACCTATTACGATAGTCTCTTACATCCTTAATAAAAGCATAATTATTTTTGGATGGGCGGTGTATCCATCATCTCAGGTACTCTTTTCAGAGTGCGTCAGGAACCTTTTCTGACCTCAAAAATAATTATGCTTGTTATTATCATATTCACTTTCTATAAAAAGAAATACTATTTAATTTCTTCTTTGTCAGGATTATTTTTTCTGTTTTCAGTGCTGTTTTTTTCACACGTTACTGTTCACTCCGTTCACAGTAACGTAGCCAAAATTCATTCCAGATTGCCTGCGGCAATGGAATTTTTGGCTTGTATGTCTCGGGATTTTGGCATATTCATGCCAAAACACCTCGCGGGATAGTGGTGTGTGAACAGTAACCCAGTAACAAATATTATGAAATTTGTACACAGAATAATAGTTGCTATTTTAAGTAGGACATTTTATAATAAAAATGACAGCTAAGAGATAAAATGATAAGAGGAAAAAATATGGCAACTATTAAAGATATTGCAAATGCGGCAGGCGTATCGGTTGCAACGGTATCGCATGTTGTTAATAATACACGTTTTGTCAGTCCCGAATTACGTAAACGAGTTGAAGAAGCGATTGCAAATGCAGAAACTCCTCCAAATTTTGTGGTAAAAAAGAAAATGCAGGAAAAAGAAGCGGAAAAAAAATAAAGATGCTGATAGGAGGAGCAGAAAGCAATTGTAGCAGATGCAGGACCGGAGTTTTATCTCTATCTTACATCATCTCCTTTTGCCCACTTTGACAGTTCTGTTGAACAGGAATTACGTAAACTGGCAGGGGAGCAGGGATGTGAACTGGTTCGTGTAAGCATAGAAAGTGAAGGAATGTTGGAGTTTTTAACCTGCAGTTTGATTAATTCCTCAAAAATGAAGGGTATTTTTGTTACTGCTTCTGTAGCAACAGAAAAACTTAGTGAAATACTTAATTCAGTTTCTGTGCCTGTTGTGATCATTGGAAACAGCATTCCGGGTGTGGCGTGTGACAGGGTAAGCACTGCGAATGAAGAGGGTGCTTATAAGGCGACTATGCATCTGATCCGTTCGGGACATGAAAATATTGCGATTTTGTGCGGCAGTGAAGACAGGGAATTTAATCATGAGCGGATTGAAGGGTATAAACGGGCATTGCGGGATAATCAGATTCCGATTCAGGATCAATATATTGTTGATAATCTGAAGGGTAAAGTATCTGTGAAGATTGCCCTGGATAAGCTTTTGAATGATGTACACCAGCCATCTGCTATTTTTGTGGCTAATCTGGATACCATATATCATGTTTATAATTATATTTCTGAGCATGAAATCGAGTGTCCAAAAGATCTTTCGGTTGTGTGCTTTAATGATTTTTCCTGGGCAACCCTGATAAATCCACCTACTACTACTGTGAAACAGGATGTCAATCAGATCTGTAAAGAGGCCTTTTTGTGTATTCAGGATAGAATTAAAGAAATTCAAACGCAGTCAGAAAAAAGTGAAGCGAAGACTATTTTGCTTCCCACTCAGCTTTGCGTCAGACGTTCTACCAGCGGGATTGGAAGAGGACCTTTTGGTGAAAGGGCAGGAGATATATCAGATTTAGTGTTGACAGAGGAAGAGCAGGAAGAATGTCATAGACATACTTTTACTGCGGCAATGTCTTTTCATTATTCAGGAAAATCCCATTCTCTGCTTCTGGAAGAAGGAATCCGCAATATATTTGATAAATTCAATATTCAGATTATTGCAGTTGTAGATGCTCATTTTGATCCGGAATTGCAGTCAAAGCAGCTTAGAAGCCTTAAGCTTCTGGAACCGGATATCTTGATATCAATTCCAACAGACACAAAAATCACATCACAGGCATACCATGAGATTGCAAGTGGAAAAACAAAAATGATATTTATGTCTAATATACCAAATGGTTTCAAGGCGAATGATTATGTAGCTGTATTTCTGTTAATGAGCGTTCTCATGGAAGAAATATTGGCCGGGGACTAGGCGAAAATTTAAGAAAAATGCATTTAACAAATGTTGGCATGATGAAACATAAATCAGAAGATTTCTATGCCACCAGACAGAGAGATAGTGCTGCAGAGCAGATCATTGTGGAGGAATTTCCGGAATTAAAGATCTGCGATACGAAAACCTTTGTCAAAGTAGAAGAAACATATGAATTAACAAAACAAATGTTAGATGAACATCCTCAGATCGAGGGAATTTATGTTTCATGGGATGCGCCGGCAAAATATGTATTAAATGCCTGACAGATATGGGGAGAGAAGATGTTATTGTATCAACAGGTGACCTGGAATATAACATTGCATTAAATCTGGCTAAGGGTGGAATGGTCAAATCGATCAGTGCGCAGATGCCTTATGAGCAGGGAGAGGCTGTTGCGACTGTTGCAGTAAAAGCTCTTTTGGATGAAGTGGTGCCATCCTATATTGGTGTGGAACCAGTGTATGTGGATCGTTATAATCTGCAGAAAGTATGGCAGAAGTCATATAAAGAGCCTTTGCCTGAAGAGATTAAACAAGCCTTAAACTGGACTTGCCTGAATGAAATATAGAAAAATATAAGACGATTATAGAAAAATAGAAACAGGATCGACTTCTATTAGATATGTGAAAATAGAATGTCAGATCCTGTTTTTTTTATTTGCGAGAAAAATATAGTTAAATATAGAAAAATAAACAAAAACAAAAGGGGATAAATGATGAAAAGTGGCCGAAAGTGAATGATAATACCAACCTTAGGATTGACAGCAAATAGAATAAATGATATAGTAAAGCTACAATAAATTTACGTAAATTTAACCAATCAGAAAAATATAGAAAAACGAAAGGTATAGGGTGCAGAAATGAAAATTGGGTATATGACAAATGCTTTTGGACCACTTGTTGGTGCCGGCGGTGGAGTAACTAGTGTGAAGGATATTCGTTACGTAACAATGACAGATGATGAGGCTACATTAGAGCAGATTACCAAGATTGGATTTAAGAGTATCGAAGTTCTGGAAGGCAATCTTACAAATTATGCGGATGATCCACAGGTGTTAATTGATATGCTGGCCAAATACGGTGCGGATATGATGAGTGTTTGTGTAGGAGCAAATTTCATTTATCAGGACGCATTGGAAGACGAAATGGTTCACTTAAGAGCAGTTGCTGAAATGGCAGCAAAGGTTGGCGTCAAATACTTTGTAATCTGTGGTGGTGCTATCAGAGGAAAAGGAATCCAGCCGGGTGATGTGGAACTTCTCGCAAAAGGCCTTTCAAAAGCAATGGAAATTACAGAAGAGTATGGACTTGTAGCATGTTTCCATCCTCATCTTGGATCTATCGCTGAGAAACCGGAAGAGATCGATGCACTCTTTGCAGCATCTGATATCAAGGTTTGTCCGGACCTGGCACACTTAAAAGCCGGCGGTTATGATCCGTTAACCTTTATCAAAAAATACTATGACAGAATTGCTTTCATTCATCTGAAAGATCTCCATGATAATGGTACATTTGCACCTCTTGGAACAGGAAATGTTGATAACAAAGGTGTCATCGAATATGTAAAGAGCAAAGGCTATGATGGAGACTGGTTAGTAGAATGTGATGCATGGCCAAATGATCCGGTTGCGGATTGTAAACAGTCTTATGAATACTTAAAAGGTTTATTATTTTAAATTTTAATTGGGGGATAACAAAATGAAAAAAAAATTAGTAGGAATGCTTGCAACAGCTACTTTATTAACAATGGCATTAGCAGGGAATGTACAGGCTGCAGAAATCCGTTCTGTGGGACCGGATGGTGAAGCGGCAGTAGATGCCTCCACTATTGAACTGACAGATGATCAGATCGCACAGATCAAAGAAGGCGGATATACAGCTGCAATCTGTCTGCACTATGGCGGAAACGACTGGTCAACTTCTCAGCAGAAGGGACTGGAAGATACTTTTGGAGAACTTGGTATTGAAATTGTGGCTGTAACAGATGCTAACTTCTCAGCAGAAACACAGGTATCTAATATTGAAACAGTTATGGCAAAAAAACCTGATATTCTCGTTTCAATTCCTACAGATGCTACTGCAACAGCAGATGCTTACAAACAGGCAGCAGCAGCTGGTATTAAAATTGTTTTCATGGATCAGAGAGCTAATGGTCTGGAAGCAGGAAAAGACTATGTAAGCGTTGTATCTGCAGATAACTATGGTAATGGATATGCATCAGGAACTGTTCTTGGAGATGCTTTAGGCGGAAAAGGAAAAGTTGCAATGGTTTACTATGATGCAAACTTTGCTCCTACAAACCAGCGTGATGAAGGTTTCCGTGATGCAATGAAAAATTATCCGGATATTGAAATTGTAACAGAGCAGGGCTTCACAGATGAATCCGGCTGTGCTGAACAGGGAGATGCTATTCTTACACAGTTCCCGAACATTGATGGTATTTATGCAAGCTGGGATGTGCCTATGGAAGGTGTTCTTTCCGCTGTAAGAGCAGCTGGTATGGAAGGAAAAGTTACTCTGGCATGTAATGACCTTGGTAATAACGTAGCGCGTGAGATCGCATCCGGAAATATTGCAGGTGGTGGTGCTCAGATGCCATATGATCAGGGTGTTGCAGAGGCAAAACTGGCAGCATTGGCACTTCTTGGCGAAGAAACACCTTCTTATGTAGCTGTTCCTGCTGAAACAGTTACTCATGAGAATGTACTGGAAGCATATACAGATGTATACCATGTTGAAACACCAGACTGGTTAAAAGAAGCTTATGTAGACTAAGACTATTTCAAATAGTAGATAAATAGTAGATAGGGGAACAAAATGAGCCAAAGCATTTTAAAAATGGAGCAGATTGTAAAATCTTTTGGTGCAGTAAACGTATTAAAAGGCGTTGATTTTGATCTTGCAAAAGGTGAAGTGCATGCTCTTGTTGGCGGTAATGGAGCCGGAAAATCCACTCTGATGAAGATTATGACCGGTGTTTACACAAAAGACAGTGGAAAAGTCATCATAAAGGGTGAAGAAAAAGAAATTAAAAGCACAAATGATGCAAAAGAAAATGGAATCGCTATGATTTTCCAGGAAATGTCCCTGGTTCCGAGCCTGACGATTGCAGAAAATATATTTCTGGGATATGAGCTGAAAAAGCATGGTATGCGAGATGTTAAATTGATGAAGCAGGAAACAGAGAAGGTTTTAAAACGATTAGGTCTGGATTTGGATCCGGGTACACCGGTTTCAGAACTGAGTGTCGGTTTGTGCCAGATGGTAGAAATTGCCAAAGCTGTTTCAAGAATGCATCTATTTTAGTTTTTGATGAGCCATCTGCAGCTTTATCTGATTCAGAAACGGAGTTCTTATTTAAGATGATCCGTCAGCTGAAAGAAGAAGGAGTATCCATGGTTTATATTTCTCACAGAATGAACGAAATACTTGAAATATGTGACAGAGTAACGGTTATTCGAGATGGGAAAAAGGTAATTACAGAAAAAGTAGAAAATCTGACAATGGAAGAGATCGTAGCTCAAATGATGGGAAATGAAGCAAAAGAAACAAAGTTTGAGTATGTTCCCAGAGAGTATGATCGCAACGCAGAGGACCTTCTTACTGTAAAACATTTAAAAATTAATGACAAAATCGATGATATCAACTTTAGCATCAAACCCGGCCAGATTCTTGGTCTGGCCGGTCTGATGGGAGCCGGCAGAACGGAAATCATGGAACTCTGTTTGGTCTTAGAAAGGCTGTAAGTGGAAGCATTGAACTGGAAGGTAAAAAAGTTGAAATTAAAAATCCTTCCGATGCAGTAGCCTGTGGTTTTGCACTGGTTCCGGAAGACAGAAGAAAAGAAGGATTGGTACTTTCGCATACCATTAAAGAAAATGCTATTCTTCCGATTTCTGCCCAGTTGGTAAAAAATGGGATATTTAATGATGATAAGGCAGCACATGATATCGTTGAAAAAAATATCCAGGATCTGGGAGTTGTAGCTGACAATATGAATCAGGAGATCAGGCTGCTTTCAGGTGGAAACCAGCAGAAGATTGTTATTGCAAAATGGTTAAATTCCAATCCTAAAATTTTTATGTTTGATGAGCCTACAGCAGGTGTTGATATCGTTGCGAAAGGTGAAATCATATCTATTATCAGAGAGTTTGCGGATAAGGGTGGCGCAGTAATTTTTGCTTCATCCGAATTAGCAGAAATGATGGCAATCTGTGATGACATCATAACAATTTTTGATGGAAAGATCACAGGAAGAATAGGCCGCAAAGAACTTATGAAAGAGGAGGAACTGCAACATGCAATCCAGAGGAAATAATAAAAAAATACAGATGAGCAAATATATGGTGTATATCGTTCTGGCAGTTGTATTTGTATTCTTCGCAATTACATTAAGAGATAACGGTTTCGCCAGCACACAGAACCTTTTAAACATTTTAAGACAGACAGCTATGATCTCAATTATGTCAGTAGCCGGTGTGTTTGTGTTAAGTGCAGGCCAGATTGACCTGACAGTTGGTTCTAACACAGCAATGAGTGCCATGTTAGTGGCTCTGGTTTTAAAGTCTACCAACAATATTTTCCTTGCTCTTATTGTTGCCCTGATTTTTGGTGTCGCAGTAGGTGTCATTAATGGTTTGCTTGTGACCAGATTAGGACTTCCTGCTTTCCTTGCTACTTTGGGAATGATGCAGGTGATCCGAGGTGCAGCAATGTGGATTACAAATACAGAGGCAGTGCCGATTTCAAATACAGTATTTAATACTATATTCGGTACAGGATTTGTGGGACCTATTTCTGTTCTGATCCTTTGGACTATTTTATTCTACATTTTAGGTTATATACTTTTCAACAGAACACCATTTGGAAAACATACTCTGGCAACAGGTGGAAATCAGATGGCTGCTCAGTATTCAGGAATAAAAGTACAGAGAATCAAGATGTATGTCTTTATGTTATCCGGAGCACTTTCTGCTTTTGCAGGTGTTCTGTATGCAGGACGTATGCAGTCAGGAAGATATTCCTTTGGTGACGGTGACGAAATGTCTGTAATCGCATCGGTTGTTCTCGGTGGAGCATCTATGGCAGGTGGAAGTGGTTCTATCATTGGAGCTCTTGCAGGATCTATTCTTATGGGATGATCAGCAATGCTTGATTCTTGCAAACCTCTCATCTGCACAGCAGAAGATGGTAAATGGTTTTATTATCATTGCAGCAGTTGCACTTAGCAACCTGGCGCAGAGAAAGAAATCAAATTAAATTAAATTAAAGAAGATTTATAAAAGTAAAGATTGATATATGTAATTAAAATAAAAAAATATTTATATGATTACGGAGGGTCAGATCATGAAAAAAATGAACATTGGTTTAGTAGGCGCTGGTTTTATGGGAAAAGCACACATGGTAGCATTTTCAAACATGCCAAAACTTTTTTACAGATGCACCATTTATCCCTGTATTTAAAACAGTATGCGACATTGTTCCTGAAATCGCAGAGGATTTCAAAGAAAGATATGGATTTGAAAAAGCATGTACAGACTGGATGGATATTATCAATGATCCTGAAATCGATATTGTAAGTGTTTGTACACCTAATAATCAACATGCAGCAGTTTCCATTGCAGCATTAAAAGCCGGAAAACATGTAATCTGTGAAAAACCGATCGCATCCACAACCGAAGATGCGAAAGCAATGGCTGAAGCAGCAGCAGAGGCAGCGAAAAAAGGTATAGTTTCCATGAATGGTTACCAGTACCGTCGTGTACCTGCAATTGATGAAGCGAAAAAGATCATTGAATCCGGAAGACTTGGCGAGCTGACAAATATCAGAACTCAGTATCTTCAGAGCTGGTCTGCAGACCCATCTTCTCCATTATCCTGGAGATTTGAAAAAGCAACTGCCGGAGCAGGAACACTTGGTGATATTGCTACACATGCACTGGATATTGCTCAGTATCTTGCAGGAAATATTTCTGAAGTTGTTTCTATTGTTAAAACATATATCACTGAACGTCCGGTACAGGAGGGCGGAGTTGACCTTCTTGGTACTGTAAAATTAGGACCAGATGCAAAGAGAAAACCGGTTGATGTTGACGACGAGGTAACAACACTTCTGAAATTTGAAAATGGAACTATCGGAAGCTGCGAAGCAACACGAATGGCATGGGGAAGAAACAACTATATTACATTAGAGGTTCATGGAACAAAGGGAAGCATTTCCTGGTGCTATGAACGTCTGAATGAGCTGAATGTATGCTATGGAATGGAAGATCAGGATGGAGAAAGAGGATTTAAAACAATCTACACAGGTCCTGCAAACCCACATGGCGATGTAACATGGAACATTCCGGGTATGAATATTGGATATGGTGAGTTAAAAGCAATTGAAATGTATGAATTTGGAAAAGCAATTGTGGAAGGATATCAGCCATCTACTAACTTTGGTGTTGGATACAGACTGGATCGAGTTTGTGATGCAATTCTCGAGTCCAATGAAACAGGTGCTTGGGTTAAAGTTAAATAAATATGCGTGATTAAGTAGGAAAAACGCGATGATAAGAGTTGGAATAATCGGATATGGCTATATGGGCCAGTTCCATAAAAAAAAAGATAGTTCAAAGTGGTCAGGCAAGAGTAGTTGCAATTCTTGATAAAGAACAAAGACGACGAGAAGAAGGTCTGTCTGATGGATATCATGTATATTCGGAAAAACAGCTGGAAACATTTTTCAAAGAAACTATGGATCTTGTCATCGTGGCAACTAAAATTGAAGAACGTGCATATTATGCCACTCAGGCAATGACTGCCGGTTTCCACGTTTTATGTGAGAAACCGGTGGCCATGAATATGAAGGAACTTGAAGAGATAATTGCTATATCTGATAAAACAGGAAAAAAATTCACAGTACATCAGCCGAGACGCTTTGACCGGGATTATCTGATGTTAAAAGAAGTGATCGACAGTCATGTGATCGGTGATGTTCATACCATAGAGTCACGTGTTCATGGAGAAAGAGGAATCCTTTTCGGATGGCGTGGCAGAGAAAAATCCGGTGGAGGCTTATTGAACGATTGGGGAACACATCTGATCGACCAATATTTGCAGTTGTTTCCGGAGGAAAGGTAATTCGCATCGAATGCAGGCTGAGATCAATTCTTGTAGAAGATGTAGAAGATTATGTGGAATTAAATTTAACATTCTCAAATAATGTATATGCAAAAATCGTCTTGACAACATTTGCTTTATGTGAAATGCCGCGATGGTTTGCACTTGGCAACAGAGGAACTTTGCGTCTGGATGATATGACAGGAGAAAACGGAAGCATTGTTCGTCTGAAAACAGAAGTAGATGTTGAAGAGTTATCGAAAAGGGGAAGCGTTGCGCCCAGTCTGACGTTAGCACCTCTGGACAATCTTTATAAAGAGAAAATTCCTCTGCCAAATGAAGGCGATACGACTATGTGTTTCTGGAATAGTCTTATTGCTGCATTGAAGGGAGAAGGAGAGTTCCTGGTGAAAACGGAGGATACCATACGTCAAATGAAAATTCTGGAGGCAGCCAGGCTTTCAAGTGAGACAAATCAGAGTGTTGATGTAAATATTTGATGAAAGGAAATTGACCATGAAGTTTGGACTTTTAACAGCAATTCTTGAAGGTACAACATTTGAAGAAGCAGTTGACTTTGCAGCAGAGAATCAGCTGGAATGTCTTGAAGTTGCCTGCTGGCCAAATACAGGTGGGGCTAAGAGACGCTATGCTGGTGTATGTCATATTGATGCGGAAGCATTAACAGAAGAAAAAGCTAAAGAAATTATCCAGTACTGTAAAGAGAGAAATGTAGAGATTTCATCTCTGGGATACTATCCAAATACACTTGATCCGGATCTGAAAAAGAGAAAACAGTATATCGATCATATTTATGCATTGATAGATGCCAGCAGTATGTTAAATGTAAATATGGTTACAACATTTCTTGGAAGAGTACCGGACAAAAATGTTGAAGAAAACCTAGAAATTGTAAAAGAAGTATGGCCTCCGATCCTGGAATATGCGAAGGAAAAAGGCGTAAAAATCGCTATTGAAAACTGTCCTATGTGGTTTACTGCAGACGAATGGCCGGGAGGACAGAATCTGATGACTTCTCCGGAAAACTGGAGAAAAGTATTTGAAGTACTTCCGTACGATAATCTTGGTTTAAATTATGATCCTTCTCATTTTGTATGGCAGCAGATTGATTACATTAAACCAATTTATGAGTTTAAAGATAAGATTTTCCATGTGCATTACAAAGATATCAAAATATACCAGGATAAATTAAAAGATGTTGGTATTATGGCATATCCTTTGAAATACATGACACCGAAATTATGTGGCCTTGGAGATGTTGACTGGGGTAAATATGTATCAGCATTAACAGACATTGGTTATCAGGGCTACAGTGTAATTGAAGTAGAAGATAAGGCTTTTGAAGGCAGTCTTGATAATGCTAAAAAAGCAGTGAAGCTGTCAGCAAAATATTTAAGAAATTTCGTTGGTTGATTTCGCGGCCAGACGGAAAGGAGAACAAAATGGATCAGAATAATGCAAGTCCTAAAAAAATGAATGTCGGTCTGATTGGTGCAGGATTTATGGCTAAAGCTCATTCTATTGCATATGCTGGTATGCCTATGTTTTTCTGGCCGGCACCAATCATTCCGGTCAAAAAGATGATCGTTGATATGAATGAAGCAATTGCCAGAGAAGCTAAAGATAAGTTTGCTTTTGAATCTTATTCTACAGATTGGCATGATGTTGTAAATAATCCGGAGATTGACGTTGTGGATATCTGTACTCCGAATAATGTTCATGCTGAAATTGCAATTGCGGCTGCAAAGGCAGGAAAACATATTATCTGTGAAAAACCACTGGCATTAACTGTTGATCAGGCCAGAGAAATGTATCTTACCGCAAAAGAAAATAATATTAAAACATTAGTAGCTTTCAACTATCGAAAAACACCGGCTGTCCAGCTGGCTAAAAAATATATTGAAGAAGGCGCTATTGGTGAGATCCTTGATTTCAGAGGAACTTATTTACAGGATTGGTCAGCTGATCCGGAATCTCCGCTGTCCTGGAGATTCCAGAAGAATATTTGCGGAAGCGGAGCTCTTGGTGATATAGGAACTCATGTAGTAGATATGCTGAGATTCCTGGTAGGCGATTTTAAAAAGGTAAATGCAAGAACAGCAATCTATATTCCGGAACGTCCGGTTCAGAGCGGACTTACAGATAGTCTTGGAAACGCACGTCTTAACAAGGATACACCGAAAAAAGCAGTGGATGTAGATGATCAGTGTATGTTTATGATCGAATGTGAAAATGGAGCCTTTGGAAGCATTGAAGCAACAAGAAATGCATGGGGAAGAAATAATTATATTACATTTGAAATCCATGGAACATCAGGCTCTTTATATTTCAATTATGAACGTCGAGATGAGCTGCAGGTATGCTTTGCCAGTGATCCGGACGATCGTCGAGGATTCAGAACCATCTATACAGGACCAAATCATCCATATGGAAATGGACTGTGGCCAATTCCTGCTCTTGGTATTGGTTATACAGAAACTAAAATTGTGGAATGTTATGATTTCTTCAATGCTATTGCAAACGATACACAGGCAAGCCCGAATTTTGAAGATGGATATGAAATAGAACTGATTTCAGATGCAATCCTTAAATCAGCACAGACTCATACATGGGTAGATGTTCATTAATCGTTACTGTTCACTCCGTTCTCAGTAACATAGCCAAAATTCATTCCAGTTTGCCTGCGGCAATGGGATTTTGGCTTGTATGTCTCGGGATAGTGGTATGTGAACAGTAACTGACTGGTTTCAGTATTTCTGTGAAGACCGAAAAAAGAATTGTAAGACTTGTCTTTTAGTGTTAGTATAAGAATAGTCTTAGAGCGTGTTTGAGACACGCTCTAGGCTTGGAAAAAAGTTATAATAAGGTATAGTCTTTGAGGTCAAAAATCAGATAAAGGTTTCTGACCTTTTTTGTTTGATGAGGGATTATAAAATATGGAGACATTTTTTTACAAAGGACAAAAATTTTTATAAGGTGTTTTTCAGGTTAATGTTGGTTGTGGCGCTGCAGAATCTGGTGGCATACAGTGTGAATATGCTGGATAATATGATGCTTGGAAGCTATGATCAGAATGCACTTTCCGGGGCAGCTACTGTGAACCAGATTTTCTTTGTTGTAAATCAGCTTGCCATTGCGATCGGAAATGCCCTGATCGTAATGAGTTCCCAGTATTGGGGAAAAAAAGATACATATGCGATCAGGAAACTGACAGGAATTGTACTGATATTCAGTCTGCTGGCAGCAATGATCATCCTTGCAGTGTGTTCGGCATTTCCGGAACAATTGCTTGGTCTGTTCACAACATCACCGGATATTATTATGGAAGGCCAGACTTATCTTAAGATATTGAAATGGACGTTTGTCTTATTTTTGATCAGTAATCTTCTGATATCTATGCTGAGAAGTGTGGAGACAGTACAGATTTCATTTATTGTTTCTGTGATATCTCTAATTGTAAACGGTGGAATTAATTACACATTGATCTTCGGGCATTTTGGATTTCCGGAGATGGGGATTAAAGGTGCTGCAATAGGAACACTGACAGCCAGAAGCTTGGAGTTTCTGATCGTTCTGTTTTATGTGGCAAAGATTGATAAGAAAGTCCGGGTATTTGATGGTGGTTTATTAAGAGGAATATTCACGGCTGAGAACAGAAAACTGTGCAGGGATTTTATTAAAGTGTCCACTCCTGTCATTCTTTCCGGACTGGTCTGGGCAATTTCGATTCCTATGCAGACTGCAATACTGGGACATCTTTCTTCGGATGCGATTGCAGCGAATTCCGTAGCGACAACGTTCTTTCAGTATTTAAAAGTAATAGTAGTAGCGATCGCTTCTGCTTCCTCTGTAGTGATCGGAAAGTCTATCGGGCAGGGTGACAGAAATGAAGTGAAGGCTGTTGGACGGACATTGTCAGTAATCGATATTTCCATAGGAATTATACTGGCAATAGTTTTACTTATTTTGAGAAAACCGTTGCTGTCTATGTATAATCTCACAGAGGAGGCAACAATCCTTGCAGACCACCTGATGATAGTCATGAGTGTGGTCATGGTGGGAATGTCCTATCAGATGCCGGTTTCTGTAGGTGTTATTCAGGGTGGCGGAGATACAAAATTCCAGATGTATATGAATCTGATCTCAACATGGGGAATTGTAATGCCCCTGTCTTTCCTGGCTGCGTTTGTATGGAAACTGCCGGTGGAATGGGTAGTTGTAGCTGTCCAGTCGGATCAGCTGTTTAAATGTGTGCCTGTGTTCCTGAGATTCAGAAGTTATAAATGGATCAGGAAGCTGACTTGATAAGAACTGATTAAAGAATCATCATTTATTTAACCGAATCAAGTAAGTCCCCTGCTTCAATTGCGAAAAGCAATAAGCAGTGGTGGGGACTTGCTTGTATCAGGAGGAGTGCAAGCTTCTTCTGATAAACTGCGGAGCAGCTATTCGGTTATGAGCAAGTAGCAAAGCGGATTGCGAATATCCGCTTGACTTAAGTGCAAAATATCTAAGAAACTTTGTAGATTAAGAAAACAGTTATCTATTTGACAGACCGTTTTACCGGTCATAACAGAGTTTGAAAGAAAAGGAGAAAAATAATCATGAAGAGAAAAACATTAGCGATTTTAACAGCAGCTGCAATGGCAGCAGGAAGTCTTAGCGCAGGCGTATGCGTATATGCAGCAGATGACGCCACACATATTTATGTACTGACAGCACCGGAAGACCACGGATGGACAGGTTCTGTTGCAACTTTTGCGAAAGAGAAAGTGGAAGAAGTAAACAACGACGGCAAATATACCGCAGAACTGATCACATCTGCAAATGCAGCAGAGCAGATTGTTAATATCGAAGATATCGTAGCTTCCGGAGAAGACAATATTGCAGTTGTTATCCAGCCAATCGATGACACAGTTCAGTCTGCAATCCAGCAGTTAGTAGACGCAGAAATCCCTTATGTTGCATTTGACCGTATCATTGACGGCGTTTCCTCAAGTGCAGTTTCCAATGTAAAAGGTGACAATGAGGGAATCGGAGCTGCCGCAGCAGCATACTTCGTATCCGAAGGAATGACACCGGGCGAAGCAGTTTATGTATATGAGGGAGACACTTCTTCTGTAACCTCTCTTCGTGACAGTGGTTTCACAGAATACCTGACAGGTGAACTGGAATACGACGGTGAAACAATCGCAGATGACAAGAAATGGACAGAGGATGATTTAAAATCCATCATCTATTCCGGAGCAATGAACTGGAGCCGTTCTGATACAAAGACTTCTTTTGAATCTCTTCTTGGTGACAGTGCAAATGCTGATATTAAATGGTTCTATGCAGAAGATGATGAACTTGCAATGGGAATCCTGGAAGCACTTCAGGGTGGCGGAATCGATGACGCTACGAAAGAAGCATTCCTTGGAAACAAACCATACATTACAGGATGCGGCGGACTTGACGAACTATATGCAGTAATGAGAGGTGAAAGTTTCCAGGATATCGCAGAGCAGTGCGGTGGAATTGTTTCCGTAACTTACAGCCCTGCAATGATCCAGACTGCAATTCAGGATATGGTAGATCATCTTGACGGTGAAGAAGTAGAGCAGGATCATGTCATCGCATGCGAGATCGTAAATTCTGACAATGTAAAGGATTATCCATCATTCTAAAACAACAGATTGATGATATCATAAAACCCAAGTCATATTTTTTAACACAGTGGGGCCGTCCCTTAATCGCCCTTAATGGGACGGTCCCATATAGTCGTTTACAGTTGCTTATTATTCATTGAGGGGTGAAGGAGGAAAAAATGAGCCTATTGTGCATGAAGGATATCTGCAAATCATTTAACGGGATCCCCGTCCTGAAGCAGGTACAGCTGACGATAGAAAAAGGGGAAGTCCATGCGCTGCTGGGAGAAAATGGTGCCGGAAAATCAACGTTGATGAACATTCTTGCCGGTGTCTTTCCGGCAGACAGCGGCGAAGTTGAATTTAATGAAAAAAAGATAAGAAAAATGACGATCCAGCAGTCCGAAAAACTTGGAATTGCATTCGTTCACCAGGAACTGAACCTGTTCAATGACCTGAAAGTCTATGAGAATATTTTTCTTATGAAAGAATACAAAAAGAAAACCGGGATACTGGACAAGAAGCGGATGATCCGGGAAACACAGCAGCTCTTTACAGAACTCGGAGTGGAGATTGAACCGGAAGAAAAGGTTGAAAATCTGAAGACCAGCCAGAAACAGCTGCTGGAGATTTCCAAGGCACTGTTTTTCCAGGCAAAATTGCTGATCCTGGATGAGCCGACTACCTCACTGAATAATGATGAGGTAGAGCACCTGTTCCAGATTATTCGCCGTCTGAAAGAGAAAGGCACAGCATTTATATTTATTTCCCATAAGATGCCGGAAATTTTCCGGATTGCTGACCGATATACAGTATTGCGAAACGGTGAGTTTATAAAAAGCGGAAAGCTCTCAGAAATTACACAGGAAGAGGTAACTGGTCTGATGGTTGGAGAGAAGTTTTCACATCAGGAGGTTACCAGAAAAGGGAGCTGGGAGAAAACGTTCTGGAGTTAAATGGAATGTCCGGACATGGATTTTCCAATGTAAATCTTACAGTAAAAAAGGCAGTATTGTAGGTCTGACAGGACTGCAGGGATCAGGAAGCAGCGAACTGCTTCAGGGACTTTTCGGAGCAGTACCGGTGACAGGCGGAACTTTG
>ENA-OQAN01000220-OQAN01000220.1-human-gut-metagenome-genome-assembly--contig:-NODE-220-length-32024-cov-2.487036_pt1 | contig 32024 bp, 35 predicted proteins | sample MGYA00242735_ERZ504527 | MGnify/ENA primary metagenome ERZ504527 (study PRJEB26092, sample SAMD00036230) | human gut metagenome | host: Homo sapiens | study: EMG produced TPA metagenomics assembly of... | reverse complement strand
AATCAAAATAATGTCGTATCTTTGCACCGCAATTGAGAAATCAAGTATGCGCCCAGATGGCGGAATCGGTAGACGCGCTGGTCTCAAACACCAGTGGATTCACTTCCATCCCGGTTCGACCCGGGTCTGGGTACTGAAGCGGAGAAAGTTGAAAAACTCTCTCCGCTTTTCTTTTCTACTCCCCGTAACTCGTTGGTTTGCTGATAGATTAAATCAAGAACTTTATTGTAAGAATTGGTTCGATATGTTTTTCCGTCAAATTCGATTTTTTCGGGAAACATCGAACTTATTAGCTTAATCTTCACCCCTACAGACGCATTTCTTATATAGCTATCTATATTGTTTATCAGATTGATAGAGTAGTTTAGTTTTGGTTCGATATTACTGCGGTTAGGGTTCTCACGCATTTCAACTTGTTGTTGTATGGTTGAGGCTTCTTTGGTGTATCTCTCCAACATTCTGTTATATTCTTCTTTGGTTAAATCTCCGTCCAGGTATTTATCCTCAATGCTGTTGATGCGTTTTTGGACGGTAGAAAGTTCATTTTGCAGTGCTGCTACTTCTTTTTTACTTTCTCCTTTGCGTTCACTTTGCAAATCCTTTAGAATTTCGTTATACAAGTCCAATACCGTTTTATTGGGCTTTAATTGGGCTGTGTATCGAGCGAACTCTTCATTTACGTTTTCTGATCTCACTCTTATATGTTTTTGATTGTTACAACAAAAGTAGTAGGTGTATTTGCCGCCATTGCCCGAACTTGTCGCACCAGTTAAGGCACAACCACATACGGGCAGATTAAAAACTTCCGCAAATACAAATCGGGATTTATGGCTTTGGATAGTTTGGGTGTTTTCTTTCTTTTACCGTCCAAAATCTCTTGAACTTTATAGAATGTTTCTTCGTCTATAATTGCTTCATGTTCACCGTTTACATAATATTCGGGTTCTCCTTTGTATGCTGGCACACGTATTTTGCCAATGTAGAATTTATTACGCAACATTTCAAGAAATGAACTTTCAGGTATATTATATCCTTTTCTTGCAAATTTTCTACGGATATAGCAAGGTGTTTCAATATCTTTAGCCACTTCTTTAAACATGGCTTGTATAAATGGTGCTGTATTGGTATCTATTTCTACATGGGTTTCATGTTTGCTAATACGTACATTCTTATATCCTTCTTGGTGCTTTATTAGCACATTTTCCTTTTGCCAATGTTCCATGAATACCGTCCATTGTATCTTTTGACCTTTTGATGTTGTCGCATTGTGCCTGTACTCCAATAATAGGGGCCAGGTGTCTGAATTGAAGTCTAAAGGTGCTTCAATTGCATTTGGTTCAACTCCCGATTTAAGTAATTCTTTTAGGTTCTCACTGGCACTGATAATGTCTCGTGAATATCTATCCCACTGCAAGAATAGTAATTTGTTTACTCTACCTTTGTTTTTACGTATATAATTCATTATTCCTTGTATGACAGGACGCTTTTCAAATGTTTTAGCACTCTCATCCTCTCTGTATGGGATATTGTCAATGATATTATATCCCATTTGGTTACAATACTTCCGTAGACGTTCTTCTTGTACGTCTAAGCTGGCTCCTAATGTTTGTTCATTTGAACTTACTCTATAATATATTATTACATTTGCATTCATAATTCTTGTTTTTTAGTTAATGCTATTTTTTCATTCTCTATCTGCAATTTTGCTAATTGTACCTTGCAGATTTACATACCTCATTTTTATGTAATTTAATATATTCCACTTTTAGCAAGATATTACTTTACAGTTGTTAACTCTTTTAATGTGTCCGTATCTTCATTCCGATTGCTAAAAATTGTTTTCCTATTTTCCATCCGATAACTGTTTCCCGACAGCTGTATAATCTCACAACAGTAGAGCAGTCTGTCAAGCAATGCCGCTGCGACAGCTTCCTCTCCCGGTGTTACCAGTCATTCTGTAAGGGAGTAGTTGGCTGTAACGATAAGCGATGTCTTTTCCTGAAACTCATTCACCAGTTTGAACAGCAACATGACATCTTCTCTTTTCAAGGGAAAGAGTGTGGCATTGTCAATGGCCAGCAGCTGTGCTTCGTGATCCGTTTGTAAGTTTTCATCGCATGCCGGGAAACATCCCTTGTCTTCAGGCAGGTCAGAAGATCTTCCAGCGTAACCATATACGCCCTGTATCCGTTTTTCACCGCCTCATGGACAAGCCTGGCGGCGATATAGGTCTTTCCTGTTCCGGACCTCCTCCCTGAGACAGGCGAGCAGAAACTCCGGATAGGTCAGCTGCTTTTCCTGGGCCTGATGCAGCAGTTCCTCCAGATGTTCGGCCAGATTGCCCAGCTTGAGCATACGTGCACATTCCATGAGTTCCTTCTTATGTCTTGTCATATTCCCTAAGTATTTCGTTATAAGACTGTATCAAGCTGCCTTGTCGGGGCAGGCAATCCTCCAGTCCGTATGTTTCCGTTCCATTGTCCTTCCCCCTGCACACATATTCACACAGGCTTTTAACCGAGTCCCCGTTATAGACTGCCTTTGTCAAGGCATATGCGTATGGCCTCTATCAGCGTGTTCTTGTCATATCCGGGAATTATGCGCAGGATCACCTCCGGATTATCCCTGTAGTAACGTTTTTTCCTCCTTTTCAGATTATCCATCCACATGGCTACCTCCCTGTTGTCGGACACATGAAAAAGGATGCGTTCGGCTATTTTCACTCCGGCGTTTCTCGGTTTCCTGTGGGAGTCGTCATAAACGGTCCTTCCCTTCCGGGTACAGAGCACATGCCGGCAGATGAGCTTCCCCGTATCCTTGTTGTACAGCTCCACATTCCCTTCCGTCTCCTGCAGCCAGACAGTTGTCTGCTCGCTCCGGTAAGTTCCGCATGGCAGGCTGTAATAATTCCCCCTGTACTGCACTGTATTGTCCTTGCGGACATGGTATTCCCTCATCTCCTCCTGCGGTGGCTGTGGCGTCCCATGATAGGGTATGAGAAAACTTTTCTCCACGGCAAACTCTTCCCGTGGGACAAGACGGGCGGTCCCGTGCACCTTCCCGTTCCCCGTCCTTTCGAGCCATTCGAGGGCCTCCCTGTTCAGACTGTCGATATCACGGAACACACGTGCCACCAGAAAGTTCTCCTTCACATATTTCACTACGTTCTCGACCTTGCCTTTTGACTCGGGGTCGGCCTTATGGCAGAACACCGGCTGGAAATGCTGCTCCCTGACAAACGTCTGGAACTTCCTTGTCAGCACCAGGTCTCCCAGGTTCTCCCGGGAAATCAGCACCCTGTCCTGGTCATAAAGGATCTTTTCCGGTTTCCCTCCGAAATACTCAAAGGCGCGCTCGTGTGCATAGATGGCGAGCTCCGTGTCGAAAGGGCGACGGCTGAAACAGGTGAACTTGTAGCGTGAACGTGCCAGGACGATCGCAAAAAAATAGACTTTCGTGCTTCTGCCGTTTCCCGCTGACATCCATTTCTCCCCGAAATCCGCCTGCGCATACTCCCCGTAGGGGTGTCCGGCAGTTTCTCATAGTCCCTGCGTATCCTGGCCTCCGACTTCTTTCCGATGCCATATTTGCAGCGCACCTTTTCTACAAAATTGAATACGGTCTTGTCGCACACTTCCGGGAAATCCGGATAGCATTCCTTAAGCCAGTCATGTATCCTTGCGGCCGATATATACGGATATTCCTCCAGAGTCCCCCGCACATACTCCTCGTATCCTGCCAGTTTCAGCGTGTATTTGCGATGCGAATTCCGCCGTCTTACAAAATCTTCCCGGGACATCTGCAGATATCTCCGCACGGTGCTTCTGTCCACTCCCAGGTGCTTCCCGATCTGTGTCTTGTTTAATCCTTTTGACTGAAGCTCTCTAACCTTGTACCACATATACTGTTTCTCTTTAAAAAATCGGCTCGTTGTTATCATAATGATGTCTGTCTTTTTGAGCCGGCAAAGATAGGCATCCCCGGAAAAGTGCTGTATTCACATTTTCCATTTTCCTGCTGGTAAAGTTACAAATTACATGCATGGATAAGAATTCCCCGCATTGGGCGGGATATACGGAACGGCCGTACTTGAAAAAACATTCATTCCGGATAAAAGTGAGAACAAGGTTATTTTTTATCGGGTGTGAACTGTAGCGGGGACGGGTACTATTCTTCAGACTGCCATTCCCGGAACTGTCGTACCTTTTTTACCAAAGACAATGCCGCCCTCCTTGAGAAATGTACGGGGGAAAACGTTTGGCAGGGAGGTGAACGGTATTCTGCAAATTTACTTAAAAAAGTATATATGTATAATAATAGAAAAAAAGTAAATCATTGCCTGAAGTTTTATATGCAAGTTACTTGTTTCTATAAAAATCCCCACTTTCCCTTGAAAGGAAAATGGGGACACGGTAATAATAAAGGAGAGCCGTCCGTTATATTTCTTTTGCATATCCTGTCCGTATGAGATCGGATAGGAATTTCTCCGGAGTATCGGTGGCAATCCTCACCCCGGCCTGCACCACATAACGTTCGGCAAATTGTGCATATACTGCTCGTCGGTACAGTCGGAATCCATCCAGCTGCCCACACGGAGTTCATGCACAAACTCTTCGGCGTTGCCGGCAACGATACGCTCGTCACCAGGCAACATATATGTCTTCTTGTTCATATTATTCATACGGCTAATTTTTTTGTTCTTAATTTATAATACAACTTTTGTTTCTCTCCCAGGAAAGGAAAATCTTCCAGTCTGATTCCTGCAGGCAGAGACCCCACGGATGCAAAGGTAATCATTCTGTCGAGAAAACACACCCAATTTTCTATTTTTGTAAAACTGATGGTTCCCGAATGCTGGCGGAACTCTACCGTCCTGTGGCGTGAATAGGCTTGAAGGTTCACTTTCATATACCTGCTGGGGAACAGCCCCTGAAGTTCCCTGATGTTTCGTGCCGAGCGTATCCGCTCATCGGGAAACTGGATGAGGGAGCCACAGTAAGTGTTGCTGCCGCCCCTGCGCGAGGCTGGCATGAACTTGTCTATTTCCGCTTCGGCATGCTTGTAGGAAAGCAGCAGGTTCCGCCATGTAGTGATGTTGAAGTCCTCCGCATTCATGTGCACATGCAATCCGCAGCTTCCATTAATCTTGACATTACAGGAGTCCAGCACCCAGCAGACCCTCTCCAGTTTCTCCAGTCCATTCTCTCCCTCCAGTATGGGGCTTACGAGTTCGAATGTGTCATTCCCGTTCAGACTGCTGTCCGTTACCAGTTTCCAGTGCGGACGGAGGTCATGGTTGTATCTTTCCGAGGCCACCTCGATTCCCGCTTCCGTCAGCTCGCGTACGAGCCGCTGGCATGTGCAGTTATAGGCTTCTATCTCGACACCGAATTTTCTTCTGAAAGAATAATCAAGTTCGGGTGTGGTGGTGGCGGTGGGAGTCCCTGCGGATACGATCAGCCCCTCGTCCCTCATCCTCTTGTAGACATTCCATACAAACCCACGGTTTCCACGGGTTACAAGATCGGCAATTTCACGGTGGGTGAGTCCGAGCAGCAGAAGTTTTCGGATTTTCGAGGTCTTTGTACCGTCCTCGGATAAAATGGTTCTAATTTGTTCATTCATAAGATGTTATCTCCTTTATTATCACATATCAAAGGTAATGATTTTTCTTCGAATATCCAAGTTTTATCATGCTATTTATCAGCGTGTTAGCTTTGTTTTGCTTCTGCTAAAAGTTGTATCCGGTATTTCCGTGAGCCGTTTTTCCTTCTTTCATGGGGATTTTTTCACATGCCCGTCATTTCCTCCATACGTTTTCCCCTTTTCTGCATGTCATTTCTTTTCATGGGATGGACCTCCCCTAAAAACGCCTTGTTCCGGACATGCCACGCTGCCCTTCCTTACCGGGGGGGGGCTAAGGGGTTCATCCCCTTAGTGAATTCCTGATAAGGAAGAGCAAGAGGTGTTCCCGCACACGTGAACATGAATCGACGCATAGCGTTGATATACAACAATTTAATTATATGCAATGTTACAGGTCGCGCATACATTTGTATGCACCTTTTCTCCTTTCTCTCTGGTTCGCAGTGGGTTAAGTTGTGGGCATCTCCGTATGCGTGTCCGATATTTTACTAATTTTCAGCAAGTTATAAAACTTTCACCTCTCTGCGACAGGTGGCGCTTGCAGGAGAAAACAAAAACAAGTAGCTTTGTGACAGCTATTTACATGTATAACTAAAACGCATACAACATGAAAGAACATTCAATAAAGTCGGTCAGGCTTACTCCCACGGTAAAAGCCCGTCTGGACACCTTTAAGGGAAGCGATACGGTCAGTGTCTGTGTGGACAGAATGATTACTTTTTTTTTTGAAATAACGGGATTCAACCCCCGTTACGCATCCAAAAATCCGACAGCCTTGGTGGAGAAAAGAATTGAGGATCTTATTAAGATCATAAAGTCCCAGGAACGTGACATCTTCAAGCCCATTCTTGATAAACTGGTCGGCATGGGAGGCGGCCTCCATGAATCCCCGGACTATGCAAGGCTGATGAATGAGATGCATGATCTGCAGGAAAGGAACAGGAACCTCCAGCAACAGCTGGCGGAGTACGGGGAGGGCTCCCCGGCGGATGTGGAAAAAGAACGGGAGAAGCTCCGCAGGCTGGCAGAACTGATAAAATTCCAGCTCAATCCGGACAAGTTCCCGAAGGTGAAATTCAGTGATGATGTCAAGATTCCCGTCAGCACCCTGCAGCTGCTCATCAAGAAGATCAACGAGGAATATGTACTGTAAAGTCCACCGGCCTGTAAATACTCCGGGCGTGTCGGACAACAAGGGAAAATGCGTGCAGCTGGTGGAATATCTCAGCAAGGAGCTGAAGGAGGAACGTTCTTATTATGATAATTTTTTTTCACAGAAAGAGGACTATGTGACCCCTCTGACCGTCATGCATCATATGGACAACAACCACAGGACACTGAAACGGAACGACGACAAGTTCTATATGCTCACCATCAATCCCAGCGGTGAGGAGCAGCAGCACCTCATTGAAAAAGTGACCGGGGAAAAGACCGGTGAATTCCCGGAGCTCTCCCCGGAGCAGCAGAAAGAAGTCCTGGCTGAAATGAAACGGCTCACCCGTGAGTGCATGGATGAATATGCCCGTAATTTTTACCGGGAGAAGATCAGGTCCGGTGACGATCTGGTATGGTATGGGCGTGTGGAAACAGAACGCCACTATAAAGGCGATGATCCGAGGTGAAAGCCGGCAAGGCAAAAGCCGGTGAAAGGAAGCCGGGACTGCAGCTGCATGTGCATATTATCGTCTCCCGCATGGACAGATCCCAGACCGTGTCCCTTTCCCCGCTGTCCAAGAGCAGGGGAAACCGGCAGGTTCTCGACGGCAGGGATGTGGTGGTCGGCTTTGACCGTTCCCAGTGGTCCGCCCGGTGCGCCTCCAGGTTCAACCGGCTGTATGGCTACTTCCCTTACTGCCGGTCCAAGGATGAGGGCCTGAAGGAATATTCCGGGGAATGGAAGGTAAGGAACGAGTTGCGGAACGAGACTGTATCGAGAATCAAGCGTGAGATCCTGCACGGGGAGTTCAGGGAGGAAAGGCGGCTGTACATGAATGTCTGCCGTCTGTACCGGTTCGTGGTGAATCCCAGGAAGGCCATCATCCAGGAACTGAAAAGGCTGGGGACCGATCTTCTGACCGGAAGGGAAAGATGAGGCCGGTCCGTTCACTCACACGGGAACAGCTCCCGTACCTCCTCAAGAATCCTTGCGAAGTTCCTGCCCAGCTCTCCCGGCTCAAGGACCGAACATCGGGCAGGGGCTCCTCGTTCCTGTCGTCATACATCTCCAGCTTTACCTTGAAGTAGCTGACGTTGGCACGCGTGGCGGAACCGATGAACTCCCCGGGTTCCAGATCCGCAAAATCCTTTCCCTGATAGATGTCCTCTTTCTGGGACGATACGGTCACGCTCCTGTTCGTGCTTCCCCCGCTTTTTCCCGCGCTGCGGGATCTCCGTTCCTTTTCCTCCTTTCCGAACATCATGGGATAATATTTCAATGACTCCACGTCTTTGGTCCGTCCGAAAAACTGGTTCCCGAAGTTGGCTTCCACGGATGAACGGTCGAGCCTGCCATACTGGTTCTCCACCTTGGAACCGGACTGTGTTAAAAGAACAAAGGCGCAAAGATACTCACGCAGGACGGAAGGCAGCGTCTCAAAGTTTTTGATATTGACTGTCGTCATCTCGTCCAGGAAATAGACGAAAGGAACCTTGTTCCGCATGGTGAACTGCCGGGAAGATATGGTCATGAGCATGCCGATGACCGGAGCATAGACCGAGTTCTTGGAGAAGTTGTTGCTGATGGCAAAAAGTTTCGGATTTTCCGGATCGATCAGGTTGAAATCGAAATCGTCCCCTGAAAGGACATAGGCGATCTCCTCGTTCTGTGAAACGGTGGCCAGATTGTTACACAGCGTGGAGAGATAGGATGCCTGGGTCTTCTCGGAACCTTCCGCCTTCAGATAGCGCCGGCCAGCATTTCCGACACGAGGTTCTGCTGCAGGAACAGGGAGAGCTGCCTTGCCGAGGCGGTCATGATGAAGGCCAGTATATGCGGCAGCGTGCAATGCTCGGGGAACTCGTCCCAGAACCGGAACGCCACGCCGCGGAGGATGCCCAGCCTCCGGCGACCCATTCGTTCTGCTGTTCCTTCTTGGGAAGCAGCGCGAGCAGCACGTCCTCCATCAGCTGGATCAGTTCCGTGCGGTCCCTCACCACCTTGAGCGGGTTGAACCGGTACGACCGTTCAGGCCTGTCGAAACTGACATAGTAGAACTTGTGCGGATACCTGTGCCTTTTAATGAGGTTGTAGGCGGTACGGGTATAGTCCGTATCCTTGAAGTCATAGATGAATCCGGCGAATCCCAGCCGCATGTATTCGCTCAGAAGCCATTTTCCGATACTTTTCGTCTTTCCGGAACCGGCCCCTCCGTAAACCAGGAAGTTGGAGTAATGGTAATAGAATTCGAGCCGGGACTCCCGGATTCCTGACCTGACCGGCAGCCGGATGGGATCAGCCCCGTTCCCCTTTGCCGGGGTTCTGGACAGGTCCCATATCCGGGAAAGGAAGAGGATTATGAACGAGGCGGCCGCCGGACACAGCATGTATCCGGGGAAGAACAGGTGGGCCAGAAAGGTCTCGCCCGAGAGGCATGCAAGAAATGCGACCAGGTTGACATACCATCTCCGGCTCAGCATGCAGCAGGCCGTTATCAGTGACAGCACTGCCAGAAGCGACAACTTGCAATAGAAAATGTAATGTTCCATTGTACTTTTTTAGTTTTTACAGCTATTTACTTTATTAATATCATACTTTATAAGTAATCCGGTCCAATTACTGCATTTCCGCCTGGAAGGAGTGTCCCTTTTCCCCGGCCGGAAACAGACACCTGACCGTATATCCGGAAGGGACCCGTACCATGACCAGGGGGCTTTCACATCCCGGCAGCACGGTAGGCCGTCCCCTCAACAGGGAGATCCATCTGGCCGGGGATATCCTTTCCGGCCTCGCGCCGGCTCCACGGATAGTCTCCAGCATCATGGTCATGTCATGGGGACACCGTTCACATACAGGGTGGCCCCTTCTCCGGAAATCCGGATTTCCCGCCTTCCCCATGAAAGGCTTATAGTGTTTTTTTCACCGCACTCGTCCATATCTTATTTTTCCGTATCCTGTTTTACATTTCCATTCCCGACTCTCTTGCACTCCCCGGTGACACACCGGATATCCTCATCCCGTATCCGGCCGGTTCCCTTACGGCCATGAGCTTCCTGCCGTCGGGAAGGATGATGCCGCCGTTAAAGACGGCTTTCCAGTCCTCCTGCCCGAGAGAGGCGGGGCTGATCCCCGCTTTTCTCATCCGTTCCAGAAGGGAGGTCGCATCCGTTTCGACCCCTTGCCGCCTGAGAACCGCCCGCCCGTATCCGCAGGAGAGTTCAAGGTCTCCTCTTGCCGTCTGTATTACGGCCGGTTCCGCAATTCCGGTGAGATTTTTCCGGCTGGCGGCGAGTATGCCCCTCAGTTCCCTTGTGCCGATTTCCCAGGCAGAAGCCCAGCTTTCGGAGGAGATTCCGGAAGGCGGTGACAATCCTGTCCCATAAGGATTGGTCCGTACCGGCCTCGGCCATCCGGGCCAGATACTCTTCCGTTGCGACACGTATGTCCGTCTTGTCTGCAGCCGCCATCCGGAGAATCTCATCCCGTACTTTTTCTCCGCATCCGTTGAAGATGTCATCCAGAAAAGCATCCATATGCTTGGGACCTGCAAGCTTTCTGAGGCCGTAATGTGCCACACCCTCATGCAGCAGGGTACGCTCGACGTCCGCTTTCCCCCGGGCATGTGGAAGATACAGGCAGATACGTTGCGAGGGGATGTCATACCAGCCCGGATGTCTTTCCCGCAGGAGAGCAGGTCGCGTATGTCGGGAGAGCCTGCCTCGTCGGCATGACGGATCACTTCCACCGGAATATGCAGTTTCCCGGCCAGAAAAGACACATGACGTGCGAGCTCGTCCATCCGGACGTCCCTTGAAAGGAATATCTGCCGTCCCGGGCGATATCCTCGGTGGAAACGGCAAGCGTGTTCCGTCTTTGGGCGGAAGTAAAATCCAGCCTGCTTTCCACATTGCGCGCTTCCACCTCCCCGGCAGTGGAACGGTATTCCTGTATGCCGCTTTTAAACCGGCCGATGTCATTCACCAGGTCAAAGATGTTCTCATATCCGTACTTCTCAGCCACGAGGCTGAGGGGATAGTCATAATGTCTCAGTATTGTCCCGTAGCACTTTCCGGTCAAGTGCGGCAAATATGCCTTTGGGGGTATTGTCGAAACCGCCGCCTCCAGAATCCTTCCGTCAGTGCCCGCACGATGTCCAGGATCACATTCTCCACCGTGTTTTTAAACTCCCCGGGATTGCTTCCCCGCGCAAAGCCTCCATGGTCTGTATTGCGTGCTGTATCTCATGGGCCAGGACAGACCTCACATCATCAGTCCGGGAGATGTTTATCACGATTCTGTTGTCCGGATGGAGGTAGCCCCCGCAATAGTCGGCCGACGGCAGGTCCACAAATTCCAGCCGGGTCCGTTTCATTTCAGGATAGGCCTGGAACAGTTCATCGTCTTTCACATAGTCATCAAGATAGATCCGTTCACGCAGCTCGTCCTGTTCCTTCAGTCCGGCTGCCAGCTCCGTCAGTTCCTCAAACCGTTTCCACTCCGCTTCAGAGAGTGTTTCGCCCTCTATCTGCCGGTCAAGAAGATTTTCAAGCTCCCCATGCCAGGACTGTTTTTCCAGCAGTCGTGAATAGCCCAGATCTCCGGCCGGATGGTATTCGAAATCCGCCGTCTCATAACGCCACTTGCTATCAGCCGCGTTCCCAGCCTGTCGCCGCCTTTATTGTTCCGGCATCCTTGCCGGACTTTTCCATTTCGCGGGCGACGGCGAGGTTCTCCAGCCGCAGGGAGCCCCTTCAGACCGGTCAAGTCTGGAGGCCCCTTTCTCTCCGATGAAGCGGAAACGTTCATGTGCGGTTATCTTCAGGTCGGCCTCGCTGAAAATGACATAGTTCCGCGCGCCGTCAGCCCGGCCGCCGGTTGAACACTCCGCCGGATAGTCAATCCCGGTAAAACCCGCCCGCGAAAGAAACCCGCTGGCAAGCCGCTGTGAATCGGTATCCCGGTCCGGATTCATGAACATATGGTCCAAAAAGCCGTAGAACTCTTTCCCGCTGTTCCATACATGCGACCTGCCGCTCCAGAACTCCGCCGTGGCTTCCGGAAAGAAGAAACGTTCCTTGCGGAGCTGCAGGAATATCTTTCCCTGCTGCTCCGCGGATACCGGCCTGTCCCAGTACAGATAGTTCATCCCGTTGTCTTCCGGAATTTCCACCGTATAGAGGTGGCGCGGCGGCTCAATGCGTATCCTGCCCGCATCTATGTCGGAAAGCAGCTCCTGCTTCTGCCGCTCGAATGCCTTCCTCCGTCCGCTGTGTGCGCTTGCGATACGCCCGTCCATATACACGGAAGAAATGTTCCGTTTCAAACTGTCCACATTGGTGGAAGAAAGGATCTGGCGTTTCCATATTCTCCATACCTCATCAAAATAATATTCGTTGTCAAGCACCGGGGATAAAGGCTCCCCGTCATAGGTGATGTGGTTTCCCCGCTTTATACCGATGGCCGCATATTTGCGGGCGATTCCTTTCACTTCCGTCACGTATGTCCCCCATCCGTAGGCCTGCGCCCCTTCACCGGTTCCGGTAAAGGCATGGTCGAAATGCCCGAAGGAGGCCGGACTGCGTGATAGACCTGACGGAAGCGGATGTTGTCATTTGATGTGGAAAATGCGCCCGTGTTTTCATAAGCGTCCTTCAACTGTCCGGGAGACATCACGGCTATGTATTTCACTCCCTCGTCGTAACCGACAAGCCCGTCATAGCCCGCCTCCCTGACTTTGGACAAAAACTCCGGGGTTTCCGTCAGCATCCAGCAGTTTCTTTTGCTTGATGCCAGCTCCAGCGCTTTCTCCGGGGATACCGTACCTCCTTTTCCTCCATAAAAAGACAGGACAGGTATCTCGCTGCCCAATGACTGCAGGATTTTTTTTACGGCCTGCCCGTCTTTCGGGTCAAAAGGGTTTCTTGAATTTACATACAGGTCATACACGTATCCTTCTTCCGTCCATTGTTCATTGCCATATTTGTCATCAGGAATGCTCATTGCACGCGTCTCTGCAATACCTCTTGCCTTTTCCGCATCGACGGAGGTGAAAATCAGGCCGGAATATTCACCGCCCTTGAATGTGTGGAACGGAGCCTTTTGGGGTATATAAGTGATCCCGTCCCTCTGCCATCCCCTCTCGGGAGTAATCTGGTCTCTGCGCAAGGTGTTCATGTGGACAACCAGAGGCTCGCCATTCTCATCGACAATCCTTGAAGCTGCCTCCGGTACATTTTCCCAGTCTCCAAACCAGTTCTTGAATGCTCTGGTGCGCACTTGGACCCACTGCCTCTCATTCAGGGAAGTCGGACTGCCGTTCGGAGCTTTCATGTATATGCCGTCCGCCTTGCCACGTGTGACAAGTTCCAGTTCTTCGTCCGTGACATGTTTATCGGAAGTATGTGTCATTGTTTGCCGGCTTAATATGATACCTTGTTCATAAAGTCATAAAGAGTTTTATCAGCAAAAACTTGTTTACTTATTTACATTTCCGAAATTTAAAGTAAATAAGTAAACAAGTGATATATGTAGAATGCAAATGTTACTTACATTTCCGCATTGGCCTGCCGGCTTGCCTGGTTTATGGTGCCTGCCGCCTTCAGTGCATATCCCGCGGGTGTTCTGGCAAGCATCAGTGCGCTTCCTTTTTCCTGCGGCTCCGGATGCGCCGGAAACAAGGGGCGGCTGTACGGCTTCCCCTTCATTAGGGAGTGCCATTCCCCCGGCTTCATGTTTTCCACGGCCACCCTTTCCTTGCGTAGTTCCTTGACAATCTTCCCCACATTGCATTCCTCCTTTCCGGAACGCTGCCGAGTTGAATTTTTCATAAGCTTTGACAAGCTTCTTCTCCCTGTTTTTCCCGGCAGCCGAGACCTCGCTTTCCCGTTCCGCGGCGTTGTCCGAGTACTGCGCCTCGTAAGTGGCCTGGAAGTACTCCCTGTTTATTTCCCTGATCTCGCTATCCAGTTTCTCCACCGCCTCTTTGACCTGCTTTGCCGAGGGTTTCTTTGCCACGCCCTCCGTCGCTTTCTTTCCGGAGTCTCCGGAGGTTTCGGATGTCCGGGCCGCTGCCGCCTCCTTGCCGGCGGCATTTTCCAGTCTGAGGCCGTACATTTCCATCGCCAGTCTTTTGATCTCTTCTGTAGGCGACTGATAAACGGTGCCGCATCCCGGTCTGCGTTCAGAACGACAGACTGCACCTTTTCCGTAGGGTTTTCTATATACCGGATATTCATCGGATCGTTTCTGACAGCCGCCAGTTGTACAGCCTCGGACGGGGCGGACACGTATCTGATGTTCTCTCCCTTGGCCTGCACCGCCGCCAGCCGCACGCTTTCCTCAGGCTGCCTGATCTGCCGGAAGATATCCGGACTTCTCTGGACGGCCATATGCTGCACCTTCTCCGTCGGTTCCGCTATATGACGGATGCATTCCGGATTTTTCTGTACGGCTGCCAGCTGTACTTTTTCTGTCGGCTCCCTGATTGCCGAGAGATACCGGGGATCTTTCAGGACGGCCGTCAGCTGTACCTTTTCTGCGGGCTTCTGCAGCAGGAAGATGCATTCCGGTCTCTTCTCGACGGCTTTCAGCTGTACTTTTTCCGTAGGGTTTGGGATGAAGCGACATAGGAAGGCCTGATGCCTATGACCGTCAGCTGTACCCTCTCACTTGGCGAAGTGATGAAATGGATGTTGTGCGGTGCGTTTCTGACAGCTGTCAGCTGTACCTTTTCCGTCGGTTTCTCAATAAAGCAGATGACACTTCTGTCCCTTCTGACCGCGGCCATCTGGACACGGGCGGAAGGTTGGCGATCATGCTGATGGCGCGGGGATTGCTCAATACCGCCTCATGTCCTTGTCGAACAGCGCGGCAAGGTGTTCCAGGATTGTAGGCATGGCTTTCAATGTTTAAAGGATTTGACTTCATCAAAAAACTCCTTTACGGCTTCCGTATCCGGTTCTCCGAGTTTCCTGTTCCCCTTCATCCGGAATATCAGCCTCCGGCTGCGGCCAGAATACCGGTTGTGGGCGGCAGGTCCGCCTTGAACATCCTTTCCACGGCCGTGAAGCAGGCCAGGGGGGATGGGGCCTGCATGAGAAGGACACTTTCAGGAGAGGCAATTACGGCGGAAAGCTGTACTTTTTCCGTAGTGTTGGTGAACAGCCGGACAAGTTCCGGCTTTTTCTGTACGGCGGCAATCTGTACTTTTTCTGTCGGCTCTTTGATCCTTTGGATTGCGTCCGGATTGTCCAGAACTGCTGCAAGTTGTGCATGTTCCGGCAACAGGTTGTTTTCATTTGGCATGGTAGTTTCTTTTTTATGTTATATTTCGGATACAATGATAGGAGAATACACTGCAATTGTATTGCGCTTAATAAAAATTAAGAAGGTGCATCGTGTATTACGACACACCTTCCATTTTTTTATTGGATTTCCATTCTAATTACAAAAGACCGATACTGTCATTGTATTAATACCCGGGGTTTTGCTCAAGATTCGGGTTATTATCAATAGCTCCCTGAGGAATTGGATTGTATCGATTATGCACTTTGAATACACGGTCTTCAATCTTCTTGTCAGTAGCAGGGGCGTTCGTGTCAATCTCCGCACGTTTCGTCGGATCAGTCTCGGCATAATTTACAGTTCCGACAACCCTTTCCAAAACACCATTCAGGACTGTTTCTGCAACCATCTTTCCATTATCATCTTTCCAGCGCAGAATATCAGCCCGACGCACACCTTCCCCGGCCAATTCCACCCCACGTTCACGGCGGATCAGCCGGCGTAATGTTTCCTTTGAAGCATACTTCTCACGATCCACTTTCGGCATTCCTACACGTCCACGAATCAGATCCAGTTTGTCATAAACATCTGCAGACGGACCAGAAAGTTCATTGACTGCTTCCGCATAAGTAAGCAACACTTCTGCATAGCGGATTACAATAGGGCAGGCATTCGTGTTCCAAATACCATTAGCATATTGTTCATCCAAATATTTTCTCCAGGTTAAGGCGGTCTTTGAAGCATTGTTCGCAGAAGGAGGATAGTTTGCATTATCCTTACCATTGATTGTCTTGTCCAGTGTATTGACTACAGTGCCATTCCAGTCCATTCCTGGGTATATAATGGTCATGGCCATACGTGGATCGCGACCGGCAAACGGATGGTTTGGGTCATAAGAGCCGGATTCCTCTTTGGTCAAGCCGTCAGCCATTTCATAAGTATCCACCAGGTTCTGAGTCGGAACAATGGAGGACCAGCCACCGTCACCATTATTATACATCTGGCCTATTGTGCCCAATTCTAAAGTGGAATTCACATATTGAACAGCCAAAATAATCTCTTTTGAGTCCTGACCGGCAACTTTGAACAAATTACTATAGTCCGGTTCCAGATCGTACTGTTTCAAATTCATGATGGCCTCGGCCATTTCTTTTGCTTTCACATAATCACCATAATACAATGCGCTGCGCATTCGGATTGCCATAGCAGCGCCCTTTGCGATCCGTCCCCTTTCAGAGGGAGATGCATTCAGTTCACCGATGGCTGTGTCCAATTCTGTATTGACGTAATTTTTCACTTCCTCCTCCGACTTGCGGGGAACTTTAGCTTCATCTGCTGAGTTATAGTTGTCAATCACAGGCACTCCTCCATACCACCAGTTCATAACAAAATAGCGATAAGCGCGAATAGTACGGACCTGACCGATCAAATCGTTTTTGGTCTGCTCATTGGAAAATGGGATCTCCTTTACCTTTTCCAGGAATGTGTTACAACGGCGGATGATTGAGAAATCATAAAAGCTTGCAACAGCCCCTGACGGAGTCATTGTACCGTTGCCAATGGTCTTATAGTTTTCCCATTCAAAGTTGTTATATCCAAAATCCGACCCGCAGTCGAGATATAAGATATTGCCACCATCTTCCCAGCTGGAAGTATCGTAGTTATTACCGCCATAACACCCGATAGCAAATTTTTGGGCATCATCCTCGGTTTTCCACGTAGTGGCAGGAGACAGGGCATCCAATGGAGCTGTATCTAGAAAATCAGAGCAAGATGTAATCATTGTCACCGCTCCTATGATCATATATTGTTTCAAGTATTTCATAATTCCATTTTTTTAGTCTATAACAATTTAGAATGTAACATTAACGCCGAATGCATGAGTACGTAATAGAGGATAGGAAGACAGCCGTTGGTTGTGGATTCAGGGTCTATATTGATCTTCATCTTATCAAAAGTCAATAGATTCTCTACAGAATAGTAAATACGGATATTCTCAACACCAACCGAATTCAACCAGCCTTTCGGCAAAGTATATCCCAACTGCAAAATTTTTCAGACGCAAATAACTTGTATCTTGTAACCAAAAATCCGATTGTACCGAACGGCTGCTACTGGCCGAGTTTGTATCGTAAAAAATACGTGGCATGGAGGCATCATGGTTATCGGGTGTCCAGGCATCTCTCCAAATAGTAGCCGGATGAGCAGCGTCACCCGAGAAATTACCATACACCTCGTATCCGTCAAACAGGCGTTTCACACCTGCAGCACCATTGAACATCAATGATAAGTCAATTCCTTTCCAGCCCGCATTTATATTGAATCCGTAAATAATTTTAGGATCGGAACTTCCACAATATTCACGGTCATCAGCTGTCAGTTTACCATCTTTATTTGTATCCACATAACGCAAATCGCCTGCCTTGAAAGTTTTACCGAAGGATTACCGTATTTGGCCGTATATGCATCAGCTTCTTCTTGAGAATTAAAAAATCCATCCGCCCTATAAATATAATAGGAATTCATTGCTTCACCTACCTTATTACGCTGGCTGTAACCATCAGTAGCATCCAGGTACTTGTTAGGGTCGCCGCCTCCCAGATCCAGAATTTCATTCTTATTGTAAGAGAAATTGCCCGCAATTCCGAAATCAACCTGACCTATTTTTGTATTGTAGCTTAAATTTATTTCTATACCACTGTTTCTCATAGAGCCTACATTATCCTTATAGGCATCCAAAGCAAATTCTTTAGGGACTGTCACATCCATAATTATACCAGTAGTCTTCCGATTATAATAATCCAGAGAACCATTCAGTTTATTGAATAAAGTAAAGTCAACGCCGACTCCCCAAGTAGAGGCTTTTTCCCATGAAATGGTTTCCAGACGATATTTCCGTTGATAATAACCAGAATTCAAAGAGCCTCCAAATGCATATTTGGAATCGAGATTATACGTGTTCAAGGCAGGATAATAGTCATTGTTACTGCCACTCAATGCATCCTGATTACCCAGCTGCCCCCAAGAAGCTCGAATTTTCAGTCCGGACAACCAGCTGTCTTTTGCACTTTCCATAAATGCTTCCTCGCTGATGCGCCATGCACCCGAGAAAGAAGGAAAATATCCCCAACGGTGACCTTCCGCAAAACGGGAAGAGGCGTCCGCACGAATGTTGGCTTCCAAGAGATATTTACCTGCAAAATCATAGTTAATACGGGCAAACCATGAAATCATTGCCAATTCAGCTGTATACCCTTCATTGCTTTGGTAGAAGCATCACCGGCATTCATATCCGTCAATTCATTATTAGGGAATTTCTTGCGGACGGCTTTCTGATATTTATAATTATATTTTTCCGTATGCCATCCCAACAGACCCTTAATATTATGCTTGCCGAAATTTTTATTGTAGTTCAATAAGGCGTCATAGTTTGTGCGGTCCCATTTATAAAAACGCTCGTCCAACTGACTGGGATCAGATTCTTTATTCTCATTATACTTTATATATTTTTGGAAATAATTGTAATTTTGTAAATTGTTGACGTAAGCACCTTGCAAGGTTAATTTTAAGCCATCAAATATTTCATAGTCTACAGCGGCCATCCCCGAAAAATTATAATTGTCACGGTTCACCTTCATGCCCGAATCTAACCAGGCAATGGGACTGCCGTCTGAAATTGTGCCCCAAGTGCCGTCATCATAGCGGGCTACAATCCAAGGAGCGATCAAATTCAACTGCCTGATGATCTGATCCGAGCTGCCCCCGTAGTAGGCGGAACTGGCGTCACTGTAATCATTTTTAATGAAAGACAGGTTCATGCGCGCACTCAAACGTTTATTAATCTTCATGTCCAGATTGGTACGCGCATTAAACTGTTCACGCCCTGCGTTAGGCAAAATACCTGTTTGGTTCAAATATCCCAGCGAGGCCATATATTTTACATTTTCAGAACCACCGTTGATATTGACATTATGGCGATGTTGAACACCCGTCTTATATGCCAGGTCATACCAGTCGGTATCCGGATAGAGCGGGTCATTCCCGTCTTTAAACTTTTGCAGCTCGGTATCATTGAAACGCTTCGACATACCTTCAGCCTCCAATGCCTGATTCAGCAGGGATGCGTATTCGTATGACCCCATACGCTCAATCATATTCGTTGCATTCTGGAAACTTAGATAACCACTGTAGGAAATTTTAGTCTGTCCGGTCTTGCCGCGTTTGGTAGTTATCAAAACAACACCGTTGGCAGCTTTAGAACCATAAATTGCTGCCGAAGCAGCATCCTTCAATACAGAAATGCTTTCTATGTCATTAGGGTCGACCGCACTCAATGTACCGGTTTCAATGCCATCCACTAAAATATAAGGTCCCGCTTCATTCAATGTGCCGATCCCACGAACACGGATTTTGCCGGCATCCTGCCCCGGTGCCCCGTTGGTTCCTGTAATAGCAACACCCGGCATCAAACCTTGCAAACCACTGGATACATTCTGAATAGGACGATTCTCCAACTCTTTGCTGTCTACCATAGCAACAGAACCTGAAAGATTCGCCTTTTTCTGTGTGCCATAACCTACTACCACAACCTCACTTAGAGTCTTTGAATCTTCTTTCAAGATAACATTCAGCGGGCTGCCGTTCCATTTAATCTCTTGTGTCTGATATCCCACATAAGAGATTACAATCACATCTCCTTTCTTAATCCCATCGAGGCTAAAATTACCATCAAAATCGGTAATTGTTCCGTTAGTGGTACCTTTTACTACAACAGAGGCTCCAATAACAGACTCTCCGGTAGCATCTTTCACAAGTCCTTTGCATATTCCCGCTTGCTGTGTGGTCGCAAAAGAATTTGCTCCAGAGGCCGTAGCTGTAGAAATTGTTCCGGAGAATAAAGTTCCAAGGAATAATACCATACTAACAGATTGCAGTCTTTTTAACATAATATTGAGTTTTGAGGTTTATTAAAACTATAGATATTTAAAATTTTAATAACTATAATTTCAATTTGATTTAAATTAACGTCGCAAATATATAATAATTTTTAAAGAGACGCAATAACAGATGAAAAAGTTTGAGTTGAAATGGAAATTATACAATTATATAAGTATCCGGAAAGTTGGTCCCCATTATGGATTATAACAAATTTGATAACATGTCTTATTGAAGTTTGTACTAATATTCTTGACCACCTGTCAGGGTCATTGCTTCAGGATTAAACTGGACGGGGACTGTTTGGGGACTCTTCCGGTATTGTAGCTCGCCATCCAAAAACATTGCATGGATATTGAGCGAGTCAGGGGGCGAGAACGATGCAGGAACTGTCACTCCATTGATAATTTCTGGGCAGTACTTGTTTATATACATTTCTTCTGGAAGCCCATTGGAGTGAATATTGGACCATTCAAAGTTGATGTCAACAGCATACAAAGATGAAGAAGCACATAATTCATGTGAGATCTTTATTCTAAAAACATCAAACTAAAAAACCGCTCCTACTTGTCACAAGCCGGAACGGTTCAGATTAGTTACGTTTTGACAATCTACTTTATTTCTCAAGAACAAAACAATGGTGGATTTGTTCACAACAGCTTATCCGAAAAGAAATGCACAGTAGGAAAACACAAAAACTCCCCAGCTTATCACAAGCCAGGGAGTCATAAGGGAAAATCCCCATACGCCCTTATTCCTAATGGTAACAACATGATGAAACCCTATCATACACTGTCAGGACGACATGGGATGCACTTTTCTCCTGTTTCTTCACATATGAAAAAAGACAGAAAAGATGTATTCAGCCCCGTTTCTGTATTCTGCAGTCCTTTACGTTGCAATAGTGCAGGAAGGGGTCAGCCCTTGAACCTGTACATGTGCCTCACGGCATGTTCATATGACATCTTTGAATAACATCAATCGGACCTTCACAGGCCTGAAAGGGAAAATGAAATACTGCGGTCACTTCAACAGAAACATACAGACACATCAAAAGTACAGTTTAACAAAAAAACAAAATAAAGGATCGAATTGTTTTGAAACACGGGATGTTTTATATATTTTAACAAGAAGATAATGGAATATATTCTTCCTGCAATACGGGAGCTTCCTTCACGGCAGAAGGAAGCGGCAACATATCCATATAATCCGAAGGTTCGCAACCGCCTGGAAAGGAGTAGTGAAAGGTCTGACAAAGCCGGGCCCATAAGTTCACTCAGGAAGATAAGGCAGCGTGTGCCCCGACAATAAGAATGTCTGTAAAAATGGAATACCGTGCACTGTATTCCACCAGGTGATTATTTACGACAATACCCCAAATAGGCTTGTCTGATTCATAATAACTGAAATCTTAAACTTTGAAAAGAGATATAACATTTCCAGATATAATACGTTATATTTGCAACGTTATAAAAAGAAAGAAAAGGAAAAACCCTGACAAAGTCACAACTCTGTCAGGGCTAAATTTAAGATTTTACGAGGGATTTAACCCTCTGGTGGATATGGGTCATTGCCGTAGCTATGCTTTTCACGAATACGTCCATCTAATCCGTGTATAGCAACTTCTTGACCGTTCTTAATAGCGATTTCACGAGCACGCTCAAATGCTTCTTGCTGTGTTCTGAAATTACCAGAACTGCGTTGAGCATTTTCTTGCTTTACCTTCCATTGGTCGCCATTACGAACAACATGAATGTTCTTTCCTGCCATATTTACCTCCTTTCTGTTCTTAGTGGCAACATGTTTCAGGTTGCCGTTATACAATAAAATAGCCCCATCCTACACCCGATAGGTTTGGGGCTTAATTATTATTAAACAATCTGTATGCCAATAGGTTTCTTGTCTTAAATAATGGCATAGATCTGACAAAGTTTATAAATAAAATGACAAATTGACAGATATTATGAACAAAACAATAATTTCAATCGAAGTACAAGACCACGGTGGTAAAGAGGCTAATATCATCGTCAGAGGAGAACGAAACAATCAGATTATGTTTGAAGAGCAGTTTGGTTATAAGGACGAAGAAAAGCATCCTTTGCGTCTTCATCTTCTGAAAGAACGGTTTATGAATAAAGACCTTGCCGAAGGTAAGAACTTGGGCGTTATGAGTATTCGTAAACTATTCAAGGATATTACGGAAAGAAGTAAATCCGTTGGTGTACCCGATTATAGAACAAGATAGAGAAAACTGGGAGGTAAGGGAACTACAATCAAATATAGTACGCAACTAATATCCATGTGCCGGATGCAGTGCGCTCAAAACGTGAACCAATGAAAGTTAATTCTCTCATATCAAACGTTTATTTATGGGCATTTAGAGTGCCCGATATGTTTTGAGCAGTCCTTTTAATGCACCCTCCCAGTTTTTTTTACAATCTTTCAGTATTGACAATATTCCACCCACTTTCCACTTTACGAAAGTAAACAACATATCTTACCCCATCAACTGTAATAGTTACACTGCCACTTTCAGGTAGTACTGTTGAACCGTAAGTTTGAGCAATCAAACAGTTTGCTTCATAATGAATTTTTGGTAAGTCCATAACTAATGAATTTGAATTTGTAGAAGCAAAGTTACTACAAAAAAGTGAAATGCGGAAAGATATAGTGATAGAATTGAGTTACAAGGGTTTTGGTTGAAGTGGCGATAATCCGTGAAGCCATTACAATCCCTGCCGAAGCCAAATCCTGACGCCGCTACGTTACTTGTTCGTAACCATGCCCGAAAATGCGACAAACGGGTACGAATAGCGAAACAAGGCTCTAAGGAATAGTGAGTTATCCATAACTCATGCGAAAAATCAGGTTACGGAAAAAGATTGCGCCGTTCCTCCCCGTTTTGCGTACCAACACCGGACTCTTCACCAACTAATTTTGAAACCCAAAAATTAAGGACAATGAAGAGTACATTTTCAGTAATCTACTACCTCAAGCGTCAGGTAGTGAAAAAGGACGGGACAGTTCCCGTCATGGGACGCATCACGGTGGACGGCAGCCAGACACAGTTCAGCTGCAAACTGACTGTCGATCCGAAACTGTGGGACACCAAAGGTGGACGTGTCACGGGCAGAAGCACGGCGGCACTCGAAACGAACCGTATGCTTGACAAGATGCGGGTACGCATCAACAGGCATTATCAGGAAATCATGGAGCGTGACAACTTCGTCACGGCGGAGAAGGTGAAGAACGCCTTTCTCGGACTGGAACACCGCTACCACACGCTGATGCAGGTGTTCCGCCAGCACAACGAGGACTACGAGAAGCAGGTGGAGGCAGGCATGAAAGCCAAAGGCACGCTGCTGAAGTACCGCACCGTTTACAAGCACATGCAAGAGTTCCTCGACATCCGCTACCATGTGAAGGACATCGCCCTAAAAGAGCTTACCCCGGCTTTCATCTCCGACTTCGAGATGTTCCTGCGCACGGACAAGCACTGCTGCACCAATACCGTGTGGCTGTACGTCTGCCCGTTACGGACGATGGTATTCATCGCCATCAACAACGAGTGGCTGACGCGCGACCCGTTCCGCGAGTATGAAATCAAGAAGGAGGAAACAACACGCAGTTTCCTGACCAAAGATGAGATCCGCCTGCTGATGGAGGGGAAACTGAAAAACGCCAAACAGGAATTGTACCGCGACCTCTACCTGTTCTGCGCCTTTACAAATGTTGCACTAAATAAAATATAACTGTAAATCAGAAAGTTATCATCAAATAAAAAGAGAATAGGTAATGGTTTAGAAACCATCGAAGTTCGTCATTCTGCTCATTTCCAATAAGTCAATCAACTGTAATGCAAAGATAGTACTTTTTTGTTTAATGGAGAATAGTTAAGGTCTTAAAGTAGTGTTAGCGTGTAAAAATCACGAAAATCGCCACAAAGTTCATAAAAAAGTGCTGTTTTTTCCCATCAATATAGTATCTTTGTAATCATAAAAAAGAAAAATATGATTGAGTTATTTACAATAAAGAATTATAGATGCTATCGTGAAGAAACAGAATTATCATTTATTGCATCAAAAAAAGAAGGAGGGAAAAATTCGGATTTGCCTCCTGTATGGTTTAAAGAAATAAACGGGAAGCGTATTTTGCGTATGCTTTTGTGTGTTGGTTTAAATGGAACTGGCAAATCTAAAATGTTTTCAGCCCTAAATTATTTGCGCATGTTAGCTATCGCAAAACCTCAGAAACCGACAGAAGAAGCCAGAATATCGTCCATTCCTGTTAGACGAACATTCGTCAAATGAGCCAACCGAACTATCTTTAGTTTACTACATTAAGGATACATGTTATCATTATTATATTAAGGTGTCAAATGAGCGTATAGAAGAAGAAGAATTGAATCTAAAAAAAAAATCGTTTAGTTCGCATATATCAACGCAAACATAATGTTAAGACAGATACTGTTTCCATTAGTTTTGGAAATGCTTGTGATTTGTCCAAATCGGACCAACACGATTTAGAAGTAAATACCTTATCTAATTCCAGTGTACTGTCTGTATTTGGTTCCTTAAATATAGATAGTCAAGTGCTAAGCGATAATTATAATTTTTTTGAAAATCATATTAGTCTGATTCGAAGGTCTGATAAAAGTCTTGCTGACAAACTGCAAACAGGAGATGCTGAGAAAGATGCTATAATGAAGCGTTTACTTTTACGCTTATTAAAAGATGTTGGCACTAATATTTGTGATTACATTGTAGAAGATGCGAGCTTAAACATATCTGAACTTATAGAAAATGGGGCTCCAGATATTATTGTAAAAGCAATGTTAGAGCAATATCCTTCAGGTACTATTACTCATAAGAACTTGCGTTTTGTCCATTCGACAGTTGAAGGTGAAAGAGCGTTGGATTCAGGATTAGAGTCATTAGGAACTATAAATATAATACGTATTCTTATAGTATTATATGATGTCATACTAGGAAAGAAATGTTCATGCATTGATGAAATAGAATATGGAATACATACTAAGGCGTTAGCTTTTATATTAAAAATGTATTTAACTTTGGCCGAAGATTGTCAAATAATTGTTGCTACGCATGATTTATCTTTGTTAAATGCCGATTTCCTGAGGCGAGATGCCGTCCGTTTATTTGAAAAGGATGAGCATGGCACTACTAAAGTAAAACGTAGGGATTATTTGCATAATACAGTTAGCTTTTATCGGACTTATGAGAAAGAAGTTGCTCCTGAAATTGATGATATAATGAAAAATATTGATGCATTCTTAAAATACAAAGATGATATAAATCATAAGTAAAAAAACGCTTGCAGAAATATGATAAATACACGGAATATCTAAATTCAAGCCAATAATCATGATAACGAAATCAATTATTCCGTGTTTTTTTCACGCAAATGCTTGTTTCTCTAAAAAGGAAAGTATATCTTTGCAATGTCAATTCGAACTTAAGACCCTGGCAAAAGGACCAGAGAGTTGACATTAAATTGCAGATGAGTAAAACAACTATTCCAACAGATGTAAAGCGGGACCTTTGGTTTGCAGCTCATGGCAGATGTGAATTTGCAGGATGTAACAAGATTTTATTTCAACATGGTATTACAATGGATAAATGTAATATTTCTAATTACGCCCATATTATAGGAGATTCTGCAAAAGGACCTCGGGGGGACGAGGAAAAATCCAAAGCTTTATCAAAAGATATTAATAATCTCATTCTACTTTGTCCTGAATGCCATAAACTGATTGACAGCAATGAAGAGAAATATACTGTGGAAGTGCTTAAAAAGATGAAAAAAAGATCATGAAGAGAGAATTCTGCTTGCAACTGGAATTCAGCCTAACATGAAGAGCCTGATAGTTGTGTATAGCCCCAAAATTGGAACTGACACTCCACATTTCCATAAAGATGCTCTATTCAACACAATCTTTCCCGAAAGATATCCAGCAGATTCGTCTCCAATTGAAATTCAGATGAAGTCTGTACTGCACGACGGTGAGTCTGAATATTGGATGGCAGAAGAACGTCAAATAGAACAAGTATGCAATGATAAAGTACTTAGGGCATTAGAGGATGGGGTCACGACACATATTTCGCTTTTCCCATTAGGACCCCAACCCCTCTTGGTAAAGTTAGGTACGGTACTTAATGATAAATATAACGTGAGGGTTTACCAGAAACATCGTGTGCCTGATACTTGGCGCTGGCTTGACGAGAGTGTTCAAAATGACATATATTTAGAAGAACCAGCAGATAAAAGTAAGGAGCCTGTACTTGTATTGGCATTAAGTGCAAATGCTATTAAAGAAAGGATTACTATGAAATATAGGGATACTGCAAGTATTTGGACTATAACTTGTAAGAAACCAGAAAATGACATGATGAGATGTGAGGGGCAGTTAATGCAGTTCAATCGTGTAGCCCGCGCAACGATGGATGCTATTAAGACAACACATCAGAATGCAGATCGTTTGAAAATTTTTATGGCAGTACCAGCCTCTTGCGCAGTGGAACTAGGGCGTATTAGAATGCCCAAGGCTGACCTGCCTTGGGTATTGTATGACTATCGGGGGGAAAAGAATGAAGATGTGGAAGCGATAACAATAAATTAAAATGCAATGGGAAAAATTTTAAAGTTAAAGAACAAAAAGAAGAAATTTAAGGAATATTCTTGAAAACACTGGGTGAATCGTTGGACATCACCCAAACACAGTATGATAATCTAACGAAGAGTTATAAGGCTGTAGGTGGATTCTTGCAAAACGATCCTGAGCTTGAGTCGTATAAGCCTATTGTGACGCCTCAGGGGTCACTTAGATTAGGTACTATCATCCAACCTATTAATCCAAACGATGACTTGGATGTAGACTTAGTATATAGACTTACCGAAAAAGATCCAGAGTGGACACAGAAAGACTTAAAGGACAAAGTGGGAGTAAGGCTTAAAGGTAGTGACCGTTATGCACCAATGCTTGAGAAAAAGGAAGGACGTCGTTGTTGGACGCTATTATATAGGGACAATTCCGACAATCCCAAAGAGAAATATCATATGGATATTCTTCCTTCAGTAGTAGATGGCAAGTACGTTGAAAGAATGACACGATTGTTTTCTGAGAGTTTTTCTGCTCAAACAATAGATCGGATTTCTATAAGAATTACAGATAAGGAAGCGGAGGATTATGCAACGTCAACATGTAAAGAAGAATGGCTGAAAAGTAATCCTGATGGGTATGCATTGTGGTTCGCAAGCAGATGTAAAGCTGATGAATCGGTGAAACTTATGGCTGAGGCAATAGTTCCTATAGAAAAGTATAATAAGGATAAGACGGTTTTGCAACGTATAGTACAGATCCTGAAACGTCATAGAGACATGATGTTCCGCTATGATACAGATGACAAGCCTATTTCTATTATTATTACAACTTTAGCGGCTCGTGCCTATAATGGTGAAAAGAATTTGCTTGAAGGATTGGTGAACGTAATAGAAAATATGGAAAAGAGTATTATCAAAAATGATAAAGGTGAGGATGTTGTACCTAATCCAGTAAATCCGGAAGAGAATTTTGCTGACAAATGGCCGACTCATCCTAAAAAGACGTGAGAATTTCTATAAGTGGTTGGCTGCTGTGAAAAAGGACGTGCATGAGATTCTTGATGGGGCAAACAGAATACAGATACAAAACACAATGAATCGTGTATTTGGTAAGGATTTGATTACAAAGGCTTCATCTCTCTTAGTAGAACGACGGAAGTCAAAGCTTGCAACCGGAGCCGCACTATTAACCAGTGCGGGAAAAGTAACTGCAAGTACAGTTGGAAGAATTGTAAATACAGCAAATACGTTTTATGGGGAATAAAGCAATAACAGCAATTCAGCAATACAACATTTTGAGACATGAATTTCCCGAATCGTCAGGTTCGGTTCGTTGTGGCACAATGACTTGGTTTGGAGAATTCATGCCTTCTGCTTTATCTGACACTTATAGACTGAAAATAACTTATACTACCGGAAAGCCGCCCAAAGTTTATATAGTGTCCCCTAAGCCATTACCGTTGGCAGAAGGGGCTAAACGATTACCTCACACATACAGCTATAGTAATGGGAAACAACAGTTATGTCTGTTTCTACCGAAAGCTGGCGAGTGGAATTCTTCAATGTTTATTGCTACAACAATTGTACATTGGGCCGTTCAATGGATGTACTATTATGAGATATGGGTAACTACTGGAAAGTGGATGGGAGGAGGTCATGGAAATTGGGATGCTGAAAAAAAAGACAGCAATGATTCAGGAACAACATGATTTTTCGACACTGTCCAAAATTTGTGTAAATGGAAATACGGGATTCAAGTTTGAGTCTCGTATTTCCCATTTACACAAGATATTTTATAGTGCCGTTTTTTCACTTCCTATTTTATTTTTACATAGGCTTTATCATCTTTTCAATGAATGCAATTTCTTCATAGGCCAGATGCTATTTTGTATAGAATTGTCTGTCATTTTTTTGTAGAAAGCACTTTTTTGATATACTGTCGCTGCGTATCAGCTATACCAAAAAGTCTGTACAACTGCATATTAACATCTTCATTATAATTAATTAACCCGTTACTATCGGTATAGTTTAATAAATCAGGAACTTTCTTTGCCAAGGATGTCAAAGACTCATCTGTCATTAAGAACGCGAACCGTATTATTTCACTGGTCGCGTATTTGAAGAAATTATGTGCTTCTTTTTCTGTTTCAAAAGTTTTCAAGGCTACTCGTGAACGTCCAAACGCACTATGGTTATCTATTACGGCTATTTGATTACTTCGCTTTTGTCCTCCGGCATTCGCACTTGAAACAATGACTTTCCAACGTCCTAAATACTCTGTTCCAGAAGATATAACATTCTTGCTTGCCACATACCAACGAGCACGCCCGCTCTTACCCGCTTTGTCGTTGGTGAATAGCTTTATTTCCGTATTGGGGTTAAAGGTGTCTCCCTCGTTATATTCCCTGACAAGAGAAGGATTTTTTTCCACGAAGTCGCTTTCTATGCCAAAAAAGTTTTTGCGATAATACCGCATCATGCAAGCAGCCGTTCTCTTTTATCACCTTGTCCAACTTCCTTACAATCTCATCGTCATTAGGATTGAGCGGAAACAAGTCCTCACCCGGATTGTCCGCGTGAATGGTGATGGCCTTGCCTTCTTTGGAATAGCGATAGATGAAGCCTTTCTCCCTCTTGCCCATGTCTTTTAAGACGATAGACAATCCATCGGCGATGGCCACGTCCTTGAACACGTCCGTGGATTGAGGGAAGAATTCAAGCATAGCCAAGTGGGGGTCGTTCATCTGCGCCAAGCCAAATTTCTCTAGACCTTTGCCCGACCGATGAATCCATCTTGCGCCAGGATATATTAAGGAAGTGTATTTCCCAATTTTTTCGCTTATCATCTGGAAATATTGGAAAATACTGCTACTGCGTTTTTGCCCATTATCTGTATCTTTCTGAGCTACTACTTCTTGATACGGCGGATTCCCCACCACTGCGTTGAATCTCATATTGTCTCCTGCTAGGTCATGAACTTTTTTGATGAAAAAGTTCCGGTTGGTTCTTAATTTTGTTGATAAGGTCATCGGGTGCATACATATTTGTCTTTGTTCCGCGAAAGCCCACGAGCGTCCGTTTGGTAATGCTCTTTGCCATCGGCGTCTTGCAGACCACGAAAATGTTTTCGCCAACGACCTTGTCCCATACAGCCTGCTGCTCTTTCAACGTGTCGGCAGAGATTGTGCTGTCTTTCAGCCGGGAGCGGTAAATGCCATAAGCCATGTAAAGCGGGTACAAGCCCGACTTGGAATTGATTTCAAGGATACGGCTGTCAGGGGTGAACACTTCTTCCGTTACCTTGCCGTGTTCGATGAAACGCGGCTCGTCAATGGTATGCTCATAATCCTTGTCAAAAAAGCAGTAGCCACCCAAACAGTCTCCCAAGTGCATGTTTACCACACGCCACGGGGTAAGTACCGTTTCCTTGTCGGGATTGCGGAACGTGCTAAAGATGTCCGTGATGCGCCCGATGCGCTCCTCCACACTCAGTTTGTCCGCCGCTTTCGCCATCGCACGGATACGCTTGCCAGCGGCACGGAAGATGTCCGGGTCGTAGTATTTCTTGAAGGCATTGAACTTCTGCTTGCTCACCCCTTTGGGCATGAATTCCTCCCAGGAACGCGGTCTATCTTCTCGGCGAAGTTGTCAATGGTGATTTCCTCGTCCTCGTTATCCAGCTCCGCACCGTAGATGAGCAGGGGCATGCGGATGGATATGCCACGGAGAATGGAGATAGCCGCCTCGCGGTTCTTCGTTTTCTTTTTTAGTTCCTCCAGCCTGCGCTTCTCTTCCTCGGTCAGTTCCTTCTTGGATTTCTTCTCCAGCTTCTCCTTTTCCTCGTATTCTTCGCTTGTCAGCCCTTGGTTGTTAATATCCACCTGATTGGTCTTGGGCATAGCTTGGTCTGGCCGATGATTTTCTTCAGGTCATCAAACTCCTGCAACTCCAAATCGCCCAGTTTCAATAACTCATCATTGTAGAGGCTGTTGTCCTCGAATCCGTTGCGCACCACACGCTCCACGTAGACCTTCTTCAACTGTTCCAACATACGCGGCACGTCAAACTTGTCCATGCGCGAGCCTTCGATGGAAATGACCGGGCAGAAGTTGAGGAAGTCGCCCATCGTCTTGCGGTCGTCCTGCGAGGTCTTACCTGCCTTGGCGGAAATCTTCGCGGTCTCGGCAAGGACTTTCAGCGTGCGGTCTGGCGCAAAGTCGAACACGTAACACTGCTCCTTCACCCTTCCGTTGATGATGGCAGGTGTCTGCACGCGGAAGATGGTCTGCATATAGCTGGAAGCCGCCGTGTTGTATGAGCCGGAAAGCATGAATACGGCAGTCCATGCCGGAACGCTCACACCTGTTGTCAGGCGTCCGCAGGACAGGGTGATGGTACGTGTCGCATCCGGGTCTTTTCCGATAGCCTCATTTACCATTTCAAGCGCACCGCGGTTTTCCTCGTCCTCGTCGCCGTCACCCGCCACATTGACAATATGGAAATGCTGGAACACGGGATGCTGCTGCAACAACGCACTCAACGCCTTTGCCTCCTTCACGCCCGGCACCATCCACAGCGTATGGCGGAAAACATTGCGGTATTCCTCGCTGGCGAAAGGATAACAACTTTCCTTGTCCTCTTTGGTAAGCAGGTTGAGGAAAGCGGAAACGTCACGCTCATGGATAAAGCCTCCGTCTTTGTTCACGCGGAAGAACTCACGGAAATTGAAAGCCACGTCCTCATCGACAAACTCCTTGAGCAAACGTCCGAGGTCATAGGTATAGATGTTCATGGCAGGCAACGCCGCATAAGGGTTGGGGTCGCCGAAGTGGGTCTTGTCCCATTCCAGTTTGGCACGCTGCTCCATCACGTAGTCCCATGTGTAGATTTCGTTTTCCTTGAAATCGTCTAAGAGATTGAACGGCGTACCAGACAACCGTAAAACTTTTGTATCCTCTTTGACCAGTTCTGCCATCACCGCCTTGCCGAGTTCGGTCTGCGTTCTCGTGCGCCTCGTCCACGATAACCAAGTTCCAAGGCGTGGCGAACACCTCATTGTTCTTGTCAAAGTTGCCGCCGACAAGTTCAGAGCCGCGCAAGTCCTGCATGGAAGCGAAATAGACATAATGCAGTCCGTCAGTCTTTGCCCTTCGTTCAAGGCTTTCATGGCTTTCCCCGTTGTTCTTGGAGCCGTAGGCAAAGTCGTTGCGGTCATAGAATATCTTGCCGAAGTCCTCGAACCATCCGCTGTCCACCACGGGGCGGTGGGTCAGGATGAGCGTCCGCCTGAAATCCATGTTCTTGACCACCTGCAAGGCGGAGAGGGTCTTGCCGAAACGCATCTTGCGTCCATCGAGCATCTGGTTGCCTTTCCTCGAATCCT